>JAESGK010000128.1_pt1 | contig 78772 bp, 66 predicted proteins | sample 9269681 | NCBI WGS metagenome assembly JAESGK01 (sample SAMN14515347, study PRJNA621673) | algae metagenome | isolation source: Timaviella obliquedivisa GSE-PSE-MK23-08B and co-occurring heterotrophs from... | place: USA: Grand Staircase Escalante National Monument, Utah | collected 2006-08-15 | reverse complement strand
GCCGGCAAACCCAAAATCGTCGCCATCGTTGCGACAATGCGCAAGCTCCTCACCATTCTCAATGCCATCATCCGGGACAATAAACCATGGCAAAACGCTTGACCGCAAAGACAGTCGCTCTCCCCGCTGGGGAGGAGAGGAGATAAGGCCTGTGTTTTCGGCCGGAACCGCGCAAAACTTGCAGAGCCTTGGGAGGGGTTCAGAATGAAGAAATATCTTTTGGGGCTCGATGCCGGAAACACCGTCATCAAGGCGGTGATTTTTGACCGGGCGGGCAACGAAATCGCTTATGCCTGCGAGGAAGGGCACAGCCGCATGCCGAGCCCGGGCCATGTCGAGCGTGGCCTGGATGAACTCTGGACCAATGCGCAGCAGGTTATTCGCGCCTGCATCGACAGAGCGAAGATCCAGCCGGAGGAGATCGCGGCGATCGGTTGCGCCGGGCACGGCAATGGTCTCTATGCACTCGATCGCGATGGCGCTCCGCTGCTCGGTATCCAGTCGCTCGATACGCGGGCGTCTGGGCTGGTCGATGAATGGCGGCAAACCGGCGTCGGCGAGCGCACCCAACCGATCGCACGGCAGCGGCCGTGGCCATCGCAGACGCCGACATTGCTTGCCTGGCTGAAGCGTTACAAGCCGGAGCAATTCAACCGGATCGGCACGGTGTTCTTCTCCAAGGATTTCATCGTCAACCGCCTGACTGGCGAGCGCGTCAGCGAGGTGTCGGATATGTCCGGCGCCGGCCTGCTCGATCTTTCCACGCGCCGTTACGACCAGACACTGATGGAGGCCTATGGCCTTGGCGATTGTTTGGACCTCCTGCCGCCGCTCATCGAAAGCGCTGATATTGCCGGCACGGTGACGGAAGAGGTTGCGGCGCAGACCGGGCTTGCTGCGGGCACGCCCGTGGTCGGCGGGCTGTTCGACGTCGTCGCCTCCGCACTCGGCTCGGGCGTGACGCGCACCGGCAGCGCCTCGGTCATCGCCGGCACCTGGAGCATCAACCAGGTGATCATCGACGGTCCCGATCTCGACGGACCGGTCTTCATGTCTTCGACGTTCGATCGCACCCGCTACATGGCGATGGAAAACAGCGCCACCTCGGCTGCCAATCTCGAATGGCTGGTCAAGGAGTTCTTCGAAGGCGAGCACGTGGAAGGCGTTTCGCCCTTCGATGCCTGCTGCGCGCTGGCTGGGGCAATCGAGCCCGCAGCAGACGACCCACTTTACCATCCGTATCTCTACGGCGCCCAGCAGGATGGCCACGCGCGCGCCGGTTTCTACGGTATCGCCGGCTGGCACACCAAAGGGCATCTCGTTCGCGCGCTGCTCGAAGGTGTCGCCTTCGGTCATCGCCAGCATATCGAGACAATCCGCAAGGCTGGTGCCGTGTTCAACGAGGCGGTGCTGTCCGGTGGCGGATCGCGCAGCCTGATCTGGCCGCAGATCTTTGCCGATGTGCTCGGCGTTCCCGTCACCGTCGCCCGCTCGCGCGAAACCGGTGCACTGGGGGCTGCGATTGCGGCCGGAACCGGCGTCGGCATCTTCGCGGATTTTGAAGCCGGTGCTGCGGCCATGGTGCAGACCGAGCGGCATTATCGTCCGAACGTCTCGCTTGAGGCGCACTATGCGCGGCGCTACGCTCTCTATACCGATATAGGCGAAGCGATGGCACCGCTCTGGCGGCGTCTGACGGCGGTGCAGCCTGTTGCTGCTGGAGTGGCGGCGTGAACATGCGTGTGAATGATGCAGTGATTGATGCGGGATGCTACGACTTCATCGTCGTCGGCGCGGGATCGGCGGGATGTGTTCTCGCCAACCGGCTTTCGGCCGATCCGAAGAACCGCGTGCTTTTGCTCGAAGCAGGCGGCAGCGACCGGTATCATTGGGTGCATGTGCCGATCGGCTATCTCTACTGCATGGGCAATCCGCGCACCGACTGGATGATGAAGACGGCGGCGGAGGAAGGGCTGAACGGGCGGTCGCTGCCCTATCCGCGCGGAAAAGTGCTCGGCGGCTGCTCGTCGATCAACGGCATGATCTACATGCGCGGGCAGGCGGCCGATTACGACGGCTGGCGGCAGGCGGGCAATACCGGCTGGGGCTGGGACGACGTGCTGCCCTATTTCCTGAAATCCGAGGACAATTATCGCGGCAAGTCTGCAATGCACGGGGCAGGCGGCGAATGGCGCGTGGAAAAACAGCGGCTGTCCTGGCCGATCCTCGACGCCTTTCGCGATGCGGCCGAAGAGCTCGGTATTCGCAAAACCGACGATTTCAACGATGGCGACAATGAGGGCTCGGGCTATTTCGAGGTCAACCAGCGCGGTGGCCTGCGCTGGAACGCCACCAAGGCCTTTTTGCGCCCGGCGATGAGGCGGGCCAACCTGCGGGTGCTGACAGGGGCCGAAACCGAACGGCTGGAGTTCGACGGCAGGATGGTGACCGGCGTGCGGTTCCGGCTGAACGGGCAGACGCATTTCGCCCGCGCCAACCGGGAGGTCGTTCTGTCTGCCGGAGCAATCAATTCGCCGAAAATCCTGGAGCTTTCCGGGGTCGGCCGTCCCGATGTGCTTGCCGCTGCTGGACTGGACGTCGCCCATGACCTTCCGGGTGTCGGCGAAAACCTGCAGGATCACCTGCAGATCCGCACGGTCTTCCGCATCGAGGGCGCGAAGACGCTGAACCAGCTCTATCATAACCTGTTCACCCGGGCGGGCATGGGGCTTGAGTATATGCTGCGCCGGTCCGGGCCGCTGTCGATGGCGCCGAGCCAGCTCGGCATTTTTGCCAAGAGCGATCCGGCCGTGGCGACCGCCGATCTCGAATATCATGTGCAGCCCTTGAGCACCGACCGGCTCGGCGAGCCGCTGCACACATATCCTGCCGTGACCGTCTCCGTCTGCAACCTGCGGCCGGAAAGCCGGGGGACGGTGCATGTCGGTAGCCGGGATCTTTCTGTGGCCCCGGAAATCCGCCCGAATTATCTTTCGACCGTAGGCGACCGGATCGTTGCGACCAATTCCATCCGCCACGCCCGCCGCCTGATGGAGGCCGACGCCATCGCCAAATACCGGCCGCAGGAAATGCTGCCGGGCACGGAATACCAGAGCGACGAGGAGCTGATCCGCCGCGTCGGCGATATCGCCACGACGATCTTTCATCCGGTCGGCACCTGCAAGATGGGCAGCGATGCGATGGCGGTGGTCGATCCGCAATTGCGCGTGCATGGGCTGGCGAAATTACGGGTGGTCGATGCCTCGATCATGCCGACGATCGTCTCGGGCAATACCAACTCGCCGGTGATCATGATTGCGGAAAAGGCGGCGGAGAGCATTTTGTCGGGGGTGTGAAGTTACCCAGCTGCGGTCAGGCTGGGGCTGCTTCAATCAGGCTTGTCTGCTGCCAAGCCTGATAGGCTGGGATGTCACGGCGTATCCGGTGTGTCCTCAAAACTCCGATAGGCCATGCGCTTGTAGGCCTCGATGAGGACGCGCCCTTCCTTCTCTCCGGTCGAGATCGCCAGCCGCATGACGCACTCGCAGAAATACATCACCAGCAAGGCCGACGCCTGAAGCTTGCTCAGGTCCTCGGCCGGCAACGCGCGTTTCAGCGCTGCTGCGAGGAGGATGGCATTCTGCCGGCTTGCCTCAAGCTCGATCTCCCGCAGGGCCTTGTCCGCCTGCATCGCCGACCAGATGTCGCGGATCACCGGCTCGGCCAGGAAGATCCCGTAATATTCGTCGATCAGAGCCGAGAAGGCCTGCTGCAGGTCTTCAATCGTCTTCACATCGGCGAGGCCGTCGGTGATGCAGGTGCGCGAGATCGCATTGTAGCGCTCGGCCAACGTCCGGATGATCGCCGCCTTGTCGGGAAAATACTGGTAGAGCGAACCAATCGAGATGCCGCTCAGTTCGGCGACTTCGCTCATCCGCATCGTGTCGCTGCCACGCTCGGCAATCAGCCGGGAGGCGCTCATCAGAATATGCTCGACCCGTTCACGGCTGCGCTTCTGCGTCGGTGATTTGCGCATTGCCCCGTCTTCGTCCGGTGCCGGCGAGGGGGCTGTCTGGTCCAAGGCCACGATCCATCCTTTCAACATTTCGCTTGACGATCAAAATACGAGGGTTTATCACATTTAGCAAATGTGAGGATAGCTCATATTTATTGATGTCAACGGGAGCGAGAAATGGGTAACGAAACGATTTTGATCCTGGGCGGCAGCGGCAAGACCGGCCGCCGGGTGGCGGAACGTCTGACGGCAAAGGGAAAACAGGTCAGGCTTGCATCGCGCTCGACCGTTCCGGCGTTCGACTGGACCGATCCGTCGGGCTGGGCGGCGGCGCTTGACGGCGTCGATGCCGCCTATGTCAGCTATCAGCCGGATCTTGCTGTGCCGGGTGCTGTCGAGGCGATTGGCACGTTATGCCGGCTGGCGGCTGAGAAGGGTGTGAAACACCTGGTCCTGCTCTCGGGGCGCGGAGAAGACGAAGCCCTGGCTGCGGAAGAGGCATTGAAACAGTCCGGTGTTGGCTACACCATCATCAGTGCCAGCTGGTTCTTCCAGAATTTCAGCGAGACATTCATGTTGGAAGGGATTCAGGCAGGCGAATTGATCCTGCCGGTCGGCGATGTCAGGGAGCCGTTCATCGATGCCGACGATATCGCCGATGTGGCCGTTGCCGCTTTGACGGAACCGGGACATGCCGGAAAGACCTATGCGGTGACCGGTCCACGGCTGATGACATTTGGCGAGGCGGTGGCGGAGATCGCCCGGCAGACGGGACGCGATATTCGCTTCACGACAGTCGATATCGGCGACTATGTCGCCATGCTGGAGGAGGCGCAGATTCCGGCTGATTACATCTGGCTGATACGCTACCTCTTCACCAGCGTTCTCGATGGCCGCAACGAGAGCACGACGGATGGTGTTGCCCAGGCGCTTGGCCGTCCGCCGCGCGACTTTGCCGAATATGTGCGTGAAACGGCTGCAACCGGTGCCTGGGAGGCCCTGAAATGATTGCCGTACTGTTTCCATGGCTGATCTTTTCGGCCGTGATCGGGGCCGGGCTCAATGCGGGCCTGTTCTTCATCTTCTCGGTCTGCATCATGGGCGCGCTTGCCCGCTTGCCGGCTGAGCAAGGCATTGCCGCCATGCAGGCGATCAATGTGGTGATCCTCAATCCGTTGTTCCTGCTGGCCTTCATGGGAACGGCGGTGCTGGCGCTCATCCTCGTTGCCGGCGGTTTCGTGCATGGTGGCCCAGCGCGTTTCTATCTGATCGCGGGCGGACTTGTTTTCCTCGGTGGCGTGATCCTGGTGACGATGATCGTCAACGTGCCGATGAACAACGCGCTTGAAGCGTTGCAGCCGGGCAGCGAAGAGGCCGCGCGCCTTTGGTCGTCGAGTTATCTCGTCGATTGGGTGCGGTGGAACCATGTGCGGACGCTGTCGTCGATCGGCGCATTGGCCTGCTTCGTCATGGCCTTTCGCGCCGCGTGAACGTCAGCCCAACGCATTCGCCCGCGTCTTCAGGATCGCTGAAAAACGCGGGTCGAAGGCGCGGCTGATCGGTTCGGCGGCAGCGCCGAGCGCGACGGACCAGGGATCGGTCATACCCAGCTGCAGGCGCGGTATCGCGCGGCCCGGACGGTTTGCGTTGGACGGAAGCAGGGGATGGATGGCCTCCAGAAGCCTGCGTGTCAGCGTCTCCGGTCCACTGGAGCAGAGGATGACGGTCTGCGGATCGAAGATGGTCTCGATGATCTGCACGCCCCAGCGCAGTTCCTCGGCTGCGGCATCGATCCAGGATATGATGGTGGGGTCACCCGTTGTCACCAGCATGTTCAGCCGTTCGGGCAGGCCGGGATCGGCCGGGTCGGCACCGAGATGCTGGTAGAGTGAGGCAAGCGACGCGCGGTGTTCGAGCGAGGTCTGGCTCGGGCGCTGCTGGGCGGGTGGCAGAAGCACCATGCCGATTTCGCCGGCATTGCCGTTGGCGCCGGCATAGAGTTCGCCGTTTAAAATGAGACCGGCGCCGATGCCGTAGCCGACATAGAGGCAGACGGCATGGTCGATGCCATGGGCAGCACCCACCATGCGCTCTGCCGTGGCGCAGGCCGTGGCATCATTCTGCAACGCGACCTCAAGTCCCGTGCCTGCGGCCAGCGTTTCGAGCAGCGGAAAATTCTGCCAGGCGGCCATCATCCACTGATCGTCGTTGTCGGTCGCAAGGCCAAACGGACCCGGCATGGCGACGCCGAGACCGACGAGCCGCTTCTCAGCCTGCTCGGCAAGGCCTGCAAGTTCCGTGCGGACCTGTTCGATCAGGTCGAGGATGACCTTGGCGCCATTGGCCGGGCCGCCCGGCGGCAGGTTTGCCTGGGCGCGCACCAGAACGGTGCCGACAAGATCCACGGCGATGGCCCGTGTCACGTGCCGATCGATCTGCAGGCCGATGGCAAAGGCGCCGTCCGGCACCAGCCGGTAAGGTGTCGAAGGCTGGCCGCGGCCGTTGCGCACGGCGGTGAGCGATACCACCAGGCCGTCCCGCTCCAGTTCCTCGATGATGTTGGAGACCGTCTGCTTGGTGAGCTTGGTCGCCCGGGCAAGATCGGCCCGCGACAATTGCCCGTTCAGCCGCAGCGCATCGATCATGACGCGGCGATTATGGGCGCTGGTGCCCTCCTGATTGGTGCCGCTCTTGGCCTGGATCGGCCGCATCTCGTTCATCCCGCAAAATCCCCTTGACACCCTATGAATATTGAACAAGAATTAAGTCAAAGCAATTGACTTAATAAAAGAGCCGCAGAGCTTTTAGGGAACAAACGGCATCACGGGATCAGTCCTAGTGGCCGCGCAACACTTCGACAAGACATGCCGGACGCCGCTTTGACGCGGTTGGCGGCAAGGTGCGCGTTCATGCGCGCCAACACGATGATTGTTGTCCATCACTGGAGAGGGAAAGACATGTTGAAATCCAAACGCAACGCGCTGATCGGCGCCACCTTGATAGGCGCATTCCTTGCAACCAACGCCTATGCCGAAACGACGCTCAACGCATTGTTCATGGCGCAGGCTGCCTATAGCGAAGCCGATGTTCGTGCCATGACCGATGCCTTTGCCAAGGCCAATCCGGACGTCAAGGTCAATCTGGAATTCGTGCCTTACGAAGGCCTGCACGACAAGACGGTATTGGCGCAGGGGTCCGGTGGCGGCTACGATGTCGTCCTGTTCGACGTGATCTGGCCGGCCGAATATGCCAGCAACAAGGTTCTGGTCGATGTCTCCTCGCGCATCACCGGCGATATGAAGAAGGGCGTCCTGCCGGGCGCCTGGACGACGGTCCAGTATGAAGGCGCCTATTATGGCATGCCGTGGATCCTCGATACGAAATACCTGTTCTACAACAAGGAAATTCTCGAAAAGGCCGGCATCAAGACGCCGCCGAAGACCTGGGACGAGCTTGCCGAACAGGCGAGGTCCATCAAGGACAAGGGCCTTCTGGCCACCCCGATCGCCTGGAGCTGGTCGCAGGCGGAAGCCGCGATCTGCGACTACACCACGCTGGTCAGCGCCTATGGCGGCGATTTCTTGAAGGACGGCAAGCCGGATTTCCAGACCGGTGGCGGTCTCGATGCCCTGAAATACATGGTGTCGAGCTATTCGTCCGGCATTTCCAACCCGAATTCCAAGGAGTTCTTGGAGGAAGACGTCCGCAAGGTGTTCGAAAACGGCGAAGCCGCTTTCGCGCTGAACTGGACCTACATGTACAACCTCGCCAATACCGGCAAGGACAGCAAGGTGGCCGGCAAGGTGGGCGTCGTTCCGGCGCCGGGTGTTGCGGGCAAGAGCGAGGTTTCGGCCGTCAACGGTTCGATGGGACTTGGCATCACCGCGACCAGCAAGCATCCGGACGAGGTCTGGAAATACATCACCTTCATGACCTCGCAGGCCGTGCAGAACCAGTATGCCAAGCTCAGCCTGCCGATCTGGGCATCGTCTTATGAGGACGCCGCCGTCAGCAAGGATCAGGAAGAACTGATCGCCGCTGCCAAGCAATCGCTGGCCGCCATGTATCCGCGCCCGACGACACCGAAATACCAGGAACTGTCCGTCGCGCTGCAGCAGGCCATTCAGGAAGCGTTGCTTGGCCAGACAAGTCCGGAGGATGCCCTGAAGACCGCCGCCGACAATAGCGGTCTTTAAAGGCTTACGGGTCCGCCCCATCGCCTCGCATCCGCCGATCTCCGGGCGGCACCCTCCCTGCCGCCCGGACTCCCCTTGCATCCCATAGTATTTTCAGGAAGAGTTGCCCCATGTCCGGGACATCGATGACCACACGCGCATGGCTGCTGATGCTGCCGCTGCTCGCCGTCATGATCGCCGTCATCGGCTGGCCGCTCGCCGATACCGTCGGGCTCTCCTTCACCGATGCCAAGCTTGTCGGTACTGCCGGCAACTTTGTCGGCCTCGACAATTATGTGAAGACGCTGACGAGTTCCAATTTCCAGCGCACGCTGACGACCACCACCATCTTCGCCGTCATCTCCGTCTTTGCCGAAATGGTTCTGGGCGTTCTGGCTGCCCTTCTGCTCAATCAGCAATTTTACGGCCGCACCGTGCTGCGCGGGCTGATGATCCTGCCCTGGGCATTGCCGACCGTGGTCAACGCGACGCTTTGGCGGCTGATCTACAATCCGGAATATGGCGCGCTGAACGCGGCGTTGACGCAGATCGGCATGCTCGATGCCTATCGCTCCTGGTTGGGCGAACCGAGCACGGCGCTGGCGTCGCTGATCATCGCCGACTGCTGGAAGAATTTTCCGCTGGTGGCGCTGATTGCGCTTGCAGCCCTGCAGGCCGTGCCGCGCGACATCACTGCGGCATCGCTGGTCGATGGTGCGGGACCCTTTGCCCGTTTCCGGTTTGTCATCCTGCCCTATCTTGCCGGACCGCTGATCGTGGCGCTGGTGCTCAGAACCATCGAGGCGTTCAAGGTCTTCGACATCATCTGGGTGATGACCCGTGGCGGCCCGGCCAACAGCACCCGCACGCTGTCGATCCTCGTCTATCAGGAGGCGTTCTCCTTCCAACGGGCAGGCTCCGGTGCGTCGCTGGCGCTGATCGTCACGCTTCTGGTGGCGGTTCTCGCGGCCGCCTATGCCGTGCTTGTGCGGCGCACTGCGGGGAGCACGACATAATGGAACGCAAGAGTTTTCTGTTCTCCTTCTTCATCCACGCCTGCGCGCTTCTGCTCGCGGTTATCATCCTTGCGCCGGTAGTCTGGCTGTTCATCATGAGCATCTCGCCGGCCGCGGGCCTGACGGCCAAGCCGCTTGTCTGGTGGCCGCAGACGATGGATTTCTCGCGTTACGGCATTTTGCTCTCCAGCGTCGAAAACAGCGCCGGGGCCGCCTTTGTCGCGTCGTTGGTGAACAGCATCCTCGTCGCAGGCATGGCCACCATCGCGGCCCTGGTGCTTGCCATTCCGGCCGCCTGGGCCGTGTCACGCACGCCATCCGTCGGTTGGTCGCTTTACATGGTGATTGCCACCTACATGCTGCCGCCTGTGGCGCTGGCCGTGCCGCTCTATTTCGGCCTTGCGCATCTTGGGCTGCTCAACAGCGTCTTCGGGTTGGCGCTGGTCTATCTGACCATCCTTGCACCCTTCACCACCTGGCTGATGAAATCCGGTTTCGACGCCATTCCGAAAGAGATCGAGGCGGCGGCGATGATGGATGGGGCGGGGCTGTTTGCCACCTTGCGCATTATCACCCTGCCGCTGGCAGCACCGGTCATGGCAACGTCGGCGCTGTTTGCCTTCCTGCTTGCCTGGGACGAATTCTTCTACGCGCTGCTGTTCACCTCCGACCTGCGCGCCAAAACGCTGACCGTTGCCATCGCCGATCTCGCCGGTGGCCGTGTTTCCGATTACGGATTGATCGCAACCGCGGGCGTGCTTGCCGCCCTGCCGCCCGTGGTGATCGGTCTTGTCATGCAACGCGCCCTGATTTCCGGGCTCACCAGTGGCGGCGTCAAGGGATGACCATGACTTCAAACGATAACCGCCCGATCGGGCTGCAGGCGATCGATCGCGAAATGGCCCGTCAGAATGGCGATGCCATCGCGTCCTTCGAAACAAATGCCGATGCGGCCAAGACCGCCGCCGCCTCGATGCGCGCGACCGGCCGCGTGCTGCTGCTCGGCATGGGCGGCTCGCACGCCGTCAACCGGGCGGTCGAGCCGTTCTACCGGGCGCTCGGCATCGAGGCGATCGCCGTCACCTTGTCCGAACAACTGGGAGAGCCGCTGCCTATCAATGGGCGCAGTGTGTTGATCACCTCGCAATCCGGCGAGAGCGCCGAAGTCCTTCGCTGGTTTTCCGAAACCGGAGGCAATAGAGACACGTTTGGCCTGACGCTGGAGGGAACATCCTTTCTGGCGAGGACCGCGCCTTGCCTCGTCGGTGCCGGTGGCACGGAGCTTGCCTTTGCCGCGACGCGCAGCCTGACGGTCAGTTTTGCGCTACATCTGGCGGTGCTTGCAGCACTTGGTGAGGATCCGGCACCGGCGCTGGCCGTGCTTTCAGCGCCTGCGGCAAACGATATCGCCGCAGCGCTTGCCGCTTTTGAAGATGTCGCAACCGTGGTGACCTCCGGGCGGCGTCTGCAGGGGCTGGCGGAAGCGCTCGCGCTTGGACTGACCGAGCTATCGCGCTATCCCTGCTTTTCGCTGGAGGGCGGCCAGCTTCGGCATGGTCCGATGGAAATGCTCGGTCCGAAGGTTGGCGTCGTGCTGTTCAGAGGCAATGATGCGACCGCCGATCTGGTGACGGCGATGGCGGTATCGGCGGTCGAGACCGGGGCTCCGGTCGTCATGTTTGATGCGTCCGGCCAGCCGCTGGTGGAGGGGGCAACGACGCTTACCTTTGCGCCGGCGACGGGGCTTGCTGCAATCTTCTCGATGCTGCCGCTCGCCCAGCGCTTCATGATCGCCTTTGCCGAGGCCCGCGTCGACAATGCCGGAACGCCGGTCCGCTCCACCAAGATCACCCGGAGCGAATGACATGCGTCCGCTTGCCGTGATCGGAAACGTCAATGTCGACCTGATTCTAGGGCCGGCGGAGCCCTGGCCAAAGGCGGGCACCGAGATCATCGTCGATCACGACGAATTGCGGGTCGGCGGTTCGGCCGGCAATGCGGCCCTCGCCTGGAAGGCGCTCGGGGTCGATTTCGATATCGCCGCCAGTACCGGCACCGACGAGTTCGGCCGCTGGCTGCGCGAGGCTTTTGGACGTCAGGCGGAGAAATGGCCGATCCGTCCGGAGGGAACGACGCTTTCGGTCGGCATCACCCATCCCGACGGGGAACGGACGTTCTTCACCACCCGCGGACATCTGCCGCGGTTTTCGCTGGACTGCGTTTTTTCAACGCTCGACGGCGCGCGGCTGTCCGGCGGATATGCGCTGCTGTGCGGCTCTTTCCTCACCGACGATCTGACGGCGGATTACCCCTCCTTGTTCGACTGGGCCGATGGCCACGGCATCACGCTGGCGCTCGATACCGGCTGGCCGCTGGATGGCTGGACGGAGAAAAACCGGCAGGCGACGCGCGGCTGGCTGTCCCGTTGCGGCTGCGCGCTCCTGAACGAGGTGGAATCGACGACGCTCTCCGGCCTTGCCGACCCCACGGAAGCCGCTCGCGAACTCAAGCGCCATATGCCGGAGGACGCCATCGTCGTCGTGAAGCGCGGCCCGGAGGGGGCGCTTGCCATAGGCTCGGATGGCACGTTGGTGTCCGCCTCAGCGCCCAGCGTTGAGGTGGTCGATACGATCGGTGCCGGGGATGTCTTCAACGCCGCGTTTCTGGCGGCGCTTGCAAACGGAAAGCCGCTTGCGGAGTGCCTTGCGACAGGTACGGCTGTCGCCTCCCGCGCCATTTCCACGCTTCCCCGCAGCTATGGCGGCCCGGTTGCGGCCGCGACTGGAGAGACCGCATCATGAGCGCGCTCGAAATCGAGAATATCCGCAAGACCTATGGGGCGATCGAAACCCTGAAAGGCATCGATATCTCGCTGGAAAGCGGCGAATTCCTGGTGCTGCTCGGATCGTCAGGTTGCGGCAAGTCAACCTTGCTCAACATCATCGCTGGCCTTGCCGAGGCATCGGGAGGCGATATCCGGATCGGCGGGCGCTCGATCCTCGGTGTTCACCCGAAAGACCGCGACATTGCCATGGTGTTTCAGTCCTATGCGCTCTATCCGAACCTTTCGGTTCATCGCAACATCGGCTTCGGGCTGGAGATGCGCAAGGTGCCTGTGGCCGAGCGGGAAAAGGCCGTGCAGGAAACCGCCAGGCTGCTGCAGATCGAGAATTTGCTGGATCGCAAGCCCGGCCAGCTGTCCGGCGGCCAGCGTCAGCGCGTCGCCATTGGCCGGGCACTGGTGCGCAAGCCCCAGGTGTTTTTGTTCGACGAACCGCTCTCCAATCTTGATGCCAAGTTGCGGATGGAGACACGCACCGAGCTGAAGCGGCTACACCAGATGCTCGGCACGACGATCGTCTACGTCACCCATGACCAGATCGAGGCAATGACGCTGGCAACACGGATCGCTGTCATGCGCAACGGCCGGATCGAGCAGCTCGGCACGCCGGAGGAGGTTTATGATCATCCGGCCACGCTTTATGTCGCCGGCTTCGTCGGCTCGCCGCCGATGAATGTGCTGGATGGCGTTATCGTGAGCGAGGGTGTGCAGTTGGACGGATCGGGGGCCGTCATCGCCCTGCCGGCGCGGCTCAAAAATGCGGCTGCGGCGGGACGACGGGTCAAGCTGGGCGTTCGCCCGGAAGCGCTTCGTCTGGTGGCTGATGCGACCGAACGCCCTGTGCTCGATGTCGAAATCGAGGTTGTCGAACTCACCGGCCCGGAACTGGTCGTCACCGGCCGGGTCAGCGGACAGCGGGTGACCGCCTGCCTGCCGCCGCGCACCAGGCTGACGGTCGGTAAGAAACAGGCTTTCGGCTTTGACGAGGACGCGCTGCATCTGTTCGACGCACAGACCGAACTGGCGCTCGGCTGAAGGGGGCGGTCAGCGCTGAGCTTACCAGCAAACGGTTCGCCCATCGAAAGCGCGGAAGTTGCCGCTGTCGGCCATTGTGGCGCTGTCGATGATCCGGCGCAGCCCGGCCGCACTGTCTGCGACCGGCACGATGGCTTCATCGCCGCCCATGTCGGTTTTCACCCATCCGGGGTGCAGCGACAGTACCGCGATGCCATCGGCGCGCAGGTCCTGGGCGAGTTTGACGGTGGCCATGTTGAGCGCCGCTTTCGAGCAGCGGTAGGCATAATCGCCATCGTCGTCATCCAGCGTGCCCTCGGCGATCGAACCGGCGCGGCTGCTGATATTGGCAACCACTTTTCGCGTGCCGGACACAAGATTGGGCAGCAGCGCGCGTGTGACCAAAAGCGGGCCGAGCGTGTTGATGCGGACGACATCGAGAAAATCGTCCGGCGCCAGTGTTGGAAGACCGCCGGTATCGCCCCGGATGCCGGCATTGTTGATCAGCACGTCGATCGCAATGCCGTCCAGACGACGCGCCAAGTCTACGATCGATGCGGGGTCGGCAACGTCGAGTATCTCATGCGCGATGCCGTCTTCAGCCGCCGGTGCCCCGGCGCGGCCGCAGGCGATCACGTGCCAGCGTGCCGCCGCATATTGCTGTGCCATCGCGCGGCCGAGGCCACGCGATGCGCCGGTGATCAGCACGGTTGACTGACTGCCTTCAGCGGCCAAGACCGGCGCTCCTTGCCGGTTCCGCATGGCTCTGCGCCGCGATCCGGCCGTAGATTTCGCCGGAATATTTGATCGTCCGCACCTGCGTGTCGAAATCGACATGGGTGATGCCGAATGGGGTCGTGTAGCCATAGGCCCATTCGAAATTGTCGGTCAGCGTCCAGGCGAAGTAACCTCTCACCGGAACACCCTCGCTGGCGGCCTTGGCGACCTGTTCGAGATGATCGACATAATAGGTGGCGCGCAGGTCGTCCCAGATGTGGCCGTCAGCCGAAACTGTTTCCGGCGCGGTGGCGACGCCGTTTTCGGAAATGTAGATGTCCTTCGGCGCATAGTTTTCATGCACATAGTGCAGGATATCGTAGATGCAGCGCGGCCAGACCTCGTAATTGACCTGCGAATACGTGCCTTCCGGCTGGATGCGCTGAAAATTCAGAGGGGCCAGTTCCGCGCCCTCGGCCATGACCGAGCGGCGATAGATGTTGACGCCGAGATAATCGACCGGTGCCGCGATGATGGCATTGTCGTCCGCATGGATCGGCGGCAAAAGGTCGCCGTAAAGGTCGAGCATGTCCTGCGGATAGCTGCCCTTGAAGACGGCATCGAGGAACCAGCGGTTCTGGGCGCCGTCGAAACGTTTCGCTGCCGCGACATCGCGCGGGTCGTTGGTTGCAGGCTCCGTCACGTTGAGATCGAAGACGATGCCGATAGCGGCATCCGGCACTTCAGCGCGGATGACCGGCACGGCGAGGCCATGCGCCAAGAGGGCATGATGGCTGGCGGTGACGCCGCCCTTGGTGCCGTCATTGAGGCCGGGCGCATCCTCGCCGCTTGCATGTCCCGACCAGCAGAATGTCCAGGGTTCGTTGAGCGTCGTCCATGTCTTGACGCGGTCGCCAAAGGCGCGGGTGGCCACGGCTGCGTATTCGGCGAAATGCTGTGCCGTCTCACGATTGTACCAGCCGCCGCGATCCTGCAGCACTTGGGGCAAGTCCCAGTGATAGAGCGTCGCATAGGGCTCGATGCCTTCCGCGAGCAGATCGTCGATCAGGCGATCGTAGAAGGCGATGCCCTTCTGGTTGACCACGCCGGTGCCTTCCGGGATCAGCCGCGCCCAGGCAAAGGAAAACCGGTAGGCACCGAGCCCCATGGCCTTCAGGACGGCGATGTCTTCGGCCCAGCGATGGTAGTGATCGCAGGCGATGTCGCCGCTTGTCACATCGGTGATGACGCCGGGCATCTTGCAGAACCGGTCCCAGATGCTTTCGCCCTTGCCGTCGGCCGCCGGCGCGCCCTCGATCTGGTAGGCGGAGGTGGCTGCACCGAAGACGAAGCCTTTCGGGAAGACCAGGCCTGCAGCGCGGGCTTCGAGGGCTTTGCGGGTGTTATCGATGTTTGACGTCATATTTTCTCTCGATGGTGTTGACGAGGCTCGCCGCGGCAAGCGTCAGGACGATGTAGAAGATGGCAGCGGAGTTATAGGGAGCGAACGGCAGGAAGCTGGCCGACTGAAACTCGCGCATGCGCTGGGTGATGTCGCGGATCGACAGGATGGAGAGGAGCGAGGTGTCCTTGAGAATGGCGATCAGTTCGTTGCCGAGCGGCGGGATGATGATGCGGAACGCCTGTGGCAGGACCACGAGACGGGCCGTCTGCCAGCGGTTGAGACCGATGCTGCGGGCCGCCTCGACCTGGCCTGCGGGAATGGCGTTGATGCCCGAGCGGAAGATCTCGGCGAGATAGGCCGAATAGGCAACCGCCATGGCGAAGATGCCGCGCACCAGGTTTGGCGGATCGACGACACCCTGCGTCGCGTCCTTCAGCGCGCCGCTCAGCGGCAGGCCGACATAGAGCACGATCACCAGCATCGGGATGCCGCGAATGGTATCGACGATGAATTCCGAGCCGATCGCCAGCGGATGACGCCGGTGCAGATAACCGCCGAAGGTGAGGAGCCCGAGGACGATCGCCAGCACGGCCATGGTGATGCCGGCCGAGCGGTCACGGTCGTTCAGCGTTTCCACGTGCCAAAGGACTGGCCAGCCGGCCGGGACCGATGCTGCCGGCATCAAGGCGGCGCTGACATCCTCCTTCTTTTCAAGGGCGGCGGTCGCCTCGGCTGGGCCAAGGAAGGTCCGGACCGGCGTTTCGGTGGTCGGTCCGCCTGGATACTGGCCGTAGCGGACGGCGCCGATCAGCGATGACGGCGTGTTGCTGATGATCGCCACCTTGCCAGAGAGCGTGCCGGTCAGCACATAACTGTCGCGCGGCTGCAGCAGGAACCAGCCGGATGCGATGGCGAGCACAAGCGTGGCTGTCGTGAAATAAAGGCCAGTCCTTTTTGCGTAATGCAGTTGCAGCAGGCCAACCCAGATCAGCCCTATGATGGCGGCCAGCACATAGGCAGCCAATGCGGCGCGGATGGTGGTGGCAACGCCGGCGGCAAAGGCGATATGGGCAAAGAAGAAGACGAACAGCGCGCCTGCGCCATTGGTGAGGCCGAGAACCCAGCGGCCAGCGCGGCGCAGGCGGTTGTCCGCAGCAGCCCGCAATGTGGCGAGGACTATGCCAAGGCCGATGAGCGTCAGCCCGAGATAGGCGGGATAGAGCATGGCTTCGACGCTGCGCACCATCAGATCGGCAGCCTCGGTCAACTGCCGGGGCGTCACGCCCTTCGCAACGAGGGTGGAGGTGAAGGGATCGACGGCATTGGCGACGATCGATGCGGCGAAGGGATGGACGGTGCCGCTGGCAACAAGCGTGACGGCCGCCACCAGATTGAGGGCGGCAGCTGATAGTGCCAGTTGTGGCCGGTTTGCCTTGGCGCGTGAAAAGACCAAAACGGCGATGCCGGAGGAAAAGGCGATCGCCAGCGCCAGGAAGCCGGGCACGAAGGCGGACGAGCCATTTTCGACGCCGAGGATGGCGCGCAGCGAACGCTGGTAGTCTGCCGAGGACGTGAACAGGTAGATGATGAAGGGCAGCGCGGTCAGAATGATGAGATTGCTGGGCCGCACGCTTTTCAGGAATGACATTCATTCCTCCGCAAGATCGGGAAATATTCGAAAGGCGCTTCCCGGAGCGCGGGCGCGCTCCGGGGGCAGCGTCAGGCTTAGTTGAGGCCCCAATATTTACCGATCAACTGGTCGAGCGTGCCGTCGTCCTTGATCATCTTCAGGCCTTCGTTGAAGGCGGCGATATTGGCGTCGTCCTTGCGGAAGACGAGGCCGAGCGGATCGGACTGCAAATCCTTGATGGCGACGACCAGTTCGCCGGCAAATTCGCGCTCATAGGCGGCCGCGTTGGCGCCGTTGATGACGACGCCGTCAACATCCTTGTTCTTCAGTGCGATGACCGAGGCCGAGAAGCTGTCATAAGCGCTGACGTTTTCCTTGCCGACGATGCCTTCGGCAACCTGGGCGTCCGTGGTGTTGGCCTGCGCCGAAAGCTTCTTGCCCTGTGTCTTGAAGTCGTCGAGCGACAGTCCCTGGTCGGCGACGCGCATCAGCACGGCCTGGCTGTTGACGATATAAGGATCGGAAAAATCCATTGCCTTCTTGCGCTCGTCGGTGATCGAAACGCCGGAGGCGACGAGATCGAAGCTGCCCTGGTCGAGGGCTGCGAAGATGCCGTCCCAGCCGGTGGTGACGAATTCCGCCTGGCAGTTGATCTTGGCGCAGATGGCGTTGACCACATCGACATCGAAGCCGACGATCTGGCCGCTGGCCGGATCGACGCTTTCCATCGGCGGCGAGGTGGTGTCGGAGCCGACCTTCAGAAGCTTGCCGCCGAGATCGGCCGCATGGGAAACGCCGGATGCGAGAGCAGCCATGGCAATGGCAATCAGCAATGTCTTCACGTTCATTCCTCCGTTTGTGAATGGATGTCAGGCCGGGCGCGCGCCGAGATTGTCGGGTTGCCTTTCGATCAGTGTTGGCCTGAAAACCTGCCTCAGCATTTGCGGATCTCCGCCCGCCATGCGCTGCAACAGGAATTGTCCGAGCGTCCTCCCGAGGACTTCGATGGGTTGGTAGAAAGTGGTGATCGGCGGGGTGAAATAGGCGCTGACATTGATATCGTCATAGGCGATGACATCGATGTCGGTGCCCACCTGCCGCCCGAGGCTGCCAAGCCCCGACAGGACGCCGAGCGTCGTGGATTCGTTGATGCAGATGAAGGCCGTTGGCGGTTCTGCCCGCTGTAGCAGCTCAAGCGCGCTTTCGCGGCCGAAGCGGGTGGAGAGATCGCCTTCGGCGATCAGATCGGCAGGCGTCGCAAGCCCCGCTTCCCCGAACGCGCGGGTAAAACCGTCGATCCTGTCCATGGCATAGGAGAGGGGGCGTTGCGGGTTGACCAGGGCGATGCGGCGATGGCCGCCGGCGATCAGCCGCTGCGTTGCTGCAAAGGCTGCCCATTCATTGTCGATATCGACATGCGCATAGACCAGCGGCTTGCGGCAGCGGCCGAGCGAGACGAAGGGAAAGCCGCTTTCGACCAGAAGATCGATGCGCGGATCGTCGGCCAGGATGCCTGAAAAGATGATCCCGTCGGCAAGACCCTGATCCATGATCCGGCGCGCCATGTCGCAGCCATCCTGGGTATCGCGGATGACATGCACGGATATCCGGTAGTCGGAGCCTTCCAGCGCCTGGCTGATACCGCTCAGAATCTGGGTGTACTCGACACCGTCCCATTCGTAGTCCCGCACCGCCGTGACCGGCATCAGCACGGCCGCCTGATAGGTCTTGCCGGTTCGAAGCGCCATGCCGCGGGCATTGGCCTGATAGCCGATGTCCTGCGCTGCCTTGAAGATCGCGTCCTTGGTCGCCTGGGCAACGACTGGGGAATCTCTCAACGCCTTGGAGATGGTGGCGATGGAATAGCCCGTGAGATCGGCCAGCGTCTTGATGGTCGGCGGCGTGCGGCGCGACGAAGCTTCAGTCTCTGCCATGCCTGCCTCCCAGCCCGATGACCCTGATGATGGACTCATACCAAACAATAAAAACGTTTTCAACAAAAATAAAAACGTTTTTATTGTGAGTTGTACCATGAAGGGAGGCTTTGCCTTTTTAGGAAAGGGGGCTTGGGCGAAGAATCGTCTGGCCGATTGAAAAATCGACGCTTTGGGACTGGTTCCCAAGGACGGTGCTATGTTCTAGAACCGCATGCGATGAAGATCGCATTCTATTGCCCGCTCAAATCTCCCAACCATCCCGTTCCCTCCGGCGACCGGCTAATGGCGCGTCTGCTGATGACGGCGCTTGTTCGGGCAGGGCATCAGGTGGAGATTGCTTCCGAGTTGCGGGCATTCCTTCCGGATGCTTCGGCGGATGCAATCGCGGTCCGGTCTGCGGCGATGGACGCGGAACGGGCGCGGCTTTCGGCACAGTGGCGACAGAGTGGTGCGCCGGATCTCTGGTTTTGCTACCATCCTTATTACAAGGCGCCCGACCTGATCGGCCCGGCGCTCGCCCGGGAATTCGGCCTGGGGTACGTGACGGCCGAGGCATCCTACTCCGCCCGGCGCAATAAAGGGCTGTGGGCTCAAACGCAGCAGCATGTGCTGGATGCCGTCCAGCAGGCCTCGGTGAATATCTGCCTCACCCGCCGCGACTTCGATGGACTTGCGCAAGCTGCACCCGGTGCGCGCCTGGCCTTGCTGCCGCCATTCATCGATCCGGCCTTGTTTCTCGAAAGACAGCAGCAGCCTGAGCCTGCGCGGTTGATCACCGTGGCGATGATGCGGTCCGGCGACAAGATGGACAGCTATGTGATGCTGGCCGATGCGCTGTCGCGGCTGGTGCATCTGCCGTGGCAGCTGTCCATTGTCGGCGACGGGCCGCTTGCCGCCGATGTGCGGGCGCTGTTTGCCGGGTTCGATGCGGATCGGATCATCTGGCGCGGCGAAAAGCCGGCTGCCGAGATCGCCGATATTCTGTCAAAATCATCACTTTATGTCTGGCCGGGCTGCGGCGAGGCCTATGGTCTGGCCTATCTCGAAGCGCAGGCCGCCGGTTTGCCTGTCGTTGCGCAAGAGATCGCCGGCGTGCCGGAGGTGGTGATGCAGGGGAAAACGGGGTTGTTGACGCCGCCGGGCGATGTCGATGCCTATGCGCAGGCGATCGCGCATCTGTTGACGGATGATGACGAACGGATGGCACTTGCCGGGGCGGCAAGGCCATTTGCAGGCGAGGAGCGCTCGCTCGACCGTGCGGCGGTGCGATTGGGTGCCATTCTCGATGAATATCTCAAACGGGCAACACATGATGGATGAATTCGAAGCAACGATTGCGGAAGAGTTGGACCGTTGGCAGCAGGCGGGCAAGGTCGCGCAGTTCTGGCTGCGGGATGACGACGCCGTTGAACCGGCCGCGGCGCTCGACCGGTTGCTGGATGTATCGGGCGCATTTTCAGTGCCGCTAACCTTGGCGGTCATTCCCGCTCATACGGGCGAGGCGCTGGTCGAAAGACTGCGGCGGGAACCATTGTGTTCCGTCGCCGTGCATGGCTGGTCGCACCGGAACCATGCTGGCCTTGGCGAAAAGAAGCAGGAGCTTGGCCGGCATCGACCCGCGCAGGATGTGCTTTCGGAATTGAAGCGGGGTTTTGATCAGCTCGCCGCGCTCTATGGCGAACGGTTCGTGCCGATGCTGATCCCGCCGTGGAACCGGATCGACGCTTCCCTTGTTCCGCAACTGGCCGGGCTCGGTTATCGGGCCCTCTCGGTCTACGGCTCGGAAATGCCGGCGGCCTTGCCGCTGATCAATACGCATGTGGATGTGATGGACTGGCACGGGACGCGGGGCGGGCGTGATCCGCAGGTGCTGGCTGTCGAGATCGCCGCGCGCCTACAACATATGTTCGATCATGGCGGGGCGATGGGGCTTTTGACCCATCATCTGGTTCATGATGCGGCGGTATGGGATTTCATGACCGCGCTGTTCAATGTGACGGCGCAGCATCCGGCCTGCCGCTGGACGCCGGTTGCGGATATTCTGCAAAAACAACAAACGTCAGCCGGCTAAGGCTGTTTCAGAGATCGATGACCTGGCCGTCGCGGGCGGTGATGGCGCCGTTGAATTCTTTTTCGGCGAGCCGCTGGATTTCGTCGAGTTCGCTGTCGGTGCGCAGGGGAGAATGATGGATGAAGGCCACCCGTTTGGCTTTGGCCGTCTTTGCCAGCCGGATGCCCTGCTGCCAGGAGGAATGGCCATAGCCGACATGACGATGCATCTCGTCGTCGGTGTACATGCAGTCGTAGAGGAAGAGATCGCAGCCATCGATCAAGTCGAGCACGGCGGGATCGAGCGTGCCGGGCTTGTGTTCGGTATCGGTGACCAGCGCCACCGCGCGGCCGCCCCATTCGACGCGGTAACCGATCGCGCCGCCCGGATGGTTGAGGCTCCCGGTGCGGATGGTCACGCCGGGATGGGGAAGCAGGGCGTCGCCGGAGCGAAAATCACGGCAATTGATCGAGGCACGGCAGATATCCGGTTCGACGGGGAACCAAGGCGGGCGCATGAATTCGCCGATCATCTGGCGGGTGGACATGCGTCCGGCCAGATGTCCTGACCACAGAGTCACGGAAGCATGCGGATCGAACAGCGCCGGCAAGTATGGCAGGCCGACGATATGGTCGTAATGGCAGTGGGTGAAGAACAGGTTGAAATCGGAAACGCCTTCGGATTTCAGCGCCTGGCCGGCCGGCATCAGGCCGGAGCCGGCATCGAACAATAGCCTGTGGGGACCGCATTGCATCTCGATGCAGATGGTGTTGCCGCCATAATTCTGGAACTCGGCCCCCGAGACCGGGAGGCTGCCGCGCACTCCCCATAACCGCACCCGAAACACGTTTTCGTTCACTCTCTTGCCTCAGTCACGGAAAACGACTTTGCCTTTCCGTCTGCAACTGTCCCACTAAACCGTTAAGGCCGTCTTTTTACCGGGCTTGATTAACCAAGCCGCATTTCCGCCATGTTAGCTAAACTGCTTGGGTTAAGCGAGACTTCAATTCGCTTTTTATTTCCACGTGTGCCAAAGACGAAGAGAAACGAATCCGGTTTGAACGCGCAGACGGAAAATACCGATAGAATGCCGCCCTCAACGCATCCGCGCATTGCCGTCATCGCCGATGCGCATTTCCATGATCTCTATGCCGATTATGGCTTTCCCGGCATCGTTCAAGACGATAGGCGGCTGACGTTCCGGCTGCTGGCCGATACGGCCCGCTCCACGCGCGTTTTCAACGAAAGTTATTTCGCATTCCATCACGCACTCGAGGATATCGCCAAACGCGGTATCCGCCATATCGTGCTGCTCGGCGATTATTCCGATGACGGACAGGTGGAGACCGTCAGGGGCGTGAAGCGGGTGCTTGATGCATATGCGGCGCGGTACGGCATGCGGTTTTATGCGACCGTCGGCAATCACGATATTTTCGGGGCGGATGGGCGCCACCGCGCCAAACGCTTCCTCAACGAGGACGGTGGCTACAGCATCCTCAGCAGCGACCCGCATATGCGCGACCGTGGCGCCCATGCGGTTATCGCCAGTGACCTAATGTATTGCCAGGGCTATCCGGACGGGCTCGATGCCATGGCGGATTTCGGGTTTTACCCGCGTCCTGGAGACCTGCACTGGGAAACGCCTTTCGGTCCGGATGGCGATCCGGCACAGCGGCTTTACGAGGTCCATTCGCCGGACGGAAAAACCACGCGCAGACTGATGGACGCATCCTATCTGGTCGAGCCCTTTCCCGGCGTCTGGCTGCTGATGATCGACGCCAATGTTTTTGTACCCGTCAATGGCGTGAAACCTGGCGAAGAGGGCGATCTCACGGACAGCACCAGCGCCGGCTGGAACGCGATGCTAATCCACAAGCGGTTCGTTCTCGACTGGATAGCGGATGTTGCGCGCCGCGCCAGCCAAAAGGGCAAGGCCCTTCTGGCCTTTTCACACTACCCTGTCCTTGATCCGCTCGATGCAACAGTGGATGACGAGGTGGCGCTGCTTGGCCGCACCGGCATGTCGGAGCGCATTCCGCAAGCCGATGTTGCCGAGGCGTTGATCGCTGCGGGTGTCGATATCCATTTCAGCGGGCATCTGCATGTCAACGATACGGCGCAGTATCGGAGCGGCGGACGTTTCCTGACCAATATAGCCATGCCGTCGCTTGTCGCCTTTCCCGGCGCCTACAAGGTGGTTTCCATCGGCGAGCAGCATATCGATGTCGAGACAGTCGGCATCGATATGATGCCGCTGGACGACGATTTGCGGCAGGCTTACCGGCGGGAGATCCTGCCGTCGCGGCTGGAAGCGGGCGGCCTGCTCGAGGTCGCGGACTATGGTGCCTTCCTGTTCGAACATATCGGCCATCTGGTCGGACGGCGCTATCTCAAACGCGAATGGCCGAAGGAACTTACGGCGATGATCCGCGCGCTCAGTCTTGCCGATCTGGCGGTGCTGGCGTTGATCGAAGAACCGGTGGCAGCGATGGATGTGATGGTGGCAATCGCGGCTGCCCGTAGTGATCCCGGTGTGCTGCAGTTGCTGGCGGAAGCAGGGCTCGGCAGCCCCCAGCTCCCAGGCATTTCAGCGATGGTGTTTCTAGCCGACTGGTACCGGCTGCGGATGGGCAGCGAACTGGCGTTCGACTGGATCGCGCCGGAGCGGGTGGCGCTATACCGGGCTGTTGGGCAGTTGTTTGCGGACAGCGACTGGAGCGATGCCGACTCCGCGCAGGCGCGGTTTGCGCTGATCTTCCGGATGTTTGAAAAATACGCCGGTGGCTTGCCTTCCGGTAATTTCAGCATCGACCGGGCGGACGGCACGATCACACGGATTGCGCCGGGGCAGGAAGAGAAGAACAGCCCGCGCCGATGAGCTGCCAAGGTCCGGCGGCGGTTAATCCGCCTTGCGAGCGCGACTGCGTGCCTCGGACAGTTCGCTCGTCGTATGGCTCAGGCGGTCGGCCAGGACCCGCATGATCTCGATGGTGATTTCGGGGAAATCGGTGAGCAGCTTGAGGAAATGCTCCTTGCGGATGCGCAGGGCTTCCAGAGGCGTCGTCGTCTGCACCGTGGCGGTTCGCGAGACGTCGCAGAGGATGGCGATTTCGCCGACGATGGAATTGGTCTCGACTTCGGCGATCTTGATCGGTCCTGTCGCGGAATCGACCAGGATATCCGCCTTGCCGGACAGGACGACATAGGCCGCATCAGCGGTATCGCCCTGATGGAAGAGGGCTTCGCCGGGATCATAACTCACGCGGTCGGACGTGAACGCGAGAAGTTTCAACTTGCCCGGTTCGACATTCGAAAACAGCGGCACGCGCCGCAGCATCTGAACTTCATCCTTCAAAAGCATAGTCGTGCCCATTCCCCGTTTTCTCCCTCCCGCATCATCCGCCGGCGATGGTTACCGGCCTTGTCTTTCGGAAGGTTGTCCCTGCCTGCATCCCCGCCGCACGCATGGACTTCACCTTTGACATTATGATGACACAAGCTCCTTAAAGATACCGTTATTCTCAACGAGCGTTGCATGTGTTCCTTCTTCCACAAGCAAGCCGCGGTCGAACACCAGAACACGATCGAACAGGCTTGCCAGGCCGGTGTTGGACAGGACCCAGACCACCGCCGGATCGCGGCCGTCCCTGCGCACCAGTTTCAGGACGTCGCGGACGATTTCATCCTGAAGCCGGTGATCGAGGCCCGGCAAAGGCCGGTTGAAGATGTAATAATCCGAACGCCGGACCAATGCCCGCGCGAGGTTGAGTTTCTGGCGCTGCACGGCGGTCAGGCGCTTGCCACCGGCACCCAGATTGAAATCCAGACCGATGTCGATGACGCGCTCAAGCAGGCCGAGCGAGTTCAGCAACGAGCTGACGATGGAGCGGATGCGCTTGGACCCATCGGTATGCTTGTGGCTGATGCGGCCGAACAGGATGTTGTCCATCAGGCTTGCCGAGGCGAGATAGCGTTCCGGATCGTAGCGTTCGATATCGCCGCGCATACTGTCCGGCAGCCCGTCATGGAACTGGCGGCGCACATCGACGATCTTCGCCATCAGTTCGTCGGTCAGAAGACCGAAACGATGCCGCGGCTCGATATAGCGGAAGCTCAGGCGAATGATCTGGCCGCGGTCGTCCTCGGACGCAGCGTCAAATCCCTTGCCTTTCAGCTTCTGCAGCAAAAGCTGGTAATCGGGAATATCGTCCGCCGTCATGAAGGTGAGCTGCTGGAAGAACGGGTGATCCGGCGGCAGGTCGGCAAACAGCTCCACCGCGTTTTCGGCGATGCTGTAGCCCATGTCGAACAGGATGCGGTCAAGACCGGTGCGGCCGACGACGGACCGGAAATAGACGTTCTTGCCGATGGCCTTGCCGATCAGCGCCGGGCCAGTTGCGGTGCCGAACAGAAGGTTTTCGCCAACCGTCGCCTCGGTATTGTAAGCACCCGGCTCGAAGGAGACGACAAGGCTGCTCAGGCCTGCCTCTTCCAGCTCGTCGCGAAGGGCGTGACGCATCTCGACAATGCCTTCGGCAAGGCCGGGGTGATCGCCCGGCGAAACAGTGCTACGCAGCGCGAGGTCGAGAATATCCTTCGACAATTGCACCGTATCGAGCACGGAAAGGACCGGCGCGAACAGGTCGTCGCGATTGGTTGCATTGGCCGCGTCGTAGTCGATCCAGTCACTGTTGACGTCGTAATCCGGATTGCCGGCGAGCCGCGCCTCGTTGATCTCCCATTTTCGATGGGTGGCGCGGCTGCCCTCATAGGCGGCGTCCTTCAGCGGTGCATGTTTCAGGCCGTAGAGCAGGTTGTCGCGCAGGCTGCCGTAGAAGAAATAAGCGTCCGCTGAGACATAGGAAATCCCGCGACCCGTGACGGATTCCGGCAGCTCCAACAAATCGTCGCCACCGGCGGTAACCTTGCCGCTTTCCGGCCAGGTCAAGCGGGCGAACGCTTCTGCCAGCATGTCGCCGCCGCCGGCAGCACCGCCGACAATGGCAACCGTCTCGCCGGGATGGATCTGCACGGAAACGCGTTCCAAAAGCTTGGCGCCGCTGTCGTCTGCAAGCGACAGATTGACCGCAGCCAGCGGATGCTTCAGCGAACCGGCATCCTTGATGGCAATGGCCTGGACGGCCGGATCGATCGTTCTGTCGACGCTGAACTGTTCGACCACCTGGACATATTTCACCTGTACGTCCTGGCGCGTCTGGTCCCAGTCGATCAGGTCCTTCAGCGGGCCGGGCAGGTCCTTGTAGGCACTGATCACGGCGATCAGCTGACCGATGTCGAGACGGCCCTGCAGCGCCAGGTAACCGCCGATGCAGTAAAACAGGAAGGGCGTCAGCTGGGCGAGGAAGTTGTTGATAAACTTGACCAGGAATTTCCACTGGTAGAGATCGTAGCGGATCTTGAAGATGCGGCCGAGGCGCGAGGCGATGTCGGCCCGTTCGTAGTTCGAGGTGTCGTAGGCATGGATCGTGCCGATGCCATCGACGATCTCGCTGACGCGGCCGGCAAGCTCGCGCGCCGTGAGCTGGCGTTCGCGGCCAAGCACCAGCAGGCGCCGGCGCATGCGCGGAATGATGACCGCCTGGATACCGACCATGACGGCTGCGATCACCCCCAGCCAGGTGTTTTGCATGAAGATGAAGAACAGCGCCGTCAGCGCCTGTCCGCCGAGCAGGGCCGGCTGGACGAAGGCATCGCCGGTGAAGCCGCCGAGCGGCTCGACCTCGTCCTTCACCATGCTGGAGACTTCAGCGCCTTTCATGCGCTTGAACTGGCCGGGCGGGAAACGCAGGATCCGGTCGACGAGTTCGAAGCGGATGCGGCGCAGCAGGCGCTCGCCGAGCCGTCCCTTGTAGGTATTGATGTAGAACTTGAAGAGGCCGTTGATGATCACCAGCAGCAGGAAGACCATGCTGAGCGCAAACAGCGTCTGCATGCGCGTCAGTTCGACACCGTCAAAAAGCGTCACGGTTCCGAGCCAGGGCAAGTTAAAGCTGATATTCATGAACAGCTGGGTGGCGCCCGGCTGGTCAAAACCTTGACCTTGAATAGGCCCGTTGACGATCTGCTTGGGCAGGTCGAACGACAGGAAATAGGGGATCATCGAGACGGCGACGACCAAAAGGATCCAGAGCTGCTGGCCTCTTGTATGCGTCCAGATGTAGCGGGCTATGCTTTTTTCCATGGGTGAGTTCAACTGGCCGTGTAGCGGGTGTCGAGGACGTAGAAGCGTCGGGCAGCATAGGGCGTGCCGGCGATCTCCGGGTCGTGCAGGTGAAGATCGAATTGTCCGCGGACCGTGACGGCCGGACGGCTGACGATATGCGGAACTTGTGAGGCGGCGCGCTCAAGCTCCGGAGCGTATTCGATCACGACGGTCCTGGCGTTTTCGATCAACGAGAACAAAAGGTCGCCGAGAGGATCCTTGCGGCCGAACGGTTTCAGCGAATAGCCAAGCAGGACGAGACCGTAGCTTCCGGGCTGATAATGATAGTCGATCTGCTGGAACTTGGCTGCGATGTGCCGCACATGGCACTGTTTACCGTTCAGCTCGTTCGCCTCGTAGGCCTCGGTCTTCGGGTCGACGGAGGTGACCGACAGCGGATGATGGGTGAGGTAAGGGGTGATCGGCCGGATATGGCCGCCGATTTCCAGGATATGCGGGCAGTCGCGCATGAAGTGGGCGGCAAAGACCTGCCGCATGGTTGCGCCCAGTCCTGCCAGATGCGGTATGTCCTTTCCCGCCTCCGGGGGCGGCGAAACGGAGGCGGCATCCTTCAGGTTGACTTGCATTCCTTGCACTCCAGAAAAGTCCAGACTACAACACGCGCATGATGAAAACCACCCGATCAAACGAAGCAAACACAACAGATTGGCACGAAAGTGCCTTCGATATCATCCGCGGTCTGTCCGCCTATACGGGAAGCTCTCTGATAGAAGGCCTTGCGAAAGTTGTCGCCAAATATCCGGATGCGGACCTCGGCACGGCCTTCAACCACAAGCAGGTTGGAAGCAAGATATGGGCACGCGAAAAGCTGTTTGAAAGCCTTGGCGGAAAATTTAAACACATCGTCCTGCTGGGTGGCTGGTATGGCGTGCTTCCGGCCATGTGTTTCGATGACAGCCGTTTCGACATCGACCTGTTCGAGAGCATCGACATCGACCCGCACGTCGCTGAAATCGCCGAAACGCTGAATGCCAAGGCCGGCGGCCGTTTTCGCACGGTGACGCAGGATATGTACGCGCTCGACTACAGCACCCGCGGCGCCGATCTCGTCATCAACACCAGCTGCGAGCACATTGCCGACCTGCCGGGGTGGCTTTCGCTGCTGCCGCGCGGGACACAGGTTCTGCTCCAGTCGAACGACTATTTCAGCGAGCCGACCCACATCAACTGCGTGCCGTCGCTGGAGGCTTTCCAGGAGCAGACGGCGCTTGGCCACGTAGCCTTTGCGGGTTCGCTGGCGATGAAGAAATATACCCGTTTCATGGTGATCGGCACGGTCTGACGGCGATCAGAGCAATCCGCGCAGGATTTCGGCGGTGCGCTGTGCGCCGTCGAGATCGAGGCTATGGGGTGGGCGGTCCGTTGCAGTCAGCGCGGTTTCGATAGCCCGCGTCATGCTTTCAGCCGAAAGATCATCCTCAGTCAGGACATGCGCCAGTCCAAGCTTTTCGAGACGTTCGGCCCGAACCGTCTGCTCGGTTTCGCCGCCGGCGGTGAAGGGAATGAGCAACGCATGGCATCCGGCGCGCAGGATATCGCAAACCGTATTATAACCGGCCTGTGAGACGGACAGCCGCGCACCGGCCAACAGGCTCGCGAAATCCGGGCGAAATCGGGTGACGCTGACATGGGCGGGAGCATCCGCCGAGATCGCGTCGAAATCGGACTGCGGCAGATTGGGGCCGGTGATCAGGGCCCAGGACAGGGGCTTGCCGATCACCTTTGCCGCTTCGAGGGCGGCGCGGATCAAGGTATTGCCGACGGCGCCGCCACCGGCCGAAACGATGACGTCGAACTGTTCGGTTGGCTGCGCGGGCGCGGGGGCTGCCACCAGACCGGTATAGATCACCTTGTCTGTTATTTCGGATGCCAGCGGAAACGTATCTTCCAGCCGGGCGAATGCCGGGTCGCCATGAACCAGGACGTGGTCGAAATAATGCTTCACCAGCGCGACGGTTTCCTCATCGCGGCCGGGCTTGGACCGCTCCTGGAGGATGTCGCGCAGCGACGTCACGACCAGAGGCTTCCGATCCATCGCGGCAATCTCCTCGAGCAGCGGCAACAGTTCGAAACGGACCTGACGGCGGCCGAAGGGGAAGGCCTCGATGATGACGATATCGGGCTGGCTTTGACGAAAGGCTGCGAGTAGCCGTTCCTTGCGATTGTCCTTGAAGGCATCATCGACCGGGTTGCCGTCGATGCCGGCAAGCCCCGAAAAGCCGGCATCGCCGGCGGTGATGGGTGGCAAAGCGACATGATGAACGAGCGGGCCGGGAAAACCGGTGACCGGTGTTCCGCCGGTCACGACCGTCACGTCGAAACCGTCTTCGGCCAGTGCTCGGGCTATGCGGCTTGCCCGTGCGAGATGACCGATGCCAAGCAGATGCTGGACGTAGAAAAAGACGCGGGGGGGCTGGCTACCGGTCATCATCCGCGCCGCCATTCTGTTTCGAACAGGTCTTTCAACTGGTGGATGCTGGTTTGGTGGTCGAAGTGGCCGCGCACCTTGCGTTCGGCTGCTTCCCCCAGACGCTTGCGCAGCGCCGGATCGCGGATGGCCTGCTCCAATGCGCGTGACAGGGCTTGCGCGCATTCCGGCGGCACGACAAAGCCGTTTTCTCCATCGACCAGCAGTTCGGGCACGCCGGAGATGTTCGTCGATATGCAGGCCAGTGCCTGGCTGGACGCCTCGACCAGCACATTCGGCAAACCATCCCGGTCGCCATCGGCGGTGATACGGCAGGCAAGCGCGAAGATATCGGCGTCGCGATAGTGTTGCAGCACCTCGGTCTGCGACAGCGATCCATGCCAGACGACCTTCCCGGCAATGCCGAGTTCGGACGCCAGTGCCTGCAGCTTTTTCAGCAGTTCGCCGCCGCCGATATGCACGAACCGCCAGTGGAGATCGCCTGGCAGGAGGCTGAGCGCCTCTAGCAATAGATCAAACCCCTTTTTCTCGACCGCCCGGCCGACGCTGACGATCGTGACCGGGTGGGCCGGATCCGATCCGTCATAGCCCGGACGGGTGCCGTCGAATGGGCCGAAACGGCGGAGATCGAGGCCGTGATAACTGAGGTGCACATGCGGTTTGCCACCGGCAAGGTGGCGCAGATGCTCAAATCCGGACTGCGTACAGGTCACGGTCCAGCGGGTGCTGGCGAGCTTGCCGGCCAGTTCCCATTCCGGCGATGTCCAGATGTCCTTGGCGTGGGCCGAGCAGGTCCAGCCGATGCCGGTAATCATGCTGGCATAGCGGGCGACGGAGGCCGGGGTGTGGATGAAATGCGCGTGCAGCCATTCGCCCCCGTTCGGCCATTCGGTCGAGAGGACCATGGCCTGGCCGAAGCGGCGAACCCGGTTGCGGGTCCGGTCGCGCCAGAGGTCGCCGAGGAATGCTGGCAGACTGCGCCAGAAGCCGGGTTTGGGCAGACAGCGGGCAAGCGCACAAGCGACCCGGACGGGCTCCTCGTGCAGATATTCCGGCAGGTAATGGACCGGGGCACGGATTTCGTCGTGGACCGGATGGCGTTTCTTGTCCGTCGGCCGGCGCAATGCCACCAGCTCGAGGTCGAAACCGGCCTTTTCCAGTCCAAGCAGTTCCTGCGCGATGAAGGTTTCCGACAGGCGTGGATAGCCCTTCAGCACCACGACGATCTTGCGGTGTTGGGTCAACTCTGGCTCGACCCTTTGACGACCATCAAATGCTCACGGTCGCGGCGGCCGAGCCATTCACCGACGATCTGCGATATGTTCGCCAGGCCTTCGAGCGTCATGCCCTTGGCGCTCTTGGAGGGGGGGGCACGATCCGGCAGGGCCTTGAGTGCTGCGGCAAAGCGCATGGGATCGGCAGCCTGCTCCGGAAGAAGCATATCGACCAGACCCAGTTCGGCGGCACGGCTGGCGCGGATGAGCTGCTCTTCGCGCGGCATGACCCTCGGTACGATCAGCGCCGGCTTATCGAAGGACAGGATTTCGCAATAGGTGTTGTAGCCGCCCATCGCGACCACGGCCTTTGCCCCGGCAATCAGCTCTTCCATGCGATTGTCGAACTCGATCACCTCGAGATAGGGAATCTTCGCGCATTTCGACAAAAGCTTGTGGCGCTGCTTGACCGGCATGTAGGGGCCCAGCACGATCAGCGACTTATGCGTCAGCATCGGGTCTTCCTGGTACGCATCGATCACGTCATGGATCAGGTCGGAGCCGTCACCGCCGCCGCCCGTGGTGATCAGAATATAGTCGCCCTTCGGCTTGTGTTCGGATTCGACATCCTGCGAGACGCTTCTCTGCAGAAAGCCGACGAAATCCATTTTGGCGCGCACCGCCGGGGGGACATCGAGGCCGACGAGGGGATCGTAGAAGTCCGGCGGGCCATAAACCCAGACGCTATCGTAAAACTGGCCGATCTTGCGCATCACGTCATTGCGCTTCCATTCCGCGTCGAGCAGATGCGGGGCGTCCATGACTTCGCGCAGGCCGAGAACCAGGGTCGTGCCCTGTTTTTTCAAATAGGCCAGCGTCTCCTCGACCTCGCCGTGAAGGCCCATCGGCTCCTTGTCGACGATGAAGATATCCGGCTGGAAGGTCTCGGCGGTGTGGCGGATGATCGACCTGCGCATCTTCAGCGTCTCGTGCAGGTCGATATGCCTGTCCATCGAGGTGTATTCGCCATTGCGCAGCTTGATGACGCTAGGGATTTTCACGAAATCGACGCGGGCCCGGTAGTCGAAGGCCCCGGCGATCGTCGCCCCCGAAATGATCAGGATGTTGACGCCGCGATAATCCTCGACCAGCGAATGCGCGATGGTGCGGCAACGCCTGAGATGCCCAAGGCCGAACGTGTCGTGGCTGTACATCAAGATGCGCGCATCTTCGATCCGGCGCGTCATGAGCGGAGCCTCTTATCTCCCACGGCGTTGCCAATCTCCGTCAGGAGTGTCCTTAGCATATCGGTATCCACTTCACTTGTACGGATCGGCAGCATCGCGCAGCCCGTCGCCCAGGAAATTGAACGCCAGAATCACGAGAATGACCGGAATGGTTGGAAACAACAGCCAGGGATAAAAAGCAATGACGCTGACGCTGCGGGCTTCGGTCAAGAGGATGCCCCAGCTGGTGATCGGCGGGCGAAGGCCGAGGCCGAGGAAGCTGAGCGCCGTCTCGCCGAGGATCATGCCTGGAATGGCCAGCGTTGCGGTGGCGATCAGGTGCGACATGAAGCCGGGGACAAGATGGCGGCCGATGATGCGACCAGAGCCGGCGCCCATCAACTGGGCTGCCTGCACGTAATCCTCCTCGCGCAACGCCAGGAGCTTGGATCGCACGGCGCGGGCGAGTCCCGTCCAGTCGAGCAGACCGAGAATCGCGGTAATGCCGAGATAGATCAGGATCGGGCTCCATGTGACCGGCATGATCGCTGCAAGCGCCATCCAGAGCGGAATACTCGGTATCGATTGCAGCACCTCGATAATACGCTGGGTAATCAGATCAAAGACACCGCCGTGATAACCCGCCAGGCCGCCGATGGTAATCCCCAGGATGAAACTCATGGTGATACCCAAAAGCCCGATAGTCAACGATATCCGCGCTCCGTAAAGTATACGTGATAACACGTCACGACCGAGGCGGTCGCTGCCGAGCAGGAACAGCTGTCCGTCCTTGGCCGGGCAGGCCAGATGGACATTGGTCTCGACCAGACCCCAGAATTTATAGCCGTCGCCGCGGCAGAAGAAGCGGATCGGTTCCACCTTGTCCGGTTGCTCGGTGTAGATGCGCCGCAGCGTATCCATGTCGAGCGCCATCGTACGCCCATAGACGAACGGCCCGACGAATTTTCCGTCGTGGAACATATGGACGCGTTGCGGCGGCGAATGGATGAAATCGACGTTGCGGGTATGCAGGTTGTAGGGAGCCAGGAACTCGACGATGGCGATGGTCGCGTAGAGAAAGGCGAGGAAATAAAGCGAAAACAGCGCAAGCCGATGTTTTTTGAATTTCCACCACATCAGGCGCAACTGCGAGGCCTGATAGATCCGCGACTGTTCCTCCGTCATCACATCGACGGAATGCGGATCGAACGGTGCTGTCGAGACGTAATGCGAAAGCGGTTCGCCGGATTGGGGAAGGGATACCGTCACTTGGTGCTACCGCCTTGCAGTCTGATGCGCGGGTCGAGGAATGCGAGCGCGATGTCTGAAATCAGCACGCCGATCACGGTGAGGAATGCCAGGAACATCAGGAAGGAGCCGGCCAGATACATATCCTGACTTTGCAGCGCCTTGATCAGCATGGGCCCCGTCGTTTCCAGCGAAAGCACGATAGCCGTGATTTCGGCACCGGAAATGATCGCCGGCAGGATCGAGCCGATATCGGAGATGAAGAAGTTGAGCGCCATGCGCAGCGGATATTTCACCAGCGCCCGGAACGGATGCAGGCCTTTGGCGCGGGCGGTGACGACATATTGTTTCTGCAGTTCGTCCAGTAGATTGGCGCGCAGGCGGCGGATCATGCCGGCCGTGCCGGCCGTGCCGATGATCAGCACCGGGATCCACAGATGTTCGAGGATGGATTTCGCCTTGTCCCAGCTCATCGGTTCGGAGAGATATTTCTGGTCCATCAGATGGCCGATGGAGGTGCCGAACCAGATATTGGCGAAATACATCAGGATCAGCGCGAACATGAAGTTTGGAATGGCGATGCCGATCAGGCCGACAAAGGTCAGCCCATAGTCTCCCCAGCTGTATTGGTGGGTGGCCGAATAGATGCCGATCGGGAACGCGATCAGCCATGTGAACACTATGGTCACGAAGGAAACCATAACTGTCAGCCAGAGACGGTCGCCGACCACCTCGTTGACCGGCAACTGATATTCGAACGAATAGCCGTAATCGCCCTGCAGCAGGCCCGCGGCCCAATGGAAGTACCGCATCACCGGCGGCTGATCGAAGCCGTACTCCTTGCGCAATGCGTCGATCTCCGCAGTGTCCACGGCTTCACCCTGGGCACGAAGCTCGGCAATGTAGCTTTCGAAATAATCGCCGGGCGGCAGTTCGATGATCGTGAAGACCAGCGCGGAAATGATGACGAGGGTCGGGATCATCGCCATGATACGCCAGAAAATGTAACGCAACATAGTCAGCTAACCTCTTCGCTGTACCAGAACGTGTCCGGCATATAGACCCCGAGATAACTGGTAGGGTCAAAGCCGTAGAGGCCTTTTTGGGGAATGTTGCGGATATAGGCGGAATGCATGACCGGCTGCAGCGTCGCGTTGACGATGCCGATCGAAAAGACGTTCTGCGTATAGATTTCCAGCATTTCGTGCCAGATGCGCGTCCGTTCTCCGGTATCGGCCGTCTTTCGCCATTGCTTCACCAGATCGATCAGCTTGATCGCCTCCGGCAGTTCCGGCGCCGCTCCGTTTTGTTCGATAGACAGATAGTACATGCCCCAAACGGGCCATTGAAACTGGTCGTCCCTGCTCGGCGCAAGATCGCCAGGGTTCATATCGGCTGTGGGCACCCCATTTTCGATGCCCGACCACATGGACATCATGATCTCGCCACTCATCGTCCGGCTGCTGAAGACGTCGCGCTGCGAGGTCTTGATGAAAAGGGCCAAACCGATTTTCGCCCAATGGTCCTTGACGAGTTCCAGCACGTCGGTCTCGAGCGTACTCTCGCCAGCGGTCTCGACGACGATCTGGGCTTCCCGCCCGTCGGGCAGCAGCCGTATGCCGTCGCTGTTGCGTTGCGTCAGGCCCACCTCGTCGAGTAGCCTGTTGGCCTGATCGGGATCGTGGCTTGCCCAGGCGGCCGCATATTCCGGCTTGAAAAGCGGGCTTTCCGGCAGGATCGTGTCCGCGCTTTCCTTGGCAAGGCCATAGAAGCTGACCATGTTGACTTCGTGCCGGTCGATTGCCAGCGACAGGGCGCGACGGACCCGCACGTCCCAGAACAGATCGCGCCAGACTTTGTCGCTGCAGTTGAGGTTCGGCAACAGGGCAAGACGGGAGCCCTGTGTCCTTTTCCAGAGATTGACCTTCACCGGATAGCGTTTTTCGGCATCCTTGAAGAATGCGTAATCGGAGAAATCGACGCCGGTGGACTGCAGATCGGTTTCACCGGCGCCGGTCTTGGCCGCGATGATTTCCGACGAGCTGATATTGAGCAGCCAGCGGTCGATATAGGGCAGCTGCAGGCCGTTTTCATCGACCCTGTGGAAGAACGGATTGCGCTCGAACACGAATTGTTCGGCCGGCGGCGCGGTGCGCGGAATCCACGGGTCCAGCGACGGCAGGTCGGGATTTTCGGGACGGTACTGGCGCGACATCTTGATGTGCAGGTCGGCCCATTTCTTGACGCGGTACTGTTGCATCAGCGCCGACAGGCGGAAATCGTCCTGATATTTCTTGTGGAAGTGCCGCATATAGGCTGACGGCATGAGGATGACGATCGGCGAGGCGGCGGCAAGGCCGGGAAGGAAGTCCGGATTGGGAGCCTTCCAGGTGTAGCGGACGGTCAGCTTGTCGATGATCTCGAAGGCCGGTCCTTCGCCGCCCACGAGAAGCTCGCGCTGGATGCCGCCCTTGCGCAGGTCCTTGTTGAGGATGACGTCTTCCCAGGTATAGCGGAAATCCTCGGATGTCAGGTAACTGCCGTTCGACCAGCGATGTCCTTCGCGGATCTTGAACGTGAAAATCCGGCCTTCCTGAACCTCGAAGCTTTCCAGAATGTCGGGCTGGAACTTGAGGTCCTCGGTGTAGCCGACCAGACGGGCATAGCCGTTGATCGTCATCATCCGGATGTCCTTCTGGCTGCCGATCAGCATGCGAACGGTGCCGCCATACTTTCCGGGCTGCCGGCCCATGGCGGCCAGATCGACGCGCCGCGGATTTTTCGGAAGCCGATCGGGCATGTCAGGCAAGGCCTGCGCCCGCAGGTGAGGCCAGAAGAAGGGCGGTTCGGGAACCGCCCGGGCGACGCCTGGAACCAGAACGGAGGCAAGCAGCCCAAGGGTCGTGCGCCTTGTGATCACGCTCTCAACTCCCTTACATCGGCGCTTCGCCGCGCCAGGACCAGGTGACCGTCGCCGAGATCGGCCGTTGTCAGGACGTCCTCATCGCCCTCATTGGAAAATTGCTTGCCCCAGCTGCGCTGGTCGGATGCACCGCTTGGATTGAGCATGGAAAAATCGAGCGGGCGGTCGAGGTCCGGGAAGGGGACCGCCGCGAGCAGCGACTTCGTGTAGGGGTGAACGGGCGCTTCCATCAGCGTCTCGCGCGGAGCGATCTCGACAATGCGGCCGCCGCACATGACGGCGATCCGGTCGGCCATGTAATCGACCACGGCAAGGTTGTGCGAAATGAACAGGTAGGTGAGTCCCAGTTCCTTCTGCAGGTCCTTCAACAGGTTGAGGATCTGTGCCTGGACGGAAACGTCGAGTGCGGAAACAGGTTCGTCGCAAATCAGAAGGTCGGGACCGAGCGCCAACGCTCTGGCGATACCGATACGCTGCCGCTGGCCGCCGGAAAAGCTGTGCGGATAACGATTGAGATGGCGCTCATTGAGGCCGATAGCCTTGAGCAGGGCCGTCACCGTCTCGACACGGGACTTGCCGCTGCCGCGCCCGTGGATTTCGAGCGGCTCGCTGAGGATATTCTGCACCGTCATGCGCGGTGACAGCGAGGAAACCGGATCCTGAAACACCATCTGCATCCTGGTACGCAGGGTCTGAAGCCCGGCGCCTTCAGCGTTCAGCACATCGATCGGCCCGTCGCTGCTGTTGAGCAGCACCGCACCGCTGTCGGGTGTCACAGCGCGCATCAGGATCTTGCTGAGCGTGGTCTTTCCGCAGCCGCTTTCGCCGACCAGCCCGAGACATTCGCCGCGCATGATGTCGAAGCTGACGCCGTTCACGGCCTTGACCGCCGGGGAGGTGTCTTTCGTCATCCAGCTCGATTTGCGGGTGGTGAAGGTCTTGTTGATATCGCGCACTGAAAGCAGGATTTCCGGCTTCAGGGCTTCTTCGGCCGCGACGACCTGTTTTTTGCCCAGAAGGCTGCTGGTATTGACCGGAACTTCGCGCAAGGCCTTCAGGCGCTCGCCGGGCTTCATGTCAAAATGCGGAACGGCGGCCATCAGGCCTTTGAGATAGGGGTGCGAAGGATTGCGGAAGATCGCCTCCACCGGTCCGGCTTCCATGATCTCGCCGTGGTAGATGACCACGACCTCGTCCGCCACATTGGCAACGACGCCGAGGTCATGGGTGATCAAAAGCATCGCCATGTTCAATTTGGTCTGCAGACCGCGCAGCAGCTGCAGGATCTGCGCCTGGATGGTGACGTCGAGCGCGGTCGTCGGCTCGTCGGCGATCAGAAGCGAGGGGTTGCAGATCAGCGCCATGGCGATCATGGCGCGCTGGCGCATGCCGCCGGAGAGTTCGAACGGATACATGTCGAAGGCGCGCGCCGGCTTTTGAAAGCCGACCATGCCGAGCATTTCCTCGGTGCGCTCGCGCCGTTCCCGGCTCGGCAACTCGGTGTGAATCTTCAGGGATTCGCTGATCTGGTTGCCGATCGTATGGAGCGGCGACAGCGAGGTCATCGGCTCCTGGAAGATCTTGCCGATACGGTTGCCGCGCAGGCTGCGGATTTCGCGTCCGTCGCGCGGCATGGCCAGAAGGTCGACCGGGCGTTCCTGCGTTGCCGGATCGCAAAAAAGAATGCGGCCGCTGCAGGTTGCCGTCTTCGGCAGGATGCCCATTACCGCCTGGCTGATCACCGATTTTCCGGATCCGGACTCGCCGACCAGCGCGGTGACCTTGCCCGGCAGCACGCGCAGGCTGGCGTTGCGCACGGCGTCCAGCTGTCCGCCGAGCATCGCGAACGAGACATTCAGCTCCTCGATCCTCAGCAGGTCCGCGCCTGATTTCATGCCGGCAGGTGTCCTTGTCTCATGGTGGCTCGCGACCTGGCAAAGCGCACCTCCGGGTGGAAACCCGGCTCCATCGAAAAGAGACTATCGCACGAAAATTGGCGTGTCCATGACCTTGGGCTGGTAAAGTGCGCACGGATATACCCACGGCGGCAACCAGCCGGCGTGATCGGGAAATGTCAATCATTCGAGCGGGATGGTTCTGCTTTCCATCCTGCCAATCAAACGGCGCCGGATATGGGTCCGCCGCCCGATCTTTATTGCAGCAGCTTGTTCCAGAGGAGATCGCGGGCCTGCGGTTTCTTGCTGTTGCGATAGAGCAGCATGACCTGCTCGGCCTCCGAGCGCGTCTCCATGGAATGGTTGCGGATGGCCTCGCCATCATCGAGCTTCATATTTTCTTCTCCTGGCAGGAGCACGGTGACCTTCTGGCCTACGCCGCGCAGCTTTTCCTCGCCCAGCGTTACCCAGTCGCCGCCGCAATAGGTGGCGAAGGCCTGGCTGGCGACGATCGGCTTGGCGTATTTTTTTGTCAGCCCCTGCAGCCGCTCCACCTCGTTGACGGCGGCGCCGAAGGCGGAAAAGGTCAGGCGGTCGTTGAGGCCGACATTGCCGAACATGACGTTGCCGACATGGAGCCCGATACCGTATCGGACCTCCGGAAGGTCCTGCCGCTGGCGGCCGGCATTGAGTTCCGCCATGTGCGCCGATGCCTGGCGGACGGCAGCCATCGCCGCAAGGGCTGCGACCTGCGAGGGCTCGCGGTGACGGCCGCAGGGGTAAACGGCAAGGAAGCCATCGCCGACGAAGCTCAGAATCTCGCCGCCATTGCGGCTGAACGGCGTTGCGATCGCATCGAAGAACTGGTTGAGCGTATCGATATAGACCTGCCGCCCCTCTTTTTCCGCAAGCACGGTCGACTGGCGCATGTCGGCCATGACCAAGGCCGCCCGGATCGTTTCGCCATCGCCGCGCCGGGTCTGGCCGGACAGCACACGCTTGCCGGCATTGGCGCCGAGATAGGTGGTGAGCATATTGTCGGCGAGCTTGCCGAGGACGGCCATCTTGGCGGCGACCGCCAGATTGTTCTGGATGCGCAGAAGAGCTTCAATGACATTGTCGCTGAAGCCGCCATGGGCGTCCGTGGACCAGGAACCGATCATGCCCTGGCCGGAGGTTTCGCCGAAAGACTGGACGAAGGCGATATAGTCGGTGATGCCCATTTCCTTCAGGTCGTCGAAGATCGGAAATTCCGAGCGCGTCGATGGATCGATCTGGCGGCGCAGGTGATCGAGATTGTTGCTCAAGAGATAATAATAGGGGCTCTGCAGAAACCGGTCCGGTTTGTCGTCGGTCGGATCGGCCCGATACCCTTCGACGGTCACGCCCTCGCCGCGCAGCCAGGTGAAGCCCAGCGCATCGTAAAGCGGATGCAGCATCGAAAAGCTCAAATGGACGCGGCTGAGCGGCACGCCGGACGCGGCAAGCCTTTCGCAGAAGCCTGCGACCACCGTTTCGAGGCTTTCACCACTGAGAGCGGCCTGCTGCAGCCAGTTCGATACGCGGTCCAGCAGGTGCGTGGAAACATTCGTCTTGTGGATGTTCATCGCGTGGCGTGTCGCTTTCTCAATGAAAATCCCGGCGATCGCCGGATGTCCGGTCTGCGTCTCGATAAATCAGGCGGTTGCAACCGACCCAATATAAGTGGCGATACTGGCAAAACCAGATTCAGAGCCAACAAAATTTGGAGAATTGTTCCGGCCGCCGTAAGAGGTGCCGCCGGTGCGGTCCTTGACTTCAGGCCAATTTATCCTCAACTGACCCGCATCCGCAAAGGCGCTCTAGCGCGTCACGATCAGTCGAGAACATGCATTTGACCGTCCATTCTTCCGTGAGCGAGGCCCTTCTTTCGAAGATCGCAGACCGTAGCGCCCGTGCAGGTGTGATCGGGCTTGGCTATGTCGGCCTGCCGCTGGCGATCACCGCCGCCCGCAACGGTTTTGCTGTCACCGGTTTCGATATCGATCCGCTAAAGATCGTCGCCATCGATGCCGGACGATCCTATATCGATGCGGTTCCGGATGCGGTTCTTGCAATGGAGACGGCGGAAGGCCGTTTTCGCGCAACGACGGATTTCAGCCAGCTTTCCGGCTGCGACGTCATCGTCATCTGCGTTCCCACCCCGTTGACGAAGCACCGCGATCCGGATCTTTCGTTCATCACCCGCACCTGCGACCGCATTGCCGAGACGTTGAAGCCCGGCCAGTTGATCGTGCTGGAATCGACCACCTATCCCGGCACGACGGACGAAGTGGTGCGGCCGATCCTTGAAAAGACCGGCCTCAAATCGACCCAGGATTTCTTCCTTGGCTTCTCGCCGGAGCGCGAGGATCCGGGCAACCGCGATTTCCACACGTCGAGCATCCCGAAAGTCGTGGCCGGCGACGGCGAGGCGGCTGCGGAGCTGATGAAGGCTTTCTACGGCGCCGTCGTCCAGACGGTCGTGCCGGTATCGTCGCCGGCGACGGCCGAGGCGGTCAAACTGACCGAGAACATTTTTCGCGCCGTCAACATTGCCCTCGTCAACGAGTTGAAGGTCGTCTACGAGGCGATGGGTATCGACATCTGGGAGGTCATCGAGGCAGCAAAGACCAAGCCGTTCGGCTATATGCCGTTTTATCCCGGCCCCGGCCTTGGCGGCCACTGCATCCCGATCGATCCGTTTTATCTTACCTGGAAGTCGCGCGAATACGAATTGCCGACCCGCTTCATCGAGCTTGCCGGTGAAATCAATTCGGCCATGCCAAAGCATGTGGTCGGACGGCTTGCCGAAGCGCTGGATATCCGTCTCGGCAAGGCGCTCAGCCGGTCGAAGGTGCTGCTGATCGGCCTCGCCTACAAGAAGAACGTGCCGGATATTCGCGAAAGCCCGTCGCTGAAGCTGATCGAACTGATCGAGGAGCGGGGCGGGCGCGCCGATTATCACGATCCGCACGTCACGGAGATTCCAAAGACGCGCGAATACATGGCGTTGAAGGGGCGCATGTCAGTGCCGCTGGACGAAAAATCGGTCCAAGGCTTCGATGCGGTTTTGATCGCCACCGATCATGATGCCGTCGACTATGCCGGTATCGCCCGATGGTCGCCGCTGATCGTCGATACCCGCAATGCGTTTGCCCGGAGAGGCATCGAAGGCGCCAACATCCTGAAGGCTTAAACGGGCCTCAAGGCATGGCGGGCCGCGTCGCGGCGATGACCGGAGCGTCGGACATGCGCTTCTTCATCCGGCTGGCGGCCATCGCGTAGCCGCCGGCGGCACCGTCGATGAAGTGCATGTGATCGCGGCTGAGCGGTGTCGGCACGATGCAGGTCATCAGCGCCGAATCCTGACGGTGCAGTCCGAAACGGCAGATGCCGGCACTTGCCGCATTCTCAAGCCGGGCCTCGATATGGCGAAACCTTTCCGGATCGACGTCGATGGTCATTTTCAGGCCATCGTCGAACTTGCGGAAATCCGTGTTGCGGGCAACGTCCTGCCGGTAGAGCTTCGGATCGAACCGGCCGAGCGTCAGTCCGAAACGATAGAGACCGACGATCAGCAGATATTGTGCGAGAATGAAAAGCCGGTGCGCGAAGCGTTTTCCCTTCGGCGCCGTCTTGGTTTCCGCCGCCAGCCCGGCCATTGACAGGCCGATCTGCGGACCCTCAACCGCGACGGGGTGGCCATTGCGTTCCTCGCCGGCGGCGAGGGCCACGATTTCGGAGATCAGCGATTGAAATGCCGCGATATTTTCCGATCCGACAGGGACCGCGATGATCGATACGATATCGCCATGCCGCGACTGGATGGGGTTCCAGCGGCAGGAGAGGCCGTTCAAATCCGGCCGCGCGCCTGGCGGTGCGGGTGGAACGGCAAACAGGCCTTCCTTCATGCGGGCCTCAGCCCAGCTGGAGCCACCGCCGGCAAACATCGCATAGGACACATCCGGGTTGACCTGGAAGCGGGCAACGCGCACGGAAAGCCCGGCGGCGTCGACATCAGCAACGGGGACCAGGGCCGCGCGCAGCGTCAGCTGCAGTTCTTCGTCGACCCAGCGCTGGACGGCCGAGAGCGCATTGCGTGCCTTCTCCACGCCCGATGGCGGAACCGCGACCATGGCGCCATCGCCTCCGAACACGAAGGGAAGGTCGTTATTCCCCAGTGCATTCAGGATGGCCGAGATGACGCTGGCGCCGGCCATGTTGACGGCCTTGTAACGGCCGGCCTCGATCGCACTGGTGGAGTCAACGATGTCCGCGGTTGCCAGCGCCCAATCGGCTGGCAATGCCCGGTAGTTGTCGCTGTTGGCGACGCCTTCGAATTCAACGAAAACGGGAAGCGCGCTGAAAAATGTTTCACTGGAAAGCTGGCTCATGCGATCAGGCTATCATACTCAATGGGTACACGCGAAGGGGTTTGGCTTTCGGCTGCGGGGAAAATATCAAGGTAAAGCACGTCCGTTACAGGAGGGAGTTTACCGCTAATTCGCCGTTCTTCCGGTCGACCCGGTGCGGCGTCTCGTGTTAAGCGGGCACCCTCGATGATTTTGAATGGACGGATGGAAATAGATGAGTCGCCTTGATGGTTTTATCTCCCGCATGCACTCGCAGCGTGCTGTTCTCAACCATATCAAGGAGACGTCGATGGTCGCGCCTGACGGCGTGATCCTGGAAATCGGCCTCGGCAACGGCCGCACCTACGATCACATCCGCGAACTGTTTCCGAACAACCGCATCATCGCTTTCGACCGGGCTGTCGGCTCGCATCCCGACTCGACGCCGCCGGAAGACGATCTCATCCTTGGCGACATCAAGGAGACGATTGCCCAGTTTTCCGGCAGGGGCATCGCGTTTGCGCATGCCGATATCGGTACGGCCTATCCGGAAAAGGATGCCAAGACCCTGACCTGGCTGCCGCAGTCGGTCGCCGCAGCACTTGCAATCGGCGGTGTTGCCGCAAGTGGGCTGCCGCTTGATCATCCGGACCTCGAGCCCCTGCCGCTGCCGGCTGGTGCCGATCCGGGCCGGACGTATTTCTATCGGAAACGCTGAGCGGCGTGCCGGTCGCCCGTCTTTTTCGCGGGCAGCGGTCAGGGCAGCAGCAGGATATCGAACTGGTCCTGCCCGATGGGCAGGGCGGTGACCTTCATCTCCACCCGGCCGTCCTCGTAAAAGACGATGCAATCCTCATAGAAGCGCGCCAGATAATCGACGAATGCCTGCGATCCGGCCGGTCCATAAAAGACCGGGGAAAACTCCATGTAGAATGGCACGCGCCGCTCCAGGAGCGGTAGCATCGAGCGGGCCGCCACCGGCTCATACCCCTCGATATCCATCCAGACCAGCCCGATATCATCAGGCTTGACGCCCGCTTCGGCAAGCATGGCGGTGACCGGTTTCACCGGAACCTGGATCTGGATATCCCGCGCACTCTGGCGAAGCGCACTGCTCTTGCCGTGATTGTCCCTGTGCATGAAGAAATCCAGCGTGCCTTCGCTTTCGCCGGCGGCGGTGTTGATCGCGGTGATCCGTTCGCCCAGATCGTTCTGGTCGATGTTGGTGCGCAGAAGCTTGAAGTTGCGCGGATCCGGCTCCACCGTGACGATGTGGCGAAAGGCCTTGCTCAGTGCGAAGTAGAGGGTCTGGGTGCCGATATTGCCGCCGAGTTCGAGAAGGACCTTGTCCGGTTGCACCAGCCCCCTTTGCCGCAGCACGGACAGGAGCCGCTCGACATTTTCACGCTGGAAATGGCCCTTGCGGTAAATTTTCCGGCCGATGTAGTCATGCGGCGAGAAGGTCATCAGATGGTCGCCGCAATCGGCGGTCATCGACAGGATGTTCGGGCTGACGGCATTGACAAGCATTTCGCGGCCGATGCGTGTGGCGAGAAACCGCTTTGCCATGCGATTGCGCCATTTGCGCAACCGGCGCCTCCAGGATTTCATCGCTTGCATGCCTTGCCCGTCTCCATCATGTCCTGATCTTCTTCAACACGACATTGAGCGGGAAATGAAGGCGTTTCTGCAAAAACGCCGGCCTAAGCCGGTTTGCCGGTTGTGCCGCGCCGCACCAGCGGGCCATCGACCTTGATGGTCATCGGCCGCGGCTGCTTGCCGTGGATGGCCATGTCGATGAGGATTTCAGCCGCCTTCTGGCCCATCTCGTAATTGGGCAGGACGAGGGTGGAGAGGGGCGGGTGGGTGTAGCGGGCCAGTTCCTGGTCGTCATAGCCCATAACGGACAGGTCTTCCGGTACGCGCAAGCCTTTTTCCGCGGCCGCTTCCATGACGCCGATCGCCATCAGGTCATTGCCACAGAGGATGGCCGAAGGCGGATTGGGCATGGAGAGAAGATCGAGCCCGGCTTCATAGCCACGCAACGGCAGCCAGTCGCCGTCGCGTACCAGCGTTTCGTCAAAGGCGATATCGGCCGTGGCGAGCGCCTGCTTGTAGCCTTTGAGGCGGTCCATCGCCGCATCCATCCAGGGCTCGCCGTTGATGAAGCCGATGCGTTTGTGGCCAAGGCTCGTCAGATGTGCGGTTGCCGTGAAGCCGCCGGCCACTTCGCCGGGCACGATGGCCATATGCTGGCGCGGCTCGGAATAGCAGTTGAGCAGCACTGTCGGGATGCCCTTCAGCTGCGGCGGTACGGTGACCTTGCGGGTGAAGATCGTCGCGTAGATGACCCCGGCGATGGAGCGGTCGCGCAAGACCGAGCGCAGTACCGCGTCCTGCAGATCTGGGTTGGAGCGGGTGGCGTGGGCGGATACGAGCAGCCCCTGTTCGAACGCATAGTCGCGTATGCCGTCGAGGCTGACGACCGGATGCGGGCTGGTGGAGATTTCATCGACGATGAAGGCGATGGTGTCCTTCTCCACATGCGGGGTGGCATCCACCTCATTGCGGGTCATTGGTAATTTATAACCAATTTTATGAGCAGCCTCGCGCACGCGCATCTGGGTCTCGGCCGAAATGCGCGCTCCGGACATTTCGTTTAACACAAGAGAGACGCTGGATTGTGATACGCCGGCAATTCTCGCAACGTCCGTCATCGTTGGACGGCCCGCGTCTCCCTGCTTTTCGGAATCGCTGTTTCGCCCGTTTCCTCTTGCCATCGTCTGTCTCGCTTCCATTCCGGTTTCTGCTGCGATGCAGAATTATTTTTGTGCGCTTGCTAATAAAATTAGCGCTTGACTGATAATACTATTAGCGCAAGATTTACGTATGTGAAGCGGAAAATGCTCACTGCCCGGTAGAGGAGTACCGGTAAATTTCGGAGGAGAAAATACCGATGTCCACGATTTCACGCCGTACGTTCCTGGCTGCCGCAACGGCCATGGGCGCCATCGCGCTTGCCGGTACCGTCGCCTATGCGGAGCTGCCGGCTCTGGCCAAGAAAGACACCTACAAGGTCGGCTTCGCGCAGACCGAATCCAACAATCCCTGGCGCATTGCCCAGACCGACAGCATGAAGGCAGAGGCGGAAAAGCTCGGCTACCAGCTGGTCTATACCGATGCTGCCGGTTCCGCCGCCAAGCAGGTGGCAGACGTCAACTCGATGATCGCCCAGGGCGTCGACGTCATTTTCCTCGCTCCGCGCGAAGAAAAACCGCTGATCCCGGCCGTCATGGCTGCGAAAAAGGCCGGCATCCCGGTTATCCTGCTCGACCGCAACGTCGATCAGTCGTTGGCCAAGGCCGGCGAGGACTATGTGACCTTCATCGGCTCTGATTTCATCGAGGAAGGCAAGCGTGTCGCCGAGTGGCTGGCAAAGAACGCCAATGGCAAGTCGAAGATCATCGAGCTGGAAGGCACGACTGGCTCATCGCCAGCCAACGACCGGAAGAAGGGCTTTGACGAAGCGATTGCCGCTGCCGGAGGCTTCACGATCGTCGCATCGCAGACCGGCGATTTCGCCCGCGACAAGGGCCGCCAGGTTGCCGAGGCCCTGCTGCAGGCGCATCCGGATGCGGACGTGATCTACGCCCATAACGACGAAATGGCGATCGGGGCCATCGCGGCCATCGAGGCTGCCGGCAAGGTGCCGGGCAAGGATATCCTGGTTCTGTCGATCGACGGCGGCAAGGAAGCGGTTCAGGCCGTGGTCGATGGCAAGATCAACGCTGTCGTCGAATGCAACCCGCGCTTCGGGCCGAAGGCTTTCGAAACGATGACGCGCTTTGCAGCCGGTGATAAGATCGAGCCATGGGTCATCAACACCGACAAGTTCTATGATGCATCCAATGCAGCAGCTGAACTGGCAAACGCTTACTGATCTCCCAAAACTGTCGCTTCCGGCCGGGGTGGCATCGCCATTCCGGCCGGTTTTCATGTCTGCTTATTGAGGATGGATGGAACATGCTGCTGTCCATGCAGGATATTTCCAAGGCGTTTTCCGGGGTTTCCGCCTTGCGATCGGCCTCGCTTGAGATCGCCGCAGGCGAGGTCATGGCGCTGGTCGGCCAGAACGGAGCCGGAAAATCGACGCTGATCAAGATTTTGACCGGAGCCTATCAGCGCGATACCGGAACGATCCGCTTGGAGGATGAAGACGTTGTCTTTGCAACGCCCGGCGCCAGCCAGGCCAAAGGCATCGCGACGATCTACCAGGAAATCAATCTGGCGCCGCAGCGTTCGGTCGCGGAGAATATCTATCTGTCGCGCGAGCCGAGGACCCGGCTCGGGCTGCTTAACCGGCGGGCGATGCGCCAAGGTGCGGCTGCGGTGCTCAAGACCTTCAATCTCGATATCGACGTGGACATGCCTGCCGGTCATTTCAGTGCCGCGACGCGGCAGATGATCGCGATTGCGCGTGCGGTCACGCAGAAGGCGCGGTTGGTGATCATGGACGAGCCGACCTCATCGCTGGATGAGCGCGAGGTCGCTATCCTGTTCGAGACGATCCGTACGCTGAAGAGAAACGGCGTCGCCGTGCTGTTCATCGGTCACCGGCTCGATGAACTCTATGAGATTTGCGACCGGGTCACCATCATGCGCGATGGCCAGACGGTGGCGCAGAGCGCGATGGCCGACATGCCGAAAATGGAGCTTGTCCGGAACATGCTCGGCAAGGAGCTGGCCGCCTTCCAGGCGATTGCCCGCGATAGCGGCAATGACGAGGCAAAACCTGTGCGTCTTTCCGTCGAAGGTGCCGGATCCGGTGTGCGGGTCCGCGATGTCAGCATGACCGTGCGCGAAGGCGAGATCTCCGGGCTTGCTGGGCTTTTAGGCTCCGGCCGCACGGAAACCGCGCGGATCATCTTCGGTGCCGACAGGCTGGAAAAAGGTTCGATCCGCATCGATGGCCAGGCGCGCCACTACGGCGAACCGGCCGATGCGATTGCCGACGGTATCGGGCTGGTGTCCGAAGACCGCAAGATCGACGGCATCATTCCCGATATGAGCATCCGCGAGAACATGACGCTGGCGCTGCTGCCGAAGCTGAAGAAGGTGGGCATCGTCGACCGCGCCCGCCAGCAGGAGATCGTGACGCGCTATATCAAGGCGCTCGGGGTGAAATGCGCCTCGCCGGACCAGCCGATCAAGGAGCTGTCGGGCGGCAACCAGCAGAAGGTGCTGCTCGCCCGCTGGCTCTGCACCGACCCGCTCATTCTGATTGTCGACGAGCCGACGCGCGGCATTGATATCGGCGCGAAGGCGGAAATTCTCAAGCTGCTGCGCAGCCTCGCCGACGAAGGTTTGAGCGTCTTGATGATATCCTCCGAACTGGAGGAGCTTCTGGCCGCAGCAGACCGCGTGACGGTGTTGAGCGACGGCCGGTCCGTTGCCGTCCTGAAGCGCGACGAACTCAGCGAGACGGCGCTTCTTTCCGCCATGGCCCATCAGGTGAACTGACATGACGACGATCGACACATCCGCTCCGGCCGAGCGCGCCGCGCGCCCGAACATGGCGCAGTTTCTCAGCCGCTACGGCACATTCGCGGCCTTCATCCTGCTGTTGCTGTTCAACCTGATCGTCACGCCGAACTTTCTCTCGTGGCAGACGCTCAACGTCAATCTCACCCAGGTGGCGACCATCGTCATCGTCGCCGTTGGCATGACGCTGGTGATCGCGACCGGCGGCATCGACCTGTCGGTCGGCTCGCTGATGGCGATCGCGGGCACTGCCGCGCCGATGATCTTCATGGGCAAGCTGCTGCCGATCGACAACATGGGCATCCTCATCATTCTCTCGTTCATTCTGCCGGTTCTGCTGGCCATGGCGTTCGGCTGGTTCAACGGGATGCTGGTGACGCGGTTTTCGATCCAGCCGATCATCGCCACGCTGGTTCTGTTCATCGCCGGCCGGGGGATTGCGCAAGTGGCGACCAACGGCAATCTGCAGGTGTTCAAGAACCCGGATTTCCAGTTCATCGCCATGGGCCGCATTGCCGGCATTCCAGCGCAGGTGATCATCATGATCATCGTTGCGGTGCTTGCCCATTGCCTGATCCGCTACACCGTCATCGGCCGTCAGATCATCGCGGTTGGCGGCAACGAGAAGGCGGCCCGGCTGACCGGCATTCCGGTCCGGCGGGTCAAGACCTTTGTCTACGTCGTGAGCGGCGCGCTAGCCGGGATTGCCGGGTTGATCGTCGTTGCCCGCAACTCGGCGAGCGATGCCAATCTGGTCGGGCTTGGCATGGAACTGGATGCCATCGCGGCAGTTGCCGTCGGCGGCTCGCTGCTCACCGGGGGCAGGGCCAATATTATCGGCACGGTGCTGGGCGCCTTCGTCATCCAGCTGGTGCGCTACACGCTTCTTGCCAATGGCGTGCCGGATGCGGCGGCGCTGATCGTCAAGGCGGGCCTGATCGTCATCGCCGTGTTCATCCAGCAACGTGCCAAGGGGTAACGGACCATGCTGAAAACCCTCTCGCGGCCCTTCATTGCCAAATCCTCCGGCGATTTTGCCCGCCTGGGCGTGCTTCTGGCGCTGGCGGGTCTCATCCTGTTCGGCGCGCTGCGCTACGATAATTTCATCTCGCCGTTCAATATTCTGAGCTTCCTGCGCTACAATTCGATGTTCGCGCTGATCGCGCTCGGCATGGCCTTCGTTATCATCACCGGCGGCATCGACCTTTCGGTTGGTGGCGTGGCGGCCATGGCCAGCGTGGTGGCGGCCTACCTGTCGCCCTATGGCTGGTTTCCGGGGCTTGCCGGCGGCATGATCGCCGGACTGATTGCCGGCTCGATCAACGGCCTGATCATCACCAGAATGCGCATCCAGCCGTTCATCGCGACGCTGGCGATGATGCTGGCTGCCTACGGCACGGCGCTGCTTTTGGCCAACAACCAGTCAGTCTCGGTGTCCTATGATACCGGCTTCACCACCATCGGGCAGGACGATTTTCTCGGCTTTCCGATTCCGGCCTGGATTGCGGCGCTCGCCTATGTGCTCGGCTGGGTCTTTCTGGAGCGGCATCCGGCCGGGCGGCATGTGCTGGCCATCGGCGACGGCGAGGCGACGGCCAACCTGATGGGGCTGAAGGTCGAGAAGACGCTGTTTGGCGTCTATGCGCTGTCGGGTGTGCTTGCCGGTCTGGCCGGTGTCATTCTCGCCTCGCAGTTCGGGGCAGGACAGCCGACCGAGGGGGTGGGCTGGGAACTGTTCGCCATCGCCTCGGTCGTGGTCGGCGGCACGCTGCTCACCGGCGGTTCCGGCTCGGTCGGCGCGACGCTGGCGGGCGCGCTGCTGCTTGCCATGGTGTTCAACATTCTCAATTTCGAAAACGGTCTCGGCTGGATTTCGCTGTCTGCCTATTGGCAGTCCGTCATCCGCGGCGCCTTCCTTCTGGTCGTCGTGGTGCTGCAGGCCCGGCTGATGAAGAAGACCGAGGCGTAAGCCCGCTCTTCCACTCCTCTCTTCTTCCAAGCGCGTCCGGGCAACCGGGCGCGTTTTGCGTTTGCCCGGAGTCAGGACCGGTGCTGCTGCAAGCGCATATCGAATTGGTGCGCCGCCGCATCGAACATGCTTGACAATTTTTTCATGCCGTGAAAATTCTTTCAATATTAGATAAAAATATCATGATATGAAAAAAATAGCAGATGGTGGGTGGAAATATGGTTTTGGGCGGAGGTTCACTTCGGGACGACGAGTCGAGCATGGCAACGCGTGCGGCCTGGCTGCACTATGCCGGCGGGCTGACCCAGTCCGAAGTTGCCAAACGTCTCGGCCTGACCTCGCTGAAAGCCCACCGCCTGATCACCAGGGCCAACCAGGAAGGTTTGGTGAAGGTCTATATCGACGGTGAAGTCTCCGAATGCGTCGAGCTGGAGCAGAAACTGTCCGCCCGATACGGCCTCGACTATTGCGAAGTGGTACCGGATTTCGATCCGGAAGAGCTGCCGTTGAAGGCGCTCGGTATTTCCGGGGCGCAGTTTCTCAAGCGCGAGATCGAGAAGGAAGGGTCGCTGCTGATCGGCATGGGGCATGGCCGCACATTGGCTGCCTGCGTCGAATATCTACCGCGCACGACCAACAGGGACGTCCGCTTCGTCTCGCTGCTCGGCGGCCTGACGCGGCGGTTTTCCGCCAATCCGCATGACGTTATCCACCGGCTGGCCGAGCGCACCGGGGCAGAAGCCTATGTGATGCCGGTGCCGTTCTTTGCCAACACGGTCGAGGATCGCGACGTGTTGTTCAACCAGCGCGGTGTGCGCGAAATCTTCGATCTCGCCAACAGCGCCGATCTGCTGATTGTCGGTATCGGTACCGTCGAACGGGAAGCGTCGCTGGTGGCGACCGGCATGATCGAAAAGGGCGAACTGGAGGAAATCAAGAATGGCGGCGGTGCCGGCGAATTGCTTGGCCATTTCTTTGACGACAAGGGCCAGCCGATCGAGACGTCGCTGTCCAACCGCACGTTCACGCTGAGCCGCGAGCATCTGAAAAACCGCCGCACGGTCGCCGTTGCCGGCGGCAAGGTCAAGGCCCGCGCCATTCGCGCCGTGCTGGAAAGCCGGTTTCTCAACGGTCTGATCACCGACGAGAAGACGGCACAGACATTGATGGAGGATGCCGCCTGAAACGGCGCTGTCCCGGCATCGGAAATGACGGCTGAAGACCGATCCGGGGAGGGGTCCGGTTCAGCCTTTCGCAACGCACGCATACCGTTCGGACAGACCGATCGGTGCCTGCGCGGCGGTCTGGAAGGAAATACCGGTCGGGTAAGCCGGTACGGCTCAATGGATTGAGCATGTTTTGCCCGTGAAGGAGGAGAAGACCAATGCATGAGAAAGAAAAAGACCTCATCAGTGCATTCCTGCGCGGAGAGGTGGACCGCCGCGGAATGCTGAAGGGCCTGGGCGCCATGGGCGTTACGGCCGGTGCTGCCGGCACGCTGCTCAACATGATGTCCACCCGGGCGCTGGCTGCCGATTTCGACTGGAAGAAACATTCCGGCAAGACCGTGAAGCTGCTTTTGAACAAGCATCCCTATGCCGACGCGATGATTGCCAATCTGCAGGCCTTCAAGGACCTGACAGGCATCGACGTCAAATATGACGTGTTCCCGGAAGACGTCTATTTCGACAAGGTGACCGCCGCTCTATCGTCCGGCTCCACCGAATATGATGCGTTCATGACCGGTGCCTACATGACCTGGACCTATGGTCCTGCCGGCTGGATCACCGATCTCAAGGAGTGGATCAACGATCCGGAAAAGACAAACCCGATGTATGCCTGGGACGATTTCCTGCCGGGTGTGAAGAATTCCTGCGCCTGGAACGGCCAGCCCGGCGGTGCGCTCGGCTCGGACGATGCCAAGCAGTGGTGCATTCCGTGGGGCTTCGAGCAGAACAACATCACCTATAACAAGGCGATGTTCGACAAGGCAGGCGTCGCCGTCCCCAAGAATATCGATGAAATGATCACCGCCGCTGCAAAGCTGCAGAAGGACGTCGGCGGCATCTACGGTATCGGCGTTCGCGGCTCGCGCTCCTGGGCGACGATCCATCCGGGCTTCCTGTCCGCCTACTCGAACTTCAACGAGAAGGACCTCAATGTCGCCGCTGACGGCAAGCTGTCGGCCGCGATGAGCACGGCGGGCTCCAAGGCGTTCCATACGAAGTGGGTGCAGATGATCCAGGAAAGCGGCCCGAAGGACTGGTCGACCTATACCTGGTATCAGGTCGGCACCGATCTTGGCGCCGGCGCTTCGGCGATGATCTTCGACGCGGACATTCTGGGCTACTTCATGAACGGCGGCGACAACAAGATGGCCGGACAGTTGTCCTACGCCGCCTTTACCGCCAACCCGGATGCCACCGCCTCGACGCCGAACATCTGGATCTGGTCGCTGGCCATGTCCAACTTCTCCAAGGACAAGGACGCCACCTGGTATTTCCTGCAGTGGGCATCGGGTCCGGAACACGCGATCTTCGGCGCCACCAAGATGGACTTCGTCGATCCGGTCCGCCAGTCGGTCTGGAAGGACGAAGCCTTCCGCACCAAGCTCGACAAATATCCCGGTTATGTCGACATGTTCGACGCCTCGGCTGCCGGCGCATCGATCAAGTTCACACCGCAGCCATTGTTCTTCGACGTCACCACCGAATGGGCGGCGACGTTGCAGAAGATGGTCGCCAAGGAAGTGCCTGTCGACGAAGGTCTCGACCAACTGGCCGAGAGCATCGATCGCCAGCTGAAGGAAGCCGGCCTCGGCTGATCTGCCTCCCAAGCAGAGCCCGGCGCTTGAGAGAGCGCCGGGCAACCGCACACCGGCTGACAGCCGCCTTGAGCCAACCTGGGATGCCGATGGACTGGCGCGGGATGATCCGCGTGCCGCGCGCTTTCTTCAAAGACAAAGAACGGAGCTCGACATGGCTTCAACAGCAACCCTCCGCAGGCCGGCTTCAGGTTTCCGCATCAGCCGGAAGATGCTGCCCTATGTGCTCAGCCTGCCGGCACTGCTCGTCTGCATCGGCATCCTGATCCCCTTCATCACGGCGGTGATCTATTCCTTCCAGCGCTACCGGCTCAGCCAGCCCTGGGCGCGGCAATTCAACTGGGGTGAAAACTACCTCAACTTCTTCACCGACCCGGCCTTCTGGAACACGTTGAAAGTGTCGCTGCTTTATGCCGGCATCACCGTGACGCTGGAACTGCTGCTCGGTCTCGGCATCGCACTGCTTTTGCAGCGCCGCTCGACCGTCAACAATTTCATCTCGATCATGCTGCTTCTGCCGCTGATGATCGCGCCGGCGCTGGCCGCGTTGATGTGGAAGCTGATGACCAATCCGAGCTTTGGCATCCTCAGCTATCTCGCAAGCCTGATCGGGCTTCATGATTTCCGCTGGGCATCGTCCCCGAGCACGGCGCTCTTGACTGTAGTTCTCGTCGATATCTGGGTCTATACGCCCTTCATCATGATCCTGCTGCTGGCCGGCCTGCGCTCGCTGCCGACCCAGCCTTTCGAAGCCGCAGCCCTTGATGGCGTGCCGAGAACCTTCGTCTTCTTCCGCATCACCCTGCCGATGCTGACGCCCTATATCCTGACGGCGACGCTGTTCCGGCTGCTCGACTCAATCCAGCAGTTCGATATCATCTACGCGATGACGCAAGGGGGGCCGGGCAATACGCTGACCGTTTTCCAGGTGGAAGCCTATCTCAACTTCTTCCAGTCGACCAATGTCGGGCGCTCCGCGGCTTTGATGGTCATCCTCTGGGCGATCACCTACTTCCTGTCGAACATTTTCATAAAGAACTGGCTGCGGCTGCGCGAACGCGCCCGTGGCGAAGCGTAAGGGGAAGAACCATGGAAACCACATCCACGCTCGAAAAGACCTTGCGGCTGATTGCCCTGACGCTCGTCGTTATCTTCTTCATGTTCCCGATCCTCTGGATCTTCCTGATGTCGTTCCAGACCAACGAAACGATCCTGGCGATCCCGCCGTCGATCATCTTCACGCCGACGCTGTCCAACTATGCGGCGTTGATCACCGGCAAGCTGACGACTGCGTCGGGTACGCTCGACATCGCCTTCATGCGCAATCTCGGCAACTCGATCTTCCTGTCGGTGACCTCGGTCGCCCTCGCGCTTGTCCTTGGTGTGCCGGCGGCCTATGCCTTTGCCCGCCACAAGTTCAAGGGCTCGGAAGACATCGCCTTTACGCTCCTGTCCTTCCGCTTTGCGCCGCCGCTTTTGGTGCTTTTGCCGCTGACCCAGTATTTCCAGTGGCTGGGTCTGGCGGACACATACTTTGGCTTGATCTGGGTCTATCAGCTGATCTGCCTGCCGCTGATCCTGTGGATCGTGCGCGGCTATTTCGAGGATATATCGGCCGATGTCGAATATGCCTATCGCATTGCCGGTCATTCCTGGTTTGCCACCTTCCGCAAAATTGCCCTGCCGCTGGCGGGACCAGGGATCGCGGCTGCCGGTCTACTCGCCTTCATCTTCGCCTGGAACAACTTCGTCTTCGCGCTGGTGTTGGCCTCGGCCGACAAGCAGCCGGTAACGGTCGGCGCGCTCGCCTTCGTCACCTCGTCCGGCATCCAGTATGGCCAGATCGCCTCGGCCATCGTGCTTTCGGTCACGCCGACGCTTGCACTTGCACTCTACGCCCAGCGCTACCTCGTCGAAGGCCTGTCGCTTGGCGCGGTGAAGGGATAAATCATGACGACGCTTCAGCTTAAAAACATCGTCAAGCGCTACAAGACCAACACGGTTCTCGACAACCTGTCGCTGGATGTGGCCGATGGCGAAACGCTGGTGCTGTTTGGCCCATCGGGTGCGGGAAAGACCGTGCTGCTGCGGCTGGTGGCCGGTGTGATCGATCCCGACGAAGGGCAGATCCTGATCGGTGGCGAGGATGTCGCCGATATCGACGCCGAACATCGCGGCATCGGCATGGCTTTCCAGAATTTTGCCCTTTTCCCGCATATGAGCGCCTTCGACAATATCGCCAGCCCGTTGACGGCAACCAACTGCACGAAGGACGCGATTGCGGCGGGCGTCCATAAAGTGGCCAAGCTCTTGAAGATCGATCACGTGCTGTCGCATCACCCGAAGGCGCTGTCGAACGGCCAGAAGCAGCGCACGGCGCTCGCCCGCGCTCTTGCCGGTTCGCCGCCGCTGCTTTTGCTCGACGACCCCTTGCGCAATGTCGATGCCAAGCTGCGCTTCGAAATGCGGCTGGAACTGCCGCGCCTGCTGGCAGCGCAGGGCGCAACGGTTGTCTACGTGACGCAGGACTACAAGGAAGCGATGGCGCTGGGCGACCGGATCGCGGTGATGTCGCAAGGGCGCATTCGCCAGATCGGCACGCCGGAGGATATCTACAACACACCGGCCGATATCGAGATCGCCCGGCTGTTCGGCGATCCGGCGATCAACCTTCTGGATGTGACGCCGAAGTCCGGGCCGGATGGCGTCTATGTCGAGCTTTCGAATGTGAAGGTTTCGCTTTCCGGCATGCCGTCCGATGTTGTCGGCAAGACCTGCGTGATCGGCCTCAGACCCGAAGCCATCGCCTTTGCCGATGCCGGTGCTCCGGGGACCATCCCGGTGAAGGTGGAAGCCGAAACACCGCTGAACGAAAAGACCGTCACGCTGGTCTTGACCGCGCGCGGCCGGGAAATTCTGGTGTCGCGGCCGGCGGGAACGCCAGGCCCCGTATCCGGCCCTGCCCATATCGCTGTCAACGGGAAGGCGGCCTTCCTGTTCGACAGGGAGAGTGGCGGGCTGATCCGGTCAGCCGCCATCCCGATGACACGCAATGGAGAAGCGGCATGAGCGAGACCGCACTGTTCATCAAGGGCGTCGACAAGTTCTATGGTCCGATCGATCATGGCGTCCATGCCGTCAAACAGCTGAACATGGATGTGAAGAAAGGCGAGATCATCGCGCTTCTCGGTTCGTCCGGTTGTGGCAAGACCTCGACATTGCGCATGGTCGCCGGTTTTGAGGCCGTGTCGCGCGGGACGATCTCGATGAAGGGTCGCGAGGTCCAGACCTTTGCCCCGGTCAAGCGCAATGTCGCCATGGCGTTCGAGGGCTATTCGCTCTATCCGCCGCTGACGGTGCGCGAGAATATTGCTTTTGCATTGAAGGCTTCCAAACTCTCCCAGAGCGTCGTCGATGAGAAGGTCGCCAATATCGCCAAGCTGCTGGAGATCGAGGATATCATGGGCCGCTATCCCAGCTCTATCTCGGGCGGCCAACAGCAGCGCGCCTCGCTTGGCCGGGCGCTGATCCGCGATGCCGATCTGCATCTGCTTGATGAGCCGATGGGGCAGCTGGAGCCGCAGCTGCGCGCTCTTCTGCGCGGCCGCATCAAGCATTTCATCAAGGAACGCGGGCTGACCGCTATCCTCGTCACCCACGATCAGACCGAAGCCAATGCGCTGGCCGACCGGATCGCCGTCATGGAAGGCGGCGTGCTGCAGCAGTTCGATACGCCGCAGATGATCAAGGAACGCCCAGCCAACCTGTTTACCGGCACCTTCGTCGGCGAGCCGCCGATGAACGTGTTTTCGGCGGGGATTTCCGGTAGCAGTGATACGGTGTCGTTCGGCCTGAACGAGGGTGTGAGGCTCGACTACAAGGCGTCGGATTTTTCGCATGAGGTGCGCGCCGAACTGATGAAGCGCAGCAAGGTCGTGCTCGGCATCCGGCCCTATGCGGTTCGCCGCAGCGAAGGTGGGGTGGGTGCAAGGGTGGCGGTCAATCAGTGGCTCGGCGACCAGACGCATATCGCCGCCGATTTTGCCGGGGGCACGATGGTGCTGGTCGAGCATGACCGGACCAATCTGGCGATCGGCGAGACTGTCGGCATTCGCCTCGACCCCTCGAGCCTGCATGTCTTCGATGGCGACAGCGGCAAAGCCATCAGCCATGGGCAGGAGCTTGCCTGATGCGCGATATCCTGATCGGGATCGATGCGGGAACCTCCGTCATCAAGTCGGTCGCTTTCGATCTCGGCGGCAAGCAGATCGGGGCTTGCGCCATCGCCAACAGCTATGAAAGCGAGGGTGGAAAGGGCGTCGTGCAGGACCTTAACCGGACCTGGGCCGATGCTGCCAAGACGCTTGCCGATCTCGCCGGCAAGGTCGAAAATCTCGCCAGCCGGGTGGTGGCGATCTCCGTAACGGGCCAAGGCGACGGCACCTGGCTGATCGACAAAAACGGCGACCCCGTCGGCAAGGGCTGGCTCTGGCTCGACGCGCGGGCCGGCGATACGGTCGAACGGTTGCGCGGCGACAGCGGCGATGCCGCTCGCTTTTCCCATACCGGGTCCGGCCTTGCCGCCTGCCAGATGGGCTCGCAGCTCCGGTGGATACTGGAAAATGCCCCGGAGATGATCGATGGTGCAACGACCGGATTTCATTGCAAGGACTGGCTCTATTTCAAGCTGACCGGACAGCGGGCGACCGATCCGTCCGAGGCCAATTTCACCTTCGGGGATTTTCGCACGCGGCAATATTCCGAGGATGTCATCGATTTCCTCGACCTTCGAAAACAGCGCTACCTGTTGCCTGAAATCGTCGATGGCGCCGTCACCCGGCATGCGCTGAGCAACACAGCGGCAGCGCTGACCGGGCTTCTGGCCGGAACGCCTGTCGTGCTCGGTTACGTCGATGTCGTCTGTACCTCACTCGGCGCTGGCCTCTACGAGCCGGGCACCGATACCGGCTGCTCGATCATCGGCTCGACCGGCATGCACATGCGGCTGGCGAAAAGCGCCGATGATGTGCAGCTCAACAGGGACCTCACCGGCTACACCATGTGCCTGCCGATATCCGGCCATTATGCGCAGATGCAGTCGAACATGGCGGCGACGCTGAATATCGACTGGATCCTGGCTCTGGCGGGCACCGTGCTCAAGGGCATGGGCATCGAGAAAAGCAAGTCCGAGCTTCTCGGCCATGTCGAGGGCTGGCTGTCGGAGGCCAAGGAAACCTCGCTGCTGTTCCACCCCTATATTTCCGAGGCAGGCGAGCGTGGCCCGTTCGTCGATGCCTCGGCGCGGGCGTCGTTCATTGGGCTCGATATGAACCACGGCTTCGCCGACATGGTTCGCGCCGTCTTCAATGGCCTGGCGATGGCGTCGCGCGATTGTTACGTCGAGATGGGGCCGCTTCCGTCGCGGGTGCGGCTGACCGGCGGGGCGGCGCGCAGTGCATCGCTGCGGCGCATTCTCGGCGGTGCGCTCGGTTGTTCGGTGCAGACCAGCGAGCGCGAGGAGGCAGGCGCTGCCGGCACCGCGATGATCGCCGCCGTCTCGCTCGGCATCTGCGGCTCGATGGAAGACTGCGTCAAGGAATGGGTCACCCCCTATCAGCGGCCGGCGGAACCGGCCGACACAGCCATGGCGGCGCGTTTTAACGCGGCGTTTCCACTCTACAGGCAATCGCGCCTGTCCCTTCGTCCGGTCTGGCACGCCCTTTCCCACGGCTCGGCCCCGGTCTCTGAACAGGAAAGACTGAAATGAAGAAAATCGCCATCATCGGAGACCGGTTCATGCTGCCGACGGTCTTTCGCGACAAGGTCGTGGAAGCCTGTGGCGACGGGCATGATATCCGTCTTCTCGAACAGCCCTGGCCGGATGAGCCGATGGAGCACGGCTATGCCGTCGAAGGCATGGACGGCTTGAAAGAATACATGGGCAAGGCCGACGATATCATCGCGTTCGTCGGCGATGCCGAGATGGTCATTACACAGTTGGCACCGTTTTCGCGCGGCATGTTTTCGCGGATGCCGGACCTGAAATTCGTCGCCGTATCGCGCGGTGGGCCGGTCAACATCGATATGAACGCGGCGCGCGATGCCGGCGTTCTGGTGGTCAACACCCCCGGCCGCAATGCCAGCGCCGTTGCCGAATTTACGCTCGGCGCGATCCTTGCCGAAACCCGGCTGATCCGCTCCGGCCATGAATCCCTGCGCAAGGGCGAATGGCGTGGCGAGCTTTATCGCGCCGACAAGACCGGCCGCGAGCTGTCGGAAATGACCGTCGGTGTTGTCGGTTACGGCAATATCGGCGCCAAGGTGGTGCGTCTGCTGCGGGCATTCGGAACCAAGGTTGTGGTCTACGATCCCTATGTCCAGCTGTCCGCCGATGATCGCAATGCCGGCGTCGAGCATGTCAGTTTCGATGATTTGCTGTCGCGCTCCGATGTCGTGACGCTGCATTCGCGGGTGTCGGAGGAGACACGGCATATGATGAATGCCGAGAGCTTTGCCAAAATGAAGCCGGGTGCGATCTTCGTGAACACGGCGCGCGGGCCGCTCTGCGATTACGATGCGCTGTATGAGGCCTTGGTGAACGGTCCGCTCGGGTCCGCCATGCTGGAAACCTTCGCCGTCGAGCCGGTGCCGGACGACTGGCCGCTGCTAAAGCTTCCGAACGTGACGCTGACGCCGCATATTGCCGGGGCTTCTGTGCGCACCGTCACCTATGCAGCCGAGATGGCTGCCGAAGAGGTGCGCCGCTATATCGCCGGCCTGCCGCCGGTCAATCCGTGCTGAGGGCTGAGCAATGACAGAGCACGCGGCCTTCGCGTCCCGGTGTCTGCGGCAGTCGCAGGCGGCTTGAGACCTATCGGAGACAATGGTGAGAAGTTCTGAATTCGAAGCCCTTCTGGACGTTTCTGCAAGGGTCGGCGCCGACCCCGCGCTGGTCCAGGCGGCCGGCGGCAATACCTCGATCAAGGAAGGCGGTACGCTGTGGATCAAGGCGTCCGGCCTCTGGTTGATGCAGGCCAGGCAGCGCGATGTGATGGTGCCGGTGGCGCTTGACGCACTGCTCGATGCGCTGGAGCGTGGCGATCCCTCAACCGAGAAGCCGCAGGATTTCGTGATCGCTGATCGCAACCCGTCCGGTTTGCGGCCGTCGATCGAAACGACGGTGCATGCGCTGATGCCGCAAAAAGTGGTGATCCACGTTCATTGCGTCGAGACGATCGCGACGGCCGTTCAGGTCAGTGGCGAAATCATCGCCGCATCGAAGCTTGCCGGAATTCCGCATGTCTTCGTGCCCTATGCGCGTCCGGGCCTGCCGCTGGCCAAGGCGATCGCCGCGCGGATCCGGCCTGATACCAGCGTGCTGATCCTCGGCAACCATGGGGTTGCCGTGGCTGCCGAAACGGTGGCGGAGGCTGAACTGTTGCTGGCAGACGTCTCCCGGCGCCTTGCCCTGCCACGCCGCATGGCACCGGGGGCCGATCTTAATACCTTGTCCCGTCTAGCCGTCGGTAGCAGTTTTTCTCTGCCGGAGGATAACCTGATCCATGATGTGGCGACTGATCTGGCGAGCTGCCGCATTGCTGCCGGTGGCAGTCTTTATCCTGACCATGTGATTTTTCTCGGGCGCGGCTCTTTTGTCGCGGCCCCCGGAGACACCGCTGCATCGATCGAGGACCGCCATCGCGCCGAGCAGCTGTCATTGCCGCCGGTGCTGCTGTTTCCGGGCAAGGGCGTGCTTGTTTCGAAGGAAATTACCGCAGGCGGCCTTGCCTTGGCGCGCTGCCTGTCCGATGTGCTTTGCCGTATCAATGAAGGTGCACGGTTGCGCTATCTGACCGACGCGGAGAATGCCGAACTGTTGGGCTGGGACGCGGAAAAATACCGGCAGGAACTGAACCGGGCCGGAAAGGCACTGCAATGAGCCATGCCGCAGACAAAACGCTGGCGATCGGCATCGATATCGGCACCTCCGGCGCCCGGGCCGTGGCGATGGATGCAGATTTCTCCATCGTTGCTTCCGGATCGTCCAGGCTTGCGGATTTTTCCACCGATCACCGTGATCCAATGGCGTGGTGGACGGCTGTGCAGACCGCCTTGCTTCAGGCTCTTGAGGGCATCGACCGGATGCGTGTCCGGGCGATCGCGATCGACGGCACCTCCGGCACCCTTCTGCCCGTCAGCGCTGACGGAGCGCCGCTGGCGGCGCCGATGATGTATAACGATCCGGTCGAGCACGCCGGTATCCTGGCCCGCATTGCAAAACACGCGCCGAAGGACAGTGCAGCGCATGGGGCGACGTCGGGTCTCGCAAAGGTCCTGGCGTTTCAATCCACCCCGGACGTCTTTCGCATCATCCATCAGGCCGACTGGCTGGCCGGGCATTTCACCGGGCTGTACGGTGTTTCCGACGAAAACAATGCCTTGAAGACCGGCTATGATCCGATCTTGCGCACATGGCCGGACTGGATTGCCGCGACGGGCGGGCGGCTCGATCTGCTGCCGGACGTGCTGCCGGCGGGCGCGCCCATTGCGGGGATTTCCAAGGCTGCGGCTGATGCCTTCGGTCTTGCCGATGATGTGGTCATTGTCGCGGGCACGACGGACGGATGCGCCTCATTCCTGGCAACCGGGGCCGACCAGCCGGGCGATGCCGTTTCCGTGCTTGGTACGACGCTGACGGTGAAGATGCTCTCCGACCGGCCGCTGTTTGCGCCGGAATACGGTCTCTACAGCCACCGGATCGGTGATATGTGGCTGGCTGGCGGGGCCTCCAATACGGGGGGCGTTGTGCTGTCTGCGCATTTTGACAATGAGAAGATCGCCGCGCTTTCAGCGCAGATCGATCCCGCGACGGATACGGGGCTCGACTACTATCCGCTGGTCAAGGATGGCGAGCGGTTTCCGGTCAACGATCCGGCGATGAAGCCGCGCATGTCGCCAAGGCCTGATAGTGATGCGGCGTTCCTCAAGGCAATCTTCGAGGGGATCGCGGGCGTCGAGACATTGGCCTATCAGCGGCTGGTGTCTCTCGGCAGCCCGGCGCTGCGCTCCATCCGTACGGTGGGCGGCGGGGCGAAGAACGCGGTCTGGACGGCGATCCGCAAGCGGAAAATGCCGGTTACCTTTTTGGCTGTGGCCTCGGAAGAGGCGGCGGCCGGAACGGCGCGGCTTGCTCTGATCGGCGCGAAATCGGCGGGTGTGTTATGACGGGTGGACCACTGACAATTTTCGGTCTGGGTGAGATTGTTGACCGGTTCGATGCCTTTTTGATCGATCAGTTCGGCGTGCTGCGGGATGGCAAGGGGCCGTATCCGGGCGCTGCGGAAACACTTATCCGCCTGAACCAGGCCGGAAAGATCATCATCATCCTATCCAATTCAGGCAAGCGTTCGGCGGAGAATGACCGGCGTCTCGCAGCCCTTGGTTTCGATCCGCAGAGCTGGGACTGGTTCTTGACCTCCGGCGAGGTGGCCTGGCGTATCCTGCAAAAAGAAAGCGGGCAGGTATCGGGCGGGATTGCCCGCAAATGCCTGCTGGTCAGCCGGGACGGCGATACCTCGCCGCTCGACGGGCTCGATCTGGAGCGGACCGAAAGCGGCAAGGATGCGGATTTCATCCTGCTTGCGGCGAGCGAAGGTGATGTGCATCCGCTGTCATTTTACGAGGCGCTGCTGGCGCCCGCGGCCAGCCGTGGCGTGCCGTGTCTCTGCACCAATCCGGACAAGATCATGCTCACCAAGAGCGGTACAGCCTTCGGGGCAGGGCGGATCGCCGAACTTTACGAGGAATTGGGTGGCCAGGTGCGCTGGATCGGCAAGCCGTTTGCCGACATCTATGCGACGGCACGCGAATTCCTCGGACCTATCGCCTCTGATAAAATCTGCTGTATCGGCGACAGTGTCGAGCATGACATTGCCGGTGCTGCAGGCGCCGGACTGAAATCGATCTTGGTGACGACCGGCATTCTGGAAACCGCTTCGGATGCGGAGCGGCAGGCACTGTTTTTGCAGCACGCCGCCGTTCCCGATTTCATCCTGCCGGAATTCATCTGGTCAGGGCGCTAACGCTTCTCAGCGGCTGTGCGGGCTTCGGTCCTCAAAAGCCTTGCGTCACCAGAAACGCCTTCATCCGCTCCGCTGCCATATCCGGCATATCCAGCACATTGGCCTTGTCGGCCAGACGGAAGATGTCTGCATAGTGCAGAACGCCGCGGGCCGATTGCATGCCGGCGGGCATGGTGAAATGCCGTTGATGGCCGTTCAGCCAGGCGAGGAAAACCACGCCCGCCTTGTAATATTGCGTCGGTGCCTCGAATATTTTTCGCGACAGTGGCACGGTCGGCTCGATCACCGCACGGAACGTTGCGACATCGCCTGATGCCAGCGAGGCCAGTGCCTTTGAGGCGGATGGCGCGACGGCGTCGAAAATGCCGAGCAGGGCATGGCTGTATTTCTGTCCGTCGCCTTCGATCAGTTCGGCATAATTGAAATCGTCGCCGGTGAAGCAGAGCACATCCTCCGGCAGGCGGTCGCGCAGGGCGACTTCGCAGGCATTGTCGAGCAGCGAGATCTTGATGCCTTCGACCTTCGACTTGTTCTCCTTGATGATCGACAGGACCGTTTCGAGTGCGGTGTCGAAATTTTCAGAACCCCAATAGCCCTTCAGTTGCGGATCGAACATGCCGCCGAGCCAGTGCATCACGACCTTGTCCTTGGTCTGCGACAGGATACGGCCATAGACTTTCCGGTAATCGTCCGGCGAGGTGGCGATGCGGGCGAGCGCCCGGCTGGCCATCATGATCGCCCGGCCGCCCTCCTGTTCAACGAAGCCGAGTTGGGTTTCATAGGCACGGATGACATCGTCGAGCGAGCGCGTATCGGCTGGCGAAAGATGGTCGGTACCGGCGCCGCAGGCGAGATCGGCGCCCGGCACGGTGCGGGCCTCAGTGAGCGACCGGCGGATCAATTCCTGGGCTCCTGCCCAATCAAGCCCCATGCCGCGCTGCGACGTATCCATTGCCTCGGCGATTTTGAAGCCCAGCGCCCAGAGGTGATGGCGAAACGCCATTGTCCGCTCCCAGTCGATTGCCGGGCGGCCCCATGGGTCGAGATCGCGCAAGGGATCGGAGACGACGTGCGCGGCCGCATAGGCGATGCGATTGAAGACGGGCACCATTTGCGGCCGCACGATCGGCGTTCCCGTCAAGCGGTAGATCTCAAGCGAACCATCGGCGCGCGGCAGCGGCAGGGTGGCGGACATGCGGGCTCCTCCTTGGGTAGTGCAAGCCGAATAATTTAGATCGTTCCAAATTTCAAGAGATAATTTGGTGAGTAAGTAGCGCTGTGGTGCCGGTGGGGTGTGGAGATAACGGTCGAGTTTCATCTTCCCATCCGTCGTCACTTAGGTGTAAAATCTGATAATTACTATTTGTATCAATGTTTTATGCTTTCGGGGTTTTGTCCCGGCGCTCTGGTTTCCGGTGGCGATGAGCGTATCGCGGCGGATTCTGCGAAATCCGCTTGACAGAATTGGAACGTTCCAATTATCTTGCGGCAAGTGCTGAGGCAAGAAGACCTCAGCCGGGAGGAAAATGTGGGTAAGGAACGTGTCACAGTCATCGATATTGCGCATGCCGCCGGCGTGTCGAAGTCGACCGTGTCGCTCGTGCTCCAGGCAAGCCCGCTGGTCAATGAGGTGACCCGTGCCAAGGTCAACGCCGTCATTCGCGATCTTGGCTACGTCTACAATCGCGGTGCGGCCAATCTGCGCCAGTCCAATGCCAAATCGAAAATCATCGGCATCGTCGTCAACGATCTCACCAACAGCTTCTTTGCCGAGCTTGCCGTCGGTGTCGATATGGTCGTGCAGTCGGCGGGCTATGTGCAGTTCCTTGCCAATACCGCCGAAAGCGTCGATCGCCAGCGCGAGGTCATATCCTCGATGCGCGAGCACGGCATTTCCGGCTTGATCCTGTCGCCGGCGCGCGGCACCGATGCGGCCGATCTGAAGTCTCTGGTGGCGAGCGGCATCCCTGTCGTCAATGTTGTCCGGCAGGTCGCCGGTGCAAAGGTTTCGTCGCTGGTGTCCGACAATCATGCCGGCATGCGCGATGCGGTTCGCCATCTGGCCGGGCTTGGCCATCACCGCATCGCCTTTCTCGGCGGCTTTCCCGATACGGCTGTCTTTAATGAACGGCTGCAGGGCTATCGCGATGCGCTGTCGGATATGGACCTGACTGTTCATGACGAACTGGTCGTCAGTTCCGCGCCGTCGCGGGCAGGCGGCGTTGCCGCCATCGAACGGGCGCTGCTGTTGCGCGAGCGGCCGACTGCGGCAGTGTGCTTCAACGATGCGGTCGCTTTCGGTGTTTGCGATGGCCTGCGCGCCCATCGTCTCGACCCAGGTGAGGATTTTGCAGTGATCGGTTTCGACGACGTGATTGAGGCGCAGACAGCGGTGCCGGCGCTGACGACGATTTCGGTCGATCCGCAGGGCATGGGGCGCCGGGCGGCGCAGCTTCTTTTGAAACAGATCAATGCTGGACGCGCGGACGCCGAGGCAATCGTCAGTTCGGTGCGGCTGGTCGTGCGCCAAAGCTGCGGCGCCGCCATCGACAAGCGGGAAAGGCTATCCTTGTTATGACGGGTTGGGGTTTGATCGGGGCAAGCACGATTGCTCATGAATGGGTGATCGATGCGATCCGCGCCGTCGGCGGCGAGATCGGGTCGGTGATGAGCACCAGCGCCGAGCGTGGCGCCACATATGCCGCAGACCATGGCATTGCCAAGTCGGTGACCAGCGTTGCCGAGCTTGTTGGCGACCCCGGAGTTCAGGCCGTCTATATTTCCACCACCAACGAGCTTCATCGCGATCAGGTAATCGCGGCGGCGAAGGCCGGAAAGCATATTCTCTGCGAAAAGCCACTGGCAACGTCGCTTGAGGATGCGCGCATCATGGTCAAGGCGGCCCGGGATGCGGGTGTCGTGATGGCCACCAACCACCATCTGCGCGGTGCTGCCACGCACCGGGCGATGCGCGATGCGATTGCTACTGGCAGGATCGGCAAGCCGCTGGCGGCGCGTGTCTGCCATGCCGGTTATCTGCCGGCGCATCTGCAGGGCTGGCGTCTCGACAAGCCGGAATTAGGCGGCGGCGTCATTCTCGATATCACCGTGCACGACACCGACACGCTGCGCTTCGTGCTTGGCGACGATCCGGTCGAAGCGGGGGCGCTCGGGCAGTATGGCGGTATGGCCACGGCCGGGCTTGAAGATGCAGCGATGGGTGTTCTGCGCTTCAAGTCCGGTTTGATTGCCCAATTCCATGATGGCTTCACCACCAAATATGCGGTCACCGGCTTTGAGGTTCATGGCTCGGAGGGATCGTTGATCGCCCGTAACTGCATGACGCAGAAGGCGATTGGCACCGTGACCCTGCACAATGCCGATGGCGAGACGGACCTGCCGCTCGACCACCGCAATCTCTACGAAAACACGCTGATCGCCTTCGATGCGGCGATTGCCGGAAAAGGCAAGCCGCTCTGCAGCGGCGAAGACGGCGTCTGGTCGCTGGCCACGGGGCTGGCGGTGATGAAATCAGCGCAGAGCGGCGGCACGGTCGCGATCGAAACGGGACTTTGAGAGCATTTCCATGAGCAAGCATATCTCCCCGGCAGAGGCCGCCGCCCTGATCCCCGATGGAGCGATCGTATCCGTCTCGTCGTCGAGCGGGCTCGGCTGCCCCGACCTGATGTTGAAGGCGATCGGCGAGCGCTTTGACACCACCGGCCATCCGCGCGATCTGACGACGCTGCATCCGATTGCGGCCGGCGACATGAGTGGCATCAAGGGCATTGATCACATCGCCAAGAAGGGGCTGTTGAAAAAGATTATCGGCGGCTCCTATCCGTCCGGTCCTTCGACATCCGAGCCGCCGCTGATCTGGCAGATGATCGGCAATGACGAGGTCGCTGCCTACAACATTCCGTCCGGCGTGTTGTTCGACATGCACCGCGAAGCGGCCGCCAAGCGTCCGGGCGTGCTGACCAAGATCGGTCTCGACACGTTTGTCGATCCCACGCGCCAGGGATGTGCGATGAATGCGTCGGCGGCAGCCGAGCCGGTCGTCAAGAAGATGGAATTCGAAGGCGAGGACTGGCTCTATTTCAAGGCGATCGTGCCGCAGGTGACGATCATTCGGGCGACGACGGCCGACGAGCGCGGCAACCTCACCTATGAACACGAGGGAGCATACCTCGGTGGCCTCGATCAGGCGCTGGCCGCCCGCAACAATGGCGGCATCGTCATTGCGCAGGTCAAGCGCATCACCAAAGCCGGCTCGTTGAAACCGCATGACGTGCGCGTGCCCGGCATGCTGGTTGATTACGTTGTTGTCGATCCCGACCAGAAGCAGACGACGCTGACGGATTACGATCCGGCGATCTCCGGCGAAATCTTCCGGCCGCTCGACAGTTTTCGCGTGCCGGAGTTCAATATCCAGAAGGTGATTGCCCGCCGCGTTGCGCAGGAGCTTCAGGGCGGCTCTTGCGTCAATCTCGGCTTCGGCATCTCGGCCAACGTGCCGCGTATCCTGCTGGAAGAAGGCCTGCATGGCGCGGTCACCTGGGTGATCGAACAGGGCGCTGTCGGCGGCGTGCCGCTGCTCGATTTCGCCTTTGGTTGCGCCTCGAATGCCGATGCCTTCATGCCGTCGCCTTATCAGTTCACCTATTTCCAGGGTGCCGGCTTCGATGCCTCGCTCCTGTCCTTCCTCGAGATCGACAAGTCCGGCTCGGTCAACGTCTCGAAACTGTCGTTCCGGCCGCATGTGACGGCAGGGGCGGGCGGGTTCGTCGATATCACCGCACGGGCGAAGAAGATCGTTTTCTCCGGCATGTTCAATGCCGGGGCCAAGCTCTCGATGACTGACCGCAAACTGGTGATCGAGAAGGAAGGCAAGCTGAAGAAGCTGGTCAACGAAGTCGAGCACGTCACCTTCTCCGGCCGCCGCGCCGTCGAGCAGGGGCAGGACATTACCTATGTCACCGAGCGCTGCGTGATGAAGCTGACGCCGCAGGGCATCATGCTCACCGAGATCGCGCCCGGCGTCGATCTGCAGGCGTATATTCTCGACCAGTCGGAATTCCCGCTGATCGTTTCCGACAAGCTGAAGGTCATGGACGCAGCGCTGTTCCACGAGGCGCCGATCGGTCTCAGGCTGCCGCAAAAGCCGGTCCGGACACTTGAAGGAGCGTCGCATGGCTGATGAACGGATCAAGATTGGGATCGACGGTGCGATTGCCACGCTCACGGTGGCGCGGCCGGACAAGCTGAATGCGTTCGATATCGACATGTTGAAGGCGCTTTCGGCGGCCTGCGATACGGTCGAAGCGGATGCCAATATCCGCGTTGTCATCCTGACCGGCGAAGGCAAGGCCTTTTCCGCCGGTGGCGACATCAAGGCCTGGGGGGCGATGAGCCCCAACGAATTCGGTCATCAATGGGTGCGTTTTGGCCACCGGGTGTTCGAGCGGCTGGCGACCCTGCGCATGCCGGTGATTGCCGCGATCAATGGCCATGCGCTGGGCGGCGGGCTGGAACTGGCGGCAGCCGCGGATATCCGCATTGCGGAAACACAGGTGAAGATCGGCCTGCCGGAAACGAGCCTCGGCATGGTGCCGGGCTGGTCGGGCACACAGCGCCTGGTCAAGCGGTTCGGAGCGCAAGTCGTGCGCCGGATGGTGCTGTGCGGCGAGATGTTTACGGCAGACGAGGCGCGTGCGCTTGGGCTGGTCGATGCGGTGGTGGCGACCGGAACGGTGCTGGACGCGGCAAAAGAGCATGCCGAGCGCATCGTCAGGCGCGGTCCGGCGGCGCTGGAAATCTGCAAGCTGATGATCGCGTCTGCCAATGGCGAAGACAACGGGACCGCCGTCGAGGCGCTGGGCTCGATCCTGGCTGCCAAGACCGGCGACATGAAAGAGGGCGTTGCGGCTTATACCGGCAAGCGCCCCGCGGAATTCAAGGGAGAATGGTAATGACGGTTCTGGTGAAGCCCAAGGCTTTGACGGACACAAAGGTGCGCGACTTCCAGATGCTGATCGACGGCAAATGGGGAAATGCGGCCGAGGGCAGGACGCTGGAGCGTGTGGCCCCCGGTCACGGCGTTACCGTCAGCCGCTATCAGGCCGCAACGAAAGCCGATGCAGAACGGGCGATTGCCGCCGCGCGCAAGGCCTTCGATGATGGCCCCTGGCCGCGCATGACAGCGTCGGAGCGTTCGCTTGTCCTTTTGAGGGCGGCCGACATGATCGCGGCGCGTGCCGATGAACTGGCCTATCTCGACTGCATCGAGAGCGGCAAGCCGATCAGCCAGGCCAAGGGCGAACTTGGCGGTGCCGCCGATATCTGGCGTTATGCCGCAGCGCTTGCCCGCGACCTGCACGGCGAAAGCTACAATACGCTCGGCGATGGCACGCTCGGCGTGGTGCTGCGCGAAGCGATCGGCGTCGTCTCGATCATCACGCCGTGGAATTTTCCGTTCCTGATCGTCAGCCAGAAGCTGCCGTTTGCGCTTGCTGCGGGCTGCACGACCGTGGTCAAGCCCTCGGAACTCACCTCCGGCTCGACGCTGGTTCTTGGCGAAATCCTTGAGGCTGCCGGTGTTCCGGCGGGTGTCGTCAATATCATCACTGGTACCGGCCCGGATGTCGGCGCGATCATGACCTCGCATCCTAATGTCGACATGGTCTCCTTCACCGGTTCGACTGGCATCGGCAAGCTGACCATGACCAATGCGGCGCAGACCCTGAAGAAGGTGTCGCTGGAACTTGGCGGCAAGAATCCACAGATCGTCTTTCCGGATGCCAATCTCGATGACTTCATTGATGCGGCGGTGTTCGGCGCTTACTTCAATGCCGGCGAATGCTGTAATGCCGGTTCGCGGCTGATCGTTCATCGCGATATCGCCGATGACGTGGTGCGCCGCGTCGCTGAGCTTTCGGCCAAGGTCAAGGTCGGCGATCCGCTCGATCCGTCGACGCAGGTTGGCGCGATCATCACGCCACAGCATCTGGAAAAGATTGTCGGCTATGTCTCGGCTGCGTCCGGCAACGGTGCGACGGTCTCGCATGGCGGCACCGCACTCGACCTCGGCTCCGGCCAGTTCATGTCGCCGACAATTCTGTCTGCGGTCACGCCTGACATGGCCGTGGCCCGGGAAGAGGTCTTCGGGCCGGTCCTGTCCGTGCTGACGTTCGAGACGACGGACGAGGCGATCCGGATTGCCAATTCCATCGATTACGGCCTGTCGGCCGGGGTCTGGAGCCGCGATTTCGATACCTGCCTGACGGTCGGCCGTAAGGTGCGGGCCGGAACGGTCTGGATGAACACGTTTATGGACGGCGCCTCGGAACTGCCGTTCGGCGGCTACCGCCAGTCGGGCCTTGGCCGCGAACTCGGCCGCCATGCGGTCGAGGATTACACCGAAACCAAGACGCTCAACATGCATATCGGCGGCCGCACCGGCTGGTGGATGCCGCGCGGTTAAGGGCGATTTGAATTGAGGCGATGAGAGGAAGGGAGGGTGTGATGAGATTGGATTTGAATGGTTTGAAGAAGGGTACCAACCCTTCCTCCGTCATCCTCGCCCTTGGGGCGGGGATCCAGCCACGGCGCGTCGGCGCCGTGAATGGCTACTCTACCAGAAGGCTGTCTCCTGCGCCCAAGGACTTGGGCGCGCTGGATCCCTGTGACGAGCACAGGGATGACGGGCATCGGAGTAAGCGCTTGATTCAAAAGGAGACTACATCTGCGTTGAAAATACGTCGTGCCGTCTCACACCGCCGGAAAATTAACCCTCGGCTTGAGCAGGACCTGCATGCCGGCGGTATCCTTGCCGGCGATCCGCGCCAACAGCACGCGGCCCATCTGTTCGCCGGTGTCGGTCAGGTCCTCATAGATCGTCTCGACCTTCGGCTGGATGTTGACCAAAAGTTTCGAGGTCTGCTTGGCGACGATGTCGTATTCGAGCCCCAGCGTCAGGCCGTGGTCGCTCATGCCGGTAATGGTTGCCAGCGCCGAGACTTCGCCGCCGCAGATGAAGCCATCCGGTGCATCGGGCTGGCCGGCACGCCGGCTGATGAAATCGCGGATATGATCGATGGGGCTGTCGAGATGTATCTCGTCGGGGATTTCATAGGCAACGCCGGCCTCACTGACGGCGGTCATGAAACCGTGCAGCAGGTGCTGGGAGAAGGTCATGCGCTTCGGCGGCAGGATGATCAGCGGCTTGCGGCGGCCGCGCAGGATCAGCCGCTTGGTCGCCTCGTAGGCGAAGGAAAAATTGTCGTAGTCGACATAGGGGTGCGGGGTGGAAAGCTCCGTCCTTCCATGACAGACGAACGGAAAATCGTTCTCGATCAGGAAGCGCACGCGCGGGTCGAACGGTTCGGTGCGCGAAAAGATCAGCCCGTCAGCCATGCTGTTGCGGACGATGTGGCGCACGGCATCGAGATTGCTGTCGTTCATGAAATTCGGCGTGACGATGATGTGGTAGGGCGTGTCCGCCAACGCCTTGGCAAGCCCCAGCATCAGCGAGGTGCCGTAGCCGAGGATTTCCTCGTGCGGGTCGAGAAGCACGCTGATGACATTGGTGCGGCCGGTCTTCAGGCGCTGGGCCGCGCGGTCGGGCAGGTAACCGATCTCGGCTGCAACCTCATGCACCCGGCGCCGGGTCTTGGCCGAGATCTGCGGCGCGTTGCTGAGCGCACGCGACACGGTGGTGACCGCAAATCCGGTAAGATCGGCGATCGTGCGCAAGGTCGGCCGGACATGCCGGGCAGCCGTTTGGTCCGGCGTCATGGGTTTGGGGGTGTCTGCCAATGACCTGCTTTCTTCGCGCGAGTACGAACCGCTTTGTAACGCGGGACAAACGGATGCGCAATGCGCGCTGTGCAAACGTTATAAATGAGGTTTCGGCATCGGGTGCTGTTGCAATGCAGCATGAGATTTCTGATTATAAAACAGCAAATTCAATATGTTCCTCTTCCATCATCCAAAACACATGCACCAGCTTGACTTGAGGAAATTTATAACGTTTTAAATTACCCAGCGGCGTATGCCGCAGATATATTGCTACCCCGTTTTTGAGAGCGGGACGGCATTCAACGGCGGGAGGAGATTCCGCCTCGATGACTTGCAACCGGGAGGATTACGATGCGCAAGTTTATGACGACGACGGCAATGGCAGCTTTGATGGCGGCGGGCTGCGGGCTTGCTGCGCAAGCCGAGGATGTCAAGGAAGTTCAGATGCTTCATTGGTGGACGTCGGGCGGCGAAGCGGCTGCTTTGAATGTTCTCAAGGGCGATCTTTCCAAGGAAGGCTTCGGCTGGAAGGACGTGCCGGTCGCCGGCGGTGGCGGCGATGCTGCCATGACGGCGCTGAAGGCCATGGTTGCCGCGGGCACCTATCCGACAGCCTCGCAGATGCTCGGCTATACCGTGCTAGACTATGCGGCTGCCGGCGTGATGGGCGACCTCACCGAAACGGCCGTCAAGGAAGGCTGGGACAAGTCGGTTCCGGCAGCGTTGCAGAAGTTCTCGGTCCATGACGGCAAGTGGGTTGCCGCGCCGGTCAATGTTCACTCGGTCAACTGGCTGTGGATCAACAAGTCGGTGATGGACAAGATCGGCGGCACCGAGCCGAAGACCTTCGAAGACCTCGTTGCCCTGCTCGACAAGGCCAAGGCTGCCGGTGTCATCCCGCTCGCGCTGGGTGGCCAGAACTGGCAGGAAGCCACGATGTTCGACTCGATCGTGCTGTCCACGGGCGGTCCTGAATTCTACAAGAAGGCCTTCAACGATCTCGACGAGGAGTCGCTCAAGTCCGACACGATGAAGACGTCGTTCGATAACCTCGCAACGATGATCAAATATGTCGACCCGAACTTCTCCGGCCGCGACTGGAACCTGGCTACTGCGATGGTCATCAAGGGCGAAGCGCTCGTGCAGGTCATGGGCGATTGGGCAAAGGGTGAGTTCGTTGCCGCCAAGAAGGTCCCGGATACGGACTTCCTGTGCTACCGCTTCCCCGGCACCGACGGCAGCGTGATCTACAACTCCGACATGTTCGGCATGTTCAACGTTCCGGACAACCAGAAGGCTGCCCAGGTAGCGCTGGCGACCGCAACGCTGTCGAAGAGCTTCCAGTCGGCGTTCAACGTCGTCAAGGGCTCGGTTCCGGCCCGTACCGACGTTCCGGACACGGACTTCGACGCTTGCGGCAAGAAAGGCATCGGCGATCTGAAGGCTGCCAACGACGGCGGCACGCTGTTCGGCTCGCTGGCCCAGGGTTACGGCGCACCTCCCGCGATTGCCAATGCCTACAAGGACGTGGTGTCCAAGTTCGTCCATGGCCAGATCAAGACCTCCGACGAAGCCGTGACGGAACTCGTCAAGGCGATCGACGACGCACGCTGATATCCATCCGAACAGGACCCTTCCCCGCCAAGGCGGGGGAGGTCTCCGGACACCAATGCCGATGACGGCCCTGGGAGGGGACGATTTCCATGAGCACTGCGACTACCCCCGAAATCAGCCTGACGCCGGAGCGCGCGACGCGATACTCCTTGCGCTCGCGACTGCAGGATGCGCTGCCGAAGATCGTGCTGGCGCCAAGCTTTGTCATCACGCTGGTCTTCGTCTATGGCTTCATCATCTGGACGGGCTACCTGTCCTTCACCAATTCCAAGACGTTTCCCTCGTATGCGATCACCGGAGCGCGTGCCTATCAAAGGCTGTGGCGCTGGACGTTCGAGAGCGATCCGCCGTCGAGCTGGTACACGTCGATCACCAATATGGGCATTTTCGGTTTTCTCTATATCGGCATCTGCCTGGGCCTCGGTCTGTTCCTGGCTATCCTGCTTGACCAGAAAATCCGTGGCGAAGGTCTGCTGCGGCCGATCTATCTCTATCCGATGGCGCTGTCCTTCATCGTCACCGGCGTCGCCTGGAAATGGTTCCTCGATCCGGGTCTCGGCCTCGAGCAGACGCTGCATCAATGGGGCTGGACCAGCTTTCACTTCGACTGGATCAAGAACAAGGATTTCGTCATCTACACCGTGGTCATCGCCGGTGTCTGGCAGGCTTCGGGCTTCGTCATGGCGATGTTTCTGGCTGGCCTGCGCGGTATCGACGGCGAGATCATGAAGGCGGCGCAGATCGACGGCGCGACCACGATCCAGCTCTATCGCCGCATCATCATTCCGCTGCTGCGCCCGGTCTTCCTGTCCGCCTTTATCGTGCTCGCCCATATGGCGATCAAGTCCTATGACCTTGTCGTGGCCCTGACATCCGGTGGCCCCGGCGGCTCTGCCTGGCTGCCGTCCAACTTCATGTACGAATACACGTTCAAGCGGAACGAAATGGCCGTCGGCTCGGCCAGCGCCATCATCATGCTGATGACGATCTCGGCGATCATCGTTCCCTATCTCTATTCCGAACTCAGGGAGAAATCACGATGAGCGCGATCGTCTCCTCGGGTACGGCGGCCCGCCGCAGCAATGGTGCACGAATGTTCAATCGCGTCGTCATCTACGGACTGCTGGTCTTCTTCGCCATCGTTTACCTCATGCCGCTGTTCGTCATGCTGGTCACATCCTTCAAGACGATGGATGAGATCCAGAACGGCAACATGCTCGCCCTGCCGAGCGCCCCGACCTTCGAGCCGTGGGTGAAAGCTTGGGGCGAAACCTGCGTCGGTCTCACCTGCGCCGGCATCAAGGGCTATTTCTGGAATTCGCTAAAGATGGTCATTCCGGCCGTGCTGATCTCGACGATCCTCGGTGCGCTGAACGGCTACGTGCTGACCAAATGGCGGTTTCGCGGCCATACGCTGGTCTTCGGCCTGATGCTGTTTGCCTGCTTCATTCCCTTCCAGTCGGTGCTCCTGCCAATGGCGACCATTCTCGGCGGTCTTGGACGTTTCGGGGTGACGCTGCAGAATGCGACCGGCTTCCGCTTCGGTTTCGGCAATCCAACGGTCAATCTGGTGCTGGTTCACGTCATCTATGGTCTCGGCTTCACGACGCTGTTCTTCCGCAATTTCTACGAGGCCTTCCCGACCGAACTGGTGAAGGCAGCCCAGGTGGATGGCGCCGGCTTTTTCCAGATCTTCCGGCGGATCATGCTGCCGAACTCGCTGCCGATCATCGTCGTCACGGTGATCTACCAGTTCACCAATATCTGGAACGACTTCCTGTTTGCCTCGGCCTATGCCGGAACCGGCGAATCCATGCCGATGACGGTGGCTTTGAACAACGTCGTCAACACCTCCACAGGGGTGGTCGAATACAACGTCAACATGGCCGCCGCGATGATCGCCGCCATGCCCACGCTTCTCGTTTACATTCTCGCCGGCCGCTATTTCGTACGCGGACTGATGGCGGGCGCCGTCAAAGGATAATACCCATGGCTTTCCTTGAAATATCCGGTCTCAGAAAGCGTTTCGGCTCTCTGGAAATCCTCAAGGGCATCGACCTTGAACTCGAGAAGGGCGGCTTCCTGGTTCTGGTCGGCCCCTCCGGCTGCGGCAAGTCCACGCTGCTCAACACCATTGCCGGGCTTGAAACGATCACCGAAGGTTCGATCCGCGTCGATGGACGGGCGATCGACGACCTGCATCCGTCCAAGCGCGATATCGCAATGGTGTTCCAGTCCTACGCGCTCTACCCGAACATGACCGTGGCCGGGAATATTTCCTTCGGTATGGAGATGCGCGGTGTCCCGGTCGAGGAGCGCAGGAAGGCTATCGACAAGGTCGCCAAGGTGCTGCAGATCACTCATCTGCTCGACCGCAAGCCGAGCCAGCTGTCCGGCGGCCAACGCCAGCGCGTCGCCATGGGCCGCGCCCTGGTGCGCGATCCAAAACTGTTCCTGTTCGACGAGCCGCTGTCGAACCTGGATGCCAAGCTGCGCGTCGATATGCGCATCGAGATCAAACGGCTGCATCAGGCGACCGGTACGTCGATCGTCTATGTCACCCATGACCAGATCGAGGCGATGACGCTCGCTACCAAGATCGCCGTCATGCGCGACGGCGAGGTGCAGCAGTTCGGAACGCCGGCCGAAATCTACAACAATCCGAAGAACCTGTTCGTGGCCGATTTCATGGGCTCTCCGGCAATGAACCTTTTGACGGCGACGATCGAAGGCGGCGGCAACGATCTGCATGTGTCGCTGCAGCGCCCGGAAGCCGAGCCGTTGCGCGTGCCGGTGCCGCAGATCGGCGGACTGGCTGCCTATTCCGGCAAGCAGGTGGTTTTCGGTATCCGTCCGGAAGCCTTGACCGACCCGGATGGGGCAGACCGCAATGCGAAGTCGCTGTTTGAAGGCGAGTGCCTGATCGACGTTGTCGAGCCGGCCGGTTCCGATACGTTTGCCGTCACCAAGCTTGGCGGCAAGGAAGTCGTGGCCCGCCTGCGCGCCGACGCACGCATCGCGCCCGGCCAGACCGCACGGCTTGCCTTCAATCTGGACAAGGCGGTGTTCTTCGATCCGCAAAGCCAGCAGCGCATCGGCTGAGTTTGTCATGATGAAGCAGCCCGATATCGTCATTATCGGCTCCGGCATCGGCGGGGCGACGGTCGCGTCGGCCCTTGCCGGGTCCGGCGCGGATATCGTTATCCTGGAGGCCGGCAGTCATATCGAAGACCGGCCGGAAAACCGGGATCAGCGGGCGATTTTCCAGCGCGGCCATTTCCGGCCGAAAGAACTTTGGTACGAGACGAACGGCAAGGGCTTCAATCCCGGCAACTACTACAATGTCGGCGGCAATTCGAAATTCTTCGGCGCGGTGCTGGTGCGCTACCGGCGTGAGGATTTTGCCGAGATGGCGCATCTGGAGGGTGTCTCGCCCGCCTGGCCGTTTGCGTATGAAGAGCTTGAGCCCTGGTATAGCCGGGCCGAACAGCTTTATCAGGTGCGTGGCGTTCTCGGGCAGGACCCGACCGAGCCTGCGCATTCACAAGACTATGCCTTCCCACCGGTGCCGGACGAGGCGCCGATCGCCTCGGTGCGCGACAAGCTGAAGCGCAACGGCTTGCATCCGTATTCACTGCCGCTGGGCATCGACATCGACACGTGGCTCGCCAAGGCAAAGACCCCGTGGGATGCCCATCCCAACAGTTTCGACGGCAAGATGGATGCCGAGACGGCGGCGCTGACGGTCGCTTTGCAGCACGGAAATGTGCGGCTGCAGACCGGATCGCGGGTGACGCGGCTGGAAACGGCGCGGGACGGCAAGCGCATCGAAACGGTGCGCTATATCAGGGATGGTAACGAGCAGACGGTATCGCCGAAACTGGTCATCCTGTCGGCCGGTGCCGTCCAGTCCTCCGTCTTGTTGCTGCGCTCGGCCAACGCCAGGCATCCGAAGGGCTTGGCCAACAGCTCGGATCAGGTCGGCCGCAATTTCATGAACCACAATTCGAGCGCGGTTCTGGCCATTTCGCCGTTCTTCAGGAACACCTCGATCTACCAGAAGAGCTTCGGTTTCAACGACTATTACCTTTCGGATGGCGAGGGCGGGCCGCCGCTGGGCAATGTGCAACTGCTTGGCCGCATCTCCGGGCCGATCCTGAAGGCGAATATTCGCTTGCTGCCGGAATGGCTGCTCAATCAGGTCTCGGCCCATGCCATCGACTTCTATGCGATGAGCGAGGACATTCCGCATCCGGAAAGCCGGATCATGGTCGATGGTGAGCGGATCGTGCTGCAATGGGTGCGCACCAACTGGGATGCGCATCTGATGCTGGTGAAAAAGCTCAAGCAGGCGCTCAAAAGCGCTGGCTTCCCGCTCGTCCTGTCGCGGCCGTTCGACAAGCGCACGCCGTCGCATCAGTGCGGTACGGTGAAAATGGGCAGTGATCCGGCATCGGCGCCACTTGATGTCTACTGCCGCGCGTTCGATCACCAAAACCTGTTCGTCGTTGATGCCAGTTGCCTGCCGACCTCGGCGGCGGTCAATCCGGCCCTGACGGTTGCGGCGCAGGCGCTGCGTGTTGCCGATCATATCGTAGCGAAGGATCTGGCGGCATGAGCCATCGCAAGCGCCCCGTTGCCATCGTCACCGGCGGCCGCCGCGGCATTGGCCTTGGCATTGCCAAGGCGTTGGCGAAAGACGGTTTTGATATCGCCATCACCGGTATCGGCGATGCGGATCAGGTCTCGGGCGTGCTGGAAGATTTGGCGGCTCTTGGTGCCAAGGCGATTTTCCTGAAGGCTGATCTTTCCGACCTTTCCGGCCATCAGGCGACCGTCGATGCGGTGCTGGCGCAATTCGGATCGATCGAGTGCCTCGTCAACAATGCCGGCATGGCTTCCGTAGTGCGCGGTGATTTCCTCGATCTGGAGCCGGAAAACTTCGACACGATCATCGGCACCAATTTGCGCGGCACGGTGTTTTTCACGCAGGCCGTGGTGAAAGCCATGCTGGCGGGCGGCGAGGGCGGGCCTCGTTCGGTTGTTAACATCACCTCCGTTTCGGCGGCGATGAGTTCGCCGGAGCGCCTGGATTATTGCATGAGCAAGGCCGGCCTTGCCGCCTTTTCGCAAGGGCTGGCGCTGCGGCTCGCCGATACAGGTATCTCGGTCTTTGAGGTGCGGCCCGGCATCATCCGCTCCGACATGACAGTAGGTGTTTCCGCCAAATACGATGCGCTGATCGAAGACGGGCTGGTGCCGATGAAGCGCTGGGGCGAGGCGGACGATATCGGCCGTTTGGTCGCGGCATTGGCGAATGGCAGTTTTGGTTTTGCTACTGGCTCGGTGATCAACGCCGATGGCGGGCTATCGATCGGGCGGCTGTAGGCGCGCGACTTTCTGGGGATTGCCCCTCACCCTAGCCCTCTCCCCGTACACGGGGAGAGGGGACGACGGAGCTTGCGGCAAGGTCCTTCTCTCCGTTTGCGGGGAGAGCGACTGTCTTTGCGGTCAAGCGTTTTGCCATGGTTTATTGTCCCGGATGATGGCATTGAGAATGGTGAGGAGCTTGCGCATTGTCGCAACGATGG
>JAESGK010000127.1_pt1 | contig 78814 bp, 79 predicted proteins | sample 9269681 | NCBI WGS metagenome assembly JAESGK01 (sample SAMN14515347, study PRJNA621673) | algae metagenome | isolation source: Timaviella obliquedivisa GSE-PSE-MK23-08B and co-occurring heterotrophs from... | place: USA: Grand Staircase Escalante National Monument, Utah | collected 2006-08-15 | reverse complement strand
GCGCGCGGTCCGGAAGCTCATGATCTTGTGGACCGCGCGCATCCTGCGCGCTCATCTTCGGGTCTTGGGCCGCGGAGCGATCGCTTCAAGACGCGGTACCTTCCGTTAGATTCGATCCACTAGACCACCGGGCTAGCGCCGCCATCGACGTTGATGGCAACGCCGGTGATGAACGAGCCCGCATCCGAGCACAGGAAGCAGGCCATGCGCGCGAATTCTTCGGCCTTGCCCATGCGGCCGAGCGGAATGCGGCCCTTGGCCATGCCGGCCAGGAACTCCTCGTAGGTCTTGCCCTCGCCCGGCGCGGTTTTGTGGCGGCGTTGCCATTGGTCGCTCTCGATCAGGCCCACGAGCATGGCGTTCACCAGCACGCCGTGCTGGGCATTCTCCTGGCTCATCGCCTTGGTGAGCGCGAGACCGGCGGCGCGGCTGACGCTGGTCGGCGTCGAATTGGCGCCGGGTGCCTTGGCGCCGATGTTGAGCACATTGACGATGCGGCCCCACTTGCGTTCGCGCATGCCAGGCAGGACGAGCCGCGCGAGGCGGATTGCCGCGAACAGCTTCAGGTCGAGATCGCCCTGCCAGTCCTCGTCGGTCACGGTATCGAACGCCTTGGCATGGCTGATGCCGGCGTTGTTCACCAGAATGTCGACCTTGCCGAAATCGGCCACCACCTTCTTGATCGTGTCGGCGATCGGCGCCGCCTTGGAGACGTCGCAGGAATAGGCCTCGATCTTGATGTTGGCCTTGCCGGCTGCCTTCTGGACCTCGGCCTTGGCCGACGCGAGCGCGTCGGCTTTGCGCGCGAGGATCGCCACCGAACCACCAGAGGCTGCGAACTCCTTGGCCATGGCAAGGCCAAGGCCGGCGCTCGCTCCGGTGATCACGGCCACGCGGCCGTCCATGCGTACGTCCATTTCGTCCCCCCCTGAAATCGAGAAAATCGGGCGACACCTTATCTTTCGATCATCGCGGCAGCGAGTCCGGAGCGTACTGCTTGGCGAACTCCGCACTCGGCGGGATCGGCTTGATGACATCGATGGCGATGCCGTTGGGATCCTCGGTGATGAAGTGCCGCTGGCCGAACGGCTCGTCCCGCAGGGCGAGATGGATCTTGAGGCCTTCGGCCTGGGCCCTGGCATAGAGTGCATCGACGTCGTCGACCTCGAAATTGACCAGGATACCGGCGGCCTTCTTGCGGAACGGCGCCGGAATGGTCTCGTGCCGGTAGTCGAGGATCGCGAGATTCGCCTCGGCCGACACCTGGCTGATCAGGTGAACGTACCAGCCGCTGTCGAATACCCGCTTGAAGCCGAAATGCCGCTCCCAGAAGGCGGCGGTGCCGGCGACGTCGTCGGTGCAGAGCACGGTGTAGAAACTCCTGAGTTGCATTGCTCTCTCCTGCGTGGCGATTTACATACAATCTGTATGCGCGTGGACATTTAGATACAGGTTGTATGTATGTCAAGACCCCGTACCCAGGCCGAACGGTTGGCCGCGACGCGCGCGACCCTGCTCAGGGAGGCACGCACGATCTTCGCCGCCTCGGGCTACGAGGCGGCGGCGACCGAGGAGATCGTGAAACGGGCCAAGGTGACGCGCGGCGCGCTCTACCATCACTTCAAGGACAAGCGGGCCCTGTTCGAGGCCGTGGTCGAGGAGGTGGCGCGCGGCATCGCCGGGACCATCGACGACATGACCGTGCCCCTCACCGACCCGTTGGCCGCCCTGGTCGAAGGCACGCAGGCCTTCCTGAATGCCTGCCTCGATCCGGCGGTGCGCCGCATCTATCTGATCGATGCGCCGGCCGTGCTGGGCTGGCATCGCTGGCGCGAGATCGACGCGCCGCATGGCGTGCGCAGCCTGCGCGAGGGCGTGGCGGCCGTGCTGGCAGCGCGGCCCGATTCCGGCCTTGCGATCGAGCCCGTGACCTTCCTGCTGTCCGGCGCCTTCAACGAAGCCGCCCTCTGGATCGCCGAAGCGAAAGACGAGAAGGCGGCCCGCAAGGAGATGAACCGCGTGCTGGCGGAATTCATCGCGCGGCTGTTCGCACCGCCTCCACGGCCGCGAGCACGCGCTCGGGCGTAGCCGGCGCATCGAGGCGCACGGCGGTCCTGCCGTCGCCCACGGCAGCAATGGCATTCTTGAGCGCCGTCCACACCGCCGTCGCCAGCAGCAGCGGCGGCTCGCCCACCGCCTTGGAGCGGAAGATCGTGGCCTCGCGCGAGGGCGCATTCTCGAGCATCTTCACGTTGAACACCCGAGGCGCGTCGCGGCTGCCCGGAATCTTGTAGGTCGAGGGGCCGACGGTGCGCAGTTTCCCCTGCTTGTCCCACCACAGTTCCTCGCAAGTGAACCATCCCTGCCCTTGCACGAAGGCACCCTCGATCTGGCCGAGGTCGATGGCGGGATTGAGCGAGGTGCCGCAGTCCTGCACCAGATCGGCACGCAGCACGCAGCTCTCGCCGGTCAGCGTATCGATGGCGACCTCCGCCATCGCCGCGCCGAACGAGAAATAGAAGAACGGCCGGCCGCGCATCGCCACGGCATCCCAGTGAATCTTGGGAGTCTTGTAGAAGCCGGTCGACGACAGCGAGACACGGCCCAGCCAGCAGAGCCTGGCCAGTTCGCCGAAGCTCACGACCTGGTTGCTGCCAGGTTTCGCGATCCGCACGTTGCCGTCGGCGAACTCGATCTCGCTTTCGGCCGCGCCGAAGTGCTCCGACGCGAAGGCGATCATGCGCCGCCGGATCGCATTGGCTGCCTCCCACGCCGCCCAGCCGTTGAGGTCGGAGCCGGTCGAGGCCGCGGTCGGCGAGGTGTTGGGCACCTCGGCCGTCGACGTCGCCGACGGGCGGATGCGGTCCACGTCGACCTTGAAGACCTCTGCCACGACCTGCGCGACCTTGATGAACAGCCCTTGCCCCATCTCGGTGCCACCGTGGTTCAGGCGGATGGAGCCATCGGTGTAGACGTGCACCAGCGCGCCGGCCTGGTTCATGTGCGGCAGGTTGAAAGAGATGCCGAACTTCAGCGGAAAGAGCCCCAGGCCGCGCTTCAGGATCGGGCTCGTCCTGTTAAAGGCATCGACCTCGGCCCGCCGTCGCTCGTAGTCGCCGCCCTGGCGCACCTCGGCCCAGCAGCGCGCCAGATGGTTCTCGTCGAGCATCTGGCCGTACGGCGTCTCGGCCCTCCCCGCGTCGTAGAAATTGAGCGCGCGGATCTCGTTGGCGTCGCGACCGAGGTGGCGGGCGATGCGGTCGAGCGCGTCTTCCATGACGACGACGCCCTGCGGTCCGCCGAATCCGCGGAAGGCGGTGTTGGATTGCTTGTTGGTCCTGCAGGCGTAGCCGACGGCGCGGAAGTGCGGAATCCAGTAGGCGTTGTCGGCGTGGGTGAGCGCGCGGGCGATCACGCCGGGCGTGAGATCGAGGCTCCAGCCGGCGTCCGCCGCCAGCGTCGCATCGAGCACCAGCACCCGCCCGTCACCGTCGAAACCCACCGTATACCGACAAAGGAAGGGATGACGCTTGCCGGTCGCGATCATGTCGATCTCGCGCGGCAGGCGGAGTTTCACCGGACGGCCCGTCGCGTTCGCCGCCAGCGCCGCCGCGCCCGCCACCCACGAGGCGTTGCTCTCCTTGCCGCCGAAGCCGCCGCCCAACCGGCGCACCACCGCGGTGACGCGATTGTAGTCGCAGCCCAGCAGGCGGGCGCAAATGTGCTGCACCTCGGTCGGATGCTGGGTCGAGGAATGGACGACTAAGTCGCCGTCCTCGCCCGGCAGGGCGAAGGCGATCTGGCCTTCCAGATAGAAATGCTCCTGCCCGCCGACGCTGAACTCCGCGCCCAGCCGGTGCGGTGCGTTCTTGAGCGCGGCGTCGGGATCGCCGCGCAGGAGGGTCGTCGGCGTCTGGACATAGGACTTCCGCGCGAGCGCGGTCTCGATGTCGAGGATCGGCTCGTCCGCCTCGATGTCGATCGCCACGCGGTCGACCGCATGCCGAGCGGCATCGAGGCTGGTCGCGACGACCATGGCGAGGGGCTGACCGGCGAACTCGACGCGATCCACCGAGAACAGCGGCTCACTCCCCTTGCCGCTCGCCGACACATCGTTGCGGCCCGGAATGTCCTGCGGCCCCAGGATCGCCACCACGCCCGGCATGCCGACAGCAGCTCCAGGATCTAGTTTCCTCAGACGGCCGCTGGCCACGGGACTCAGCACTAGGGCGGCATGCAGCGTCCCGGGCGGCTCGGGCATGTCGTCGATATAGAGCGCCTGACCGGTGACGTGCTTGAGTGCACTGTCGTGACGCGCCGCACTGTGAACCGTGCCCTTCACAGCGCCTCGACTTCGACCGCGCGCCCGGGCTCGGCGATGCGCTGTTCGAGACGGCGCAGCAGGTTGGCGGCGACCTGCAGGCGATAGGCGGCCGAGCCACGCCAGTCGTCGATCGGCTGGAAGTCCTTCGGCACCGCCGCCGCCGCCGCGGCGAAGCCACCCCTCAGCAACGCCGCTTCGACGTGGCCGGCGCGCTTGGGCGTGGCCGCCATGCCGCCGAAGCCGATGCGGACGTCCTCGACTTTTCCGTTCTTGATCCGCAGGCGATAACCCGCAGCGACCGTAGAAATATCCTGGTCGCGCCGCTTGCTCACCTTGTCGCAGAAGAAGACTTCGCTCGGCCGGAGTTTGGGCATGGAAATGCCTTGGATTACCTCGTCGGGCGCCAGCGCCGTCTTGCGGTAGCCCAGGAAGAACTCTTCCAGCGGCAGATCGCGCGCGCCGCGGCTGGACACCAGCCGGAGGCTCGCCTCCAGCGCCAGCAGCACCGGCGGCATGTCGCCGATCGGCGAGGCCGTGCCGATATTGCCGCCGATGGTGCCGAGCGACCGGATCTGCCGCGAGCCCAGCCGCGCGAGATAGATTCTTAGCGCCGGATACGCCGCGATCAGGGTCGGCATCGCCGTGGCATAGGTCGCGGCCGCACCGATCGTGATCCGCTTCATGTCTTCCGCGATCGCCGTGAGTTCCGGCACGTGGGCGAGATGGATCACCGTGGCCGGCGGCTTGCGCGACCGGCTGGCCAGCAGGCCGAGGTCGGTCGCGCCGGCCAGCAGCAGCGCCTCCGGGTGCGCCGCGCGCAGCTTCAGCAGCTCGGCGAGCGAGCGTGGCGCGAAAAAGGTCTCGCCGAACGCGGCGGAACCCGCGCGCACCGGCGGCACCGGCACCGGCTCGACCGGCAGGCCCGCCACCCTGGTCATGGCCTCGACGATCGGCCTGTACCCGGTGCAGCGGCAGAGATTGCCGGCCAGCGCATCGTGGATGGTTTCCAGATCGGCTTCTTCGCCACCGGCGGCAAAGGCATAGGCCGACATGACGAAACCCGGCGTGCAGAAGCCGCATTGCGTGGCGTCCGACTCGGCCATCGCCACCTGCACGGGATGCGGGCCGCCGTCCGGCCCTCTGAGGCCCTCGACCGTGCGCACCGCTTGGCCGTCGATCTGGCCCAGCAGCGCGATGCAGGCGTTGATCGCCTCGCGTCTCACTTGTCCATTAGGGCCGTCGGCGCGCTCCAGCACCACGGTGCAGGCGCCGCAATCGCCCTCGGCGCAGCCCTCCTTGGTGCCTTTTAGCCCGCGCTGCTCGCGCAACCAGTCGAGCAGGGTCGTCATCGGCGAGACGCCGACGAGCTCGACCGGACCGTCGTTGAGCGTGAAGCGAATATTATCCGCCATGCGAACAGGATGCGGGGCGTTGAAGTGCGGCGCAACCCGTGATGCACTCGACATGCCAAACAAGGAAAAAGATCGCATGGACCCGTACCGCTACGGCTACTCGCCCGTCGTCGAGCGCCCCAAGCTCTCCTGGCCCAACGGCGCGCGCGTCGCGGTCTGGGTCTGCCCCAATATCGAGCATTACGAGTACCTCCCGGCCGAGGTCCGCGTGCGCAATCCGTGGCCGCGCATGCCGCATCCCGACGTGCTGGGCTACGGCGGCCGCGACTACGGCAACCGCGTCGGCCTGTGGCGGATGTTCGACGTGCTGGACAAGCACGGCATACGCTGCACCGTGTCGCTCTCCATGTCGGTCATCGAAATGTATCCCGAGATCCTGGAAGCCATGGAGGCCCGGCGCTGGGAATACATGAGCCACGGCTATCTCAACACGCGCTATCACTGGGGCTACAGCGAGGACGAAGAGCGCGAGGTCATCGAGCACAGCAAGGCCACGCACCTGCGCCTCACCGGCCGCAAGCTGCGCGGCTGGTTCTCGCCCGCCATCTCCAACACCTTCAACACGCCCGACCTCGTGAAGGAGGCCGGACTCGAATACATCTGCGATTTCTATCACGACGACCAGCCGACGCCGCTTGCCACCAAGCACGGCCCGCTGATCCACGTGCCCTACACGATGGATCTCAACGACGCGCTGATCTACCGGCAGCCGGTCGAGGCCGAGGAATTCGCCCAGATGATCGTCGACCATTTCGACACGGTCTATCGCGAGGGCAACGAGAACGGCCGCGTCATGTGCATCGCGCTCCATCCCTACATGATGGGTGCGCCGCATCGCATAAAACATCTCGATCGCGCGCTGGCCTACATCCGCAAGCACAAGGACGCCTGGGTCTGCACCGCCGAGGAGATCCTCGATCACTACCTGGCCAACGGGCTAAAGCCCTACCAGCAGCATCTCGGGAAGGAGGCTTAAAGTGAGCACCGTCCGCAAGAACCCGCCGCCGCTGCCCGCCGGGATGGACAATCCCTGGTACGACTACGCACCGTTCCCCAAGCGGCCGCTGCTTGCCTGGCCACGGAACGCGCGGGTCGGCTGGTTCGTGCTGCTGCATCTCGAATACTGGGAGCTGATGCCCGACGAGGCGAGCGTCAAGGACCCGCGCCACGTCGGCGAATTCGGCAGTTTCACGCCCGACTACCGCACCTGGACGCAGCGCGACTACGGCAACCGCGTCGGCATCTTCCGTGTGCTGGACGTTCTCGACCGCTACCAGATCCGCGCCGGCGTGGCGGTGAATGCGCTGGCCGCCGAGCGCTACCCTTACCTGATCGAGCAGTTCAGGAAACGCAACTACGAGTTCATCGCCCACGGCCATTCGGCCAACCGCATGATCTCCTCCAAGATGAGCGCGGCCGAAGAGACGACCGAGATCGCCGCCTCCCTCGCCGCGATCGAAAAGGCCGCGGGCGTCCGGCCGACCGGCTGGCTCGGCCAGGACTATGGCGAGAGCCGGCGCACGCCGCAGCTCCTGGCCGACGCCGGCCTCGACTACCTGCTCGACTGGCCGAACGACGACCAGCCCTATCCGATGAAAGTCGGCCGGAAGTTCGTCTCGATGCCCAACCAGCCGGAATGGGACGACGTTCAGCAGCTCTGGCTCCGGCGCATTCCAACACCGCGCTATCCCGACATCGTGGGCGAGGCCTTCGAACGGCTGCACCACGAGGGCGGTCGGGTTTTCAACCTCTCGATCCATCCCTGGCTGATGGGAATGGCGCACCGCATCAAATATCTCGACGAAGCGCTGCGACGGATCGAGCGTTTCGGCAACGTCTGGCAGGCAACGCCGGGCGAGATTGCCCGGCATTACATCGATACGATGATGGACTGAAATTTCAGCTCTTCGCACGCCGAAGAGCCAATATCACCGGGCTTTTAGCCCGCTCACTTGGCCCACCTGAATGTGCCAAATGTTGTGCCCCAAGTTGGGCCAGACTTCGGGATAAGCCTTGTTCCATAGGCTTTTGAGCGACTCGCGGATTTCTTCGTTAACACAGGCCCCGGCGCGCCTGTGCCCAGGCGTCATCTAAGTGTCTGTTCGCACGTCGTTATTTGGCGTGTCGTGGAGACGGGGTCGTTCTTGGGACTGTCCACGGCTCAGGAGCCGTGGTGGCTGCACCCTCACGCTCATTTGCGTCGTACCCGCGGCGTGCGCGGGCGGGTCATGCCAAAAAAGATAAAGACCGGCGCGGTCCACGCGTCAGCTTATAGAAAAATCATAGCATAACCTGCTGAACCTGCAACTTTCGTCCGATCACATTTCCAAGAGCAAATGCTGGCAGTGCAAGCAAACCTCGCTGAGGAGGCGCGTAGCGCCGTCTCGATCGGGCGGAGTAACCTCCGCCCTTTGGTGGGCGACCCCGCACCTTGCCTGTTGCCCATCCTTCGAGACGCACCGCTTCGCGGTGCTCCTCAAGGATGAGGGAGGCTAGATCGAGTCGCCGGCCACCCAGCCGCTCGACCAGGCCCACTGGAAATTGTAGCCGCCCAGCCAGCCCGTCACATCGACCGCCTCGCCGATCGCGTAAAGGCCCGGCACTTTCTTGACCTCCATCGTCTTCGACGAGAGTTCGGAAGTGTCGATGCCGCCCACGGTCACTTCGGCCTTGGCGTAGCCTTCGGTGCCGGTGGGCGTCACGTGCCAGCGCTTGAGTTCCGCCGCCAGCGTCTCGAGGTCCTTGTCGCGCCGCTCGCCGATCACGCCTTCCGGCGCCAATGCTTGGGCCAGGCGATCGGGCATCAGGTCGCCCACGATGTTGCGCAGCTCGGCCTTGGGCCGGAGCCGCTTGCGCCCTTTCAGGAAGATCGCAGGGTCGTCGCTGTCGGGCAGCAGATCGATCGCGATCTCCTGGCCCTGATGCCAGTACGACGAGATCTGCAGGATGGCCGGCCCCGAGAGGCCACGATGAGTGAACAGCATGGCCTCGCGGAAGGTCGTGCGGCCGACGCTGGCCACGACATCGAGCGCAACGCCCGCGATATCCGGCACCCGCGCGGTGAAGGGCACTAGACCCGGCCGGATCTCCGTGAGCCCAAGACCGAAGCGGCGCGCGGCATCGTGCGCGAAGCCCGAGGCGCCCATCTTGGGAATCGACAACCCGCCGGTCGCCAGCACGACGGAGGCCGCGTCGAAATCGCCGTGATCGGTGCGCACCGTGAAGCGGTCGGACTTCTCGACATTGGTGATCCGGTGGGCCAGGCGGACATCGACACCCACCGCGTCGCATTCGGCCAGCAGCATGGCAACGATCTGCCGCGCCGAGCCGTCGCAGAACAGCTGGCCCAGCGTCTTCTCGTGCCAGGCGATGCCGTGCTTTTCCACCAGCGCGATGAAATCGTGCTGCGTGTAGCGGGCCAGCGCCGACTTGGCGAAATGCGGGTTGTTCGACAGGAATGCCTCGGGCCGGCTGTCCGTGTTGGTGAAATTGCAGCGCCCGCCGCCCGAGATCAGGATCTTCTTGCCGACTTTCTCCGCGTGATCGAGCAGCAGCACCTTGCGGCCACGCTGGCCGGCGCGGATAGCGCACATCAGGCCGGCGGCGCCGGCACCCAGAACGACGACATCGAATGCCTCAGACATCGAAGGTTTCATGCTCTTCCGGACCGCGGGCCTCTGGCCCGCTCGTGATCATGAGCGGGCCAGAGGCCCGCGGTCCACATGAGCATGACGGCTGGCTCACGCCAGTGCCTTGCCCATGATCCAGAGCGCCACGGCGAGGCCCGCGATCGCGCCCGCCACCGAGCCGCCGACATAGAGCGCGGCCATCAGATATTCGTGCCGCTCCCACAGCAGCACCGCATCGAGCGAGAAAGCCGAGAAGGTGGTGAAGCCGCCCAGGATGCCGGTGGCCAGGAACAGGCGCAGATGGCCGGCGGCCCCCAGCCTCTCGGCGAACCAGCCGACGATCGCGCCCATCAGGATCGAGCCCAGGATGTTGATCGCGAGCGTGTGCCAGGGGAAATGCGTGCCCATCAGGCGCGCGACCCAGATGTTCATGCCGTGCCGGGCCGCGCCGCCGATGCCGGCGCCCGCGAACACCACGAGATAGGACATCATCGACCGCCTCCGAAACGCGTCTTCCAGTCCGGCATCGCGCCCGGAAACGGCAACGCCGTCGCCTCGTACACGCCGCGCGCGATGGCGCGCGCCAGACAATCGGCGGCCACGGTGCCGAGCTCGGTCAGTATCGGCGGCTCGCCGCCACGCCCCGCCTTGCCGGTCGCGGCGGCAAACACCGTGTCGCCGTCGTTGGGCGCATGCACTGGGCGCAGCGCCTTGGACAATCCGTCGTTGGCCATGATGGCGAGCCGCTTGCACTCGGCCTTGGTGAGGGTGGCGTCGGTCGCCACCAGCGCGATGGTGGTCGCCGTCGCGGGCAGCGGCTGTCCCTTGAAGCGGATTTTCAGCGCGTCCTCGGGCAGCCTGGCGGGCCAGCCGAGCCCACCGAACTCACCGTCACGCTCGTAAGCGCCCGCCCAGAAATGCGGGCCGGTGCCGATCGTGGTGGAGCCGACGGCATTCACCGCCACCAGCGCACCGACCGTAAAACCCTGGCTTGTCTTCGCACTGGTCGAACCCAGCCCGCCTTTCAGGCCGGCCGTCGTGGCGCCGACGCCGGCGCCCGCCGTCCCCAGCGCGAAATCGTGCGCCGCCACGAGGGCGGCATCGCGGCCGAGATCCCAGTAGGGCGGCTTCTTCGTCACCGGCTCGCGCATCCAGTCCTTTTCGCCGCCATTGATCAGGTCGAACAGGATGGCCTGCACCGCCACGGGAATGGCGAGGCCACCAAACGTGCGACCCTGGCCGCGCTGGCAGAGGACGGCCGAGGCGCCGCCCGCCGCGTCGAGGCCGTAGACCGACCCCCCCGACAGCACGACCGCGTCGATCGCCTGGCCCACCATCTCGGGCTCGAGCGACGTCGCCATGCGGTCGCCCGGTGCGCCGCCAAGGGTCGCCACGCCCGCTACCGCGCCACGTTCGAAGATCGCCACGGTCGCGCCCGTCGCGGCACGCATGTCCTGGGCGTTGCCGACCAGCACCCCCGGCACGTCGGTGATCAGGTTCCTCACGTCAGGAACTCGCCGCCGTTCACATGGATCGTCTGGCCGGTGATGAAAGTGCCTTGCGGCCCTACCAGCAACCGCACCATGGCGGCGATCTCGTCGATGGTACCAAAGCGCTTCAGCGGGATCGGCCGGTTGCCCACGGGCCGCGGCCCCGCCGCCGCGCCGCGGGCGGTGTCGATGGCGCCCGGCGCCAACGCATTGCAGGTGATCCTGTGCGGCGCCAGTTCGACGGCGAGCGCGCGCATCAGGCCTTCGAGGCCCGACTTGGAGGCCGAGACGTGGCAGCGATTGGGCGTGCCGACATGGGTCGAGACGCCGGACAAAGCGACGAAGGCGCCGCCGCCGCGCGCCATCATCTGCGGCACGATCGCCTTGCCCAGCAGGAAGGCGCCGTCGAGCGCCACCGACATGATCTCGCGCCATTCGTCGAACGACATGTCGAGAAACGACGTCTGGCGCCGTAGCCCGGCGTTGCTGACCAGGATATCGACGCCGCCGAATCTTGCAGCGGCCTCGGCCGCCAGCCGCGGCGGCACCGCCGGATCGGAGACGTCGCCCATGGCGGCCATCGCCCGCCCGCCCGCCGCCCCGATCTCGCCCACCACCGCATCGACCGCCGCCTTGTCGGCGCGGCCGTTCACCACGATGGCGGCACCGTCGCGGGCAAGCGCCAGCGCGATGCCGCGACCGATGTTCCTGCCGCCGCCGGTAACGAGCGCGACCTTGCCGCGCAGCGCCTTGTCCTCAGTCTCCACCTGCATATCCCCCGCGTGAGCCCTAGTGCGGCCTACCTCTAACACCAAAGCTGCATTCCTTCTCGGTCGCCATGACCGCCGCCGCGCGGTCGCGCTGCCGGAAGCAGCCGTTCTTCCATAGTCCGGCGTAGGTGCTGCCGTCGGCCTCCTTGTAGGTGCCGAAGCCGTTGGGCCTGTCATCGGCGAACTCGCCCTCGTAGCGGTCGCCTGCCTTGGTCGTGAACACGCCCCAGCCACTCATCTTGCCACGGTGGAAGTCGCCTTCGTAGCGGCTGCCGTCGGCAAAGGTCTTCTCGCCGCGGGTCGCGACGGCTTCCCGGGGTTCGGCCTCGACGACGCTGCTGTCGGCGGTCACCGTCTCGTTCTGCACCGGTTGGCCGTCGCGGAACAAGCCGCTGTAGCGGGCGCCGCCGGCGCGACTGAGCGTGCCGTAGCCATTGGGCTTGTCGTCACGGAATTCACCGTCGTAGCGGTCGCCGTTGCGATACTGGAGAACACCCCGGCCGCTCATGCGGCCACCGTCGTACTCGCCGACAAAGCGGCCGCTCGGAGAGCCGTCACGTACCACTGCATCATCCCGGACCCATCCGCGACGTTGTTGGAACAGTTTCCGGACCAATTGAACGTCGCGCCGACTTCAGGATTGGAATTCCAGACGTAGCACCCGGTCAGCGCGTTCCGAAGCCATCCACCCGCCGATTGCGCGGACGCCGACGACACGAGCAGCAGAAGCACGAACAGGACGGCCGGGGATCGCATTCCATTTCCTGCCAATTGACGACACTCAGTCCGGGAAGTCGAACTCTTCCTTGCCGGGCTTCACGCCGGCTTTCTCGAACCAGTCCGGGCCGAGCAGGCTGACCGGCTCTTCCTGGCACTTGAGCGTGGCCAGCGGCTTGCCGGCATGTTCGATGTGCAGCCCCGCCTTGGTGCGCTTCTCGCCCTTCGGGCCCCAGTTCCCGATGCCGGTGTAGACCGTGTAGGTGAACTGGCCCTTGCGGAACCGCAGCCAGGCGCCGCCGCCGCCGGAGAACGGCACGCTCTCGCCGGTCGCCACCCGCGCCGCGGCGATCTGGCCGCCTTCCGGCAGGACCTGCTCCAGCGGCTCGCTGCCGTCGAGCTTGCCGAAACGATACTGCAGATAGGCTTTCGCACCGGTGTCCTTCGACGCGCAGACCGAAGCCATCTTCGCGCCGGTGCGGCAGGCGAAGACGACCGTCTCCGCCGGCGTGCAGAACGATGTGCGCTGGGCGGCCGGTTTGGCATCGACGATGCGTGCGGCGCTGACGAGCGCCACCGTGCGAGTCTTCTTGCAGGCCGGATCGCCCTGGCACTCGTCCGACATCACCTTCTGCAACGCGTAGGTGAGCGTCACTCGCTTGCCCTCGAGCGACGGCTTCTGGTCGCAAATCTCGAAATCCGCCATCTCCTCGAAGACGGCGCCGCGGTCGTCCTTGAGCGTGAGGTAGCACGCGACGTCGCCGCTGTTCGTAGCGGTGACCGTCCCGACAGTCTTCTTGGCGACCTGGCCGATCTTCACCGTCGGCACATCTTGCGCATGCGCGATCAACGGAAAGGCCAACAGGATCGCGAGAACGACGATGCCCGTGGAGCGCTTCGCAGTTGACCGTGCAAGCATGACGTGGGCTTTCGCGACAGATGAAGGGACTACTTCATCCTCGTTACCGCAAACAGCACGTCAAAAAAAGTTTCTTAGCCGGCGACGATATAGGCTTTCAGGGCCTCGGCCTCGTGCTGGGTTTCCTCGATCCGCAACTTCACGACGTCGCCGATCGACACGATGCCGAGCAACTCACCACGATGCACGACCGGCAGATGGCGGAAGCGGCCGCTGGTCATGCTCTGCATCACCTTGTCGATCGATTCGTCGGGATCGCAGGTCACGACGTCGCGGGTCATGACCTGCCTCGCCTCGAGCTCCAGCGCCTTGGCGCCGTGGCTGGCGAGCGCGCGAACGATATCGCGCTCGGACACGATGCCCACGACCGCGCCGGCTTCGTCCAACACCAGGACGGAGCCGATTCGCCGGACGCTCAACTGCTGGGCGACCTGGGCGATCGACGTGCCGGGCGTCACGGTGAAGACAGAGCCGCCCTTCTGCGAAAGAATATCGGAGACGAACATGGTTCCCCCTCTTCTGGCGAATGGTCAGGCAAGCGACGCAACGCTGTGGCGCGGAGAAAGGTTGCAGGCCATAAAGCCCCGATGAACGATGCCCCAAACAACTCGGCGGCAGCCCTCGTCCTGTTCTCCGGTGGCCAGGATTCCACCACTTGTCTGGCTTGGGCGCTAGAACGATTTACGCATGTCGAGACGGTCGCGTTCGACTACCGCCAGCGGCACAGAATCGAGCTGGATCAACGGCTTGTGGTGCTGGACGAGGTCCGGCGGCGGTTCCCGCAGTGGGCGACCCGCCTGGGCGAGGACCATTTCATCGACATGGGCGTGCTGGGCCAGATCAGCGAAACCTCGCTCACGCGCAATGTCGCCTTCGAGGTGGAAAGGGACGGGCTGCCCAACACCTTCGTGCCGGGACGCAATCTTCTGTTCTTCACCTTCGCTGCGGCCGTCGCCTGGCGGCGCGAGATTCGCAACCTGGTGGGCGGCATGTGCGAGACGGATTTCTCCGGCTATCCCGACTGCCGCGACAACACCATCAAGGCGCTGCAGGTGACCCTGAATCTCGGCATGGACAGAAGCTTCGTGCTGCACACGCCCCTGATGTGGCTCGACAAGGCCGAGACCTGGGGCTTGGCCCAGAAGCTGGGCGGCACGACCCTGATCGACATCGTCCTCAAGCACACCCACACCTGCTACGAGGCCGAGCGCGGGCCGCGCGAGGAGTGGGGCCGGGGCTGCGGCGAATGCCCCGCCTGCGTCTTGCGCAAGCGGGGCTACGTCGCGTGGCGCGAGGGCCGGAAGGTCGCCTAGCCGGAAGGTCTTCTAGCTGCGGCCGCCGGCCATGCGCCTGGCGACTTCGAGCTGCTCCTTGGCTTTGGGGAACTGCATCTGGGCGTAACGACGCAGGGCGCCGTTGTCGCCGTTCTGCGAATAGGCGCCGAGCTGGTCGACCGCATTCATGTGGCTGCCGACCTCGGCATTGGCATAGGCGGTGTCGAACTCGGGTCCCTGCAGCGCGTTCAGGCGCTGCAGCACCGCGGCCGTATTGGGCTGGGCGGCGGGATCCGGCGCATAGGACACGCCGGCCTCGGAGCGCGACTTGACCAGAATCTCGGCCGCTTCGGTGTGTTCGGCGATCATACGGGTCGCGAAGCCGCGCACGATCTCGTTGCCCGACTTGGCGAGCGCCATGCGGCCGGCGGCAATTTCATAGTCGTTGAAGTTCTGGGCCCAGCCGACGAACCGGGCAGCGGGCAGGGCATCGACGGCATAGGCGGCCGGGACGAATACGGTCGAGACATAGGCCGCCGGAACGGCCGTCAGGGCGAATTTCAGGGCGGCGCGACGGGGGATGAGCATCTTGGCAATCTCCTGGAGGTGTCCCCTGGTAACGCCAGCGTCCGGGCCGGGTTCCCGACCGGCATGAGACCTGCTAGGAGCGCCGCACATGACGACGTTCCGAAAGAAGGCCGAGGCCCTCGCCTATTTCCTGGCGTTCATCGCCTGCATTCCAACCGCCAACTGGATGATCGGCCACGTCGGCACGGTCTGCGTCCCGCAAGGCCCTTGCCTGGTGCCGGTATCGCCGTGGGGGCCCGGCGGCCATCCGCTGATGGCGCCCTCCGGCGTCCTGATGATCGGCCTCGCCCTGGTGCTGCGCGACATGGTGCAGCGCAGGCTCGGCCGCTCGGTGACGATTACCGCGATCGTGGCCGGGGCAGCGCTGTCGGGCGCCGTCGCCCCGCCGCAGCTGATCGTGGCATCGACGGTGGCCTTCCTGCTTTCCGAGTTGGCCGACTTCGCCGTCTACACGCCGCTGCAATCGCGCGGCCTGGTGCTGGCCGTGCTGGCGAGCAGCACCGTGGGCCTGGTCGTCGACAGCGTGCTCTTCCTGTGGCTGGCCTTCGGCAGCCTCGACTACCTCGCGGGCCAGATCCTCGGCAAATTGTGGATGGTGCTGCTGGCGCTGCCGGTCGTGCATTGGATCCGCAAGCGCGAGATCGCCAGCAACACCGTCATCATGCATTAGCTCGCTCATGTCCGCCGCCCTGCTCTCCCTCGACGACCGCGTCGCCGTCGCCGGCCAGCTCCAGCCCGGCGACATGGTGGAGATCGCCGCCGCGGGCTACGTCGCGGTGGTGAACAACCGGCCCGACGGCGAGGCCCTGTTCGGCCAACCCCGGACGGCCGATCTCCGCACGGCAACCGAGGCAGCCGGACTCGTTTTCCTCGACCTGCCCTTCTCCGGCCCGCGCGCCACGCCCGAACAGGTGCGCGCTTTCGCCGAGCTGCTGGCCGAAAGGCCGGGCCGCGTCGTGGCCTTCTGCAAGAGCGGCATGCGGTCGGCCCTGTTGTGGGGCGCGGCCGCGATCGCTTCGGGCCGGTCGCTGGACGAGGTGCTGGCGGCTGCCATGCGGGCGGGGCAGAACCTCGAACCCCTCGGCGACACGATGGTGGGATTGGCCCAGGCGGCACGCGCCTGACGAAAGTCTCGGCTTGCACGCCGGACGCCTCCACCCCTTAATCGCCCGTCTATTTGCCGATCTATTTGTCCCTAGGGGAGAGTCCGCGATGATCAAGTCCGTTCTGGCCGTGTCCGAAGGCGGTCCCGATGCCGCCATGTCGTTCCGTCTGGCTGCTCGCGTGGCCGCCAACTTCGACGGAACCGTGGACGCGCTTCATCTGCCGGTCGGTCCCGCGGGCGGCATGGTCGGCGGCCTGGCCATGAGCGGCGAGGCGATGCCGCTGCTGATCGATGTCGACGACGAGCGGCTGGAGGAGCGCACCAAGGAATCGGAGCGCGCCTACAAGGAGATCGTGGCCCCGACCAAGGGCGCCACCTATACCGCGGCCAAGACCGCCACCCTCGATACGCTGGTGGCGATGGGCCGCTGCTCGGACCTCGTGGTGTTGGGCCGCCCCGGCGCCGATCCCGAGAACGTGGCGCCGGCGACCGTCGAGGCCGCCATCTACGAATGCGCCCGCGCCGTCATGATCGCGCCGCCCACAGTCGCAGCCGGCGCCTTCGGCTCGGTGATCGTGGCGTGGAACGGCAGCTTCCAGGCAGCACGCGCCGTCGAATATGCCCTGCCGTTCCTGAAGGCCGCGACCAAGGTCACGATCCTGGTGGCCGGCAGCAAGCCCGACGATGTCGGCGCGTCCTACCTCGCACGCAACCTCGGCCGGCACGGGATCACCTCGACCATCGACGCCATCGATCCCGGCATCGTGTCGGGCCGCGCCCGCGGCCGCGCCTTGCTCGACTATACCCACGGCAAGGGCGCCGACCTGCTGGTCATGGGCGCCTACGGCCGCGGCCAGGTGTTGAGCTTCCTCGGTCTCGGCGGCGCCACCGGCAAGGTGATCTCGTCCTGCCGCGTGCCCCTGTTGATGGCGCACTAAGCCTTCAGGGACAGGCGCCGGCTTCCTGGGTCACCACGTCGGGGTCGGCGCAGGCGCTGCAGGCATTGCCGTAGGTCTTGCGGCTGTTGTCGCGGCGCAGCCCGCAGGCCGGCCGGTAGTCGCGGGTGCACATCTGCGGCCTGGGATCGGCACAGCGCCCGCCGGCGACGGGCAGCGATTCGGGCGCCAGCTCGGCCCGTGTCATCAGAAACGTGAACGGCTGGGCGCGATAGTCGCTCAACGTGCCGACGATGGAGATGCCGGCGCCGACGGCGGGCAGCGGGCTGAGCGGACGCGCCATCATCACGACGAGGTCGGCGGTGTTGGCGGCCTGGCTCTCGTCGGTGATCGCCGCCTCGAGGCGATCGGGCGTGGCCGAGATCACTTTCACCGGAATCTTGAGGCGCGTGCCGCCGCCCTTCTGCCTGTCGAGGATCGCCTGCCAGACCTTCTCGGCCGCCGCCTTGTTGGCGGCCGTCGCGTCGCGATGGCGCAGCACCAGCGCCCAGTCGGCGAACGAAAGAGTCGCGGGATCGTTGTCCTCGACCAGCACCAGCGCGACCTCGGGCGGCGTCAGCATGCGCGGGATCGACTTGGCGAAACCGTCCGGCGGCGCGCGCTCGCCGGCCACTACGCGCGCGACCAGTTCGGCCCAGCCTTCCTCGCTGCCGCGATAGACGCGGTAGCGGGAGCGGACATAGCGGTCGATGTCGTTGGCCGCCGCCTCGTTCTTCGTTGCGTGCGCAATCGCGATCGCGCGCGCCGCGTACCAGAAGCCCACGGCATCGAGCGGCGTGCCCTCGAGTTGCGCGACGGCGAGCTGGTAGACGTCCTGGAGATTGTCGGGCTCGGCCGCGACCGACTGGCGGTAGTGACGTCGGGCCCGGTCGTAGTCCTTGGCCTGAAGCGCGGCGAAGCCCAGGGTGCCGTGGAAGACTCCGCCCATCTGTTCCTTGACCCGCGCGAAGGCGGCATCGGTGAGTGACACCGGCTTCTGCCACCTGGGCAGCACCGCCAGGCCGCGCTCGGCCGCGGCGGCCGCGGGTACCAGGGCCGCGGCATCGCCCGATGCGGCGCGCGTGCGTCCGGCATAGGCGCGATTGGCGAGCGCCCGCACATTGTCGGGATCGAACTGCAGCAGCTTGGCCGCGATGAAGTCGGCCTTGGTCGGCTGGCCGGCGGCCTGCCAGGCGGCGATGGCCTGCTCGTGGGCTTCGGTCTTGAGGACGGTGTTGGGGTACCACGCGACGAAGACCTCCATCGCCGTGGCACGCTTGGCCGCATCGCGCGTGTTGAGCGCCGTCATGTAGGAGTCGTATTCGGCGGGATTCGAGAAACTGTTCCGCGTCTGGGCGGAAACACCTGGAGCCGCAAAGGCGAGCGCCAGCGACAGAACAAGACAAAGCCAGCGCATCGCTGCCATTACACCCCTCCTTTCCCGCCCGGAAATACAGTGACCGTTTTGTCGAATTAAGGCAGTGTCCGAACGTTACGGACGACTGGGGGCGATGACAATGCAAGAGCGGCGTTTACGGGTTTTGGCGCTTCTCGGGGTGGCTCTGGGGACGACTCTTCTCGGCCTGCCGGCCGGCGCGCAGCAGGGTGCGCCGCCGCCCGCCGTGCTGGTCCAGCCCGCCGAGATGAAGCCGATCGCCGATCAGGCCGAGTTCATCGGCCGGGCCGCCGCGGTCGACAAGGTCGAGCTGCGCGCACGGGTCAAGGGCTTCCTCGGGCCGCGCAAGTTCAGCGACGGCGACCTGGTAAAGGAAGGCCAGGTCCTGTTCACCATCGAGCCCGAGCCTTACCAGGCCGCCGTCGACCAGAAGGTCGCCCAGCGCGATGCCGCCAAGGCCGCCCTCGCCAACGCCGAGGTGCAGCTCACACGGGCCGAAGAGCTGCTGCGTAGCCGGACCGGCACCCAGGTGACCTACGACCAGCGGCTGTCGGAGCAGCTCCAGGCCAAGGCGCAGCTCGAGGATGCCTCGGCCCAGCTGCGCGACGCCCAGATCCAGCTCTCCTACACAGAGATCAAGTCGCCGATCGCCGGGCGTATCGGCCGTGCCGCGGTCTCGCCGGGCAACATCGTCGGCCCCGACTCGGGCGTGCTCGCCACCGTGGTCAGCGAAAACCCGATCCGCGTGCTGTTCTCCATCACCCAGCGCGAGCTACTCGATGCCAGGCGCGACTCCAGCGCGTCGGGCGACGGTCTCGTCGTGCGCCTGCGACTGGCCGACGGCAGCCTCTACAAGGACAAGGGCAAGCTCGACTTCATCGACGTCACCGCCGACGCCAAGACCGACGGCCAGGTGGTGCGCGCGGTGTTCGACAACAAGGAAGGCCTGCTGACCGACGGCCAGACGGTGCGCGTGATCGTCGAAGGCGAGAAGATCCCGACCGTGGTCGCCGTGCCGCAGGCCGCGATCGCCCAGGACCAGAGCGGTCCTTACCTCTTTATCGTGAACGACAAGAACGTGGCCGAGCAAAAGCGCGTCAAGGTCGGTGTCGCCCGCGATGGCCTGATCGCCATCACCGAAGGAATCAAGGCCGGCGAGCGCGTCGTCGTCCAGGGCCAGCAGCGCGTGCGGCAGGGCATGACGGTCAATCCCAGCGTGGCACCGCCCTCGGCCTCGACGCAGAAGCAGTAAATCATGACGATCTCGTCGCTGTTCATTCGCCGGCCGCGGCTGGCGTTCGTCGTCTCCACCGTGATCACCATCGCCGGCCTCATCGCCATGACGGCGATGCCGGTGGCGCAGTTCCCCGACATCGTGCCGCCGCAGGTCCGCGTCACCGCGAACTATCCCGGCGCTTCGGCCCAGGCGGTCGAGGAAAGCGTGGCGCAGGTGATCGAGGCGCAGGTGAACGGCGTGGAGCGCATGCTCTACATGAAGTCGACCTCCGGCGGCGACGGCAGCTACACGCTCACCGTCAGCTTCGAGGTCGGCTCCAATCCCGACATCAATACCGTGAACGTCAACAACCGCGTCAACCAGGCGGTGGCGCTGCTGCCGCCCGAGGTGCAGCGGCTGGGCGTCACCACCAAGAAGCAATCCTCCGCGCTCCTGCAGGTGGTCGCGGTCTATTCGCCCAAGGGCAGCCGCGACGAGCTGTTCCTGTCGAACTTCTCCACCATCACGCTGCTCGACACGCTGCGGCGCGTGCCGGGCGTCGGTGATGCCTCGCTGTTCGGCGCGCTCGACTATTCGATGCGTGTCTGGCTCAACCTCGACCGCATGTCGAGCCTCGACATCACGCCCGACGACGTGGTCAAGGCGGTCCAGGCGCAGAATGTCCAGGCCGCCGTCGGCCTGGTCGGCGCGGCACCACTGCTCGACGACGTCGGCTTCCAGATCAACATCACCACGCAGGGCCGCCTGACGACGGTCGAGGAATTCGAGAACATCGTGGTGCGCGCCATCTCCACCGGTGCGCTGGTCAGGGTCAAGGACATTGCCAGGGTCGAACTCGGGGCCAAAACCAGGGACCAGATCGGCCGATACAACGGCAAGCCGGCCTCGGGCATCCAGATCTACCAGCTGCCCGGCGCCAATGCGCTGGCCACCGCCCAGGGCGTGCGCGACGCCATCAAGGCGCTGGAGCCGCGCTTTCCCGACGATGTCGCCTACAACGTCATGTACGACACGACCGTGTTCGTGCAGGCAACGATCGAGAGCGTGGTCCACACGCTGATCGAGGCCTTCGTGCTGGTGGCCATCGTCGTTTTCATCTTCCTCGGCAACCTGCGCGCCACGATCATTCCCATCGTCGCGGTACCGGTGGCGCTGATCGGCACCTTCGCCGTCATGCTGGCGCTCGGCATGTCGGCCAACACCGTCTCGCTGCTGGCGCTGGTGCTGGCGATCGGCATCGTGGTCGACGACGCCATCGTCGTGGTCGAGGCGGTCGAGCATATCCTCGAGCACGAGCCCAATCTCACGGTGGCCGAAGCCACCGAGAAGGCCATGACCCAGGTCACCGGGCCGATCGTCGCCATCACCCTGGTGCTGCTGTCGGTCTTCATCCCGACCGCCTTCATCCCCGGCATTTCCGGCCAGCTCTATTCGCAGTTTGCCGTGGCCGTTTCGGTCTCGATGGTGATCTCGGCGATCAACGCGCTGTCGCTGTCGCCGGCGCTTTGCTCGCTGATCCTGCGCCACCGCAAGAAGCCGAAGGGTGTCATGGCCTGGCTGCAGAACGGCATCGACAAGAGTCGCGACGGCTACGTGCGGGTGGTGACACCGATTGCCCGGCGCGGCGTCATCTCGCTGCTGCTGGTCGCAGGCTTCGTGGTGGCAACCGGCGGCATCGGCAGCTTGGTGCCCACCGGCTTCCTGCCCGACGAGGACCAGGGCGCCTTCATGGCCGAGCTGCAGCTGCCCGACGCCGCCTCGACCAACCGCACGCTGGCCTCCCTCGAGGAGGTCGAAAAGACCATCGCCGGCCGTCCGTGGCTGCAGAGCATGTTCACGGTCAGCGGCTACAGCCTGATCGACGGCCTTGCGCTCCCCAACCGTGCGCTGGTCGTGGTCGAGCTGAAACCCTTTGCCGAGCGCAAGGACGCCAGCCTGTCGGTGTTCCAGGCGCTCAAGGAACTCAACATCGCGTTCAGCCAAATCGCCTCGGCCAACGTCTTCGCCTTCAACCTGCCGCCGATCATGGGGCTGGGCAATTCGTCGGGTTTCGAATTCGTGGTCCAGTCGCTGGCCGGCGCCACGGCCACCGATCTCGCCGCCGTGTCCCGCGGCCTGATGATCTCGGCGGCGGAAGTGCCGACGCTCGATGGCGTCTACACGACCTTCGGCGCCTCGACGCCGCAGATCAACCTCAAGCTCGACCGCGAGCGCGCCCAGGCGCTGGGCGTCAACATCGCCGACATCTTCTCGTCGATGCAGACGGCATTGGGCGGCACCTATTCCAACGACTTCAACCTGTTCGGCCGCACCTGGCAGGTGAAGGTCCAGGCCGACGCCGCCGATCGCGGCACGATCAACGACGTCTTCCGGGTGCGCGTGCGCTCGTCGAACGGCGAACTGGTGCCGCTGCAAGCGGTCGCCAACATCGAGCTGGTGACCGCGCCCAGTTCGATCGTGCGCTACAACAACCTGCGCTCGGTGGTGATGAACGGCGCGCCGGCGCCGGGCTATTCCTCCGGCGACGCCATCGCCGCCATGGAGACGCTCGCCAAGGCAACCCTGCCCGCCGGCTACGGCTACGAATGGACGGGCACGGCGCTGCAGGAAAAGGCCGCCAGCGGCCAGACCGGCTTCATCCTGGGTCTCGCCGTGGTCTTTGCCTACCTCTTCCTGGTCGGTCTCTACGAGAGCACGGCGATTCCGGTCGCCGCCCTGCTGTCGGTGACGGTCGGCCTGTTCGGCGCCATGGCGGCGCTGTTCGTGAGCGGTCTCGACAACAACATCTTCGCCCAGATCGGCATCGTCGTGCTGATCGCGCTGGCGGCCAAGAACGCCATCCTGATCATCGAGTTCGCCATGGCCGAGCGCGCGAGCGGCAAGGACATCGTGACGGCGGCGACCACCGCCGCGGCACTGCGCTTCCGTGCCGTGATGATGACCTCCTTCGCCTTCATCCTGGGCCTGGTGCCGCTGGTGATCGCCTCGGGCGCGGGCGCCGCCACCCAGCGCGCGGTCGGCACCGCAGTGTTCGGCGGCATGATCGCAGCGTCGTTCCTCGGCATCTTCGTCATCCCCGGCCTTTACGTGGCCTTCCAGACGGGACGCGAGAAGATCAAGGGCATGATCGGCTAGGCGCCGGCTCCCGAGACCACGCCGGCGGAGCCGCCGGCGCACTGAAGTGGACCATTTCCTGGCACACCTCGTTGTGCCACGCGGTGTCCAGTGATCCGTGCCATCCCTCGACAACAAGCCCTTGATCGGACAGGGCAATCGCCCGCCGATGAACTGTGCCGCCGACGCCGGCTGTTCCCCGAGATCAGTGTCTGAAAAAGAATCGGCGGAATGGACCGTCGTGGACCATGCGGGAACCACAAAAAACGCCCGCCGGATTTCTCCTGCGGGCGTCTCCCATCATGGCATAGATACTAACAGAAACCTGCTGAACCTGCAAACTTCAGAACTGCAGGCAGAGCTGTTACATACTAAGCCGCGAGATCGAAGTCGGCGAGATCGGGCTTCTCCATCTCCGCGCGGAAACGGTCGAAGCTCCACGGCCACAGCGCCGGATTGCCGTTCCTGTCGAGGTACCAGCTGCGGCAGCCGGACACCCATACCGTGCCCTTCATGGCTTCGTGCAGCGCATCGTTGAAGCGCCGCGCGGCGGCAGCGGACGGCGCCACCGCCCGGCATTTGCCTTCCAGGACGAGGTCGACGAGCTGCAGGATGTAATCGATCTGCAGCTCCGAGATCATGATCACCGAGAAATTGCCGATCGGGCTGTTGGGGCCGACCAGCATGAAGAAGTTGGGAAAGCCCGGGACCGCCACCGAGCGATAGGCTTCGTTGGCTTCCGACCACGCCTCCGAAAGCGTGCGCCCGCCCTCGCCTAAAACCTCCATCGGCCGCAGGAAGGCGTGGCCGTCGAAGCCGGTCGCCAGCACCAGCACGTCGAGCACGTGCAGGACGCCATCCTTCGTGCGCACGCCGGTCGCCTCGATGCGGTCGATGCCTTCGGTCACCAGCTCGACATTGGTCTTCTGCATCGCCGGATAGAATTCGTCCGACATGATCAGCCGCTTGCAGGCAGCACGGTAGTCTGGCGTCAGACGGCGCCGCAGCTCGGGATCGTGGACATTCTCCTCGAGGTTGAGGCGGCAGGCGTCCTCGATCTTCTGCAGCTCGTCCTGGTTGCCGATCACGGCGCGCGCGAACGTGTCGACGAAGCGCTGGGACCAGAAATCGTAGGATTGCTGCAGCCGCTCGGGCGATTCGCGGAACGTCGCCTTCTCCTCGGCGCTGTAGAACGGGTTGGCGAGCGGCAGCACCCACTGGGCGGTACGCTGGAACAGCGACAGCCGGGAGACTCGATCGGCGAGCGCCGGCACGATCTGGATGGCCGTCGAGCCGGCGCCGATGATGCCGACGCGCTTGCCGTGGATCGGCACGGCGTGGCCCCAGCGCGCCGAGTGAAACTTCGGCCCCTTGAAGTCGGCGAGGCCGGGGATGTCGGGCATCGCGGGATGATGCAGCACGCCAGTGGCAGCAATCACCACGTCCACCGTGTCGGTCGCGCGGCTGGAAGTCCTGAGCCGCCAGCGCCCGTCGACATGCTCGGCGCGGGTCATCTCGCTGTTGTAGCGGATGTGCCGCTCGATGCCGTACTTCTCGGCCACGCCCTCGAAGTAGCGCTGGATCTCGGCGCCCGGCGAGAAGCGCCGCGTCCAGTCGCCCTTGAGTTCGAAGGAATAGGCATAGACGTGGCTCGGCACGTCGCAGGACAGGCCGGGGTAGGTATTGTCCCGCCATTTACCGCCGAGGCGGCCGGCCTTCTCGTAGATCGCGAAATCCTCGATGCCGCGCTGCTTCAGCTTGATCGCGGCCAGGATGCCCGACATGCCCGCGCCGATGATGGCAAACCGCTTGCGCACGCGGTCACTCGCCATCGGGCGTCTTCTGCCGGGGATGCATGTAGTCCTTGAAGTCGTCGAAGCCCTTCCAGGTAGGCTCCGGCGGATCGTAACCGGGGCGCGGCGCGTACTTCGACGCCTCCGCCGTGCCCGGCGTCACGACGTAGCGCGGGCAATTGGGAAAGATCGCCCGCGCCTTGACCCGGACCAGAAGCTGGGCGCCGGCGAAGCGCTGCATCAGCGGATCGTCACGGCTGACGCTCGCCTCGCCGTTGACCCTGATCCGCCGCGGCTTCTCGCCCATGTCGATGAACAGCAGCCCGACCGACGGATTGACCAGCACGTTGCCCAGGCTCTTGAACATGCCGTTGCCGTCGTAGTCGGGAAAGGCGAGTTCGTCGGCGCCGATGATCTTCACGAAGCCCGGCGTGCCGCCCTTGAAGGAGCAGTCCGGCTTGCCCTCGGCATCGGCCGTTGCCAGGAAGAAGAACATCGCCCCCTCGATGAAGGCGCGATCGTTATCGGTGAACTCAAAGCGGGTGAGCTTCTCCTCCAGCCGGTCGGCGATGCGTCGACTGTCGAAGTCGTCCTGCAGGCGGCGGTTGCCATCATGGAACATCACACTTGCTGGCATGGGCTCCTCCTGGCCGTTAATGCGGACCATTTTGCCGGACGCTGTCCGTGTCATCCCGAACGCAGTGAGGGATCTCTAATCGGCGTGAGTAAAGGTCCCTCACTGCGTTCGGGATGACACCGTTTTTGTAGCAGGCCAACAAACTGGAACTCGCGAGTAGATTAACCTTGAATATGGAAGGCGCTCTTTGCCTTGTATTAAAGGATACCGAGCGAAACTTTAATATGGCACGCCGCCTGCCGGCGACGCTTCATGACGAAGGCCGATCGGTGCCCGCTTCGAGACGCGCGCGCAGCGCCGCGTCCTGCAGGGTCGTGTCCTGGCCCGGCGGCGCGTGGCGCACGGCGTCTTCCAGGGTCATGGTCTGGCGCCATTCCTCCCACGGCCGCGACCGGTCGTCGGCGCCGATCTGATCGACGCCCCAGTAGAGTTCGAGGTGATGGCCGTCGGGATCGAGGAACTCGACGGCTACCTGGCAGCCCGCGCGGCGGCGGCCTTCATAGGTGAGCTTGGCGCCGTGCGCCTTCAGGTGATCGCGGGCGCGGAAAACCTCGTCGAGCGTCGCGAGCTCGAACGCCAGATGATGCAGGCTCTTGTCGGCCCCGGCCTCGGGCGCGCGGTCGCCGACCAGAGCCAGACAATGGTGATCGCCGTTGCAGCGCAGGAACACCATGCCGCCCGGCATCATCGTGCCGGGATAGACGTCCGACACCTTGAAGCCCAGCACCTCGGTATAGAAGCGCTTGGAACGCTCGAGGTCGCTGACATAGACCACGGCGTGGCCGATCTTCTGGACGGCGAAGGGTGTGCTCATGGGCTACCTTTTCGGGCCCCTATGTTTTCAGCTGGGGCTCGGTCATCATGCTCCGGACAACACCTCGGGGGGAAGATGCGCATGGCGAAATCGCCCAACAAACTGTCGGCCAGCGAGGCCGTCCTGCGCATGTCGCAGAAGCGGCTGAAGGCGCGCGATCTCGTCGAGGCCTGCCTCGACCGTATCGAGCATCGCGAAGGCCAGGTCCATGCCTGGGAGGCGCTCGATGCCGAGGGGGCGCGGAAGCGCGCCGACATGCTCGACAAGCGCGCCAAGCCGGTGGGACCGCTGCACGGCATTCCGCTGGCCGTAAAGGACATCATCTCGACCAAGACCATGCCCACTACCTGCGGCTCGCCGATCTACCGCGACCATGTCGCGGGCAAGGACGCCGCCTGCGTGACACAGCTCGTGAAGGCCGGCGCCATCGTGCTCGGCAAATCCGTGACCACCGAGTTCGCCGGCGCCCATGCCGGCAAGACGCACAATCCGCACAATCTGCGCCATACGCCGGCCGGCTCCTCGTCGGGCTCGGCGGCGGCGGTCGCCGACTGCATGGTGCCGGTCGGCTACGGCACGCAGACCTCGGGCTCGGTGATCCGCCCCGGCGCCTTCAACGGCATCGTGGCCTACAAGGGCACCTACGGCTGGGCCGACACCACCGGCATCAAGACCTATTCGAGAAGCCTCGACACGCTGGGCTTCTTCACCCGCACGGCCAACGACTTGGCCCTGATCCGCGCCGCCTACGGCCATGCCCCGGCCGACCCGCCGCAGCATGCGCCGCGCATCGGCTTCTGCCGTACCCTGTGGTGGGATCAGTCCGAGTCCTACAACAGCAAGAACATCGAGCTCGCCGCCCGCACGCTCCGGGCCGGAGGCGCCAAGGTGCGCGAATGGGAGATGCCCGAGAGCTGGGGGCCGCTGATCACCGCGCACAACCGGGTGATGACCAAGGAGGCGACGCAGCACTACGCGCCGGAACGTGCCCGCTTCCCTCATCTCCTGTCGCCCAGCCTGACGGCGGCATTGGAAGTCGGCGACAGCGTCACCCGCGCCCAGCTCGCCGATGCGAAGAAGCGCAAGCGCCGGGCGTTGGCCGATCTCGGCGCCGTATGGGAGCGCTTCGACTTCCTGTTGGCGCCCACCGCCCGCGGCGAAGCGCCGGCCGGCCTCGGCTACACCGGCGATCCGATTTTTAACCGCTTCTGGACCCTGCTGGGCACGCCCTGCGTGGCGCTGCCCTTCAATGCCGGACCATTTGGCTTGCCGCTGTCGGTGCAGCTCATCGCGCCGCTGCGCGACGACGACCAGCTCATCGCCTGGGCGCGCTGGGTGGAGGCGCGCCTCTCGTGAAGCTCGGCCTGATCGGATACGGCGCGATCGGCAAGCATGTCGAAGCAGCCGGTCTCGAAAACATCGAACTGGTGTCCGTGCTTGTGCGTCGGCCGCGCCAGGAAGGCGTGCTGACGCACGAACCCGACCGCTTCTTTGCGCACAGATTCGACGCCGTCGCCGAATGCGCAGGCCATGAGGCGGTGCGCACGCATGGTCAACGCGTGCTGGAAGGCGGCGCGGATTTTCTCGTCACCTCGGTTGGCGCCTTCACCGACACGGCTTTGTTCGACCGGCTGCTGGCGGCGGCCAAGGCGAGCGGCAAGCGGCTGATCCTGCCCTCGGCTGGCATCGGCGCGCTCGACATCCTGAGCAGTGCGGCGGTCGGCGGTCTGGAAAGCGTCACGGTTACCGTGCGAAAAGATCCGTCGGCCTGGAAGGGCACTATCGCCGAGACGCTGGTCGATCTTGATTCGCTCACCGCGCCGTACACAGTCTTTGATGGGCCTGTGCGCGAGGGCGCAAAGCTCTATCCGCAGAACGTCAACATCTCCGCCGCCGCCGCGATCGCCGGCATCGGCCTCGACCGCACGCGCGTGGTGATCGTGGCCGATCCCACCCTCACGACACACATCGTCGAGCTGGAGGCCAAGGGCACCTTCGGCCGCTTCACCTTCATGGAGGACGTGGCCGTCAGCGAAGAGAACCGCAAAACCGGCAAGCTGGTCGCCATGGCGATGGTGAAGTCGGTGCGACAGTTGGCGTCGACATTGGTGGTGGCGGCGTGAATGAATGCCCTCTCCGCCCGCGTCATCGCGGGGGGAGAGGGAGGGGACCCGCGCGAAGCGTGGGGAGGGAGAGGTGGGTCATAGGCCGCTCAAGACGCGCTCGATCTCCATCCAGACACCCTCGGGATTGGCGACCATCTCATTTGCCCAGAATCGTATGACTCGCCAACCCTTCTGTTCCATCGCCGCGGTTCGACGAGCATCTGCCTCGACCTGAAAAGCATGATGATCGCCATCGATTTCGATGACCAACTTCTTCGAGACGCAGGCGAAGTCTGCGAAATACGGGCCGATTGGATGCTGCCGCCTGAACTTCACACCCGCCATTCGCTTGGCGCGCAACAATTCCCAGCATACCTGTTCGGCGCGACTGCTCTCTCGACGAAGGCCTCTTGATCTCTCCGTCCGGCGCTCGGCCATGCGACCCACCTCTCCCTCCCCGCGCTATCGCGCGCGTCCCCTCCCTCTCCCCCCGCGTATGACGCGGGCGGAGAGGGCTTAACTGCACGGGTATTTGCTGTAGCGTAGGATGTCGACCGGGAGGAATGAAATGGAAGAATTCGATTATGTGATCGTCGGTGCGGGCGCAGCGGGTTGCGTCCTGGCCAACCGGCTGTCGGCCGACGGCAAGAACAGCGTCGCGGTGATCGAAGCGGGCGGCAAAGACAATCATATCTGGATCAAAGTGCCGGCCGGCTTCAACAAGACGGTCTACAACGATTGCCTCAACTGGGGCTACGAGACCGCGCCCGGCCCGCACATCGACGGCCGCAAGATCAAATTCCCGCGCGGCAAAGTGCTGGGCGGCTCGGGCTCGATCAACGGCCATCTCTATGTGCGTGGCCAGGCCGCCGACTACGACACCTGGGCGCAGCTCGGCTGCCGCGGCTGGTCGTGGGACGATCTGCTGCCCTACTTCAAGCGCGCCGAGTCGCGCGATGGCGGCGACGATGCCGTGCGCGGCCGCTCGGGCCCCCTCGTCATCGAGGACCAGCGCGACCCGCATGTGCTCAGCCGCGCCTACATGGCCGCCAACGAGGCGCTCGGACTCAAGCGCACCCCCGACTACAATTGCGGCGACCAGGAAGGCACGCTGCTCTACCAGAACATGATGCGGAACGGCATGCGCTGGAGCCCGGTCGATGCCTACCTGAAGCCGGCGATGAAGCGCCCCAACGTGCGCGTGATCACGCGGGCGCTGGTCGAGCGGGTCGATCTCGAAGGCAAGCGCGCGACCGGCATCACCTATCGCCACAACGGCCAGTCGCACGCGATCAAGGCGCGGCGCGACGTCATCCTGGCGGGCGGCGCCATCAACACGCCACAGCTCCTGCAGATCTCCGGGATCGGCCATCCCGACGACCTCGGCGCCATCGGCGTGGCGGTGAAGCATGCGCTGCCCGGCGTCGGCCACAACTTCCGCGACCACTACGCCATCCGCGTCTCTGCCCTTGTGAAGGGCGCGGGCTCCCTCAACGAGAAGAGCCGCGGCCTCCGCCTCGTGGGCGAAGTGCTGCGCTACGCGATCAGCCGCAAGGGCCTGCTGACCACCGCCCCCAGCCACGCCGGCGGTTACCTCAAGACGCGCCCCGGTCTTGCCACGCCCGACATGCAGCTCTATTTCGCGCCGGCGAGCTACGGCGGCGGCCGCTACGGCACGACGGCGCTCGACACCGTGCCCGGCATGACCCTGGGCGCGGCGCAGCTTCGCCCCGAGAGCACCGGCCACGTGAAGGCGCTCTCCGCCGATCCCACGGCCAAGCCCGAGATCCAGCCCAATTACCTGGCCGACCAGATCGACCGCGACGCGCTGCTGGCGGCGATGAAGTACCTGCGCAAGCTGCTCGCGACACCGCCGTTGGCCGACTACGTGATCCGCGAGAACTTCCCCGGCCCCGACGTGCAGACCGACGAGCAGTGGATGGCGCATGCCCGCGCCACCGGCTCCACGACCTATCATCCGGTCGGCACCGCCAAGCTCGGGACCGATCCAAGGGCCGTGGTCGATCCGTCGAGCATGCGCGTGCTCGGCCTAAATGGCCTGCGCGTCGCCGATGCCTCCTGTATGCCGACGATGGTGTCGGGCAACACCTACGCCGCCACCAATGTGATCGCGGAAAAGGCGAGCGACCTGATCGCGGCGGGCTGACCCCCTTCCGCTGTTCGGGCACCGCCCCTCCAATGTGGGACAATCGCACATGGCTATTTTCCGTCGTCCTGAGCGGAGCCGCCCGTGGGGCGGCGTAGTCGAAGGACCTTTTTAGCTGTCGATCTCACCAGCGAGGTCTCGCCAATCAGGATTCGATCCATTGATCAGAGCGACCTTCTTCGCCCGCGTCCAACCCTTCAGTTGCTTTTCGCGAGCGATCGCGTCCGGTGCTGTCTCGAAATGCTCTACGTAGATCAGACGACCGATCTGGCATTTAGCCGTATGGATCACCCGTCCAAGTCGATGCTCTTCCAGGCGTCGCGGCAAATCTGTCATGACGCCAATGTACAGAGCCCGACCAGTTGCGCTCGCAAGGATATAGACGACGGGCTGCCGCATAAAAGAGGTCCTTCGACTACGCTTCGCTCCGCTCGGGACGACGGAAAATAGCTCGACGAAAAGGGAACCGGTCAGACGTACCCCGGCCCCTCGATCACCGGGTGGGCGATCAGGAATTTCTCGTCGATCTCGACGCCGATGCCGGGCTTGTCGAGCGGACGGACGGTGCCGTCCTTGCCGATCTGCCACGGCGCGCTGCCCAGCTCGTCGCGGAACTTGTTGGCCACCGACAGATCGGCCTCGAAGTAGCCGCCGTTGTCGATCGCGGCCAGGAAATGGATCGAGACGGCGTGGTTGAGGCCGGTCATCGAGCTGTGCGGATGGATCGGCAGTTTCCACATCGAGGCCGCCGCGGCGATGCGCTGGACCTCGGTGATTCCACCCGACTTGGAGAGGTCGGGCTGCAGGATGGTGATGTTGCCGTCCTCGATGATGCGGTGGAACTCGAAGCGCGTGTAGTGGTTCTCGCCGGCCGCCAGCGGCGTCACGCCCCAGCCCTTGGCCATGGCGTAGGAGCGATGGTCGTGCGCCGGAAACGGCTCCTCCAGCCAGGCGATGCCGAGCTCGTCCATCGCCGGCATGACGCGGCGCACATCCTCGACCGTGTAGCCGGTGTTGGCGTCGGTCAGCAGCACCATGTCGTCGCCGAAACGTTTGCGCACGGCGGTCATGCGCGCGATGTCGGCCTTCACATTGTCGCCGACGCGCAGCTTCAGCGCCTTGTAGCCGGCCTCGACCATGGGCACGGCCTCGGCCGCCAGAGAATCCGGCGCCTGGTAGCCCAGCGAAATGCCGCCGGCATAGGCCGGCACCGGTTTGTTGGAGCCGCCCAAAAGCTTGTAGATCGGCCAGCCGACGGCCTTGCCTTTGATGTCCCACAGCGCCTGGTCGAGCCCGCTCATCGCCATGGCGGTGGCGGCACCCATGCCGTGGGAGCCGAGCTGGAACTTGTAGATCTTGGCCCAGATGCCGACCGTGTCGGTGGCGTCCATGCCGACCACGAAGCCCTTCAGCGTCGTGTTGATCAGATGGCCGATGCTGCCCGGCGAGCGCGCGTGATGGCTCTCGCCCCAGCCCACGATGCCGTCCTCGGTCGTCACCTTCACCATCACGCAATCGCGCTTGGTCATGGTGCCGATGCCGAGCGAGACCTGCAGCTCCTTCGGCACGCGGTAGCTGGTCGGATAGGCCTTTACGTCGACGATCTTCATGGTGTCAGGCCACCTTGTACTTCTTCAGGATCTCGCGATCGATGTCGATGCCGAGGCCGGCGCCGGTCGGGACTTTGACGATGCCCTTCTTCTGCTCGATCGGCTCCTTGGCCAGGGTGTCGCGGAGCGGATTGGGCGTCTGCTCGAACTCGAGCATCGGCGGCATGGGCCGGAACGCGGGCGGTTGATCAGGAAGGGCCGCCAGGAACTGCACGGTGGCGGCGAGGCCGATGACCGAGCCCCAGGCGTGCGGCACGCATTCGACGCCGAACGCCGAGGCGAGCGTCGCGATCTTGCGGCACTCGGAGAAGCCACCGGCAGCACAGAGGTCGGGCTGCACGATGTCCATCGCCTTCTTGGCGATCACGTCGCGAAAGCCCCAGCGGGTGAAATCGTTCTCGCCGCCGGCCACCGCCATGTCGAGGGCGCGCGTCACCTCGATGTAGCCGTCGTGGTCCTCGGGGCTGATCGGCTCCTCGAACCACATTATGTCGTGCTCCTCCAGCATGCGGCCGAGTTTTATGGCGTTGGGCACCGAGAAGCAGTGGTTGGCGTCGACTGCCAGTTTTACGTCGGGGCCGATCGCCTTGCGCACCGCGCCGACGCGCTTGGCGTCGAGTTTCAGATCGCCGAGGCCGATCTTCATTTTTATGGCGCGGAAACCGTCGTTCTTGAACTCTAGCGCCTCTTCCACCGCCTCCTCGACCAGCCGGTTCATGTCGATGAAGTAGAGACCGGTCGCATAGGGAATGACTTCAGTGCGGTAGGCGCCGCCGATCAGCTTGTGCACCGGCTTGTCGACCGCGCGGCCCATGATGTCCCACAGCGCGATGTCGATGCCGGAGATGGCCGAGATCGCCATGCCGGTCGTGCCGTAATCCTTGATCCTGTTGTAGAGATCTTCCCAGATCGCCTCGACGTCGAACGGATCGCGGCCGATCACGCGGGCCTTGAACTGCGTCTCGACGAAGGTCTTGGCGACGGCGGCGGGGCCGTAGCATTCGCCCCAGCCGGTGACGCCCTCGTCCGTGGAAATCTCGACCAGGCAGGTCGAGCGCGTGCCATAGACCCAGCCGCGCGCCGACACAAACGGCTTGTCGACCTTGCACTGCAGGATGTGGCAGACGATGTCTGTCACCTTCATGACGCTTCCTCCAAATTTCTTGTTAGGCGAGTGTTATCAGCAAATTGCCGAGCTTGTCCTGCCGGACCTTGTCGCCGGGCTCGACGACCGTGGTGCAATCAAGCTGTTCGAGGATCGCCGGCCCTTCGAACACCGCGTCGCGCGGCAGCTTCTCACGCGCATAGACCGGCGTCTGGCGCCAACCGTCGGTGAACCAGACGCGGCGTTCGCCCACTTGCGCTGCCTTCAAGGTCGGCGCCCGTTCGGTGGCAGCGAGTGCGCCGAGTGAAATCTCGGGCCGCACGCCGATCACCGCGGTGTGGAGATTGACCAGGACCGGCGGGATCTCCGCCAGTTCGATGCCGAAGCGGCGGAAGTAGGCCGCGGCAAAAGCCTGGTGCAGGCCCGCGACGCCGATGTCGGGCCGCTCGACGCCGACCGAGAGGATGTGGCTCTGTCCCTGGAACTGCATGTCGGCGGTGTGGACGCGGCGCAGCTCGCGCACCGGCACGCCCTCGCGCCCGATCGTGGCTTCGCCCTCGGCCGACTGCTCGGCATAGATGCGCGCCACCGTGGCATCGTCGAGCAGCGACAGCGGCTTGTTCACCGTGCGCACATAGTCGTGGCGCAGGTCGGCCACGACGCAACCCAGCGCATTGGTGATGCCGGGTCGGGCCGGCACCAGCACGGTCGGGATCGCAAGCTCGCGGGCGAGCGCGGTGGCGTGCAGCGGGCCCGCACCGCCGAAGGCGAACAGCGCGAAGTCGCGGGGATCGTGGCCGCGCGACAGCGAAACCAGGCGGATGGCGCCCGCCATGCGGTCGTTGGCGATGCGCAGGATGGCGGCCGCCGCCGCTTCGGCATCGAGGCCCAACCGGTTGCCGACCTTGTCGAGGACGATGGCGCGCACATGGTGGAGCGTGACCGGATGATCGACGCCCAGCAGCCGGTCGGGGTTGAGCCGGCCCAGCACCAGATTGGCGTCGGTGATGGTGGGCTCTAGGCCGCCGCGGCCGTAGCAGATCGGGCCGGGCCGGGCGCCCGCGCTTTCCGGGCCGACGCGCAGCATGCCGGCCGAATCGACCGAGGCGATCGAGCCGCCGCCGGCGCCGATCGTATGCACGTCGACCATCGGCACATGGATCGGCATCGCATATTCGAGTTCGAGTTCGCCCGAGACCTGCGGCACGGCATTCTCGATCAGCCCGACATCGGTCGAGGTGCCGCCCATGTCGTAAGTGATGAGGTTGGGATGGCCGGAGGCGCGGCCGGTGTAGGCCGCCGCCATCACGCCCGAGGCCGGGCCCGACATCACGGTGTTGACCGCGGCATGGGCGATGAGCTGCGAGGAGATCGTACCGCCATTGCCCTGCATCACCAGCAGGTCGCGGTCAAAACCCTTGGCAGAGAGTTCGGTGCGCAGTCGCGTCAGATAACGGTCGAGCACAGGCTGGACCGAGGCACTCACCGCCGCCGTCACGCCGCGCTCGTATTCGCGATACTCGGAAAGAATGGCGTGGCCGGCCGTGACATAGGCGTTGGGCCAAAGTTCGCGCACGATCTCGGCGGCGCGCCGCTCGTGCGTGGCATTGATGTAGCTGTGCAGGAAATGGATGACGACGGCCTCGCAGCCCAGCGCCAGCAGCTTCTTCGCCGCCTCGGCGACGGCTGCCTCTTCGAGCGGGATCAGCACCTTGCCGTCGGCGTCCATGCGCTCCGGCACTTCGAGGCGCCGTTCGCGGTCGATCAGCGGATTGAACGTGCCGCGCAGACCATAGGACTGCGGCCGGGTGCGGCGGCCGAGTTCCAGCACGTCACGAAAACCTTTGGTAGTAATGAGACCGACCGTGGCGATCTTGCGCTCCAGCAGCGCATTGGTCGTGGTGGTGGTGCCGTGCACCACGGCCTGCAGAGTGGCGGGATCGGCGCCGGCCTGGGCCAGCGCCGCCATGAAGCCGATGGCCTGGTTGTCGGCCGTCGTCGGCACCTTGGCGAGCTTGACCTCGCCCGAGACGGAATCGATGGCCAGCAGGTCGGTGAAAGTGCCGCCGACATCGATGCCCACAGTCAGGGAGCGTTCTGAAGCCATGATCAAACCGAAAGATACTGTTCACGAAGGGAAGCGTCCGAGGCGAGCTCGGCCATCGTGCCGCCGAAACGGATCTGGCCCTTCTCGATGATATAGGCGCGGTCGGCGACGGCCTGGGAGAAATGCAGGTTCTGCTCGCACAGAAGCACGCAAAGACCCTCGCCCTTCAACGCGCGGATGGAGTTGGCCATCTGCTCCACGATGATCGGCGCCAAGCCCTCCGACGGCTCGTCGAGCAGCACGCAGCTCGGATTGCCCATCAGGGTGCGGGCGATGGTGAGCATCTGCTGCTCGCCGCCCGACATGCGTCCACCCGGCCGGTCGCGCATGGCGGCGAGGTTGGGGAAGAGTGCGAAGAGCCGGTCTTCTGTCCAGACAGGGGCGGCGCCACGCCCGGCCTGGCGGCCGACTTCGAGGTTCTCCATCACCGTGAGGTCGGTGAAGATGCGCCGCTCCTCGGGCACGTAGCCGAGGCCCAGTCGCGCGATGCGGTAGGGCTGAAGCCGCTCGATGCGCCGGCCCTCGAACGTCACCTCGCCCTCGGCCGGCGGCACCAGCCCCATGATCGCCTTGAGCGCCGTCGACTTGCCGGCACCGTTGCGGCCAAGCAGCGCCACGACTTCGCCCGCGCGCGCCTCGAGCGAGACGCCGTGCAGGATATGGGCGCGGCCGTAGAAGGCATGCAGGTTCTTGACCGAGAGCATCAGTGCGTGCTCCCGAGATATACGGCCTGCACATTGGGATTGGCGCGCACTTCCGCCGGCGTGCCGCCGGCGATCAGCTGGCCGCGGTCGAGCACGATGATGCGGTCGGCCTGGGAGAAGACGACGTCCATATCGTGTTCGGTGAAGAGCACGGCGATGTTGCGTGCCCGCGCCAGCGTGGCCGTCAGTTCCATCAGCTCGACGCGTTCGCGCGGCGCCATGCCGGCGGTAGGCTCGTCCATCAGCAGCAACCTGGGCTCGTTGGCGAGCGCCATGGCAAGCTCGACGCGCTTCAAGTCGCCATAGGCCAGCACGCCGCAGGTCCGCCCGGCCTGGTCGAGCATGCCGACCTGGGCCAACAGCGCATCGGCCTCGGTCCGAAACGCGGCACCGAACCGCGACAGCATCGAGCGCAGTCGGCCGGCATGGGAATATAGCGCCATCTGCACGTTTTCGCGGACGCTCAGCGACGCAAAGGTGGCGGTGATCTGGAAGGTCCGGCCGACGCCCAACCGCCACACGGCGCGCGGCCGCAGGCCCACGATGTCGCGGCCGGCCAGCCGCACGATACCGGCATCGGGCACGAGCTGACCGTTCAGCATGTTGAAGCAGGTGCTCTTACCGGCGCCGTTGGGCCCGATCAGCGCCAGCATCTCGCCCGCCGAGACGGCGAAGGAAACGTCGGCCACCGCCTGCACGCCGCCGAAGGCCTTGTGCAGTCCTTCGACCTGGAGGACGGCGTCGGTCATGCCCCCACTACTCATGCACGTTGCTCCTTCCAACGGAAGAACAACGCCTTCAGCCCACCGACCAGTCCCTGCGGGAAGAGCAGCACGATCAGCAGGATGATGCCGCCCATGACGGCGCGCCAGAATTCTGTGTGGCGGGCGACGGCATCGCGCACCCAGGTGTAGACCGCGGCGCCCACCACCGGTCCGGTCAGCGTCTCGACGCCGCCCAGCAGCACCATGATCAACCCATCGGTCGACTGGCCGATGGAGATGGTCGAGGGCGAGATGCTGCCCTTGGAGAAGGCGTAGACGGCGCCGGCGAGGCCCGCCAGCGTGCCCACCAGCACGAAGGCCGCCCACTGGAAACCGCGCAGGTCGATGCCGATCGCTTCGGCCCGCAACGGCGAATCGCGGCCGGCGCGGAGCGCAAACCCGAAGGGCGAGAACAGCACCCGCCACAGGAGCGCGATACCGGTGCCGCAGCAGGCGAGCGCCAGATAGGCATAGGTGGTCTTGTCGGCGAGCCAGGCCGACGGCCAGATGCCGAACACGCCGTTACTGCCGCCGGTGACGGAATCCCACTGGAAGACGATCGACCAGCTGATCTGCGCGAAGGCGAGCGTCAGCATGGCGAGATAGACGCCCGAGAGCCGCACGCAGAACCAGCCATAGACGACGGCGAAGGCGCCGGCGCAGAGCGGCGCCAGCAGGAGGGCCGCCTCCATCGGCAGGCCAGCCCGCTTGAACAGGAGGCCGGCGGCGTAGGCGCCGAGGCCGAAATAGGCGGCGTGGCCGAACGACACCATGCCGGCCGGGCCCATGATGAAGTGCAGGCTGACGGCGAACAACGCGAAGCAGACGATGTCGGTCAGCATGATGGTGATGTAGCGGTCGGCCACCAGCGGCACCGCCAGCAGCAGCACGACCCAGACCAGCGCGATCTTCCACGATGGCGCGGTGAGCGGCGGGACGGGATCGGCCGCGATGCGCTGCGCCGCCTGCGGCTTGCCGAGGAGTCCATAGGGCCGCGCCACCAGCACCACCGCCATGATCAGGAACTCGACCACCAGGGTGAGCTTGGAGAAGGAAATCTCGAAACCGAACCAGGTGACGGTGCCGATGCCGATGCAGAAGGCTTTTGCGACGCCGATGATGATGGCGGCCAGGAAGGCGCCGGTGATGCTGCCGAGGCCCCCCACCACGGTGATGACGAAAGCGTCGGCGATGATGGCGAGGTCGAGCTCGAGATTGGCGGGCTCGCGCGGAATCTGCAGCGCCCCCCCAAGGCCGGCCAGCACCGAGCCCACGAAGAACACCGAGGTGAAGAGCTTGGCCTGGTCGATGCCCAACGCGCCCACCATCTCGCGATCCTGGGTGGCCGCCCGCACCAGCGCGCCCCAGCGCGTCCGGGTCAGCAGCAGCCACATGACTCCCAGCACCACGGGACCAATGGCGATCAGCAGCAGGTCGTAGGCCGGGATGCGCTTGCCCAGGATTTCCACGGCCATGGAAAGACCCGGCGCGCGCGGCCCGACCAGGTCTTCGGCGCCCCAGACGAACAGCGCGGCGTCCTTGATCACCAGCACGACGGCGAAGGTCGCCAAGAGTTGAAACAGCTCCGGCGCCCGGTAGATGCGGCGCAGCACCAGCACCTCGATCAGCACGCCGACCAGCCCGACCGCGAGGGCCGCCAGGACGACGGCGCTCCAGAAGCCCATGGGCGTGCGGCCCAGCGCCTGGATCAGCGAGTAGGCACCGTAGAGCCCCAGCATGTAGAGCGAACCGTGAGCAAAGTTCACGATCCGCGTCACGCCGAAGATCAGCGACAGGCCGGCCGACACCAGGAACAAAGACGCCGCGGCAGCCAGCCCGTTCAGGAGCTGGATGATGATGGAGGCGAAGGTCATGCGGGGGGCCCTCCCCCTCCGGCCCTTCGGGCCACCTCCCCCGTCAGACGGGGGAGGGTTGGGGAGGGGGAAAGCGTCAACGAAGCCGTCGTCAGTTCTTCGGCCTCATCTTCAGGACCTCGGCATCGCTCGGCAGCGCATCCTTGCCGTCGACGAAGCGCCAGTCCTTCATGTAGCCCTTGCCGTCCTTGACGGCGATGCGGCCGACATAGGCGCCCATCGTCGATTGATGGTCGATTGCCCGGTACTCGACCATGCCGAACGGCGTCATGTGCTTCAGCCCGCTCATGGCCGCGATCAGCTTGTCCTGGTCGAGCGAGCCCGCCTTCTTGATCACCTCGACAGCCGACATCACCGTGGCATAGCCCACCACCGAGCCCAGGCGCGGGTAGTCCTTGAACTTGGCCTGGTAGGCGTTGAGGAACTTGGTGTGCTCCGGAGTCTTGATCTCGCTCCAGGGATAGCCGGTCACGTACCAACCCTCGGGTGCCTCCTCCTTCAGCGGATCGAGATATTCCGGTTCGCCGGCCAGCAGGTTGAACACCTCCACGCCCTTGAACAGGCCGCGCGTCTGGCCTTCGCGCACGAACTTGGCGAGGTCGGCGCCGAACAGCGAGGAGAAGATCGCGTCGGGCTTGGCGTCGGCCAGGGCTTGGGCCACGGCACCGGCGTCGATCTTGCCGAGCGGCGGCGCCTGCTCCACCACGAACTCGACGTCGGGCTGCTTCTCCTTGAGGAGCTTCTTGAACGCCGCGGTGGCAGACTGGCCGTATTCGTAGTTCGGATAGACGATCGCCCAGCGCTTCTTGTTGAGCTTGGCGGCATCCGGAATGAGCATCGCCGTCTGCATGTAGGTCGAGGTGCGCAGGCGGAAGGTGTAGGCGTTGCCCGAATCCCAGACGATCTTGTCGCTGAGCGGTTCGGCCGCGATGAACAGCACCTTGCGCTGCTTGGCGAAGTCGGCGACGGCGAGGCCGACGTTCGACGGGAAGGTGCCGATCAGGAACGACACCTGCTCGCGGCTCATCAGCTCCTCGGCCACGCGCACCGCATCGCCGGGGTTGCCGTTGTCGTCGCGGCTGATGACCTCGATCTTGCGGCCGAGCGCGCCGCCGGCGGCATTCACCTCCTCGACCGCCAGCTCGATGCCCTTCTTGTAGGGCTCGAGGAAGGCCGGGAAGACCTTGTAGCTGTTAAGTTCGCCGATCTTGATCGGCGTCTGCGCGCCGGCCGGTCCGAACAGCGCAAGTGCCACGAGCGCTGCGGTGCCGGCGAGCAAGTTGTTGCGGGTCAGCATGACATCCCCCTCCGTAAAACTGTGAAAACGCTCCCTGGGCCGAGCGTAGCGAGCCCGGCCCATACCCCACAAGCTCTCAGTCGGCGAAACTCGACCGCGCCTGTATGCCCCAATGACCGTTTTGAAGGGTCACGATGTAGATCGTCTCGAAGCGGCCGATCAACGAACCGTCCCTCTTCCAGCGGCTGAACTTCACCTTCAGGTGGACCTTCTTGTCGCCGACATGGATGGCGGTGCGCTCGTCCCATCGGCTGTGGTCCCAGCCATCGCCCGCCCGGGCGACGAAATCCTGGAGCTTGTAGTCGCCATGGTCCGGCCAGACGACGACCTTGCCGCCGGCCAGCCGCACATGCGGGAAATTGCAGGCGGCGTTGACACCGGGCTCGTCGCCCCGGTTGAGCGCCGCCATATAGTCGTCGAGCGCCTTGATCGCCGCCGTCAGGGCATCGCTCATCGCTGTCCGTCTCCCAACTTGATTCCATCTACCGTCAGCCCGCCGACGCGGGCATGCGGGCGGCCGCCGATCGCGGCCGCGACAATGAACACGATCTCGTCGGGCCTGGGCCCGTCGGGTACGCAAAATTCGATCGCATCGAAATGGCTGCGTACATAGGCCGCCGTCACATGATGCAGGGGAATGTCGATGCGCGCACCGGCCGTCGCGACCTTCACCGTCGAGGGCACGATCGACTTGGCGTCTCCACCTTTGGATTGGTGAATGGCGTGGCGGATCCCGAACCCCGAGGGTTGGTGCCACAGCGCCGCGTGTTCCAGCTCGCCCGCCAGGCCCACGATGACGCCCTTGCCGTAAGCTTCGAGGTCGGAGCCCTTGGCGCTCAGCAGCTTCATGACTCGCTTCGTGAGGTCGACCGCCAGCGGTTCTAGCGCCTTCATCATCGGCTGGATGTCGGCGACGTGCCGGCCGGCATAGGGGTTGGCGACCACGCCGCCGACCACCGCCTTGGTGACCGCGCGCCCCAGCACCGGCCCACCGTCGTGATGCGTCTCCTCGACCATCGCCACATACTTCCGCAGCTTCACCAGATCGCTCATCCCGCCCTCACCGCGCCAATCGTCCCACTGGCGGCTTCGATGCGCCATTGTCCTTGCAAAGAGAGCGCCGCGCTGTCGATCAGGCCACAGAGTCTCAGCCGCCGCGCTTCGCACAGGCCGCGGTCCAGCGCTTCAGCGACCAGCACCGGCGAGAGTTCGCCGACCTTCACCGTCACCGGGATCGCGCCCATGTCGCTGTCGGGATCGATCTCGCAGGCCGGTCGGCGGCGGATCGCCGGGGCATCGACGTTGACGGCGTTGCCGATCAGCGTTGCCGCGGCATCGGCCGCCGCCGCCGTCGCCGCCAGCACCGTGGCCGAATCGGCGATGCCGAGCGAAAACGAACGTCCGCCGCAGCCCGACGTGGCGATGCCGCGCACCGGCCGGTCGTGATGCAAAGTGGCGAAGCCCGAGAGTTGCAGTGCCTGCAGATCGGCGACAATGCCCGCCCGCAGTTGTTGCCCGAGCGCGAGATGGATCGCGATATCGCCGCCGTCGTTGACATAGGCCTTGTCGAGCCTGCGGCCGCGCACCAAGGCTGCCAGCACTTCGTCCGCCACAGCGCCCGCCACCGCCGCCATCGGCGTGATGTAGACCGCGCGATGCGGCCACACCGCTTCGGCCATGCGCCGCGCGACAGGTCCCAGCAGCCGCGGCGGTCTCTCGCCCACCGGCTGGCGCAGGATTGCCAGTTCGCGCACCAGCGTTTCGAGAATGTCGGCGAACCGGTCGGCCGCCTGGGCATAGGCGCGGCCGACTTCCTCTGCGTCACCGAAGGCTTCGATGACGAGGTCGATCGGCCCCTGCTGCAGATGCAGCCGGCCGTCGGGCAGGCGGACGGAGACGGCGCTCATTCCACGCGGACCTTGTGGTCGCGCAACACGCTGTCGAGCGTGACCGCGCGCGAGCTGTAACCGCCCAGCGCCACATAATCATCCGCCCGCAGGGTGAATTCGATCGGCGCCACCAGCGCCGGAGTCGGCACATAGCCAAAGGAATTGGCCGGCATACGCGCCACGTCGACCATCAGCGTGATGCCGCCGCCCGGCCAGACGAAGGCCGGCGCGCCGCCCAGCGTGACCTTGGTCAGCGTGTCCCGCACCGATCGCGTGAGCCGGACCGGGTTTTCCGTGACGCCCGCGCGCAGCGACCCGCCGGCGCCGGCCATGAACAGCACCGTGCAAAGCGCGGGCTCGCAGTTCTCGGCAATCCGCTCGACCACGAGGCGCACCGGTGCCGGCATCGGCACGGGCCGTGGCTTCAGCTCGTGGTCGAGTTCGAACCAGGCCGAATGCTCGCCCGTGGTCGAGACCATCAGCAGCCTGAGGCCGGGCCAGGCCTGCTTGGGATCGATGCGGTCGATGATCTCCAGCGGATCCTTTACGTCGGTGCCGCCCCAGCCGAGGCCCGGTTCGGCCACCTGGAAATAGCGGCCCGGTGTCGAGCGGCGGCCGCGGACGCGGATGCCGGCGGGCTTCATGTCAAGAAAAGCGCCGCCCTGGTGTTCGCTCAAAACGCCCGTGATGTGGTCGTCGACCACGATCACCTCGTCGACATGGCCGCGCCATTGCGGCGCGAACATGCCGATGGCAGCCGAGCCGCAGCCCACCCGCATGCGCTCCTCGGCCGTGCCGTTCACGATCGGCGGCCGCTCGGCCTGCACCACGACGGTCGCGCCATCGTCGATCGAAAGTTCCACCGCCTCGCGATTGCAGAGCGCCAGGAGCGCGTCGCAGGTGACGACACCCTCTTTCTTGCTGCCTCCCGTGAGGTGATGCACGCCGCCCAGCGACAGCATCTGCGAGCCATATTCCGCCGTGGTGACGTGGCCCACGGCCTCGCCCTTCACCCGCACCGCCGCCTGCTCCGGCCCAAGGAAGCGGTCGGTGTCGATTTTCACTTTTACGCCGCAGTAGCTGAAGATTCCTTCGGTCACGACGGTGACCATGTCGACGCCGTCGTGCGTCGACGAGACGATGAAGGGCGCTGGCTTATAGTCGGGATAGGTGGTGGTGGCGCCTATGCCGGTGACGAACGCGCCTTCTCCTTTGCCGAGTTCGCCACTCCAGACGCCGTTGCCCTCGACGAAGGCGACCCGCGCAATGTTGGGCTTGGCCAGCAGCACCAGCGGATCGACCCGGACCAGCCTGCCCTCTTCGTTGGCGTAGCGGTCGCAGGCGCCGGCACGGCCCGGCCGGATGCGGCACAGCACGGGGCAGGCATCGCAGCGTACGATGCCGGCGGTCCGTTCGGCCTCGGTGAGCGAGATGTCGTCGCTCATGCCCCGTTCCTTTCCCGCGCAACGATGGCTTCGCGCAGGCGATGCGGCAACAGCGGAACGCGGTGCGCGCGCACGCCGGTGGCGTGATGGACGGCACCCAGGATGGCCGGCGCGGTCGGGACAAGGCCGGGCTCTCCCACGCCCTTGGCGCCAGAGGGGCCGAGCGGTTCGCGATCCTCGATCAGGATGCATTCGATCAGGGGCACGTCGCCGATGGTCGGGATCAGGTAGTCGTGCAGGTTCTCGGTGCGGCCGGGCAGGAATTCTTCCATCAGGGCGAGGCCCAGCCCCTGCGCGATGCCGCCCTCGATCTGGCCTTCGACCAAGGTCGGGTTGATCGCCTTGCCAACATCGTGGGCCGCCACGATGCGCAGCACTTTTACAGTGCCGAGCTCGATATCGACTTCGACCTCGGCCATTTGGGCGGCAAAGGCGTAGGTCGCGTAGGGGATGCCCTGGCCGTTGACGTCGAGCGGCGTGGTCGGCGGATCGAACGTGCCCTCGCCCATCAGCACGCCTGTCGTCGCGAGGTCGATGGTGCGGACTTCGGCGCCGTCGCGCACGGCAAGCTCGGCTCCGTCCAACGACAGCACCGCGTCGGGCCCTGAATTGGCCAGCCGCAGGATCTGCTGGCGGAGATCCTTGCCCGCGCCTTCGGCCGCTCTGCCCGACACGAAGGTCTGGCGCGAGGCCGAGGTCTTGCCGGCATCTGCAGTAAGGTCGGTATCGCCCGCGACAAGGGTAAACTGCGCCGCGGGCAGACCCAATGCGTCGGCCACGATCTGGGTCATGATGGTGTTGCTGCCCTGCCCGATATCGACCGCGCCGTTGTAGAGCGCCAGCGTGCCGTCCGCGGACAGGCCCACGCGCATGCGCGAGGGGTTGGACATCGATGTATTGCCGATGCCGTACCACATGCAGCCGACACCGATGCCGCGGCGCCTGATGCCACCCTTGTCGTTGAAGGCCGCGACCTCGTCGCGCGCCTTGTGCCAATGCGGTCGCAGCGCGTCGAGGCACTGGGCGAGACCGGCGGAATGGGCCAGCACCTGGCCCGTCGCCGTCTTGTCGCCTGCGCGAAGCGCATTGCGGTGCCGGAATTCGAGGCGATCGATGCCGAGCTTGTCGGCCAGCTCGTCCATCATCGCCTCGTGGGCGATGGCCGCCTGCGGCACGCCGAAGCCGCGGAAGGCACCGGCGGGCGGGCCGTTGGTAAAGAAGGCCTCGCCCCAGGTCCGCACATGGGGCACGGCATAGGGGCCCATGGCATGGACTGGCACGCGGTTGGCCACGGTCGGTCCCCACGAGGCATAGGCGCCGGTGTCGAACGTCGCCGACACGTCGCAGGCCACCAATTTGCCCTCGGCGTCGCAGCCGAATTTGGCGGAGACGCGGGCGGGATGGCGCTTGGTCGTGGCGGCCATGCTCTCGGGCCTCGTGTAGACGCAGGCCACGGGCCGCTTCAGGAGCCAGGCCGCGATCGCCACCAGCGGCTGGACCGAGAGATCGAGCTTGCCGCCGAAACCGCCGCCGCAGGCGGTCGGCACGATGCGCACGGCCTCGGGCCGCAGTTGCATCACGTTGGCGATCTCGTCGCGGTCCATATAGGGCGTCTGGGTGGTGACGTGGATTTCGATGCGATCGCCCACCCGCTCGGCCCATCCGGCTTCGGGCTCGATATAGGCGTGCTCGACGAAGGCCGTCTCGAACAGGCCCTCGGCCACGGCGGCACACCCGGCGAAGGCCGACGCCACCTCGCCATGCCGCACGCCGCCGTCCAGCAGCAGGTTCTTGGGCTTGTCGGCTTGAACGAGGGGCGCATCTGGTGCCATTGCCGCATCGATGCCCGTCACCGGCGGCTCGACGGTCCAGGCGATCGGCACCTCGTCGTCGCGGATGGAGAGCACGGCCGCCCGCTCGCCGACCAGCGCCAGCACCGCCTCGCCACGATAGCGCACCACCCCGTCGGCCAGCACCGGCTGGTCCTTGATGTCGGGATAGATGCCGAAGCCGTTGAACGGCACGTCGGACGCCGTGAGCACGACGGCCAGCCGCTGGCGCAGCGGCGACAGGTCGCCCAGCACGAAGCGAGCGCGGGCATAGGGCGAGCGCACCACGCGGATCCAGAGGGCGTCGGCCGGTATGCCGTCGGCGCCGAACACGTCGCGGCCCGTGACCTTGGCGTGACCGTCGATGCGCGTGAGTCGGGCGCCGACGGCCGCCCCGGCCTCAGGCGCTACCGCTGGCATCTGCTCTGAAACGGACAGAACGGCGTCGACGATCTTGGTGTAGCCCGTGCAACGGCACAGCACCCCAGCCAGCGCGTCCTCGACGTCACGGCGCTCCGGCTGCGTCTTCCGGTGCAGCAGGTCCTTGGCCGCCATCAGCATGCCCGGCGTGCAGATGCCGCACTGGGCGGCGCCATGCGCGAGGAAAGAATCCTGTAAACGCGCCAACGTGCCATCGCTGCCGGCGAGGCCTTCGACCGTTTCGACGGTGCGACCCTCGACTTGGCCGACTGCGACCAGACAGGCACATACCTGCCTTCCATCGAGCAGCACGGTGCAGGCGCCGCAATCGCCGGCATCGCAGCCGACCTTGGTGCCGGTGAGGCCAAGATCGTCGCGCAGCGCGGTGGCGAGCCGGGTGACCGGCGACCCACTCCAGTTCGCCGCTGTGCCGTTCAAGGTGAACGTCACCTTCACGGCGCGAACCCCGCCAGCAGGCGACGCAGCAGCACGAGGACGGAGTCACTGCGGTAGCCGGCGCTGCCGCGGATATCGTCGATGGGCGAGAGCGGCGCGAGATGGGCAAGGTCGACCCGGTCGGCCAGATGTCGATCGACCGGTGCACCGATGAGGGCCACTTCGAGCGCCGGCAGACGCTGGGCGACGGCGGAGCAGGCGCCGACGGCGAGTCGGGCGGCGGCGACGCGGCCGTCCGCGATCTCGATCGTGGCAGCGGCCATGGCGATCGAGATCACGAGATAGCGTCGGGCGCCGAGCTTGAGGAAGGCGCTCCGCGCCTCACGCCCAGGCTTCGGAACATGGATCGCGACGACCAGTTCGCCGGGATCGAGGTCGGTGCGGCGCACGCCGGTGATGAAGCGGTCGAGCGGCAGGCGGCGCGTCCCGATTCGGCCCGCGATCTCGATCTCGGCATCGAGCGTCAGCAGGCCGGGCACGCCGTCAGCGGCGGGCGAGGCGTTGCAGAGGTTGCCGGCGAGGGTTCCGGCGTTCTGGATCTGGCGACCGCCGACCGCGCGCGCGGCCTGTTTCAGGCCATCGAACAAAGGCGGCAGATCGGCCTCTAAAAGCTCGCTCCAACTCGTGGTGGCGCCAAGCCGCCAGCCCTCGGCCGTGGCGGAAATGCCCCGCAGCGCTGCAATGGCGCTGATGTCCAGGATGTCTTCGTCGATCGTCCGGCCGACCCGGGCCGGATAGAAGTCAGTGCCGCCCGCCAGCACGACATGCGGCCGTGCGAGGGCCGACAACGCCTCTTCCAGGCGAGAAGGACGGACGTATTCACCCATATCGTTCGTGTACGCACGATGGCCAGAGAGGCCGTGCGAGTCAAACGATTGAGTCCGGTTCAGACGATCTTTGAGAGCAGTTCGAGAAGCTGCCGCTGCTCCGGGACGTTGAGCGGCTTCATGGTCTCGCGCGACACCGCGGGACCGTTGATCAGGAGCTTGTTCACCAGCCGCTGGCCTTCCGTCGTCAGGCTGAGCAGCGTGCGCCGCGCATCGCCGGGATCGGGCCGCGAATCGACGAGGCCCCTTTCCTTCAGCCGCCGCACCACGCCCTGCATCGTGGCCTTGTCCATGCCGACCAGGCGGCCAAGCAGATTCTGCGACAGCTCGGTGTACTCGTTCAGCTTCACCAGACTAGAATACTGGGTCGGCGTGATGTTGGGATCGCCGATGCTGACCTGGAAGATGGCACTGGCGCGCTGGTGCGCGCGACGCAGCAGGTAACCCACTTGCTCTTCGATTCGGTACTGCCGCGTTGCCGGGCTCGATGCCGACTTTTGCTCTTGCTGTTTTTTTGCGACGTTGCTTCGCATCGCCCCCGCCTCTGTTGGTCCTTGGCTACACCGGCCGCGCGCGTCGCACAACGGTCACATAACACTCGGCAGCGGCGGTGAATGATGGCGCCCTCTTGACTCATTCGTGTGGGCGCGGCAGCGCGACTCGCGGTCGACTGCAACTTCGTGACGTGACGCCAAGCCAGTGGCAATCTCGCCGCCTCCCTCATCACAGGACAGCTCAATGCCCGGCGCCCTCGAAGGCATCAAGATCGTCGACCTCACCAACATCATCCTCGGGCCCTACGGCACGATGCTGCTCGCCGACCAGGGCGCCGAGGTCATCAAGGTCGAGGCGCCGGAAGGCGACGCGGTGCGCCACATCGGCAAACCGGGCAAGAGCCCCGGCATGGGCCCGACCTATCTCTACGTGAACCGTAACAAGCGTTCGCTCTGCCTCGACCTCAAGGACAAGGCGGCCCGCGCGGCACTTCTCAAGGTGGTGGCGACGGCCGATGCCTTCGTCCATGCGCTGCGCCCGCAGGCGATCGAGGGGCTGGGGCTGGGCTACGAGGACGTCCGGAAAGTGAACCCCAACATCGTTTATGTCGGCGCCTACGGCTATTCCGCCGACGGTCCTTACGGAAAACTGCCGGCCTACGACGACGCCATCCAGGCCCGGTTCGGGATCGCCGACCTGATGGGCCGCGCTGCCGGCGACGACGTCCCGCGCTATCCGCCCACCATCCTTGCCGACAAGACCGTGGGTCTCACCTTCGCCTTCTCGACCCTGTCGGCCCTGATGCACCGCCAGCGCACCGGCGAGGGCCAGTTCGTCGAGGTGCCGATGTTCGAGACCATGGCCGCCTGGCTGATGGTCGAGCATCTGTGGGAGCGCACTTTTAGCGACGAGGGCGAGGTCGGCTACTCTCGGCTGCTGTCGCGCAGCCGCAAGCCCTACCGCACGCTCGATGGCTGGATGGCGATCCTGCCCTACAACGACAAGCACTGGCGCAACTTCTTCGAGATCGTGGGCCGGCCCGAAGTGCTGAAAGATCCGCGCTATTCGACCCTGAACGCCCGGTCGATGCATATCTCGGACATGTACGCGATGGTCGAGGCGCTGGCCCCCGGCCGCACCACGGCCGAATGGGTGAAGCTGCTCGACCAGGGCCAGATCCCCAACGCGCCCGTATCGTGGCCGGCCGACCTGTTCGAGGATCCTCACCTGGTCTGGCGCCAGCTTTTCAAGAAGTACCCGCATCCCAGCGAGGGCGAGATCATGATGGTCGAGCCACCGATGCGGATGAGCCGGACCCCGCCCACCATCCGGACGATGGCGCCGCTCCAGGGCGCCGATTCGCGCGCCATCCTGGCCGAGGCCGGGGTCGACGCGGCGGACATAGCGGCCCTGAAGGCAGCCGGCAAATTGATCGAACCTGACTGAAAACTAGAGACCGACGGCAAGCTCTGCCGCCGCCAGGTCCTCCAGGGCCGCGCCCACCGACTTGAAGAGCGTGATCGTGGTGGCGTCGCCCTGAAGCCGGCCAGTCTGCTGACCCCGCGCGAGTTCGAACAGGTCGGCGATGATGTCGTCCTGCTCGATGGTCCCGTTGGCCAGCGGCTGGACGATGTCGCCCGCCTCTTTGAGCGCGCCAGCACGGGTATCGACGTAGAGGCGCGCCCGCCAGGCTGCGTTGTCGTCGCTTTCGCGCATCGCGGGCGTATAGGCGCCGACGAGGTCGAGATGCTGGCCTTCGTGCAGCCACTCGCCCTCGACCAGCGGTTCCTTCGACAGCGTGGCGCTGGAGACGATGTCGGCCTCGGCGATCGCGGCCTCGCGGTCGGCCACGGCGCGCACGATGATCGGCCGGCCGAGAGCCTTCGGCAGAGACCCTGTAAGTTCTGTCGCCAGCGTTTCGGCATGCGCCGGCGTCCGGCCCCAGATCGCGACCTCGCCGATCGGCCGGACCTTGGCGTGGACCCGGATGAGCTGGGGCGCGAGCGCGCCGGTGCCGATCATCAAGAGCTTCGAAGAGTCCGGCCGCGACAGATAGCGCGAGGCGAGGCCCGAGGCGCAGGCGGTGCGCCGCTTGGTCAACGTGGTGCCATCCAGCATCGCCAGGGTTTGTCCGCTGGTGCCGTCGAGCAGCAGGTATTGGCCGTAGATCGAGGGCAGCCCGCGGCGGTCGTTGTCCGGGAAAACCGTCACGATCTTCACGCCGACCCGTGGAGTAGCTCCGGGCTTGGGCGACGCGCGCGTCCAGGCCGGCATCAGGAGAAGCATGGCGTCGGCCGAACCCGGCCCGAGCGGCGCCGTGATCGGGTGATGGTGCCGCAGCGGCATCTCGCAGCCAGCGCGAAACAGCGCCTCGAGGCGGTCGATCAGAGCCAGGTCGTCGAGGGCGGCATCGACCTCGGCGGCCGACAGGATCTTCACGAAAATGGGCCGCGCGTGGCCGGCGCTGCGAGATCGGGCGCGACCAGCGCACTTTGGCGCTCGATCGCCTTCTGCCCCGGCGATGCCGGGCCTGCGGCGGGCGCCATGGGGGCTTGCGCGGCCAGGCTGTTGCGCAGGTGCGCCGCCTCGCGCTGCAGCCGGGCGGCCTCGCTGCCAGCCTCGCGCGCGCGCCGACGGTGATGGCGGGCAGCCCACCAGCCAACCCCCAGCCCGGCCAGGACGCCCAGCAACAGCAACCCGATGACCAGCAGATAGACCGGCATCGCGATGACATGCGGCAACGGCCAGAGGGCGAGTTCGACCGGCTGCGAATTGCTGACTGCGATCAGCACGCCGAACAGGACGAAAAGCAGGAACAGGGCGCGGGAGAGGATCTTCATGCGGTAGGCAGCATGACACACCGCGACGGCCGGAGGCGAGTTAGTCGGCCTCCGAAGAGGGCTACTTCTTGTCGCCCGCCTTGTCGTCGGCCGGCAGCAGGCCCGCGGCGCGCGCCGCTTCCTTGTTCAGCCGGTCGCGCAGATCCTTGCCGGTCTTGAAATAGGGCACGCGCTTGGAAGCAACAGCGACCTGCTCGCCGGTCCTGGGGTTGCGGCCGGTGCGCGGATCGCGCTTCTTCACCGAGAAGGCGCCGAAGCCGCGCAGCTCGACCCTATGGCCGGAGGCCAGGGCTTTCGAGATTTCGTCGAAAACGGTCGCGACGATCCTCTCGACATCCCTTTGGTAGAGATGCGGATTGCGGGCCGCCAGGCGGGCAATCAGCTCGGACTTGGTCATCGCGGTTCCACGGCGAGGCGCTGGGCCTCAAGATCAAGGATTTAAGTCGTTGATATTAAACTAAATAACGGCATCGTCAAGCCTAAGCCCTTGAAAGCAAAAGAAAAGGCCGGTCCTTGCGGACCGGCCTTGCCTTCAAATGTCTCGAAAGACCCTATTTCTCGTCGTCGTCGCCCTTCTTCTGGGCCCGGCTGAGCGCCGCACCCAGGATGTCGCCCAGGCTGGCGCCCGAGTCGGACGAGCCGAAATCGGCCATCGCCTTCTTCTCTTCGTCCATCTCGCGCGCCTTGACCGACAGCACGACCCGGCGCGAGGCCTTGTCGATGTTGGTGATCTTGGCGTCGAGCTTGTCGCCGATGGCGTAGCGGTCGGGACGCTGCTCGGAGCGGTCGCGGCTGAGTTCGGACTTGCGGATGAAGCCCGGGATGCCGTCCTGCACCGTGACGTCGATACCGTTGTCCTGGATGCCGGCCACGATGACCGTGACCACGTCGCCCTTCTTGGCAACGATGCCCACGCTCTCGAACGGATCGTTGGCAAGCTGCTTGATACCGAGCGAGATGCGCTCCTTGTCGATGTCGACGTCGAGGACCTTGACCTTGGCCTGGTCGCCCTTCTTGAAGTCGCGGATCGCCTCGTCGCCGGCCTTGTCCCAGCTCAGGTCGCTGAGGTGGACCATGCCGTCGATGTCGCCGGGCAGGCCCACGAACAGGCCGAACTCGGTGATGTTGCGGACTTCGCCTTCCAGCTCGGTACCCGCCGGATACGTCTCGGCGAAGCTCTCCCAGGGGTTGGCCATGCACTGCTTGAGGCCGAGCGAGATGCGGCGCTTGGACATGTCGACGTCCAACACCATCACTTCGACTTCCTGCGACGTCGCGACGATCTTGCCCGGATGCACGTTCTTCTTGGTCCAGCTCATTTCGCTGACATGGACCAGGCCTTCGACGCCCGGCTCCAGCTCGACGAACGCGCCGTAGTCGGTGATGTTGGTGACGCGGCCCTTGAGCTTGAAGGCCACCGGGTACTTGGCGCCGGCGCCATCCCAGGGATCGCTCATCAGCTGCTTCATGCCGAGCGAGATGCGCTGCGTCTCGGCATTGAAGCGGATGACCTGCACCTTGACCTGCTGGCCGATCGTCAGCGCCTCGGACGGATGGTTGATCCGCTTCCACGCTATGTCGGTGACATGGAGCAGGCCATCGACGCCGCCCAGGTCCACGAACGCGCCGTAGTCGGTGATGTTCTTCACGACGCCGTCGAGCACCTGGCCCTCCGACAGCGCGCCCATCAGGCGCGTGCGGTCCTCGGCGCGGGTTTCTTCCATGACGGCGCGGCGCGACACCACGATGTTGCCGCGGCGGCGATCCATCTTGAGAATCTGGAACTGCTGGGCCTGGCCCATCAGCGGGCCGACATCGCGGACCGGGCGGACGTCGACCTGGCTGCCCGGCAGGAACGCCACGGCGCCGCTCAGATCGACGGTGAAGCCACCCTTAACGCGGCCGAAGATCGTGCCCATGACACGTTCCTGGTCGGTGAAAGCCTTCTCGAGAACGGTCCAGGCTTCCTCGCGGCGCGCCTTGTCGCGCGACAGGACGGCCTCGCCTTCCTTGTTTTCCATGCGATCGACGAAGATGTCGATCAGGTCGCCTTCCTTGATCTCCGGCGCGCCCGTCCCGTTGGCGAACTCGCGCAGAGCAACACGGCCCTCGGACTTGAGGCCGACGTCGATGGTGACGAAATCGTTGGCAATGCGAATGACGCGGCCCTTGACGACCGAGCCTTCAAAACTCGTCGAACCGCCCAGCGATTCGTCGAGGAGTGCTGCAAACTCGTCGCTAGACGTGTCGTTCGCAGGCTTACGAAGGGCGCTGCCCTTTGCCATGTAGTACTCTCCTTCATCGATCCCGAGCGGCACTGCCGCCCGTCGGCCAACCGGTTAAGTCCGGCGGATCCACTGCCTTTGAAACACCGACGCCCGGACGACACGCCCGTTCGCAATCGCCGCTTGTTGTCTTCGATCCGCCGGCGGCGACTTACGGCCCGGAGGATCGAAAGCCCTTGCGCTCGATGAACGCCAAGGCAGCAGCAAACGCTGCGTCGGCATCCATGTCGCTGGTATCGAGAAGGAAAGCATCGGGTGCGGCTTGAAGTGGTGCAGCCGCCCGTTCGCTGTCGCGACGGTCCCGCTCCGCCATCTCGGCAAGAACGCGCGGTTTTATAGTGTCGACCCCCCGTTCGCGCAACTCCTGGTACCGGCGCTCGGCCCGGGCGTCCGCACTTGCCGTCACGAACAGTTTCACCGGCGCGTCGGGGCAAATGACCGTGCCGATGTCCCGCCCGTCGAGTACCGCGCCCGACGCTTGGGACGAAAATTTCTTCTGGAAATTCAATAGGTTGTCGCGGACCTCCAGCAGTGCCGCCACTTTCGAGGCGGCTTGGCCGGCTTGGTCGGTCCTGAGGTCCGGATCGGCCAAATCCGAGGGCTGCAGGGCATTTGCGACCTCGCCGGCCGGCCGGCCATTTTTCTCCGCCAGCAAACCGACCGCGCGGTAGAGCAGGCCGGTATCGAGATGGGGCAGCCGAAAATGGGCAGCGAGCCGGCGGGCGAGCGTGCCCTTGCCCGCGGCCGAGGGCCCGTCGATGGCAATGACCAGTGGCTCTTTCATGTCGCCCCGTTCACGCCCCGCCGCTCATGCCGGTTCGATCTTGGCACCGAGGCCGTTCATCAGGGCCGCGAAGCCGGGAAAGCTGGTGTCGATCGGCGAGCCGTCGTCGACCGCGACCGGCTCGCGCGCGGCCAGTCCCAGTACCAGGAAAGACATGGCGATGCGATGGTCGAGGTGCGTCTTGACCAGTCCGCCACCGTCCGGCGCCGCACCGGTGCCGTGCACGGTAAGCGTGTCGGCGCCCATTTCGTGGCGCACGCCGTTCACGGCGAGGCCCGCCGCCACGCTGGCCAGCCGGTCGCTTTCCTTGGTGCGCAGTTCAGCCAGACCCAGCATACGCGTCGTGCCGACCGCGCAGGAGGCCGCGACGGCGAGGATGGGATATTCGTCGATCATCGTCGGCGCACGCTCGGCCGGCACCTCGATGCCTTTCAATTCGCCGCCCTTGACGTGGAGATCGGCCACCGGCTCGCCGCCGACCTGGCGCGGATTTTCGAAGGCGATGTCGGCGCCCATCTCGTGCAGCGTTCGATAGAGACCGGCCCGCAACGGATTGACACCGACGTTCTCGACCTTGACGTCGCTGCCCGGCCGGATCGCGGCGGCGACCACGGCGAAGGCCGCCGACGAAGGATCGCCCGGCACCACGATGTCGCGGGCCTTCAGTTCCGGCCAGCCGACGACGGTGATGCGCTTGCCGCCGCCCTCGGCCGCGCTCACCCGCACCTCGGCGCCGAAGTGGCGCAGCATGCGTTCGGTATGGTCGCGCGTCGCCTCCGGTTCGATCACCGTGGTTTCGCCGGCGGTGTTGAGGCCGGCCAGCAGGATCGCGCTCTTCACTTGCGCCGAGGCGACGGGCAGGCGGTATTCGATCGGCACCATCTCGTCGGTGCCGACGATGGCGAGCGGCATGCGACCGCCTTCGCGGCCCTGGAAGCGCGCGCCCATGCGCGACAGCGGCTCGATGACGCGCTGCATCGGTCGCGACCGGAGCGAGGCATCGCCGGTCATGAAGCTGGTGAAGGGATGACTGGCGAGAATGCCCGACAGCAGCCGCGCCGAGGTGCCGGAGTTGCCGAGGTTGAGCACGTCGCCGGGCTCGCGGCCGCCGCCGACGCCGAAGCCACGGATCCGCCACAGGCCTTCGCCGACATGCTCGACGACGGCGCCCAGCGCGCGGAGCGCAGCGGCGGTGGCCAGCACGTCCTCGCCCTCCAGCAAGCCACTGACGTTGGTTTCACCCAGCGCCAGGGCGCCGAACATCAGGGCGCGGTGCGACACCGATTTGTCGCCGGGCGCACGGACCCGGCCGTGCAATCGGGCGACGGGGCGGGCGATCAGTTTGGTCGTTGGGACTGTCCCGGACAGGGCACTCTCCATGAGGGATGGCGTAAATGCGGCGCGGCGCCCTCGTAGCATGCCGGAATTTGGTTTTGACAGGGTGAAAGACGCGTGACATACGCGCTCCCTTACGGCCGATTCGGCCGATTTCAGCGGAATTCCGGGAGATTCAGCGTGGTCAAGGCGACCTGGGGTACCAAGCGCACCTGCCAGAGCTGTGCAGTGCGCTTCTACGACCTGAACAAGAGTCCGATCAAATGCCCCAAGTGCGGCCGGGAGCACGATCGCGAGGACTTCGTGAAGGTGCGTCGTGGCCGCGGTGCGGCAGCGGCGGCGGCGGCGACTGCCGCGGCAGCGACGGCGGCAGCGGCGGCCTTGGTCAAGGCGGCGGCCAAGAAGAAGGCCGACGACGCGGCCTTGAACGGCGACGAGATACCCGACGTGGAGGGTGACGACGCGCTTGAGGCGGACGATCTCGCCGACGAGACCGACGATATCGAAGTCGAGGTAGAGGTGGAGGACGACAAGGGCGAAGGCGACCGCTAGGCCTAGTCCAGTCCCCTGTTGCCAGTTGAAGGGGCAGGAATTATACCTCGCGCCGCGACCCAGGAATTCGGGGCCATAGCTCAGCTGGGAGAGCGCTACGATGGCATTGTAGAGGTCAACGGTTCGATCCCGTTTGGCTCCACCAACTAAATCAAGGGCCTAGCCGGCAACGGCTGGGCCCTTCGATTTTTGCGGCGGGCGATTTTTGCGGCAGGCGATGAGATGAAGGCGACGGCATGGACTATCTGAAGGAACTGGCCGCGCGCGCCAACCTCAGTGCGACATGGGAGGCCTGGACCCCGGAGTACCGGGTTTTGGCGATCGCGATCGCCCTCGCCTTCGCCTATTGGGCACTGCGCGTGGCGGTGCCTGCCGTCGTGCGAATCCTGCGGCCGGTGCTGCTGGCGGCGTTCGTATTCGGCGCCGTTTGGGCCTTGTTTCCCGAGGCGACCTGCTCGATCGACCTGATCTCCAAGCTGCCGGCCCTCTGTTCGCGCTAGGATAGGCCGGATGGCTGTTCCCGCTTCCCGACCGATCGCCGTGCGCGGCCCGGCGCTCAGCTTCACCGGCGATCCGTTCCAAGACGGGCTCGACGCCACGATGGTCCACGAGTCCGACGCCATCGTTGCCATGGCGGACGGCCGCATCAGCCATTTCGGTCCGGCGAGCCTGGTAGCGCCGCTGCTGCCGGCCGGCACCGAGGTGCGTAACTATGGAAGCGACGCGCTGATCTCGGCGGGCTTCATCGACGCCCACGTCCACTATCCGCAGACACCGATGATCGCGAGCTACGGCGCCCAGCTCCTCGACTGGCTGAACAGGTACACGTTCCCGACCGAACTCAAATTCGCCGACAAGGCCTACGCGCGCGAAATCGCCAAACTGTTCCTGCGCGAGAACCTGCGCAACGGCATCACCACGAGCTGTGTCTACTGCACGGTCCATCCGCACTCGGTCGATGCGCTGTTCGAGGAAGCCGAGGCGCTCGGCCTGCGCCTGGCGGCCGGCAAGGTGCTGATGGACCGCAATGCGCCCTCGGGCCTGCTCGATACCGCGCAGTCGGGCTACGACGAATCGCTGGCGCTGATCGCCAAGTGGCATGGTCGCGGCCGGCTGCTCTATGCCATCACGCCGCGTTTCGCCGGCACCAGCACGCCGGCGCAGCTTGCCGCCGCGGGCGCGCTGTGGCGCGAAAACAGCGAGTGCCTGATGCAGACCCACATCGCCGAATCGCGCGACGAGGTCGCCTGGATCAAGGAGCTGTTCCCGGATCGACGGAACTATCTCGACGTCTACGACCACCACGGCCTGTGCGGCCAACGCGCGGTCTTCGGCCACGGCATCTGGCTGGACGAGCCCGAGATGCAGCGCCTCCATGAAAGTGGCGCTGCGATCGCCCATTGTCCGACCTCGAATTTCTTCCTCGGCAGCGGCGCCTTCGACATCGCGCGCGCCGTCCGCAACGAACGACCGGTGCGGGTCGGGCTGGGCACCGACATAGGCGCCGGCACGTCGTTCTCGATCATGGCGACGCTCGACGCTGCCTATAAAGCGAGCCAGCTCAACCGCCAGTCGCTGTCGGCCGGCCACGCCTACTATCTCGCCACCAGAGGCGCCGCGCGGGCGATGTACCTCGACGACAAGGTCGGCAGCCTCGCCGCCGGCATGGAAGCCGATCTCGTGGTACTCGACATGCGGTCGACGCCGCTGATCGATGCCCGCATGAGCGGGGCGCACGACTTCGCCGAGCAGCTCTTCATCCAGATGACCCTGGGCGACGACCGGGCAGTCCAGGCGACCTACGTAGCCGGCAGGCTAGCGTACGCCAAAACCCCTGGTGTTGTGTGAAATTTGGGTTGCGCCCCATAAATATGGTGGCCGACCTGTTTCGTTCGGAGTACGATTTCCTCGGTAGCTGAAGGAGGTTGCTTATCCGTCCAAGGACTTTGCGCCCAGACGGAGTTTGGATCACTGGCGGTGCTTCCGCCGAGTGCTCTCGCAGCCGCACCCTCGGTACTGCCCATCGTCGACGCCTCCGCTTTGCGGGGGCGTTTTTTATTGTCGGCGATCGGTTCCGTTCCTCTGTCCCAGCCTCCGGAGTACGCAAATGGCAAAACGAGCCACACGCCGCGCCAAACTGCATGCCGTCGATAGCGCCCGTGTCCACAATCTCGTCTTCGACAAGTCTCCGGCCAACGACAGGGATCAGAGCTACATTCGCAAGGTCCGACCGCGCAGCGACAACCAACGCATATTGATGGAGGCCATAGAGGCCAAACCGCTTACCGTCGTCCTCGGCCCGGCCGGCACCGGCAAGACCTATCTCGCGATCTGCGCCGCAGTGGAAGCGCTGGAATCCGGCTCGGTGACGCGCCTCGTGCTGTCGCGGCCGGCCGTCGAGGCGGGCGAAAACCTCGGCTTCCTGCCGGGCGACATGCGCGAGAAGCTCGATCCCTACCTGCGCCCGCTATGGGATGCGCTGAACGACCGGCTGGGCGCCAAGCGGCTGCGCCAGCATCTCGACGACGGCACGATCGAAATCGCGCCTGTCGCGTTCATGCGCGGACGCACCCTCAACAACAGTTTCGTGCTGATCGACGAGGCGCAGAACTGCACCTATGGCCAGCTCAAGATGTTGCTGACACGCCTCGGCTGGCATTCCACCATGGTCATGACCGGCGACCCCGACCAGACCGACCTGCTGCCGGAACTCTCCGGTCTGGCCTGTATCGGCAAGAAGCTGGACGGGATGGACGATGTCTCGGTGGTCCATCTCACCGACCAGGATGTGGTCCGCCATCCGCTGGTCGGCCGCATGCTGTCGGTGCTTTAAAGCGACCGAACTTATCCACATATTGAAGCGCGGCAGACGATCAGACTGAATCGGGAACGTCTGTCGCGGCGAGTCGATAATTTGGAATGAGAATAATCTAAATAAGTAATGTTTTTCAATACATTAGCGCGACTATGATGCCCGGCTGCCACCGCATTCCGATTGAGTCAATACAATGACGTTGGCGTAACGTCCGGCAGACACCAAGTTTCTTCACAGACTTCCCCACATGGCCTTTGCCGGCTTGTCGGCGGGCACCCCGCGACCCATTGTGCGCGCCCATCCGGCCCACCCTCCGGCTTCCAAGCGATCACGCCCCGTGAGCATCGAAACCGAAACCGACCAGAAACCCAGCGAGGGCACGCTCGCCGACGGCATGCGGACCATCGCCGAGTTCGTGCGCACTCTGCCGCGCAAGCCCGGGGTCTATCGCATGATCGCGGCCGACGGCGAGGTTCTCTACGTCGGCAAGGCGAAGTCGCTGCGCAGCCGCGTCGCCGCCTACACCCAGCCGACCCGGCTGGCGACCCGGCTGATGCGCATGGTCTCGGCGACCACGACCATGGAATTCTCGGTCACCGACAGCGAGGCCGAGGCGCTGCTGCTCGAGAACAACCTGATCAAGCGCTTCCGGCCGCGTTTCAACGTGCTGCTGCGCGACGACAAGTCGTTCCCCTACATCGTCATCCGCCGCGACACCGAATGGCCGCAGCTCGCCAAGCATCGCGGCACGCGCGAGGCCGGCAACGAGTATTTCGGCCCCTTCGCCTCGGCCACCGCGGTCAACCGCACGCTCTACGCGCTGCAGCGCGCCTTCCCGCTCAGGTCCTGCTCCGACGGCGTGTTCTCGACACGCACCCGGCCCTGCCTGCAGTTCCAGATCAAGCGCTGCACGGCGCCGTGCGTCGGCCGCATCGAGAAGGAAGAGTACGCGTCGATCGTCGACGAGGTGCGCGGCTTCCTGGGCGGGCGCAACCGCGAGATCCAGCAGGCGTTGTCGCAGCGCATGGAACAGGCATCGGCCAGTCTCGAGTTCGAGGGCGCCGCCGTGCTGCGCGACCGCATTCGCGCGCTGACCCAGATCCAGTCGCATCAATCGATCAGCCTGCCCTCGATCGAGGAGGCCGACATCTTCGCCGCCCACGCCGATGGCGGTCAGGTGTGCGTCCAGGTGTTTTTCCTGCGCGCGGGCCAGAATCTCGGCAACCGCGCCTATTTCCCGAGCCACGCGCGCGAACTCGACCAGGAGGCGGTGCTGTCGGCCTTCATCGGCCAGTTCTACGAATCGCGGCCAGCACCCAAACTGGTCCTGACCAGCCACGACGTCGCCGAGCGCGAATTGCTGGAAAGCGCGCTGGCGATCAGCGCGGGGCACAAGGTCGAGATCCGGCACCCCAAGCGCGGCGACCAGAAGGACGCCCTCGACCAGGCCGTCTCGAACGCCCGCGAGGCGCTGGCGCGGCGGCTGGCCGAACGCGGTACGCAGCGCACGCTGCTGGAAGGGGTGGCGCGCGTCTTCGGGCTGGAATCGCCGCCCGAACGTATCGAGGTTTACGACAACAGCCATATCCAGGGCGCCGCCCCGATCGGCGCCATGATCGTGGCCGGGCCCGAAGGCTTCATGAAGAACGCCTATCGCAAGTTCAACATCAAGACCGAGGGCGCGGCGGGCGACGACTTCGCCATGATGCGCGAGGTCATGAGCCGCCGCTTCGGCCGCGCGCTCAAGGAAAACCCGGAGCGCGACGAGGAACACTGGCCCGACCTGGTGCTGATCGACGGCGGCCAGGGCCAGCTCGAGGCGGCGCGGCAGGTGGCGGTCGAACTCGGCCTCGAAGACATCGTCATGGTCGGTATCGCCAAGGGCCCGGACCGCAATGCGGGACGCGAGCGCTTTTTCATGCCCGGTCGTCCGCCCTTCTCGCTCGAGCAGCGCGACCCCGTCCTGTATTTCCTCCAGCGGCTGCGCGACGAGGCCCATCGCTTCGCGATCGGCACTCACCGCACGCGCCGTGCGACCGACCTCACGCGCTCCGCCCTCGACGAGGTGCCGGGCATCGGCGCCGGCCGCAAGCGCGCACTGCTCAATCACTTCGGCAGCGCCCGCGCCGTGGCCGTGGCCACGATCGAGGACATCAAATCCGTGCCTGGCATCTCTGGCGCGATTGCCCAGAAAATCCATGACCACTTCAGGGGCGGTCGCTAAGGTCGCGGCACATGCTGTTCAATCTTCCCAACATGCTGACCTTGTCGCGGATCGTGGCGATTCCGCTGGTCGTCGCGTGCTTCTGGCTCGACCGCGGCTGGGCGCAGTGGCTGTCGATGATCCTGTTCGTGATCGCGGCGGTTACCGACTGGTTCGACGGCTACTTCGCCCGCCGCTATCACCAGATCTCGCGCTTCGGCCGTTTCCTCGATCCGATCGCCGACAAGCTGCTGGTCGCCGCCGCGCTGGTCATGCTGGTCGACAGCGGCACGCTGCGCGGCGTCAATGTGCTGGCGGCACTGATCATCCTGGCGCGTGAAATCCTGGTCTCCGGGCTGCGCGAGTTCCTGGCCGAACTGCGCGTCGGCCTGCCGGTCAGCCAGCTCGCCAAATGGAAGACCGGCGCGCAGATGGTGGCGATCGCCGCCCTGCTGGTCGGCGATGCCTCCTCGCCCCACGTCACGCAGGTCGGCATCGTGCTGATCTGGGTCGCCGCGGCGCTGACCCTGATCACTGGCTACGACTATCTGCGGACCGGCCTCAAGCACATGTCCGAAGATGCAGTGCCGCCGGGCGGCCAGAAATGAAAGTCCGCTACTTCGCCTGGATGAAGCGGACCGTCGGCCTGCCCGAAGAAGAGGTCACGCCGCCGGCCGAAGTCAGGACCGTGGGCGACCTCGTGGTCTGGCTGCGCGCCCGCAGCGCCGGCCATGCCGAGGCGCTGGCGGCGGGAGCGGCTTTCGGCGCCGCCGTCGACCAGCGCACCGCCTCGTTCGATGCGCCGCTGGCGGATGCCCGCGAGGTCGCGTTCTTTCCGCCTTTCACAGGTGGTTAGAACCATGACGGTTCGCGTCCAGCAGGGCGATTTCGATGTCGGCGCCGAGCTCGACGGGCTCACCCGCGGCAACCGCAGGATCGGCGGGCTGGCGGTGTTCGTGGGCCTGGTGCGCGAGATGCACACGCGCGACGGCCTGCATCGCGAGCGCATCGACGCCATGACCCTGGAGCACTATCCCGGCATGACCGAGAAGGCTCTCGAGGAGATCGAGGCCGAAGCGCAGCGGCGCTGGCCGCTGGAGGCGACGCTGATCGTGCATCGCCACGGCCGCCTGGAAGCCGGCGATCGCATCGTCCTGGTGGCGGTCGGATCGCCGCACCGCGAGGCCGCTTTCGAAGCCTGCGAATTCCTGGTCGACTGGCTCAAGACCAAGGCGCCGTTCTGGAAACTCGAAGAGACGCCGAGCGGCGAGAAATGGGTCGAAGCCCACGAAGGCGACGACGCCGCCGCCGCGCGCTGGGCCAGGAAATAGCGTCGCGCCTGCGGGCCCAACTTTTCAGATTTGGCCCAAACTCGCCGACGGATATTTGGCTTTCCAACCGCCGGAAAGCCAATGAATCCCGGCTTTTTTCCGGCCGGGCGGGCCCACCTGAAACGCCCGTGTGTTGGGCCCTTAAGCGTGCCCGGAGGACGCCCCCAGCCGACGCACGATTGCCTGTCCACGGTTCGAGGCGTGGCTCTTTTCCCTCTTGGTGCCAGCACTGCCAGCACGAGGCCCTTTGGGCGTGGATGGATTGGTCTCGCCCCTGGGTCAGGACCCAGGGCGGCTGCACCGAGCGCGATGCGCGGACCCGCGGACGGCCGCGGGCAGGTCTTGCCGGAAACGAACGAAAAAGGCCGGCGCAATCCACGCCAGCCTGCCAGAAATCTAGGCAGAAACCTGCTGAGATGTCAACTTTTTCTGCTAGCCCAACGCCACGAGGGCCAAATTCGCAATCCCCCGCTCGCGCAGCCGGTCCGCTGCCATCAGCGCGCGCTGGCCGCTGCGGCAGCACAGCACGACACGCTGCGATGGCAACGATGTCGCCAGCGAGGTGACCGCCTCCACGTCCAATCGCCTGGCGCCGGCGAACGGCGATACGGGTGCCTCCTCCAGGCTGCGCAGGTCGACCACGAGATCGTCGGTCGTCACGGCATCGGGGGCGATGAACGGCACGAAGGCATCAGGCTCCGGGCTGCCGGCAAAGTCGAAGCCGCCGAAGGCCAGGCGGTGTGCGTCGAAGGTGACGACCCGTCCCAGCACCGTGGGCTCCAGACCGAGCAGCAGATGCAGCGCGAGATGGGCTTGCAGCCCGCCCAGCACCGCGACCGCCGTGCCCAGCACACCGACGGTGTCGCAGGTGCCGCCATCGACCGAGACCTCGGGGAACACCGCGCGATAGCTCGGACCGCCGCCACAGAAGGCGCCGGCATAGCCGGTCATGCCGATCACCGAGGCGCTGACCAGCGGCTTGGCCGCGGCCTGGCAGGCATCGCTCAGGATGTAGGTGACGGCGAAGCTATCGGCGGCATCGACCACGATGTCGGCGCCGGCTACCAGCCGGGCGACGTTCTGCGGCGTCAGCCGTTCCGCCATCGTGTCGAGGTGGACTTCCGGATTGAAGCCCTGCAAAGCGTCCCGCGCCGCTTCGACCTTGGGCCGGCCGATGTCGGACATTCGGTAGAGCGGCTGGCGATGGAGATTGGTCACCTCGACCGTGTCGTGATCGACGACCGTGATCCGCCCGATACCGGCGCCCACGAGATACTGCAGCACCGGGCAGCCGAGACCGCCCGCACCGACCACGAGCACCGAGGCCGCGGCGAGCCTCGTCTGGCCGGCCGGGCCGACCTCGCACAGGATCGTCTGGCGCGCATAGCGGCTCATGATTTCCTCGTCGCGGCGATCCAGGCCTTCGCCTGTCCGATCGGATCCGTATGGTTCACGATATCGCCAACGACCGAGGCGATATCGGCGCCGGATTTCAGGCATAGCAGCGCACGCTCCAGCGTCAGCCCGCCGATGGCGACCAGCGGCCGGTCGCCGATCAGCTTCTTCCACTCCGCCAGCTTCTCCGTGCCTTGCGGCGCCCACGGCATCTGCTTCAGCTTGGTCGGGTAGATCGGTCCCAGCGCGACGTAGTCGGGATCGACTGCCAGGCCCTTGTCGAGCTCGGCACGATCGTGGGTGCTGACGCCGATGCGGATGCCGGCGCGGCGCAGCGCCTTGATGTCGGCATCGACGAGATCTTCCTGGCCGAGATGGACCCAAGCGCAGCCCTCGTCGATGGCGACCTGCCAGAAATCGTTGACAATGAGGTGCGCGCCACGCGCCGCGCAAACCGCCTTGGCCTCGCGCACCTGGCGGCGCACCTCGGCCTCGGGCTGGTCCTTGATGCGGAGCTGGATGAGCTTCGTGCCGACAGGCACCAGCTTCGCCACCCAGCCGGCATCGGGCACGACGGGATAGAATGGATCGAGCATCAACTTAATCTCCAAGTGCCGCTTTGCCGATCACCGGCGTGGACGGCGCGGCCATGTCGCGCGGCTCCAGCGGCTGGGCGAGATAGGCGGTGCGGCCGGCCTCGACGGCAAGCGCGAAGGCCCGCGCCATGGCGACGGGATCGCCCGCTTCGGCGACCGCCGTGTTGAGCAGAACCGCTTCATAGCCCAGCTCCATGGCCGCCGCCGCATGCGAAGGCACGCCGAGACCGGCATCGACCACCAGCGGAATCTCGGGAAAATGCGCGCGCAATGATTTCAGGCCGTAGACATTGTTGAGGCCGCGCGCCGAACCGATCGGCGCGCCCCACGGCATCAGAACGCGGCAGCCCGCCTCGACCAGCCGGTCGGCCACCACCAGATCCTCGGTCGTGTAGGGAAACACTTCGAAGCCGTCTTCGGACAGGATCCGCGCCGCCTCGACCAGGCCGAAGACGTCGGGCTGCAAGGTGTCGGACTCGCCGATCACCTCGAGCTTGATCCATGTCGTGTCGAACAGCTCGCGTGCCATGTGCGCGGTCGTCACCGCCTCCTTCACCGAATGGCAGCCCGCCGTGTTGGGCAGCACGCGCACGCCCAGCGCCCGCACCAGCGACCAGAAGCTCTGGCCGGCGCGCTCGCTGCCGCTCTCGCGCCGCAGCGACACCGTCACGACCTCGGCCTTCGACGCCTTGATCGCCTCGGCCAGGATCGCGGGTGACGGATAGCGCGACGTCCCGAGCAGCAGGCGCGATTTGAGTTCGACGCCGTAGAAGGACATCTCAGCCCCCCTGCATCGGCGCCACCACCTCGACGCGGTCGCCGTCGGCGAGGGACGTGACCGGCCGTGCAGGCGCCGCCACGAAGCGGCCGTTCACCGCCGTCGCGATCTTGCGACCGCCGTAGCCCAAGACTTCCAGCGCCGCCGCCAGCGTCCCCGGCTCGACGTCATGCGCGTCGTCGTTCAGGAAAATCCGCATCGTTGGTCTCCATCTGAATGGCATCCGCGACCTGCCGCGCCAGATCGGGCGCCAGCAGGAAGCCGTGACGGAACAGGCCGTTGGCGTGGACCACGCGGCCCTCGCGCCGGACCTGCGGCAGGTTGTCGGGAAAGGCCGGGCGCAGGTCCGCGCCGAGCTCGACGATTTCGGCCTCGCCAAAAGCGGGATGAAGCGCGTAGGCCGCGTTCAGCAGCTCGACCGCGGAACGCACGCTCACGGGCCCGCGTTGCTCGCTCTCGATCATGGTGGCGCCGATCATGAAGAGGCCGTCGCCGCGCGGCACAATGTAGAGCGGGAAGCGCGGATGCAGCATGCGGACGGGACGCGCAAGTGCCACGTCGCGGCAGCGCACCACCACCATCTCGCCGCGCACGCCGCGCAGGTCGGGCAAGGCATCGCGTGCGGCAAGGCCGCGGCAGTCGACGACGAGGTCGCCCGGCGCTGCATCGGGCAACAACTCGACGCCGAAGCGGATGGGGACGCCGCGCTCGGCGAGACGGTCGACCAGTGCCGCCAGCGCCCGGCGTGGTTCGAGATGGCCCTCGCCGGCAAAGAACAGCCCGCGGCGGAACCGGCCGGCGAGATCGGGTTCGAGGGCGGCGATGCGGTCGGCATCGACCCAGTCGAAATGCTCGGTGCGGCCGGCGAAGCGCGTGAGGTCGGCCGCATCCCGCGACTGGGCCACGACGAGCGTGCCCTTGCGGACGACGCCGGGGAAACGATCCGCCCACCAGTCGAGCGCCGGCCCGCCCCTCACCGCGACCGCGGCATCCGTCGTGGCGCGCTCGCACCACGGCGCCAGCATGCCGCCGGCCTGCCACGAGCAGGCGCCGTCGCCCAGCGCGCGGCCACGATCGACCACCTCGACCCTGGCGCCGCGCTCGGCAAGCTCCAGCGCGCAGCAAAGGCCTGCGACGCCGGCGCCTATGACAGTGATAGAAAGTCGATCCACTCGACGAACTCCCGTTCCTTCGCCGGCATGATCCGGATCAGGTTCAAAGGGTTCAGCCGGTCGGCTGTCTCAGCCCGGTCGCCTTGCGGAAACCGGACACCCCTCGGACGTCATCGAGAAAAGGGGATTGAAACCCCTTATGTCAAGCCGCCAGCGGCTTGGCTGGCGCCGCCAGATGCATCGACTCGCCAAAGCCTTCGGAATCGGGCTCGCGGACCAGCTTCTGGAAATCGGCCATCAGGGTCCGCGCCACCGGCCCGGCCTGGTAGTGATGCCCGTCGACCGAGCCCACCGGCACGATCTCGGCAGCCGTGCCGGACAGGAATACCTCGCTGGCGCGGGCAAGCTCCTCGGGCATGACCGTGCGCTCCTCCACGGCCAGGCCGCGCTTCTTCGCCATGCCCATGACGGCGCGCCGCGTGATGCCGTCCAGGAAGTTCTCCGGCGTCGGCGTCACCACGGTGCCGTCGATGACGAGAAAGATGTTGGCACCAGTCGACTCGGCCAGACGCCCCTTCCAGTCGAGCATGAGCGCATCGTCGAAACCGGCTTTCAGGGCGCGGTCATTCTCGATGCCGCAGATGACGTAGAGACCCGCCACCTTGGCATGGCCGGGCGCGGTCTCGGGCGACGGGCGCCGGTATTTGGCCATGGTGACGTTGATGCCGCTGTCTCGCGCCTGGATGGAGAGCTTGCCCTCCTGGTCCCACGGCGCGATGGCGACATGCACCGATGTTCCGATGCCCGACACGCCCAGCACTTCGGAGCCGCGCCAGGCGATCGGGCGGATATAGCCCTGGTGCAGCTTGTTCGCCTTCACGACGGCGCACGTTGCCTCGTCGATCTGCCCGCGCGTCCATGGCAGCTCGTAGTCGAGCAGCCGGGCGGAATTGATGAGCCGGGCGCTGTGCGCCGAAAGCCGGAACACGCGGCCGTCGTAGATGCGCTCGCCCTCGAACGCCGCCGAGCCGTAATGCAGGGCATGGGTGAGGACATGCATCCGGACTTCGCGCCATGGCGCCAGCCTGCCGTCGACCCAGATGAAGCCGTCGCGATCATCCATTGTTGTGGACATTGCGATATCTCCCTCCAAAATATTCTGAATAGACCTATTAGACCACCGAACTGGCAATCTTCGAGATATATATGTCAATAATACTGACTATGTCAATGAAGCTGACTAAAAAATGCAAACGGACCTCCAGCTTCGGCAATTTTCAGCCGGTCCGTCCGGTCAGGTCAGGAGAGGCGTCATGTCGGGGTCGCCTTTGGCCATCGCCTTTTGATAGGCCGGCCGCGAACCGATGCGCTGCAGGTAACGCAGGATCGAGGGATACGGCTTGATATCGTAAGGATAGAACAGCCGCATGGTGGTGAGCGTGAAGACCAGCATGATGTCGGCGGTGGTGAGTTCGCGGCCGGCGAGATAGTCGACCTTCGCCAGCCGCTCCTCGAGGAAGCCGAGCGCGAGATCGAGCCGCGCCTTCATCGCGATCAGAAGCGCATTGTCGGCCGGCAGGTTCAAGCGGCCGAGGATCATGTTGCGCCCGGTCGCCGGCTGCAGCGTGCCGTTGGCGACATGGAACCAGTAGAGGAACTGGGCGAAGTCGGGATGGTCGGTGGCGAGGGTCAGGCGACCTTTCCCGTACTTGGCGACGATGTACTCGACGATGGCGCCGGATTCGGCCAGCACGAGATCGCCGTCGGTAATCACCGGCGCCGAGCCGATCGGATGCAGTGCCTTGTAGTCGGCCTGCGCCAGCCGGGTGACGGGATGGCGGTCGTAGATCTTCAGCTCGTAAGGGATGCCGAGTTCCTCGCAGAGCCAGACGATGCGTTCGGACTGCGACTTGCCGAGATGATGAACGGTGAGCATGCGCCGGAAAATGTCGGAAAACCGACGGGTCCGCAACGCCGACCCGGTGGGGTGTCAACGCAGCGCGCCCGCTCTATAGTCGCGCCCAGTTGAAGGCATGGTCGAATCTAGATCCCCCGCTAATCCGCTGTTCCTGCGCGAGGAAGAACTGCGTCAGGGCATCGAGCTGATGTTCTATGCCTACCGCGATTTCACATTCGAATCGGACCAGCACCTCAAGCGCTACCAGCTCGGCCGGGCGCATCACCGCGCGCTCTACTTCATCGGCCGCCACCCCGGCGAGACCGTCGGCCATCTTCTGTCGATACTCAAGGTCACCAAGCAGTCGATCAGCCGTGTCCTGAAGGACCTCCTCGAACAGGGCTACGTCGAGCAGAAGAGCGGCGCGCGCGACCGGCGCGAGCGGCGGCTTTGGCTCACCGAAAAGGGCACGAAGCTCGAACTCGACCTGACCGAGCGCCAGAGCCAGCGCTTCGCCCGCGCCTACCGCGAAACCGGCGCCGACTCGGTCGAGGGTTTCCGCAAGGTCCTGCTCGGCCTGCTCGATCCCGCCGAACGCGCCGTGGTCGACAAGCGGGTCAGGGGCGGACGCTGAGCGTCATGGACGCCTCGGCCGACAAGCCGCACATCCTGGTGGTCGACGACGACACGCGCCTGCGCGAGCTGCTGAAATCGTTCCTGTCGCGCAACGGCTTTCGCGTCAGCACCGCGAGCCATGCCGCCGAGGCGCGGCAGCGCCTGGCCGCGCTCGACTTCGACCTGATCGTGCTCGACGTCATGATGCCGGGCGAGACCGGCCTCGACTTTGCGACCCAGCTCCGTCGCACCGACAATGTCCCGATCCTGATGCTGACGGCCATGGGCGAGACCAAGGACCGCATCGCCGGCCTCGAGACCGGAGTAGACGACTATCTCGGCAAGCCATTCGAGCCGCGAGAGCTGCTGCTGCGCATCCAGAGCGTGCTGCGCCGCGGCCGGCCGGGCGCCGCGCCGTCGGCCGAGCCGCAGCGCCTGGTGGCGTTCGGCCCGATGCAGTTCGACGCCGACCTGGGCGAACTCACGCAGAAGGGCAAGCGGGTGGCGCTCACCGACGCCGAGGTGGCGCTGCTGCGCGCCTTCGCCAGCCGCATCGGCGAGGCGTTGAGCCGCGAGACGCTGTGCAAGATGGTCGGCAGCGCCGTCAACGAACGCGCCATCGACGTGCAGGTGACGCGGCTCCGGCGCAAGATCGAGCCCGACCCGTCCTTCCCCCGTTTCCTGCGCACCGTCCGCGGCCAGGGCTATAGGCTGGTCGACGCATGAGGTGGGGCGCCGCCCGCGACATCTTCGAGCGCATCGCCAGCTGGTCCGACAGGCATTCGCCGCAGACGCTGTTTGCGCGCGCGCTGATCATCATCGTCGTGCCGATGCTGCTGCTTCAGGCACTTTCGGCCTGGTGGTTCTACAGCCAGCGCGGCGACAACGTCACCAACCGCCTCGCCATCCTGCTGGTGCGCGACCTGCGGGTGCTGATTGCGCTCCGCGCCGATTTTCCCGACGAGGAGCACCGCGCCTGGATCCTGCGCCGCTCGGCACAGGACCTGCTGCTGTTCGTCAGCTTCCGCAAGGGCATCGTGCGGCCCTTCCGGGAACCGGAGTATTTCGACATCGTCGCGCGCGAGGTCCAGGGCGCGCTCGAGGCCGACCTCAAGCGGCCGTTCTACATCGACAACGATGTTGGCGGCGGCCAGATGCTGATCGAGATCCAGCTCGCCGACGGCGACGTCATGGACGTGCTGGTGCCGCATGTCCGCCTGACCTTCGGCTCGAGCTTCGCCTACGTGCTGGCCCAGCTCGGCCTGGCGCTGGTGCTGTTCGGCCTCGCCATCTGGTTCATGCGCCGCGAACTCGTGCCGATCGAGCATCTCGGCGTCGCCGCCGACGCTTTGGGCAAGGGCCGCGATGTTCCAGACTTTGCCTTCTCGGGCGGCACCCGCGAAGTCCGCAACGCCGCCACCGCCTTCCACACCATGCGCATCAGGCTCCGCCGATCCACCCAGCAGCGCACCGAGATGTTGGCCGGTGTCAGCCACGACCTCCGGACACCGCTCACCCGCATGAAGCTGTCGCTGGCAATGCTGCCGGAGTCGCCCGAGACCAAGGAACTTGCCGACGACGTCTCCGACATGGCGCGCATGATCGAGGGCTATCTCGCCTTCGCCCGCGGCGAGGGCGACGAGGACCCGGCCCCGGTCGACCTGTCCGAGATCCTGGAGGACGTGGCCGCCGGCGCCCGGCGCGACAATGCCCATGTCGAGGTGAGCTGGCAGGGCGACATGAACGTCGAGCTGCGCGCGCTCGCCATCAAGCGCTGCCTGACCAACCTGGTGTCGAACGCGCTGCGCTACGGCACCAGCGTACAGCTCCAGGCGGTGCGCGGCCGCACCTCGGTCGAGATCACCATCGACGACGACGGCCCCGGCATCCCGCCCGACAAGTACGAGGACGTGTTCCGCCCGTTCTTCCGCCTCGACGAATCGCGCAACGTCGACACCGGCGGCGTCGGCCTCGGCCTCACCATTGCGCGCGACGTGGCGCGCAGCCACGGCGGCGACGTGGCGCTCGACGCCTCGCCGCTGGGCGGTTTGCGCGTGGTCGTGCGAATTCCGCTATGAGCAGCGGCGCGCGGGCTTGCGGCCAGGCGGTCTGTGCTACAGTCGGGAAAATCTCCGAGAGAAAAATGTCCAAGACACCGTCACTGAAATTCGTCCGCCATCCGCATCCCGCCCCGCTTAGCTCCGACAAGCGCGCCGAGCTGCTGAAGAATCCGGGCTTCGGCCGCGTCTTCTCCGACCATATGGTGACCATCCGCTACAGCGAGTCCCAGGGCTGGCACGATGCGCGGGTCGAGCCGCGCGCGCCGATCCCGATGGACCCGGCCGCCGCCGTCCTGCACTACGCCCAGGAAATCTTCGAGGGGCTGAAGGCCTATCGCACCGCCGGCGGCGGCGCGACCCTGTTCCGGCCACGCGAGAACGCGCGCCGTTTCCAGGACTCGGCCGAGCGGCTGGCCATGCCGGTGCTGCCGGAAGAAACGTTCCTCGAGGCCGTCGACCAGCTGGTGAGCGTCGACCGCGACTGGATCCCCGAGGGCGACGGCAGCCTCTACATCCGCCCCTTCATGTTTGCGAACGAGATCTTCCTCGGCGTGAAGCCGTCGTCGGATTATCTCTTCATCGTCATCGCCTCGTCGGTCGGCGCCTATTTCAAGACCAGCGCGCCGGCGGTTTCCGTCTGGGTGTCGCCGGACTACACGCGCGCCGCCCCGGGCGGCACGGGGGCGGCCAAGTGCGGCGGCAACTACGCCGCCAGTCTCATCGCACAGGCCGAAGCGACCAGGCATGGCTGCGACCAGGTCGTGTTCCTCGACGCCGCCGAGCGGCGCTGGGTGGAGGAACTGGGCGGCATGAACATCTTCTTCGTCTTCGACGACGGCTCGATGGTGACGCCGCCTCTGGGCGGCACGATCCTGCCCGGCATCACGCGCTCCTCGCTGCTGACGCTGGCCAGGGACAAGGGCATCGCGGTCCGCGAGGAGCGCTATTCCATCCAGCAATGGAAGGCCGATGCCGCCAGCGGGCGGCTGCGCGAGGCCTTCGCGTGCGGCACCGCCGCCGTCGTGACGCCGATCGGCACCGTGCGCTCGCCCGAGGGCGAGTTCACCATCGGCAACGGCGGCTCGGGCGCCAGCACCGAAGCGCTGAAGGCGACCCTGGTCGGCATCCAGCGCGGCAGCGCCGCCGACCCGCACGGCTGGATCCACAAGGTCTTCTAGGTCCAAGGGCCTTTTTTGGCACACCTCGTTGTGCCACGCCGTGTTCTCCGGCCTGTGCCAGGAATCGGACTCAAGCGCCTGAAGTCACGGGCGAATCGCCCCCCGATCGACCGTGCCACCGAGGCCGACTGCCCGTCGTCATGGGATTTCTCCTCGGGACGCGCCGCCAGCCGGCCATCCTGGCCCGCGGGAGCGCCCGCCCGGGACAAAGAAAAACGCCCGCGGCGGAATCCAGCGGGCGTGGCTCGTGGCGGCTACAGACCGCCCATCATGACGAAAAACATCGCATAATTCGGCTGAATTTGCAACTTCCTGTCGCTCCTTCTAAAAGAGCCTCCCGCCGTTCGGCACGACCTGGTCCGGGGCGAACAGCACCACGCTGCCGTCTTCGGCCGGGAAGCCGAGCGTCAGCACCTGCGACATGAACTTGCCGATCTGGCGCGGCGGGAAATTGACCACGGCGGCGACCTGGCGGCCGATCAGGCACTGCGGCGTATAGTGCACCGTGATCTGCGCCGAGGATTTCAGGATGCCGATCTCCGGCCCAAAATCGATCGCCAGCCGCAGCGCCGGCTTGCGCGCGCCCTCGAGCGGCGCTGCTTCCACGATGGTGCCGACGCGGATGTCGACGCGGGTGAAGTCGTCGTAGGTGATCTGTTCCATGAGGGCCGAACCCTACCGGGGTGCGCCCAAAAGAAAAGGGGCCGCTCCGGGAGCGGCCCCTCTCGTTCCACCGGCGTGAGCCGACAGAAATTTACTTCTTGGCGATCGCGGCCTTGACCTCTTCGGTCAGCTCCGTGACGCGCTGGCTGAGCGCGGTCAGCGCCTCGGTGTGGCCCTTGCTGTAGAGGTCGGCCAGTTCCTTGGTGTTGGCCATGGCGGCCTCGTAGCTCTTCTTCACGAAGTCGATCTGCTTGGCGGCTTTCTCCTCGACGGTCGCGGCCGACATCACGTCGCTGCCGTGCTTGGAGAGGTCTTCCATCGCGGCGCGGACCATGTCGCCCTGGCGCTGCGCGATCGCCTTCATCGACTCCACGGCCGAGGTGTTGGCGGCGGTCATGGCGGCGAAATTCTTGCGGCCGGCCTCGACCATCGACTCGATGTTCATCGAAGGCATCTTGAACTCGCCGGCAATCTTGCTGAAGTCGAAGTCGGCGAACGGATTCTTGAAGGCGCCAGTGGCGTACATGAGATTCTCCTGGAACTAAAAAACGCGGTGAAAACTCTGGGAGCCCGCTTTTGCTGCGGTGCACAACAGGACCTAATCTATGCACGCGATGCAGCAAGTCAAGAGACGATTTTGTGCACTGCACAAAATATTCACGGAGCAGGCGACTCTGCTCCCGGCGCCGACCCAATTGGGTCCGATCTTTTTACATATTTATCAACGAGTTGAGACCATTTTTCCGCGGTCTTGAGATGCCCGTCCAGGGCAGCCATGGTCTTCGACAGGTCGCCCGTCTCGTCCTCGTCGAAGACACGGGAGACGGCGTAATGGATCGCCAGCAGGCCGTTCTGTCGCAATGCACCAGACAGGCCCTCGCTGGGCACGCCGGCGGCTTCCAGCATGGCCGCCATCGACCGGCGCAGCGCCGGCGCCAGGGCCAGCATCAGCAGCGGATCGCGGGCCGCGGCGGCCCGGATCGCACCCAGCGCCGCCTTATGGGGGCGGAGCGCGTCGTAGCGGCGCATCATCGTGTCGAACAGGCGGTCGCGCGCCGTCTCCTCGGGGTCGCTTTGGCTGGGCGTACCAGCCAGCACCTCCGCATCGACGCGGGCCACGAAGGCCGCCACCAGCGCCGTCTTGTCGGGATGGAGGCGGTAGAGATCGGCGAGCCCGAGGCCGGCAGCGCCCGCCACGTCACGCAGCGTGACGGCCGCGAACCCCTTCTCGGCCACCAGGCCGAGGAAAGCATCGAGCGCCGTTGCACCGGTGTCAGTCATCCCGCGAGTTCCTTCGACCGGCGCGATGCCGCCGCCAGGGCCTTGTCGAAAACCGGTTGGATTCCGTCGGCCGCCATCAGGACCTTCAGGGCTTCGGCGGTCGTGCCGCCGGGACTGGTCACGTTGACGCGCAACTGGGCGGCGGGCTCACTCGACTGCCTCAGCAATTCGCCGCTGCCCGACACCGTTGCGCGCGCGAGCTGCATCGCCATCTCCGGCGTGAGGCCGAGCTTGGCACCGGCCGCCGCCATCGCCTCGACCAGCAGGAAGACATAGGCCGGGCCGCTGCCCGACAGCGCCGTCACCGGATCCATCAACGCCTCGTCGTCGACCCACAGCACCTGGCCCACGGCTTCGAGCAGCTCGTGGCAGCGCTTCTTCTCCGCCGCCGACACGCCCGACGCCGCCGTGGCGACGGTGATGCCCTGGCGGACGGCCGCCGGCGTGTTGGGCATGGAGCGCACGACCTTGGCGCCCTTGCCGAGATGGCCCGCGAAATAGCCCAGCGTCTTGCCGGCGGCGATCGACAGGAACACTGCCCCATTGTCGGCAAAGCGCTTGAGGTCGGTGAGCGTTGCGTCCATCGACTGCGGCTTCACCGCCAGCACGACGATCTCCGGCGTTTCGCCGATCTCGCTCGACGAGCTGACGATGCGAAGCCCGGCCTGCCTGGGACGGATCGCCTCGACCGGCTCGGCGACGGCGACGTCGGACGCGGCGAGCCCGCGCGCCAGCCAGCCCTCCAGCATGGCGCCGCCCATCTTGCCGCAGCCGACCAGCAGCAACTTGCCCATGCTTCTCTCCTAGCGTCCCTTGAATTTCGCCGGCCGCTTCTCGCGGAAGGCCGCGGCGCCTTCCTTGCGGTCTTCCGAATTGGCGATCTGCTCGAGCTTATAACGCTCCGGCACGAAGATCTCGGCCGGGCCGCGCGGCAAGGTCTGGTTGGCGAAGTCGCGCAGGGTACGGATCACCAGCGGCGCCGACTCGGCGATGATCTTGGCCATGCGCCGAGCTTCCTTGCGCTCTTCGCCCAGCGGCACGACCTTGTTCACGAAGCCCACGTCGTAGGCACGCTTGACCGACATCTCCTCGCCCAGCAGCAGCAACTCCATGGCGACCTTGTGCGGCATGCGCGAGACGATGCCCGGCATCAGCCCGCCGAACACGCCGACCTTGGCCTCGGGGTACATGAACTTCGTGGTGTCGGCCGAGACCATCAGATCGCAGGTCATGACCATGCAGATGGCGCCGCCGATCACCCAGCCCTGGGTGGCGCAGATCACCGGTTTGGTCAGGTGATGGCTGACGTGCGGCACGGCCTTCCACATCGCGGACGGCGGCTCCTTGAGATCGGCGCCGACGCAGAAGGCCGGCCCCTCGGCCTGCAGGATGGCGACCTGGTCGCCACCGGCCTCGAAGGCGCGATAGGCGTCGTAGAGACCGTCGCACAAGGCCTGTGACAAGGCATTCCGCTTGTCGGCGCGGTTCATGGTGATGGTGGTGATGCCTTCGCTCGACTCGACCTTGACCAGACTCACGGCGTCCTCCGTCCTTCTTGCGCCGGATGCTACCAGCCGCCCATACTCCCCGCACTAGGAGTCACATCATGCAAACCCGCAATCCCTTCATCGACGATCTCACCAAGGTGGCCAACGGCGCGGTCGGCGCCTTGAGCGGCATGAAGGACGAGGTAGAGGCCCGCGTGCGCGACCAGATCGCCAGGATCCTCGACGGCATGGACATTCCGCGCCGCGACGAGTTCGACGCGGTGAAAGCCATGGCCGCCAAGGCGCGCGAGGAGAACGAAGAACTCAGGAAGCAGATCGCCGAGCTGCAGTCCCGGCTGTTGAGCACGGGACCTTGATCATGTTCTTCCGGACCGCGAGCTTCCAGCTCGCTCATGAGTCCGAGCGAGCCGGAAGCTCGCGGTCCGGAAGAAAATGATGCGCGTTGGCGTTGAAGTCGGCGGCACCTTCACCGACCTGGTCGCGGTCGAAGGCGGTCGAATCGTCGTCACCAAGGTGCCGAGCACGCCCAGGAGCCCCGATGTCGGCGCCTTCGCCGCGCTCACCGCCTCCGGCATCGACCTCGCGCGCATAAAGGATCTCGGCCACGGCTCGACCGTCGCCACCAACGCCGTGCTGGAGCGCAAGGGCGCGGCGGTCGCCTTCGTCGCCACCGCGGGTTTCCGCGACCTGCTGTTTATGCAGCGCCACGACCGCCGCAACATCTACGATCTCTTCTATGCCAAGCCGGCACCGCCGGTGCGCCGCAAGGATTGCTTCGAGGCGGCCGAACGGCTGCGCGCCGACGGATCGGTCGAGACACCGCTCGACGAAGCCAAGGTCCGCGCCGAGCTGATTCCCGCGCTCAAATCCGGCGGCTATCGCGCCGTCGCGGTTTGCCTGCTCAACGCCTACGCCAACCCCGTGCACGAGAAGCGGCTGGCCGCGCTGATCGCCGACTCTCTGCCCGGCGTGCTCGTCACCTGCAGCCACCAGGTGGCGCGCGAGTTCCGCGAATTCGAGCGCGCCTCGACGACATTGCTCTCGGCCTATGTGCAGCCCGTCATCGACGGCTACCTGCACCGCTTCGAAGGCAAGCTCGCCGACGCGGGCTTCACCGGCCGCTTCACCGTGATGCAATCCAACGGCGGTCGCCTGCCCGCCTCGGCGATGCGCCAGAGCGCCATCACCGCGCTCTATTCCGGGCCGGCGGCCGGCGTCGTCGGCGCCACGCGCCAGGCCGCACGCTCCGGCTACAAGCACCTCATCACCTTCGACATGGGCGGCACCTCGACCGATGTTTGCCTGGTGCAGGACGGAAGGCCCTCGCTGGCCTCGGAAAGCGAGATCGACGGCCTGCCGATCCGCACGCCGATCCTCGACATCGTGTCGGTCGGCGCGGGTGGCGGCTCGATCGCCTGGGTCGACGATGGCGGCATGCTGCGTGTCGGCCCGCAGAGCGCCGGCGCCGATCCCGGCCCCGCCTGCTACGGCAAGGGCGGCACCGAGCCCGCCACCACCGACGCCCATATCGTGATCGGCACCATCCGCCCCGGCGCCTTCTTGGGCGGCCGCATGACCCTCGACGGCGATGCCGCCCGGCGCGCCTTCGAGCCCATCGCCGCCCGCTTCGGCCTGGGCATCGAGCAGGCCGCCTCCTCGGCGCTTCAGCTGGCCGACGCCAATATCGTGCGCGCCATCCAGCTCGTCTCGACCGAGCGCGGCCGCGATCCGCGCGACTACGCACTGGTGCCGTTCGGCGGCGCCGGGCCGCTCCATGCCGCGCGCATCGCCGAGGAACTCGGCATCTCCACCATCGTCGTGCCGCCCAATGCCGGCGTGATCTCGGCCTATGGCCTCGTCGCGTCCGACTACACCAAGTTCGATGCCGTCACGCGCAAGATGAAGCTCGACGATGCCGCCGCGAAAGAAGCCGGCAAGACCTTCGCCGAGATGCGCCAAAGGCTCGCCGCCCAGTTCGCCGACATGAAGCTGCCGGGCGGGCTCGACTACATCCACACGCTCGAAATGCGCTTCGTCGGCCAGGCCTTCGAGGTCGGCGTGGAAATCCCCGCGGATCGCCTGGACTCGCTCGACAGCGCCTATCTCGCCGGTCTTTTCGCTGACGCCCACCACCGCACGTTCATGCACGGTGCCACGCTCGATCGCGCCGTCGAGATCGTGACCCTGCGCGTGGGTGCCACCCTGCCGATCGGCATCATCCCCCAGCTCGACCGCGAGAAGCTCGCGGCCCGCGCCCCCGAGCAGGCCAAGATCTTCCACGGCGAGGCCTGGCTCGACTGCGCCCGCTACACCGCCGAGGCGCTGGAGGCTGGCCAGACTATCGTCGGGCCCGCCGTCGTCGAAGGCTATACGGCCACCACCTGGGTGCCGCCGGGCTGGACAGCCGAACTCGACCCTGCCGACAATCTCGTCCTGCGGAGATCGCAATGACTCAACTGGGTCCCATCGACTATGCCGTCATCAGCCAGGCGCTGATCGCCTCGGCGCGCGAGATGGGCGTCAAACTCATCCGCTCCGCCTACTCCACCATCCTGCGCGAAGCCCGCGACGGCTCGGCGGGCCTGATGGACCGCTTCGGCAACACGGTGGCCCAGGCCGAACTCATTCCCATGCAGCTCGGCCCGATCGGCGAGACGCTGCGTGCCTGCCTGAAACGCCATCCCGTCGAGACGCTCAAGGAAGGCGACTTCCTGATCAACAACGACCCGTTCGAGGGCGGCCAGCACATTCCCGACGTCTTCATCTTCACGCCTGTATTCGTCGCCGGCAGAGTTGTTGGCTTCGGCGCCAGCGTCGCGCACCATCTCGATCTCGGCGGCGGCGCCCCCGGCCTCAACATCCATGCCTCGGACGTCTACCAGGAGGGGCTGCGCTTCCCGCCCAGCAAGTACGATTTCCAGCGCGACTGGAATGGCGGCAGCTTCGAGCGCCTCGTCACCGCCAACGTCCGCGTGCCCGACCTCACCATCGGCGACTTCAATGCGCAGTTCGCCGCCAACGCCATCGGCGTGATGCGGGTAAAACAGCTCTGCGAACGCTACGGCACCGACAAGGTCGAAGCGGCGATGCAGGAGATGCAGGACTATTCCGAACGCCGCGTGCGTGCCGCCATCGCCCAGGCGCCCAAGGGCACCTTCTATGGCGAGGACGCGGTCGACGACGACGGCCTCACCGACGAACCGCTGGTGGTGAAGGCCAAGGTCACCATCTCCGAGGATTCCGTCGAGATCGATTTCGAAGGCACCTGCGGCCAGGTGAAGCGCAACCTCAACTGTCCCTACTCCAGCACCCTCTCTGCAGCACTCTCCTGTGTGAAGTCCGTGCTGACCAGCCCGGACATTCCCTACAACGAGGGCATGGCGCGACCGATCACCATAAAAGTGCCCTACGGCTCGTTGCTCAATCCGCGCCCGCCGGCGCCGGTGCGCGCCCGCATGATCCCGGCCTATCGCGTGTTCAACGCCGTCATGAAGGCGATGGCCCAGGCGCTGCCCGACAAGGTGATCGCGACGGGCTTCGACTGCACCACGGCCTTCTGCCTCTCCCACCTCGGCGAGAAGGGCTATAGCGTCTATCTCGAAATCTTCGGCGGCGGTTACGGCGCTTCAAGAAGTGCCGACGGCTGCGATGCGGTCGACTCGCCACTCAGCAATTGTTCCAACGCCCCGGTCGAGTCGCTCGACATCGACTACGACTTCTTCCGCATCGTCGGCTACGAGCTGGCTCCGGACTCCTTCGGCCAGGGTGCACGGCGCGGTGGTGCCGGCTTCACCCGGCGCTGCGAGATCCTGCGCGACGACGTGCAGCTCGCCATCTATTCCGACCGCTTCCGCCTCGCGCCCGAAGGACTCCTGGGCGGCGAGCCCGGCCAGCGCGGCTACTGCCGCGTCCACCGCGCCAACGGCACGGTCGAGGAGCTGAAGAGCAAGGCCGCCATCGATCTCGCCAAAGGCGACATCGTCGAAATGTTCGTGGGCGGCGGCGCCGGCTTCGGCCGCGTCGAGGAACGGCCGGATGCCATGATCGACCGCGACCTCGCCGACGGTTTGCTCACGCGCGACCCGAGAGTGGCGCGGAAGCTGGCGGCGGAGTGAGGCCATTGGACGACGATGAGTTTTTGGACTTCCACGTGCCGTATTACGAGGTACGACACGAGCAAGTCGAGCAGTTCAAAAAGCTATTGGATGAATGGGTCGTGCCCCCGGTGGTGGTGTAGCTGGTTGGAGCAAGGCCGCGAGCGAGCGCGCCCATCGGGTGCGCTGTAGCGAGGGAGCGGCCTTGCGGCGGTCACCGGCGATTTCCGGGTTAGGGTCGGGT
>JAESGK010000126.1_pt1 | contig 80238 bp, 83 predicted proteins | sample 9269681 | NCBI WGS metagenome assembly JAESGK01 (sample SAMN14515347, study PRJNA621673) | algae metagenome | isolation source: Timaviella obliquedivisa GSE-PSE-MK23-08B and co-occurring heterotrophs from... | place: USA: Grand Staircase Escalante National Monument, Utah | collected 2006-08-15 | reverse complement strand
GTCTTCTGGTCGCGGCCGACACCAAAACCCGCCACCACGCCGATCGAAACCCTCGTTCAGTCACTGCCCAGTCGCTCTCGATGACATCGTTCGCGTCTATCGATACTTGTTCAGACATTCCCTAATGCTCGACGGCCAGGCGTTCGCTCTCGGCGATCGGCAGCGAGGCGAATTCGGCCACCGTGATCGGTTTCACCGGCGGGCGCAGCCGGTAGTAACCGACCTCGCCCGGTGTCGTGCCGCGCTGGTCCGCGATCAGTTCGGTGACGGTGAGGCCGCACAGCCGGCCCTGGCACGGGCCCATGCCGCAACGCATGAAAGCCTTCATCTGGTTCGGTCCCTCGCAGCCCAGGTCCGCCACGGCGCGCACCTGCGCGGCCGTGACCTCCTCGCAGCGGCAGACGATCGTCTCGCCATCGGGTCGGCGCAAGGAATCGGCGGGCCGATTCAGCCAGTCGAGAAAAGGCCGGCCCATCTCCTCGCGCTGCAGCCTCTGTCGGATGACTTGTAGATCGGGCACCGACGCTTGGGGCCGCAGCGCGCGGATCGCGGCAAAGGCTGCGATGCGTCCGCGCTCGACCGCCGCCGTGCCGCCCGCGATGCCCGCGCCGTCGCCGGCCACGGCGATGCCGGGCACGGAGCTGTTCAAATCCTCGTCGAGCACCGGCTGGAAGCAGAGCTGGCGATCGTTCCAGTCATGAGCCACGCCCGCGGCCATCGCGAGATTGACGTTGGGCACCACGCCCTGATGCAGTAGCAGCAGATCGGCTGGCAGGCGACGCCTGTCGAAACTCACTTCGCGCAGCCTGTCGTCACCAACGGCTTCGAGTCCGTCGATGCGGATGACAGGCACCCGGGCCCGCACCTCGCGCAGCAACGCCATGCCCTTCACCGCGTAAGGCGACATCAGGAAATCGGGGAGATACGGCAGCGCCCGCAGCCAGTTCTGACGCGGCATGGTGTCGAGGATCGCCTCGATGCGGCCACCGGCCCGCAGGATCTGCGCCGCCAGAAGCCACAGCAGCGGACCGCCGCCAGCCATCACGGTGCGGCCATCCGGTACCAGTCCCTGCGACTTCAGCAGGGTCTGCGCGCCGCCCGCACTCATCACGCCCGGCAGGGTCCAGCCAGGAATGGGAAACGGCCGCTCCAGCGATCCCGTGGCCACGATCACACGACCGGCCTGGATCAGCCGCGCCTGGCCTGCGATCGACACGCCGACAAGTCGCGCGGGATCGAGGCTCCACACGGTGGCGCCATTCACGATCGACGCGCCGCTGGTGCGCGCCTCGGCCACGAGATCGGTGCCGGCCCAATAGTCTTCGCCCAGGATCGCGCGGTCGGCGACGGGCGTCGAGGTGATGGCGCGATAGATCTGGCCGCCGACGCCGGGATTCTCGTCGAACAGTACCGCCGAAAGACCGGCGCGGGCCGCCTCCGATGCCGCTGCGAGTCCCGCCGGACCGCCGCCGATCACGACGACGTCGTAATGCGAAGCGAGATCGGACGCTTCAGTCATCGGCCGGCTTCCCGCCGGCCGCTCTGAATCTCGATCTTCATGCCCTCGCGCACCGGTACGAGGCAAGCCTGGCGGCTGCCGACGCCGTCGATCGTGACCAGGCAATCGAAGCAGACACCCATCAAACAATAAGGCGCGCGCGCCGCACCAGAGACCGGCGTGGTGCGGCAATGGTCGATGCCGGCCGCCAGCAGCGCCGCCGCCACGGTGTCGCCGGCGCGACATCCCACCGGCCGGCCATCGACGGTAAGCGACACTTTCTCTCCGGCGTCAGCCAGCCGCTTGAACATGGAACCTCCGCGCGCTGAAAGGCGCGACCAGCGACTTGTCGAGGGTGCCGCGCGCGATCATCGGCGCGACCGTGAGCGCGTGATTGGCGGCCAGCGTCACGCCGGAGTGGCAGCACACGACGAAAGCGCCGGGATGCGTCTCGGACTCGTCGTAGATCGGAAAGCCGTCCCGGGTCATAACTCGGATCGCGCTCCAAGTGCGGACGACATTGACATTGGCCAGCAGCGGAAACGCTCGCACCGCGCGCTCGACGATCTTGGCGCTGACGCCCAGGGTCAGGCCCGAGGGATCGGTGCTGTCCTCGTGGCTGTCGCCCATCATCACCGTGCCCTCGTCGGTCTGGCGCAGCGTGCCCATCGGGTGATACAGGAACGGCCGCAGCCGTTCGGTGACCACGATCTGCCCGCGCTCCGGCCGCATCGGCGCCTCGAGCCCGACCATCGGCGCCAGCCGCATGTTGGCGTTGCCGGCGGTGAGCGCCACGCGCCCGGTACGAATCTCGCCCTGGCTGGTGGCGAGGCAGAAGGTACCCCTGTCCTGGCGGATCGCCTCTACACGATGGCTCGGCAGGTAGCGCACGCTGCGGGCGGCGATGGCCGTGTGCAGCGCGCGAAACAGGCGGAGCGAATTCACATGGCCGTCGAGGGGGCTGAAGCTGGCCCCCACCACGTCGGGCCCGATGTCGGGCAGCATCTTCGCAAGCTGCGTGCGGTCGAGTATCTCCGACTTGATATCGACCGCGCCCGGCTGGTTGTGCAGCCGCTTCAGCGCATTGGCGCGCGCCTCCAGTTCCTTTTCCGAGAGGCAGAGGTGAAAGCCGCCCGGCCGCTGGAAACAGACGTCGAGGCCGGTCTCGTCCCGAAGCAGGTCGGCGAAGCCCGCCCAGGCATTGGAGGATCGGACGGTCCAGGCGGAATAGGGCGCAAGGCCGATCCCTTTGCTCTGCACCCACACCAGGGCGAAATTGCCGCGGCTCGCGCGCACGGCGCGGTCGCCCTCGTCGAGCAGCGCCACGCGGCAGCCCTCGCGGGCCAGCCCCCAGGCCGTCGCCGCACCGACCAGCCCGCCGCCGACCACGGCAACGTCGTACTCTTCGTTCATGGCCCGCATACTGCCGTCCACCGCGAGGCTAGGCGAGCATGAACGTGAGTTCGTGCTTGTTGTGGTGAAGGTGGAGCACCCGCGCCCCCGGGATCGCGGCGAACGCCGCCGCCGAATCATGATCGGTCTCGCCTTGGAACTTCAACGTGCAGACGAAGTTCTTCACCAGCCCCGAGGCGCGCCAGCGCTCGACCAGCGCGAGCAGCCGCGCGGGATAGCAGACGATGTCGGAAAACAGCCAATCGACCGGCCCGACATTGGCGGGATCGAGGCCGAAGGCGCTTTCACCCCGCCACGTGACGCCGGGCATTACCGCTACCTTCGGGTCAAGTGGCGCCTTGTCGATCGCCACGACGTTTGCGCCGAGCTTGGCCAGCACATAGGTCCAGCCGCCGGGCGAGGCGCCGAGATCGAGGCAGCGCTCGCCGGGCTGCGGCCAGCGCCCGACTCGAACCAGCGCCTCCCAGAGTTTCAGGTAAGCGCGGTTGGGCGGGCCCTCGCGATCCTCGATGAAGGCCACCTCGCCGTTGGGAAAAGGCGCGCCGCAATGGGCCGCCGCCAGCAACCGGTCGGGCGCCAGCAGGGTCCAGGAGCCGAGCGGTGCTTCAGGCGCGGCGGCAGGAAAGACGATCGGCTTGGCCGAGACGTGCGGCAGCTTCTCTTGAATCAAGGCGGCGCGACGGTGATGCAGCGGCGCGTACATCGCCCAGTTGCGCTGGATGTCGCGCAAGGCCTTGGCCGCCGCGCCGATCGACGCCACCGGCAACTCGACGCAATCGTGCCAGACGTTGGCGGACCAGGCCGCGGGCACGGCCGATCCATCGGCAACGAGAAGCCGGCCATGCTCGGCCGACGGCACGACACCCTGGCGCTGCAGCTCTTCCTTGAGCTGCGCTTCGAGCCCGTCGACGGCGAGATAGGCGGTCGTCACGTTGAATCTTTTCAACCCCACTGTAACAGGCCGGCCATAGCCGTTCTGACAAACCTCGTGATAGCGTTCCGCACTTAATGGAGGTCGATGTGATGTTCAACAAAAGACGCTTGATTGCCTTGGCCGTGGCCAGCTCGTTCGTGGCCGCCACCAGCGCTTTCGCCCAGGGCACCACGCCGATCGTCGGTCTTTCGACCGTCACCACCTATTCCGTGGACGGGCGCGTCACCGCCATCGACCCCGCCACGCGCATGGTGACGCTCACGCATCCCAGCGGCGCCACCGTCGACCACAAGGTGAGCGCGGCCGTGCAGAACCTCGGCGTCGTCAAGGTCGGCGACCAGGTGTTCGTGGGCTACGAGGAGAAGCTGAGCTTCGTGCTGTCCGGCCCCAACGCCCGGCCGCCGCGCGATCGCGACAGCAGCGTCGTCGTCGGCGCCTCGGGTCCCAAGGCCGAAGCCGGCGTGGCCACCAACCAGATGGTGGCCAACTGGTGGGTCGTCGGTGTCGATGCCGGCGCCGGCACGCTGTCGCTCGTCAATCCGGCCGGCGGTCAGGTCCGCACCTATAGCGTGGCCACGCCGGAAGGCCGGGCCCAGCTGCCGCGCGTCAGAACCGGCGACTACCTGACGGCCATCGACAGCCTGATCCTGGTCGTGTCGATCACACCCAAGAAGTAGTCAGGGCGCCGGCGGTGCCGGCTTGAACCTGGCGAGCGCCTCCAGACGATCGGGGGCGCTCACCACATGGGTGCCTTCGGGCACGACGCCGATGGCGGCATTGCCGATCGCCAACCTGCGGATCGCCCGCGCCGCCGCTTGGCCGCGATCGACCCCACGCCACTTCGCCAAGGTCTCGGATATTCGAACCGCCGGCTTGTAGACCAGGGGCAGCAAGTGTCCGGCCTGGGTCCACGGTACCTCGAGCTTCTGGCCGATGTCCCAGCCGAGCAGCCAGTACGTGGCGCCGCGCATGAGCCAGAGCTGGAACCGGCGCATCGGCGCCGACGGATTACCGACGCCGGCCACGGCCCCGAGCGTCGTGGCCGCGAGCGCGATGCCCTCGGCGTCCGGTTCCGGATTGGTCAGCATCCAGAGATCCCAGTAGCGGCCGCAATCGGTCTCGTTGACGTAGGCCAGCAGGGCTTTCTCGACGCCGAGCAGCGCCGCCGCGTGCTTCCAGAAGAGGTAGTAGCCTTCCTTCTCCTCGGCGGTGAACCGGTAGCCCATGCGCTGCAGGCTATCGATCATGAGCTTGCTGAAGCCCACGACTTGAAAGAAGAGATCGCCCTGGTTGATCGGCTCGCCCCAGGCCGCGCGATCCCAGCCACCGGAGCCACGGATCATGCGCCGCACGAAGGCATGGATCAGGCGGACATGCAGCGTCGTCTTGTAGCCGTCCTGGTTGCGGTGCAGGCCGCCCGGCCGGTGCAGCTCGATCCACCAGGCATTGGTCTGGGTCAGCCGATGGATCGTGTCCTTCTTCAAGGTCCCGGTCATCGTCAGCGGCTTCATGGCCGGCGGCGACCAGTAGTCGATCATCAGCGAGGCACACTGGAGCACCAGCCCGGCACTGTCGCCGGCCCGGGCGACGGCAGCGCTGCCGCGCTCCATCTTTTCCCGGTCTTCGGGGTTTGGCTCGGGCGGCAGCGAGGCGATCAGCGCCGCCAACTCGGGCGGCGCGTCGGGCACGGCGGCGATGCCCTCCTCCAGTGCCTTCAGCGCCATCGGCCACCAGCGGCCGTGGAACGGATGCAGGGCCTCGACCGCGGCATCGGCCAGCGGATCGGCGTGCATGATCGCCGCCGCATAGGTCCCCGCCAGGACCCCGTGCCGGCGCGACGCTTCGGCGCCGTTGAGAATGCGGCTCTTCGACATCCACTGCCTCCTGCGGCGCAGCAGATACCACCCTTTTTGTCCCTGTACACGGTGGTTTGCAGCCGCTTCCATGCGCTAACCTGCGGCCAACCCGGAGGGATTCATGGCGAAGTTCGGAATCGGACAATCGGTACGCAGGGTCGAGGATCCGCGCCTTCTGACGGGCGGCGGGCGCTATACCGACGACACCAAGCTGAACGCGCCGGCGCTCCGCGCCTATGTGCTGCGCTCGCCGCACGCCCACGCCGACATCGGCCGCATCGACACTACGGCGGCCAAGGTGGCGCCGGGCGTCCACCTGGTGCTGACCGGCGAGGACGTGAAGAAAGCGGGTTTCGGCGACCTGCCTTGCCTGGTGCCGATCGAGAACCGCGACGGCACGCAGCGCGCCGACACGCCGCGCCCGATGCTGGCGCAGGGCCGCGTGCGCCATGTCGGCGACCCGGTGGCGCTGGTCGTGGCCGACACGCTCGAGCAGGCCAAGGACGCCTCCGAACTGATCGAGGTCGACTACGAGGCCCGCCCGCACACCGTCGGCACGTTCGAGTCGGCGCAGCCCGGCGCGCCGCTGGTCCACGATCACATCAAGAACAACATCGTCTTCGACTGGGAGATGGGCGACCGCGCCAAAACCGACGCCGCCTTCGCCAAGGCCGACAAGGTCGTGAAACTGCAGATCGTCAACAATCGGCTGATCGTGAATTCGATGGAGCCGCGCGGCGCCATCTGCGAATACGATCCCAAGGACGACCGCTCGACCCTGTGGGTCTCCTCGCAGGGCGTCAGCGTCATCCGCCCGGTGCTGGCCGAGATGGTGTTGAAGATCGGCCTCGCCAAGCTCCGCCTGCGCACCGGCGACGTCGGCGGCGGCTTCGGCATGAAGATCTTCGTCCATCCGGAATACCCGCTGGTCGTTTGGGCCTCGCGCACGCTCAAGAAGACGGTGAAGTGGATTCCCGACCGCCAGGAGGCGTTCCAGTCCGACGTCCAGGGCCGCGACCATGTCTCGATGGCCGAGATGGCGCTCGACAAGGACTGCCGCTTCATCGGCTGCCGGATCACGACCTATGCCGCCCTTGGCGCCTATCTCAGCCATTTCAGCGCCTTCATCCCGACCATGGCCGGCACCAGCATGCTGGCCGGCCTCTACCAGACGCCGTCGATCTACGTGAACGTGAAGGGCGTCATGACCAACACCGTGCCGACCGACGCCTATCGCGGCGCCGGCCGGCCCGAGGCCGCCTATCTGCTGGAGCGTTTCGTCGACCATATCGCGCGCGAGACCGGCCTCGCGCCCGACGAGATCCGCAAGCGCAACCTGGTGAAGCCCGACCAGATCCCGTGGAACACGGCGCTGGGCGACACCTACGATTCGGGCGACTTCGACAACGTCATGCGCAAGGGCATGGACAAGGCCGACTGGAAGGGCTTCCCCGCCCGCCGCGCCGCCGCCCTCGCCAGGGGCAAGTGGCGCGGCATCGGCATGGCGACCTATGTCGAGAAATGCTCCGGCGCGCCGGCCGAATCCGCCATCGCCAAGTTCAACAGCGACGACACCGTCTCGGTCTATCTCGGCAGCCAGACCAACGGCCAGGGCCAGGAAACGGCGATGACGCAGATCATGTCGGCCCGGCTCGGCATCGATGCCGAGCGCATCCGCATCGTGCAGGGCGACAGCGACACGACGCCGGAAGGCATGACCGGCGGCAGCCGCTCGGTCGCGGTGGCGGGCGCCGCCGTGATGGGCGTCGCCGACAGGATCGTCGCCAAGGGCAAGCTGGTGGCGGCCTCCGCCATGGAGGCGAGCGCCGGCGACGTCGACTACACCGACGGCACCTTCCGCATCGTCGGCACCGACCGCACCATGAGCCTGTTTGAAGCAGCCCGCGCGGCGCTGGACCCGAGGCACGTGCCCAAGGACGACAAGGGCGACGCCACGCCCGGCCTCGACGACGCGTTCACGCGCACGCCCGACTTCAGCACCTTCCCCAACGGCTGCCACATCTGCGAGCTCGAGATCGACCCCGACACCGGCACGCTGGAGATCGTGAACTACAACGTCATGGACGATTTCGGCATGGCGCTGAACCCGCTCCTGCTGATGGGCCAGATCCACGGCGGCATCGGCCAGGGCGTCGGCCAGGCGCTGATGGAAAAGACCATCTACGACAAGGACTCAGGCCAGCTCGTGAGCGGCAGCTTCATGGACTACACCTTGCCGCGGGCCGACGTGGTGCCGTTCGTCAACTTCGACATGCACAACAGCCTCTGCACCACCAATCCCCTGGGCGCCAAGGGGGCGGGCGAAGCCGGCGCCATCGGCGCGCCGCCGGCGGTGGTGAATGCCATCGTCGACGCGATCCACGCGCATACGGGCATCAAGCATGTCGACATGCCGGTGACGGCGGCGTCGCTGTGGGCGGCGATCAAGGCGACGCGGGAGAAGAAGGCGGCGTAGCCTTCTGCCGTCCGACCGGGCGGTGTCACACCCAAGGGTGTCACACCAAGTTGAGACAAATGTTGTGACACAGGCTGAGCGCCCACCTGTGCCCTCGCGGGGAATCTGCCCCTGCGGCCCCACCTCGGGCAGCCGCAGATGACCGTCGAAATTCAGTCCTCGGACGCGTTTTTCGCGCCTCGGTCCACCCCGCTACCGGACAGTCCTCGGCGGGGGCAGCCTTGTGCTTGCTACTCACGGCTCAGTACCCGGTATGGGCAAGGCCGCGGGACGGCCCCTCATCCTCCAGGGATCGTACCCGGCGGGCGCGCCGGGCGGGGCATGGTCAAAGGCTCGGGCGAGCGCAGCCCGGAGGCCGGGAAAGCGCTGGCTATGGCACTCGGCAAAAAGGCCGCGCCCCGGGCTTATGACCCGGGCGGCTCGGTCTTGAAGACAGGCCTCGTGCGACGATAGCGGGAATATAGGGCAAATCCGGCCAAACCTGCGAATCTCCTATTGCATTCCTGCCGTGCGTATTCCACCTGGCTGCCGGCATTTTGCCGGCAATGGCCGTCGAGAGGCCTATTGCTTGCGGCTGGGGGCGCTGGCGCGGCGTCAAGCAGCATGGCCATAAGCGTCCAGACGAGGCGGACGACGATCATGTCGCCGAAGCGGCTTAGTCCTCACCAGTGCTTGCGTGGCAACGCTTGAGAGCGCGAGCCGACAAGACCTAGTTTGGAGAAGACGCTGCTTACCGGCCGCGTGCGCTGAGGTCAGACACTTCTTGCAGAGTGTAGTTCCGCTGCACCATAGCGAAAGTTTAGGCCTTATTCGACGTCAGGAAACTTAGCCCAGTTCGGTTATCTGGCCTGACTTTGAACTTATTGGGCAAACATCAAAAGTCAGGCATGTCATCGTCAATAGATCGCTTGTCCGTCCCGAAATCTTCAGGCGGCTCGGAGCCCGCGTTACTTTTTGCTAGTTCAGTAAGCCCAAAAGTGTTGGGACCGACTCTTGTGAATATTTGTCCCTTCCGAACGTAGGCAGAGAGTGAACCGCCGAGCGCCGTCCTGTTGTCTCTTGTCAGGGTTTTCCCTTGCGCTGTCAGCATTTCATCTACGTGAAGCGGCTTACCAAACTGCAAAATAAGATCGCGCGCTTGGGCAACCATACTTCCTGGGCGGAGATTCTTCGCTGCTGATGATTCATCCACAGTTACATCTTTTGGGAACTTCTTAAGAACATCTCGTAGAGCTTGCAGATAGATTTTCGCCTCCTGTACGCGCTCCTCAAGTTGTTGAATTTCCTGCTCTTTTCGTTCTATCATTCCTTCGATTGGACGCCGCTCTGTCATGATGAATCCCCTTGGACTCGATGTGATGTGATGCGATAAGATGGCAGCTGTGGGGAGATCGTTCAACCCGGAGACTGTCATGGAGACAGGAGATTTGCCCGAAAATCCGCAATATCTCGCGACGATGGAGCAATTGGCCCAGCTGAAGCACGTCACGGCTACTGGCATTGACTACTGGCTGGCCCGGGAAATCTGCCCTGTGCTAGGCTACACGTGGGAAGGTTTTGACGCCGTGCTCGACCGCGCCAAGAGCGCAAGCGCAGGGGTTGGCGCGGATCCGGCTAATCATTTTCGACAAACGTCGATCATGATGAAACTCGGCAAGGGTGCGCAGCGACGAGCTGTAGACTTCTTTCTCAGCCGAACCGCTTGTTATCTGCTGGCGATGAACGGCGAGCCTTCAAAGCCCGAGATCGCTGCTGCACAGGCTTATTTCGCCGTTCAAACACGCCGTATGGAGCAGCGCGACGAAGCAGACTCCAAGCTCGCATACGACGAACGTCGGCTGGAACTTCGTGGTCGAGTGACGGAGTCGTTCAAAAGGGTCAGCAAGGTGGCCCAGGAGGCCGGCGTCCGGAACCAGAGCCAGCCGTTCTTTCACGACGCCCGCTATCGTGGCCTGTATGGTGCGCCTCTGAAACAGATCCGCGCAAAAAAGAATCTGGGCGACAAAGAAAATCTGATGGATCGCGCCGGTCCGCTGGAGCTGTCGGCGAACGACTTTCAGATGGAGCTGGCAGCACAGGTCATCGTCCGCGAAGGCGTGCGCGGCGAGCAGGCGACGATTCTAAAAAACGAAGATGTGGCGCGGCGCGTGCGCGAAGTCATCGCCCAGAGCGGCTCCGCTCTACCAGAGGATTTGCCAATCGAGCCTCCGATCAAGGAGATCTAGGCGCAAGTAAAGAAGGTTAGGAAGCTGTCCGGACCTAAAGCCTAGTCCACGCCTTTCAGATGCCTTCTTAGCAACCTCTGCCCGCTGCTCGGGTGCCTTGGCACGCAGACCATAAGACGGCATTCGAGCACTTTCTAATGGCCGATTTGGCTGCAACAATTGAGGGCGAACAACAGCGAGAGGTGACGCCGCCTATGACCACCGACCGCAAAGACCTCGCCACCGCCCTCGCCGCCTCGCTGAAGGCGATCGACGACGACTACACCGAAGAGATGCGCGAGCTGCGCGCGCTGTTCGAGGAGGCGCGGCAGGAGGCCGAGAAGGACGAGCCCAACGGCCAGAAGCTCAAGGCACTGCTGTCCGACGCCAACGAGATGGCGCGCACCTTCGCCACCCTCGATCCGGCCTGGCAGGCCGTGCAGCGCGTTGCCCGGCTGTTCGGAATCCTCTAGCGACGGCGATTTCGTCCGCCCTGCGGGCTTTTTTCGGGCCTTTTTGCAGCAAATTTGCCTGCCGGGGGTGCCAGACGGACAATATAATGAAAAGCTGTGACCCAAGAAGAACCGGGTCACCAGACGATCCGGGCACTGAAACGCGAGCGGGATGGACCAGAAATGAACGACATCAGCTACAGTTCACCAAAGACAGTTGAAGAGGCGGTCAGCGCCATGGTCGCCGCCAAGGGCGCCGGGCGCGTCCTGGCCGGCGGCACCGACCTTCTGGTCCAGTTACGGGCCGGCTTCGTGAAGCCCGGCAGCATCATCGTCGACATCAAGAAGATCGCCGAGATGACGAGCATCGAGGACAAGGGTGGAGGTTCCTTCAAGGTGGGCGCCGCCGTCACCGGCATGCAGCTCCACGACCATCCGACCTTCAAGAAGGCCTGGCCCGGCGTGCTTGAGGCCGTCAACCTGATCGGCTCCAAGCAGATCCAGGGCCGTGCCTCGGCTGGCGGCAACCTCTGCAACGCCTCGCCCGCCGCCGACAGCGTGCCGGCGCTGGTCGCCGCGGGCGCCACCGTCACCGTGCAGGGCCCCAAGGGCCGGCGCGAGGTGGCCGTCGAGAAGATCCCGGCCGGTCCCGGCCGCATGACGCTCGAGCCCGGCGAGATCGTGGTCGGCTTCACCCTGCCGGCGCGTCCGGCCGGTTCGTCCGACGCCTACCTGCGCCTGATCCCGCGCACCGAGATGGACATCGCCGTCGTCGGCTGCGGCGTCAGCCTCACGATGAAGGACGGCACCTGCACCGCGGCCCGCGTCGGCCTGGGCGCCGTGGCCCCCACGGTCCTGCTGGTCGAGGCCGCGGCCAAGGTGCTGATCGGCTCGAAGCTCGATGCCGCGGCGCTGGAAGCCGCCGCCGCCGCCTGCCGCGCCGTCTGCAAGCCGATCGACGACAAGCGCGGCACCATCGTCTACCGCACCAAGATCGCCGGCGTGCTCTTGAAGCGCGCCACCGCCATCGCCGCCGCACGCGCCGCCAAAAACTGAGAGAGAACAGAGATCATGGCTAAACTTCACGTCACCACCACCATCAACGGCGAGCCGACCGAGTTCCTGTGCGAGCCGACGCAGGCCGTCCTCGACGTGCTGCGCGACCAGCTCGGCCTCACCGGCACCAAGGAAGGCTGCGGCTCGGGCGACTGCGGCGCCTGCACCATCATGCTCGACGGCAGCATGGTCTGCTCGTGCCTGGTCCTCGCGGCCGAGGCCGAAGGCAAGAAGATCGAGACCATCGAAGGCATGGCCCAGGGCGACCAGCTCCATGCGCTGCAGCAGAAGTTCATCGAGTTCGCCGCGCTCCAGTGCGGCATCTGCACGCCGGGCTTCCTGGTGGCCTCGAAGGCGCTGCTCGCGCGCAACAACAACCCGACCGAAACCGAAGTCCGCTACTGGCTGGCCGGCAATCTCTGCCGCTGCACGGGCTACGACAAGATCGTCCGTGCGGTCATGGAAGTGGCCGCCGACATGAGAGGAGCCGCGCGATGAGCAAGCAGAAGTACAAGTGGATCGGCACGCGTCCGGACCGTCCCGACGGCGCCGACAAGGTGACGGGCCGCGCCCGCTTCGGCGCCGACTTCAACATGCCCGGCCAGCTGATCGGCAAGGTGCTGCGCAGCCCGCACGCCCACGCCCTGATCAAATCGATCGACACCTCGGCCGCGGAGAAGCTGCCGGGCGTGAAGGCCGTGGTGACGTCGAAGGACTTCCCCGAGCAGCCCAACCTGATCGTCCCCACCGGCGAAATGCAGGTCAACCTGCGCGACATCACGCGCAATGTCATGGCCCGCGAGAAGGCGCTCTACGAGAGCCATCCCGTCGCCGCGGTCGCCGCCACCACCGAGGCCATCGCCTCCGCGGCGCTGGCGCTGATCAAGGTCGAGTACGAGGTGCTGCCGCACGTGATCGACGTCGCCGAGGCGATGAAGGACGGCGCACCGCTGCTGCACGACCATCTCATCACCGAGGGCGTGAAGCCGGTGCCGACCAAGCCGTCGAACATCGCCAAGCGCATCGACAATGTGAAGGGCGACACCGACGCCGGCTTCAAGCTGGCCGAGATCGTGGTCGAGCGCGATTACACCACCCAGCCGGTGCACCAGGGCTACATCGAACCGCATGCCTGTCTGGCCAGCATGGCCGAGGACGGCCAGGTGCAGATCTGGTCGACGACGCAGGGCCACTTCCAGGTGCGCGGCTTCTGCAGCCGGCTCCTCAACATCGAAACCTCGCAGATCCGCGTGACCCCGACCGAAATCGGCGGCGGCTTCGGCGGCAAGACCGTGGTCTATCTCGAGCCGGTCGCCGTCATGCTGTCGAAGAAGTCCGGCAAGCCGGTGAAGATGACGATGACGCGCGACGAGGTCTTCCGCGCCTCCGGCCCGGCGCCGGGCGGCACGGTCCACGTCAAGATCGGCGCCAAGAAGGACGGCACCATCGTCGCCGCCGAATGCACGATCGCGCTGCAGGCCGGCGCCTTCCCGGGCTCGCCTGTGGGTCCAGCGTGCTGGACCAGCTTCGCCTGCTACGACATCCCCAACATCAAGGTCGTGGGCTACGACGTGGTGAGCAATCGCCCGAAGGTCGCGGCCTACCGCGCGCCGGGGGCGCCGATCTCGGCGTGGGGCGTCGAATCCACCATCGACATCCTGGCGCAGGAACTGCGCATGGACCCGATCGACCTCCGCCTCAAGAACGCCGCCAGCAAGGGCACCAAGACCAGCTACGGTCCGGTGTTCGACACCATCGGCTTCGTCGAGACGCTGGAAGCGGCCAAGAAGTCCGAGCACTACAAGAGCAAGCCCAACCCGGGGATGGCGCGCGGCGTGGCGGCGGGCTTCTGGTTCAATGTCGGCGCCGATTCGAGCGCGGCCGCGCATGTGGCCGAGGATGGCACGGTGACGATCATCTCGGGCAACCCCGACATCGGCGGCAGCCGCGCCTCGCTCGCCCTGATGGCGGCCGAGGAACTCGGCGTCGATTACGACAAGGTGCGGCCGGTGATCGCCGATACGAGCTCGATCGGCTTCAACTTCGTGACCGGCGGCAGCCGCGTCACCTTCGCAACAGGCCTTGCGGTGGTGAACTCGGTGCGCGACCTGATCCGCGAGTGCAAGGTGCGCGCCGCCAAGACCTGGGGCGTCGATCCCGACGGCGTGATCTGGGAGAACGGCTGCGCCAAGCCGGCCGGCAGCAACGTCGGCGAGTTCGAGCCGCTGTCGCTCGCCCAGCTCGCCGCGACTGCCGGCAAGACCGGCGGCCCGATCAACGGCCACAACCAGCTCAACGCCCAGGGGGCAGGCCCCGGCTTCGGCGTCCACATCGTCGACCTCAAGGTCGACCGCGACACCGGCATCGTCGAGATCGGCCGCTACACCGCGCTGCAGGACGTCGGCACCGCGATCCACCCGAGCTACGTCGAGGGCCAGATGCAGGGCGGCGCCGTGCAGGGCATCGGCTGGGCGCTGAACGAGGAGTATATCTACAGCGCCAAGGGCAAGCTCGATAACGCGGGCTTCCTCGACTACCGCATGCCGGTCGCCTCCGACCTGCCGATGATCGAGACCATCATCGTCGAAGTCGCCAACCCGCATCATCCCTATGGCGTGCGCGGCGTCGGCGAAGTGCCGATCGTGCCGCCGCTCGCCACCGTGGGCAACGCCATCGCCCGCGCCACGGGCGTGCGCATGACCGACCTGCCGATGTCGCCGCCGCGCGTGAGCGCGGCGCTCGATGCCGCCGCGCCGCTGATGGCGGCTGAATAGCCTTCCCGAGTTTGGACGGGAAATGTCGGCCCGGCTGGGCAACCAGTCCGGGCCGACTGGCGTTCAGGCTCCATGACCAAATCCAGCACACGCGATAAAAAGAGCAACGACAAGCAGCACCAGGCGGCTTTGCGGGTCTCGACCCAGCAGATCGCCAAGGACGCGGTGCGCGGCGGCCCCAAGACCGAGAAGAAGAACAAGCGTCCCGGCGCCGGCCACGCGCAGAAGGGTTAGAGTCTTTCCGGTCTAGATCGAATCATTTCAGACTTCAGTTGATACCATAGACCTCATGCTGAGGAGCGGCCCGCAGGGTCGCGTCTCGAAGCATGGGCCACAAAGCACGTCCTGTGGCTATCCTTCGAGACGGCCGCTACGCGGCCTCCTCAGGATGAGGTAGTGCGGGACGCTTCAAGTTTGGACGGAAAAGACTCTAGGACACGAAAAGGCCCGCACCGGGAACCGGGCGGGCCTTCAGTCCATGTGAGCGTCCCGCCGGAGATTCCCGCAGCGGAACTGCATTCATTGGCGCGTTTTTCAGACCGCCTTCAGGTTCACGGCAGCCTCGCGGCCGCGTTCGCTGGCCACTTCGTAGCTGATCTTCTGGCCCTCGTTGAGACCGTTGAGGCCGGCGCGCTCGACGGCGCTGATATGGACGAACACGTCCTTCCCGCCGCCGTCCGGCTGGATGAACCCGAAACCCTTGGTGCCGTTGAACCACTTGACCGTGCCTGTAGCCATCGTCTGTATCCCAGTTGTGCGAGCAAGCCGTTAGGGAGGCGGTGCGCTCGCGGCAGCCGCCGGCAGATACACGAAGGGAGCCGAAGTCGGACGAACCTGTCAAGCCGACCCGGACTGTTGTCCGCCACGCCATCGCCACATTATGAAGTTGCCGCCGGTGTCCCGAGTCGGCCCTAACGACCCGCAAGGAGTCTTCCATGAGCCCTTCCCGACGATCCCTTCTCGTCGGCGCCGCGTCCCTCGCGGCGGCCGGCGCCCTCTCATCGCGCGGCGCGCGGGCAGCCGGCCAGAAGATCCTCCGCCTGCAGACACGGCAGATCGAGGTCGGCGGCAAGGCCGCGACCCGCTACGGCGTCGCCCAGCCGTCCGGCGCCGTCGGTCTCGTGCTCGACGAGGGCGACACCTTCGACGTCCGCGTCGAGAACACGCTCAAGGTCACTTCGGGCCTGCACTGGCACGGGCTCAATCCGCCCTGGCAGCAGGACGGCGTGCCCTACATCTCGGGTCCGCCGATCGCGCCGGGCCAGTCGGCCGCCTACAAGTTCCCGGCGGTGCCAGCGGGCACGCGCTGGATGCATTCGCACTTCGGCCTGCAGGAGCAGGATCTGCTGGCCGCCCCGCTGATCGTCCGCGAGACCGAGGCGATCGGGAGCGGCCGGCAGGAGGTCGTCGTGCTGTTCGAGGATTTTTCCTGGACCAAGCCTGCGGCCATCCTCGAGAAATTACGAAGGCCGATGGCGGGCGGCATGGAAATGTCGATGCCCGACTACAACGACGTCGACTACGACGCCTATCTCGCCAACGACCGCACCCTGGCCGACCCGCAGGTGATCGACGTCGAGCGCACGGGCGACGTGCGGCTGCGCCTCATCAACGGATCGGCTTCGAGCAACTTCACGATCGATCTCGGCGCCGACGAAGGCACGTTGCTCACGGTCGACGGCAATCCGGTGGAGCCGCTGAAGGCCAGCCTCTTCCCGCTCGCCACCGCGCAGCGCGCCGACATCCTCGTGCGCCTGCTGGGCGACGGCCGGCCTGTCGCGGTGCTCGCGCGCGGCGAGGGCCGCCGGCTTCAGACAGGCATCGTGCTGCGCCCGCCCCGGGCCGCGATCGCCAAAATTCCCCTGGAAGGCGCCGTCGATGGCCCGGCCGTCGGACTGAAGCAGGAGGTGCTGCTGCGCGCGATCCGGCCGCTACCGGTCCGGCGGGTCGACCGCTCGGTCCCGGTCGGCCTCACCGGCAGCATGATGGGCTATCGCTGGTCGATGCCGGTCCACGACATGACCGGCGCGCCGGTCGCGGTCGTGCGCGGCGAGCGCGTCGAGCTGGCGATGCACAACGAGACGATGATGGCGCATCCCATGCACCTGCACGGGCATTCGTTCCAGGTGACGGAGATCAACGACCGCAAGCTGGCCAGCGCCCTGCGCGACACCGTCCTGGTGCCGCCCCAGGCCACGGTGAAGGTCGCCTTCGACGCCGACAATCCCGGCATCTGGGCCTATCACTGCCACAACCTCTACCACATGGCCGCCGGCATGTTCACGGCCCTGGTCTATCGCGGCTTCACCTGACGGGCGTTGGCGTTGGCGTCAGCGCGCGCCCGGCGTCACCCTTCCGTAGGCGCTACTCGCGCGGCCGTTCCAGCCGTAGCCCACGTAGCCGCCGACGGCATCGTAGAGATAGTCGAAGCCCTCGAAGAACATGCGGCCGGTGTTCACGAACACGCCGGGATCGCGCACGACCACCACGCGCTCGGGATGCATCGGGTTGCCCCGGTCGCCGACCGCGACCTGATAGAAGGCGCCAGGGCCGCCCTGGCCGGGCATCCACATCTCGATCCGCGTTCCCGCCGGCACGCGCTCGCCGCGCGCCAGGGGACTGCCCGGCGGCGGCGACAGGAACATGTAGTTGATGCCGGTGTCGGGCAGCATGGTGCCGGTACCGACCTGGCCGTCGACCGACACGGTGAGCGGGGCGGCGTTCCACTGGGTCAGGCCTCCGGCCGAGCTGGTGCCCTTGGGCGAGAGCTTCACGAAAGCGAAGTTGCGCGCGAGCGCGGCGCTCATGCCGAGATGGATGCCGGTTCGGGTGACAATATAGCCGGCACGCAGCGAGCCCGGCTGCGTGATGTTGACGAACGGATTGCGCGGCGCCGTATCGTCGGTGCCCTGGGCCGCGGCGCGGTCGAAGCCGACGCCCATGAAGGCCACGCCGCGCGGCCGCGGGTTGGGCTCGCAGTCGCGCGCATTGCGCAGGCAGGTGATGCGGTCCACCCGCAGGACCTGGACGCGGGCCGTCGCCGCCGGCCGGTCGTCGTTGTGCAGAATCTCGACGTCGGTCGTGTAATGGGTGCCGTGCAGGACGCGCCCGCTGCTGTTGTAGGTGAGCTGGCCCGGCCCGTCGTTGGTATCGCCCGCTCCCGGCTCGTAATGGTCGGCCGACACGACGATGCCGGTCGAGCCGGTGTCCATGCCGAAGCGCCGTGGCGGCGCGCCTTTCAGCTTCAGGCGTATCTCGGGCACGTGCTCCAGGCGGATCGGGCCGTTGGCAAAGGGAATTTCGATGGTGGCGAGGCCGACATACTGGCTCGATGGATTGCCCTGCGCCCAGGCAGGACCTGCCAGCAGGCAAGCAGCGATAGCGAACGCAAGACGTGGCCCGATCGACATGACCGACATGAACCTCCCCCCAAGATCAGCCGCGCGTCAGCGCGACCACATTTTCTTCAACGGTCCGTCCGATCCATGGACCGGATCCTCGCGCGGCGCGGCAACGGCTGCAATCGCCGCGACGGCGGCGGCATGGTCGATCTGCCCCGGGCGCTTCTGGTCGAAACCCGCATTGTCGGGATAGGCGCCGACCACCAGCAGGTCGGCGCTGGCGGACACGCAGCGATGGCCGGTCCCGGCCGGCAGCACGACGACGTCGCCTGCTTCGACATCGAGTTCCCGTCCCTTGCCGCCGCCGAATTCCACGCGGGCGCGGCCACGCGCGATGCCAAGCACCTCGTGCGTGCGCGTGTGGAAATGGAGGAAATCGTAGATGCCATTGCGCCACGAGCGTCCCCAGCCATGGCGGGCGAAGGCTTCCTCGAACGGCGTCGCCGGATCGCGCGCGCGCGCAACGTCGAAGGCGCCGCGATAGACCAGCAGCGGCAACGCCGGATTGTTCGGCGTCTCGCCATCGTCGGCGAAATGATAGGCCTGCGGCGCGGCTCGGTCCGGCATGGACGCTTTCATAGCAGACAGCGGAACGGGCCGATATTGGGGCTTGTCCGAAGTTTCGAAAATCTATGTAATTTCGACACAAGGCGGCAGGAAAACCGCCGGACAAGGGAGGAACGATGCACGCTGGCTTCAACCGCCGGATGCTCCTGCTGTCTGCCGGAAGCTCTCTCGCCGTGGCGGCGGGCGCGCATGCCCAGGGCGCCTTTCCGTCGAAGCCGATCCGGATCGTGCACGGCTACAGTGCGGCCTCGAATCCCGACACCGTCGCGCGGGTGATCGCACCCAGCATGATCGAGACACTGGGCCAGAGCGTGATCGTCGAACCCAAGCCCGGCGCCGGCGAACGCATCGCGGCCCAATACCTCATGAGCCAGCCGGCCGACGGCTACACGCTCTACCTCGTCACCGGCGGCGCCAACGTCATCAGCGCGACCGATCCGCAGACGCCGTTCAACACGCTGAAGGACTTCTCCTACGTCTCGACCATCACACTCTTTCCCTTCGTCCTGGTGGTCGGCGCCAACTCGCCGATCAAGACCTTCGCCGACCTGCTGGCGGCAGCCAAAGCCAACCCGGGCAAGCTCAACTACGGCCACAGCGGCGTCGGCAACACGCTGCATCTCGCGGTCGAGTATCTGAAGGCGCTGACGGACATCAAGATCGAGCCGGTTGCCTACAAGGATACCGGCCAGCAGATCGCCGACGTGATGAGCGGCCGGCTCGACGTGGCGATCAGCACCTTCACCGGCTATCACGCCGCGTTGGCCAACAAGCAGGTGCGCGCGATCGGTGTCACCTCGAAGGAAGTCTGGCCGCTCAATCCCGACGTGCCGCCGATCGGCGCCGTGGTACCGGGTTACGAGGTCGTCTCCTGGCTGGGTCTCGCGGCACCCGTGGGCCTGCCGGCCGACATCGCCGACAGACTGTCCGGCGCCGTCGCGGTCGCCGTGGCGCGGCCGGACATCAAGGCGCGCCTGGAAGGCATGGGCAACGAAGCGCGCGCCAGCACGCCGGCCGTCTTCCGTGCCCGCGTCGAGACCGACTATGCCAAATGGAAGCCGCTGGCCAGGTTCGTCACTCAGTAAGTCAGTCGAGGCTTAGCGACGGCTACCAGTTGTGCCCACCGTTGAGGCCCCGCAGCGAGCGATCATCCTGTGTCATGTCATCTCCGATCGAGCTGCAAACGCGTTGCGCGCGGCGGCCGCGTTCGACCGGCACGACAATCGGACTTGCCGCCGGCCAACAAATGAAAACTAGCCGTCCTGCAAGGGCGCGGTGCGCGGCAGCACGCTCACTTCCACCCACATGCCGCGAAACGAATCCGTCATGCCGACGAAACTTCCGGTCACCGGCGTCGCCTGATGGATGTCGCGCGCGACGGCGACCGGGATAAGATTGTGTCCACCGACGCTGCGGTTGGTCGGATCGAAGGTGATCCAGCCGGCGCCCGGCAGGTAGATCTCGGCCCAGGCATGGGTCGAGCCGGAGTCGTCCGACCCCACCCGGTCGCGGTCGGGATTGTAGAGATAGCCGGAGATGATCCGCGCGCCGAAACCCAGCGTCCGCGCCGCATCCACGAACAGCACGGCGAAGTCGCGGCACGAGCCCCAGCCGCGGTCGAGCGTTTCCAGCGGCGCCTGCGTGCCCTCGACTTCGCGGCTCTGGTAGCGGATGCGCTCGGCCACGCCGGCGCTCAGGTCTTTCAGCAGCGACAGCGTGTCGGTGGGATGGCTGCGCACGAACGCCGCCACCCACTCGTTCAGCCGTCCGTCGGGATCCTGGTACTGCGGCATCGCGAGTTGGCCGAGATCGGTCCACTCGTCGGCGGAATAGCGGAAGGGATAGTGGATCGCCGAGCCGGCGATATCGAACACCGGCCACGGGTCGCCGCCCAATTGAAGGATCGCCGCGCTGTCGATCACCAGCCGGTCGGTCATGGAATCGAAGCTGGCCGTGGCGATGGCATTGCCGAACACGTCGTGGGCCCAGCTCAGGGTCGCCGCCGGAGTCACCGCGATGTCGCTCGAGATCAGGCGCAAGTCGCGACTCTCGCGCGGGCGCAGCATCAGACGGTGCGGCCCGAGCTTCACGGGCTGATGGTAGAGGTAGGTCGTCCGGTGCCGGATCGTGAGCGCGATCATGTGCCGATGCCCTCCAAACGAACCTCCAGATATGCAAAGGCCCCGCACTGTGAGGCGCGGGGCCACCGGATGCTACACCTAAGCGCTGCATCCGTCGGGCTCGATCGCATCGGCCTCTCCTGCGTCCGCTCGCCGGTACATCCATGGTCGGGCGGAGCGAAGAAGCAGCGGCGCGATCGGCCGCTTTTTTTGTCGTTAGCCGACAGCCTTGAGGTTGTCGGCAGACATCTTGCCGCTACGGCGGTCTGCGACCAGCTCGTACTCGACCTTCTGGCCCTCGTTGAGGCTGCCGAGGCCGGCGCGCTCGACGGCGCTGATGTGCACGAAGGCATCGCTGCCGCCGTTGTCGGGCTGGATGAAACCAAAGCCCTTTTGAATATTGAACCACTTCACGGTTCCCGTAGCCATGGGAGAACCCTTTCACAAACGTAGATATGCTTACCCGCAAATGTGCGCGGGCCGTCGAAGTCGCATTTATTTCGGGATTGAGTTGGGTGGCTTAGCGCTGACCTCGAGGGTCGGGGCGTGGCCAAAGTCATCTTTCCGTGTATCGACAGGAGGCATATGGGCGCTAACGCTGGGTTTTGCAAGAGCCTATCTCGCCCTCTTGCCCTTGCATCGGAGCGTTGCAGCCCTCATTTGCCCAGATACAGCAGCATTTACGCGGTCCTGGCGACCCGAAAGGCCCCAAATGGCCAACGGACAGGCTCCCTCTTCCTCGGATGCGGCGCTCCGGCGGGCGGCGGCGGGATTTGCCCGGCCCATGGCCTGGCGCAGCATCGTCCAGCTCCTGACCTCGTTCGGGCCATTCCTCGCCGGTTGTGCGGCGATGTACGTGGCCTTTCCCGTCTCGCCCCTCCTCGCCATGGCGCTCGGCCTACCGACCGGCGCGCTGCTCGTACGAATCTTCATCGTCCAGCACGACTGCGGCCACGGCTCGTTCTTCGCCTCAGCCCTGGCCAACACGATGACTGGCCGCCTGTGCAGCCTGATCACCTTCACGCCCTACGCCAACTGGGGCCGCCAGCATGCCGCCCATCACGCCAACTGGAACAATCTCGACCGGCAGAGCGCCGGCAGCGACATCTATTCGGCCTGCCTGACAGTGCGCGAATATCTGGCGCTGACGCCGGCGCGCCGGTTCTTGTATCGGCTGCCGCGCCATCCGCTGATTGCCAACATCCTGCTGCCGCCGTTGGTCTTCCTGGTGCTCTATCGCGTGCCATTCGACACGCCAGAGGGTTGGACGCGCGAACGGCGATCGGTCTGGCTGACCGACCTTGCCCTCGCCGCCCTGTACGGATCCCTGGTCGCCCTGTTCGGCTGGCGCGCGGTGCTGCTGGTCCACCTGCCGATCATGGTCGTCGCCTCGATCCTGGGCGTCTGGCTGTTCTCGCTGCAACACCGCTTCGAGACCTCGCGCTGGCTGGCGCATGGCGACTGGAGCTTCGTCGAGGCGGCGCTCGAAGGCTCGTCGTATTTCCGGCTGCCCCGCGCGCTGCACTGGATGACCGGCAACATCGGCTTCCACCACGTCCATCACCTCAATCCAAGGGTGCCAAACTACCGCCTCAGGGCCTGTCACGAGGCCATCGACGCGTTGCATCAGGTGCGTGGCCTCAGCCTGCGCGGCGGGCTTGGCGCCCCCCGACTCACTTTATGGGACGAGGCACGCGGCCGGCTCGTGCGCTTCGCCGATGTCGCTGTCTGAATTGAGACAGCGCGCTCATTGGACGGGCTTGCATAAGGAGTGTACGGCTGGCGGAAGAAACGATGTGCGCTTTCGCGTCAGATGCGATGCGCGCCGATGAAAGACGGGCCTGTACGCCCGTCTTGTTCCCGATCCTCCTGATTCACTTGACTGACGGCGACGCTATCTTGCGACCGCCGACACCGACGCCGCTCGACGGCTCAAAGGACTTCCCATGAAGCTTCCCGAAAACACCAGTGCCTATGTCTGGGGCGCCGCGGTCGGCGCCATCGCGCTCGCCGTCGTCGGCTTCGGCTGGGGCGGCTGGGTGACCGGCGGAACCTCGACCAAGACCGCCACCGCGGCCGCGGCCGACGCCAAGGTGGCCGCCCTCGCGCCGATCTGCGCCGACCGCTTCCGCGCCCAGGGCGACTCCGCCGTCAAGATCGCCGAACTCACCAAGGCCAGCACCTGGGATCGCGGCAATGTCGTCGAGAAGAGCGGCTTCGCCATGATGCCGGGTAGCAAGACCACCGACTCCGACGTCGCACGCGCCTGCGCCGAGCTGCTCGCGAACCCGCCGACTCCCAAGACCTGATAGCTTGTCGTCTCGCCCCTCCTCCATGCGATAAAGCACGGAGCGAGGGGGCGAGGCATGAGCGAGACACGCGCCGGCTACCGGCCGATCGACAAGGACTATTTCGACCGGCGCGGACTGCGCCGCTACGCCGGCGTCGCGTCCCTGTGGGCGCTGGGCGTCGGCGCCGTCATCTCCGGCCACTACTCGGGCTGGAACCTCGGCCTGCTGGCCGGCGGATGGGGCGGCTTTGCACTAGCCGCTGTCCTCGTCGCCTTCATGTATCTCTGCCTCGTCTTCTGCATCGCCGAGATGGGCGCGGCGCTGCCGCACACCGGCGGCGCCTATTCCTTCGCGCGCGCCTCGATGGGCCCGTGGGGCGGCTTCATCACCGGCCTCTGCGAAAACGTCGAATACGTGCTGACACCCGCCGTCGTCGTGTCCTTCCTCGCGACGTATCTCGCGGCCGTCTTCGAGACGCCGCCGGCGTGGCTGCCGCTCTACTGGATCGGCTGCTACGCGATCTTCATCGCGCTCAACGTCTGGGGCGTCGAACTCTCGTTCAAGGTCACCGTCGTCGTCACCGTGGCCGCCCTCGCCTGCCTCGCGCTGTTCTGGATCGCGGCACTTCCCATCGCCGACTTCCAGCGCTTCGCCCTCAACATCGGCGCCGGGCCCGACGGCAAGCCGGTCGAATTGCCCCAAGGCGGCGGACCGCTGCTGCCGTTGGGTCTCTACGGCGCGCTGGCGGCAATGCCCTTCGCGGTCTGGCTGTTCCTCGCCATCGAACAACTCCCGCTCGCGGCCGAAGAATCGGTCAACCCACGCCGCGACATGCCGCGCGGAATCATCGCGGCGCTCCTCACACTCTTCGTTTCGGCAGCGCTTATCGTCTGGCTCAATCCCTCGGTCGGTCCCGGCAGTTTTAGGCTCGCCTCTTCGGGCGAGCCGCTGCTCGACGGCTTCCGTGCCACCACCGGCGGCACGCTGGCCAAGGTGCTGGCGCTGGTCGCCTGCGTCGGCCTGATCTCGAGCTTTCACACCATTCTCTTCGCCAAGGGCCGGCAGATCTATTCGCTGTCGCGCGCCGGCTACTTTCCGCGCTTCCTGTCGATCACCCACGCGCGTCACAAGACACCGCATGTGGCGCTGCTCGCGGGCTCGGCCATGGCGCTCGCGATCATGTTCGCGCTGTGGTTCGGCATGGGAGCAGAGAACGCCGGCGCCGCGATACAAGGCATGCTGCTCAACATGGCGGTGGCCGGCGCCATGCTCTCCTATCTGGCGCAGGCCGTGAGCTTCATCGTGCTGCGCCTCAACCGGCCCGGACTCGACCGCCCTTATCGTTCGCCGCTGGGAATCGCCGGTGCGATCGTGACTCTGGCGCTGGCGCTGCTCACGCTCGCCTTCCAGCTCCTCGACCCGGTATTCGTGACCGGTGTGCTGGGTGTCGGCGTCTGGTTCGCGATCGGCATCGGCTGGTTCGCCGCCGTCGGCCGCCATCGTCTCGTGCTGTCGCCGGAGGAAGCCTTCGCGCTCGAAGCAGAACGATCAGTTGCGGAATGACGCCTCGACCGCGGCCTCGCGGTCGCGCTCGGCCAGGCTCTGCGCCACCTGCTTGCGCAGGCGATCCAGGTCGGGCCCGCGCAGCACGCCGCGCTTGGTTTCCGGATGGGTGATCGGATTGACCGGCTTGCCGTCGACCAGCAGCTCGAAATGGAGATGCGCGCCGGTCGAGCGGCCGGTGCTACCGACGAAGCCGATGACCTCGCCGCGCGACACTTTCGTGCCGGCAACAATGTCCGGCGCGAAGCCGGAGAGATGGCCGTACACCGTGGCGAGATTGCCGGCATGGTCGATGCGGATCCAGTTGCCGTAGCGGCCGTTGGGTCCGGCGCCGATCACCACGCCGTCGGCCGCGGCATGGACCGGCGTTCCCGCCGGCGCCACCAGGTCGACGCCTTCGTGCATGAACAGAGAGCGGCCGACGCGCGGGGCCTGCTGCCAGTTGCAGTAGGGCGAGAGCGCGGGCGTCCGGCCGTAGGACGACGAGCCGCCCGATGAGGCAAGCGGCGCCTCGCCGGTGATGGTGCCGGGCTTCAGGCCGGGCGGCAGCGCCGGCGGCGGGCGCAACGGCCCGCCCATGGCGCCCGACTTGCCCGCTGTCGGCGGCGGCGGCGGCTGGGCGAACGGATCGGCGCGCAAGCCGAAGCCCGAGGAGATGGACACGATCTCGATCGGCAGGCGGATCGCGGGGGGCGTCGTCGCCTGACCGCTCGCCAGCCAGAAATGCTCGACGCCGTCGCGCAGGCGGAAGCGGTGGATGGCAATGGTGCCCTTGGCGGCGGTCCTGAGCTCCGCCCACAGCACGCGGCCGGGCCCGATCGGAACGCCCTCGGCGATGAAGGTCCGCTCGTAACGGACATGGAAGCGGTCGCCGTTACGGACATCGCGGTCGAAGTCGATCGACGCCGCAAAGGCTTCCAGCGCATCCAGCATCGCCGGCACCGGCACGCCCGATTCGGCGATCGAGGCTTCCAGCGACTCCGCGACGGTGCCACTCGCCGCAATCTGACGGGAGAACGGCAGCAACTCGCGCGTCGGCTCGTCGTCGGCCTGCGCAGACGCGACCGAACCGAACAGCAAGGCGCCGGCAAGCGCCGCGACGAGAGATGACCTGTTCATGTGCCCGACTGTTTAGCGCATTTGCGGTCCCGCCCGCCACGCCCGAGTCGCCCGCCTGTGTCGCAGCCAAGTGCCTTGAAATGACCCGATTCGACCTAGGGCGTCGGCTTAAAAGCCTTCACGCGCGCGTCGGCGTCGGCGATCTGCGCCTTGGTCATGCGCTTGGCCAAGGTCGCCTTGTCCTTGATCGCCTGGTCGAGGCGGTCCTGATTCTTCGGCGTATAACCCTTGATGGCGAGCGTCAGCCACTTGTAAGCCTCGACATCGTTGTGCGGCGGGATGCCCTCGCCGAAGCCGTACATGAACCCGATGTCGTTCTGTGCCCGCGCGTAGCCCTGATTGGCGGCGAGCAGATAGAGCCGGGCGGCTTCGGTGTGATTGCGCGGCACGCCCTCGCCGCTCCAGTACATGGCGCCCAGCAGGGTCCGGGCCTCGGCATTGCCCTTGTCGGCCCACACCTTCCAGATGCGCGCCGCCGTCGCCATGTCCTTGCGTTCGTAGGCGCCGGCCGCCTGGCGCATCTCGGCTTCCAGCGATTGGGCCGCGGCGGGTGTGGCAAAGAGTGCGGCAACGACGATCAGCAGCTTCAAGATGTTCATGAACGCCATCCTATTGCCCGCCGTTTGATTTTCAATCACGCTGTGAGCAATGGAAATCGACGCCGCTTCAATTCACCTGCCCCTGATGGCGCGTTTCGCCATCGTCATGTTCCTCCTGCTCGCCACGCCCTACGTCGCCCGGCGCCTGCGCATTCCCGCCGTGGTCGGCTACATCCTGGTCGGAATCGTGGTCGGGCCGCATGTGCTGAGCGTGCTGCCGGGCAATTCCAAGGTCGGCGAGTTCTTCGCCGAGCTCGGCAAGCTCCTGCTGATGTTCTTCGTCGGTCTCGAGATCGACATGCAGCAGTTCCGCGAGCATCGTCGCAAGTCGCTGGTCTTCGGCCTCGCCACCTTCGCGCTCCCCATGGCAGCCGGCGTCGCCGTCGGCCTGGTGTTCGGCTATTCGATGCTGTCTTCCATCCTGATCGGCTCGCTGCTGGCCTCGCACACGCTGATCGCCTATCCGCTGGTGATGCAGGCGGGCCTCTCCAAGTATCTGCCGGTGACCGTGACGGTGGGCGCCACCATCCTCACCGACACGCTGTCGCTGCTGGTGCTTGCGATCTGCGTCACCACCCACAAGGCGGGCTTCATGAGCCCCATGGCGCTGGGGATCCAGCTCGCCGAACTCGCCCTGTTCGTCTTCATCATGGTCTATGTGCTGGGCCGCACCGGCCGCTGGCTGTTCACCCGCTTCGGGCGGACCGACGAGGCCTCGTTCGCCCTGATGCTGATCATCGTCGGCATCGGCGCGGCGCTCGCCGAAACGCTGCAGCTCGAAGGCATCCTCGGCGCCTTCCTGGCCGGCATCGCGGTCAACGAGGCGGTGCGCGACACCTCGGCCAAGGAGAAGATCGAGTTCCTCGGCAATGCCTTCTTCATCCCCTGCTTCTTCATCGTCACCGGCTTCCTGATCGACCTCAAGGTCTTCGCCGCCACGCTCGCGAGCCAGGCCGCGCTGGTCGCCGCCATCGTGGCCGGACTGATGGGATCGAAATGGATCGCCGCCGAACTGGTGGGCCGCGCCTGGAAGTTCTCCGCCAACGACCGCGGCCTGATGGGCTCGCTCACCTTTCCGCAGGTAGCGGCCACGCTCGCCACGGCGATCGTGGGCTACGAGGCCATGAACGCCGCCGGCCAGAGGCTGATCGACGAGCGCATGCTGAACGCGGTGGTGGTGCTGGTGATCGTGACCTCGGTGGTGGGCCCGATCCTCACCCAGCGCTACCTGCGCAAGATCGCGCCGACCTAGCTCCGAGGCTGTCTATCCGGCAGCCGGGATGCGGGCGACGACCTTGATCTCGAAATCGAAGCCGGCCAGCCAGGTGACGCCCACGGCGGTCCAGTTGGGATAGGGCGCCTCGCCGATCTCCGCCGTGCGCACCGCCATCACCGCCTCCAGCTGAGCTTCGGGATCGGTGTGAAAGGTCGTGACGTCCACGACATCGTCGAAGGTGCAGCCGGCCGCCGCCAATATGGCTTTCAGATTGGCGAAGGCGCGCCGGACCTGGTCCTCGAAAACCGGCTCGGGCGAGCCGTCGTCGCGGCTGCCGACCTGGCCGGAGACGAACAGCAGATCGCCGGAACGGATGGCCGGCGAGTAGCGATGCTTGTCGTAGAGCGCGTGGCGGCTATTCGCGGGAAAGATCGCATCGCGTTTGGGCATTTGTATTCCTTCGGGACCCCGTTGATCCGCCCGAAGTTGGTGACCTTCGCTGCGGATATCAAGCGAGGAGGACGGTAACCAAGTCACTCGACGGCCCGTCGCCGGCTCGCCTATGATTTGGCGGCAAGAACCAGACTCCGCGTGCGTTCCGTTTCCTGACGTCCAGGAGGTGCCCGTGGCTACAGCCGTTCTCATCGTTCGGGCCAGATTGAACAGCCTGTCCGACCGGCGGAAGTTCGACGATTGGTACCGCACCGAACATCTGCCCTCGGCGCTGAAGGCGTTCCAGGCGCAACGGGCGTGGCGCTGCTGGAGCCGGACCAATCCGCTCGTGCACCTGGCCCTCTACGAATTCCCGAGCGTCGAGGAGGCCGAGGCCATTCTCGACTCCGAGGCGCTGGCCGGCCAGATCGCCGAGTTCGACCACTTCTGGGGCACCGAGGTCACGCGCACGCGCGAAATCGTCGAGGTCGCGGAGGAACTTTCGGCGCGCGCCTGAAAAGAACGCCCCTACTTTGAATTCACCTCGCAGGCCGCCAGTTCCTTGCGGCGTGCGGCGTCTTCCACTGCATGCCTGGCGGCGGGATTGCGATTGCACCAGTTCATGTGTTGAACCAGGTTCGCACTCCACCGCATGCCGTCGAAGGTGCAACCCGACTCCAGGGACTGGGCAAGCTCCACCTGGCTCCGCGATCTGGCGGCGTATTCGTTGCAGTTCGTGATGGGGACCGCGCCGAAATTGCCCCGGCATGTCGTCAGTGTCTTGCGGCGCTCGTCGTCTTCCCGGCCACGGTCTTTGGGAGACGCCCCCTTGCACCAGTTCATGTGTGCCGCCGGGTCCGGGCTCCATCGCGGCCCCGGAAAATCGCAGCCGGTCGCCATCTGAACCTGGCTCGCGGCTTTTGCGACGTAATCCTGGCAACTCTCGATCGCGACCGGGCCGAACGAGCCCTGCGCGACGGCAGGCGTTGCCGCCAGAAGCGACAGGGACGCGAGGGCAACCGCGAGGGCCGTGGATTTGAGGGCCGTGGATTTCATGGTGTTCTCCACTGCACTCAACGCCGCTCTGTCGGCATAGTTGCGCCATGTCCGTTGTAACTCCAACCCTTCCCGTCCGCGCCGAGCGCCTGTGGGCGGCGCTGCTGGCAGCGACGCTGATGAACCTGCCCCTGGGGTCGGTCTACGCCTTCAGCGTGCTGTTGCGCCCGATCGAGCAGGAGCTTTCCATCCCGCGCTCGGCGTTGTCGCTCGTCTTCGGCCTGTGCACGGTGGGCTTCACGGTGGGCTCGGTCGCCGCCGCCTTCCTGTTTCGCGTCGCCCCCGCGCCGGCCCTGGTGCTGGCGAGCGCGCTGGTGGCCGCCGGCGGCATCGCGATGGCGGCGACCGCGACCGGCCTCGCGCAATTGCTCCTCGGCTACGGCATCGTGTTCGGCACCGGCGGCGGCGTGGCCTACATCCTGCTGCAGCAGGGCGTGAACATGCTGGTGCGGCGGCGCCAGGGGCTGGTGAACGGCTACATCGTCAGCCTCTACCCGATGGGCGCCATGATCGCGACGCCGCTCTTCCACGCCAGCAACGAGGCCTTTGGCTGGCGCACGACTCTGGCGGGACTGGCGGCCGTGCTGGTGGCAAGCGGCATCGCCGCGGCACTGCTCGCCCGGCATGGCGGCGCGCGGCTCGTCGCGCCCGCAAGCGGCACTTCGACAGGGCCCGCGATAGGATCAGCCATTATGGGCCCGACCTTCGTCAAGCTTTCGACGACCTTCTTCCTGGCCGCCTCCGCCGGGCTGATGGTGTTGAGCCAGGCGCGCGAGATCGTGGCTGCCTATGGCGGGGCGGCAGCCCTTGCGGTGGCGGCCACCACCGGCCTCACCGGCGCGATTGCCGCCGCGCGCATCGGCGGCGGCTGGCTGGTCGATCGCTTCGCGGTGCCGCACGTGATGTGCGCGGCGCACGGGCTGGCGCTCGGCGGCGGACTGCTGGTGACGCTGCTGCCCTCGCCCGTCACCGCGGTGCTGGGATTGGGGATGATCGGCCTCGGCTACGGCTTCGTCTCCGGCGCCACCGCCGGCGGGATCGGCCTTTACTGGCGCCCCGCCGACTACGGGCGCGTCGCCGGACGCACCTACGTCGCCTGGTGCCTGGCCGCCCTTACCTTGCCGGTCCTGGCCGGCTACCTGTTCGACACGACCCGCGCGTACGGCACGGCGGTGCTGATCGCCGCGGGCGCCAACGTCGCCGGCATGGCAATGGCGCTCACGATGCCGAAACGCGGTTGGCGCCAGGGAGGCTGACGGGCGGCTGAGCGCTTTGGTAGTATGTTCGTGCTGACCTGAAAGGATCGACCTCATGACCACCCTCACCCTCGCGGATGCCAATCGCGTGATCGCCGGCGCCATCGAGAAGGCGAACCAGCAAGGCACCCGGATGAACATCGCCGTGTGCGACACGGGCGGCCGGCTGCTGGCCTTTCAGCGCATGGATGGCGCCATGTGGGCGGGCTCCTTCGGCAGCCAGGGCAAGGCCATGGCCTCGGCCGCCTTCGGGCGCCCCAGTGGCGACCTGACGCCACGCGCCGACCATCCGACCTTGCGCGGCATCGCCGCCGCCGAAGGCAACCACATGTTCTACGGTCAGGGCGCCGTGCCCATCTTCCGCCAGGGTGTCCTGGTCGGCGCCTGCGGCGTGGGCGGCGGGACCGCCCAGGAAGACGAGGATTGCGCCCGCGCCGGGGTTGAAAAGCTATGATGCTGACGGATCGCCATGGACTTCCCCTCTCCACCACGAACGCCGTCGCGCGCGATGCCTACGTGGACGGGGTAAACCTTCTCCTCACCGTCTACCCCGGCGCCGCCGCGGCCTTCGACCGCGCCATCGCCGCCGATCCTGGGTTTGCCCTCGCCCATATCGGCAAGGCCCGTGGCCTTCAGCTCGCGGTCAACGTTGCTGGCATGCGGGCCTCTCTCGCCACGGCCCTCGCTCTCTCCGAAAGATGCTCGCCGCGCGAGCTCGGCCACATTGAAGTCTTTCGTCTCCTGTTTGCCGGCCAGGCCGTGGCAGCGCTGGCCGCGATCCGCGCCCATGTCGAGACCTGGCCGCGCGACGCGCTGGTGCTGAGCCTCGCCGCCAACCAGGGCGGCTTGATCGGCATGTCCGGCCTCTCCGGCCGCGAGCAGGGCCTGATCGATTTTCTGGCGCCGCTTGCCCCCCACTATGGCGAGGATTGGTGGTTCGAGGCCCACTACGGCATGGCGCTGTCGGAAATCGGCCAGCACGACGCGGCACGTCCGAAGATCGAACGTTCCCTCGCCCAGTTCAGGCGCAACGCCTATGGCGCCCATGCCTTCGCCCATCTCTGCTACGAGACCGGCGAGTGCGACAGCGGCATCGCCTTCATGCGCGACTGGCTGCCGCTCTACGATCGCGGTGGCGGGTTGTTCGGTCATCTGAACTGGCATCTCGGCCTGTTCGAGCTGCACGCCGGCCATCTCGACGCGGGGCTTCGCCTCTACAACGATGCCTTCTGCGCCGACGATCACCGCGGCGCGGTGCATCAGAAGCTCTCTGATTCTTCCTCGTTCCTGTGGCGATCGGAACTGGCGGGCCATCCCCGCGATCCCGCGCGCTGGGCGAAGCTCGTGGACTACGCGCGCGCGAAAATCCCCCGCCCGGGCTTTTCCCTCGCCGACTGGCATGTGGCCTTAGCCCTTGCCGCATCGGGCAACGAAGCGGCAACGGAGGAATGGGTAAAAGCCATCGAGGAGCTGGTGAAGGCCGGTCGCTATCCCTCCGGCGCCACCATCCCCACCGTGGCGCGCGCCTTCGCGGCGTTCCAGCGCGGCGACGATGCCGCGACCATCGACCTGATCGTGCCGATGCTGCCCGACCGCGAACGCATGGGCGGCAGCCGGGCGCAGATCGATCTGGTGGAAGCGACGCTGTTGCGGGCCTATCTGAACGCGGGTCGTGTGGCGGAGGCCCGGCATCTGCTCAGCGAGCGGCGCCCAGGCCCGGCGATCCTTCCGGTCGAGGGGCTTGAGCAGGGCGTAGCTGCTTAGAACCAAGAAAAGCCAAAGGAAGATCAGCCTCTGCCGGCAGCGGTGACGAAGAGTTCCATTGAACCTGAACATTGGACGCGGCTAGCCGCAACTTTGGTCTTGTCGTCTTTTTGCGCCCCGGGTTAATCGCAATTAGTGGTAGTTATCAACTTTTAGATGCACATAACATTGACATGTCTGCATGCTTGCATGCATACATGCGGCCATGAACACACCAAGAACATTACCCGGCCCTACTGCCAGCGTTCAATTCGCGGCTCGGCCTAAAGAGCCGCTACAGATTCGCCTTCCTGCTGGCATCAAGCGACAATTCAAGGCGCACGCGGCGCTTCGCGGTCTAGAACCCAACGAGCTATTCGTTGAGGTCTGGCAACACTATGAGCGAACGAAAATTGGCACCCTCTCTTCTAGCGAAGGTTAGCGAAATGACCGGGGTTGGATCAAAGGTTGCTGAAGACTTTAAGCACGCGATTGGCCACCAAAAATTTGCCACCGTACTGGCCGACCCGCCGTGGCAGTTTATCAATCGAACGGGCAAAGTCGCGCCAGAGCATCGACGTTTGATGCGCTATGGAACGATGAATGTGGACGATATTGGCGCATTGCCGGTGGCCGACGTACTGTTGCCAACGGCTCATTTGTATTTGTGGGTGCCGAACGCACTACTGCCCGACGGCCTACGAGTGATGCAGGCTTGGGGTTTCCGTTACAAAGCCAACATCGTCTGGCACAAGCTCCGGAAGGATGGCGGCAGCGATGGCCGCGGCGTCGGATTCTACTTTCGGAACGTCACCGAGATTCTCTTGTTCGGCACACGTGGAAAGAATGCACGCACCCAACAGCTCGGTCGCACACAGGTAAACTATATTGGCACCCGAAAGCGTGAGCACAGTCGAAAGCCCGACGAGCAATATGCGCTGATTCAAGGTTGCAGCCCCGGCCCATACCTCGAGATGTTTGCTCGAGGGACACGCGAGCGTTGGACCTCTTGGGGCAATCAAGCAGAGGCGAACTATCAGCCTACTTGGGATACATATGCGCACAATTCGGCCACCGAGAGGCGCGGTGTGCTTGAACAAGCTGACTAGATCCCAAGGGGTGACTCGGTGGACATCGACACTGCTCCATGGCGTCCCGGCAGTTTTACAAAGAACTTCAGCTGGGGCGACAAGTCCGACGGCTTAAGGCAATTGTACGAGCTCATAAGGTTGGGCTTTGACAACAAGATCGAGGATGTTCCTCGCAGCCGTTTCAGGGCTCGCGTCGCCACTTCTGGCCGGCCAGACTACATCCCCCTGAATTTCTTTCTCTTCAATAAGCCCATACACGGTGTCGACCACCTAATTGTCGACGAACTCGTATATCAAGCTCTTACGTCTGAGCATTCCGATCGGTTCGATAAGCTTGCTCTATTCGCGTTCAATCTGAGCCTAGTAGGGATCTGGAAAGGCGCAGCCGACTATCAGCGGCGCCCCGCTCTCTGGGCCTACCACTACGTATCCCGTCACATAGCAGGCGAACTTAAATGGAACATTGCGGCCGTTTCCGCTGACGACATTGAGAGGTTTGTTTCCGGAGACCGACGCTATGCCGCCAAGACCGCCAGGAAGCTAGCCACCAACCTCACATATCTGTACCGGATCGGGCATTTGGCTGAATTCGCGAACTCACACGTCGAACGCTGGTGGGTCGATGCCGTGTTCTTGACGCTTGATCGCGTGATCGAAGACCGCAAGATCGACGGTGTCGAAAGCACAGAGGAACAGTATCGAACGCTGCTGGAAAGGTCGGGCTTCCCAAACATCAGCGGTCGACGCAGCCTGGAAAAAGAGCTAGCTGCAGGTCACGTCACAGCGCTTTACGGCGAGTGTGGCAGTCGTGAAAGATTCTCCGAAGAATTTGTTCGGGAACGCTCTGTGCTTCGGATCCCGGACCTCCAATGGTTTGCGGCAAACGATCCGAGACCTCAAGGCGCAGTCCATCCGACCAACCCACGGATACTGAAAAGCATTCCGCGCGCCTGTGCGTTCCTTGCCAAGTACGCGGGCTTCAGTGTCATCGGTGCCGACGATATGGCGACGTTTGATCCGGCTGACTTTCTTCGTCGTCACACCGCCGCCGCCCTCGCGCGCCTGAAGGAACAAGGCATAGAGCCCACGATGACGGCTGAGGAGCTTATGAGGATCACGAGGGATCGATGACAACCTTGGTCGACACTAACGTTCTGATTTCAATATTGAACACCAAGGACTCCCATCACCAGTGGTCAGCCAGTCAATTGGCCCTCCGCAAGGCGGTGGGACCTGCACTGATCTGTGACATTGTGTATTGTGAGTTCTCGGTCGGGATGGTCGACCGAACTGCTGTCGATGCAGCAATACAGGCGCTCGCACTCGATCGTATTGGCCGAAGTAGCGACGCGGCTCTCTTCAGGGCAGGCCAAGCGTATAAGCAGTACCGCACGCAAAGTGGAACTAAGGCGAATGTGCTTTCGGATTTTCTAATCGGCGCCGTTGCCGAGGTCGCTGGTTTGCCTCTCCTTACGGCAAATGGGGGTGACTACACGGGATATTTTCCAACTGTTCAGCTGATCTGCCCTCCCTAGTTAATTGGAGAGTAGCATGCCGGGAGGCTTCCGAAGGTACCGGCACCGCTGGGTGCCGGATTGAACACCCCTCCGCAATCGCGCGTCACGCGCTCTGCCGGCACCGGGTCTCGCGCATCAGCAGGATACAGGCAACGCCCACGACCGCGCCGACAACGAGAACGCTGAAGGCCGCACTGTAGGCGGTTGGCGTATAGACGCGGGCGCCGCCCGCCGCCTCTCCGGTCCAGGCCAGATCGAGCAGCCAGCCGAGCAGCGGCTGATAGAGCGCGCCCGCGCCCGTCACCACGCCGTTTACGATGCCGAGCGCCGCGCCCGCGGCGGCCGGCGGGTTCAGTTCGCGGACCGCCGCGAATCCCAGGATCTGGCCGGAGCCGCCGAAACCGCAGAGGAAGCAGAGCGCGGTCACGGCCCACAGCGGCAATCCGGGCGCCCAGGCGAGTCCCGCTATCGCGACCGCCGTGAGCATCAGGCCCGCCACGAAGGGCGGCTTGCGCCGGCCGATGCGGTCGCTCAACCATCCGAGCACCGGCGCACCGACGCCCCAGCCGATGAACATCATCGACGTGACGCCGGCGGCCGAGGTGCGGTCCAGTCCCTGCGTCAGCACTAGGTACGGCACGCCCCACAGGCCGGCGAAGCCGAGCAGCGGCCCCGTGGTGCCGAGGCCCGCAATGGCAATCAACCAGGTCTGACGGTTCCGGCCGACCCGGGCGAGGCCCGTCATCACCTGCCGCAGGCCGCCCGAGGTCTGGCGTCTGTCGCGCACCGTGGCAAACGCCGCCAGCGCCAGCAACACGCCGCCTCCCGCCAGGGCGAGCGAGGCCTGCCGCCAATCGAGCTCCTCCACCAGCAGGCGCAGCGGCGCCTGGCCGAACACGCCGCCGGCCATGCCCAGCATCATGGCGAAACCCGAGAGCAGCGCGAAGCGCGCCGGCGGGAACCATTGCCCCGCCACCGTCATCGCGCCCACCAGGCTGAAGGCCGCCGTGGCGCCGATCAGGAAACGGCCGAGCGACAGCGCCCAGAGCGTGGGCGCCAGCGCGAACACGAGGCAGCCGGCGGCGCATCCCAGGGCGGCCACGGTCATCAGCCGGCGCGGCCCGAAGCGGTCCATCAGCAGGCCGACCGGAATCTGCATGCCGGCATAACCGTAGAAATAGAAGGCGGAGAGATTGCCGACGGCCGCCGCGCCGACGGCGAAGTCGCGCATCAGCTCGTCGATCATGACGCTGGGCGCCACGCGCAGGATCCAGGCATAGAAAAAGAACAGCGCACCGGTCGCCCAGCCATAGAGCGCCAGGCGAAGGATCGGATGCGCCGTCGCGCGCGGTTCCTGCTCGGCGTTCATGCGACGTGTCTCGCTCCTTCTGCCGCCTTGATAGCGTATGTCGACTGGCAGGTCTGCGGCGCACGTTTCGTTCAGCGAAGGGACGACGTCCCGGCGTCAGCCCTTCTCGATCAGGGCCCGCAGCGCCGGGAGCAGCAGGGGAAGTTCCTCCCACGCAGTCTTCCAGACGATGCTGCGATCGATATCGAAGTATCCGTGGATAAGGCGATTGCGCATCGACACGATCGATTGCCACGGCACGTCGGGGGCGAGCGCGCGACTCTCCGGCGAAATCCTGGCGGCTGCCTCGCCGGCGATTTCGATGGCCCGAACGATCGCGAACAGTAACTGGCGATCGTTGTCCAGATCGCCACGATTGCGCCCATCGATGAAATCTCCGACCGCCTCGATGGCCTCCATCATATGGAGGACCCTGACGCGGTCGTCAGGCCGCATATTGCACTTCGGCCGTCCGCAACACCTCGTCCCGGAAATGAGGGCTGAGATCCTGCGGCGTGCGCAGGTCGACCGGCCGGCCTCCGAGCAAAGCCGAAAGGTCCGCTTCGATGGCCGCCAGGCCGATCAGTCCCGGTTCCTTGCCGGCCGCGAACTCGACGAGAAGATCGAGGTCGCTCTCCGGTCGGGCGTTGTCCTGCAGCACCGAACCGAACAGGGAAAGCCGCTCGATCGAGTACCGCCGACAGAATTCGGCAAGTCCGTCGCGATCCTTGGTCAACGCATGAACCACGGCACACCCTCCTTGGCGGCTTGGCGACAGTATGCGTCAACTCGGCCGTGTTGATAAGAGCGGACTCGGATGCTGGGCAAATGCGCCGTCAACGCGGGTTGGATGCAAAGCCTGTGGCGCGAAATACGTCCCCCAGACAATCCATTTGTCGCGGCTAGGTCGGCTTTCGCGTGATAGTAGGCGGTTTCGACTTAATGCGGTCGTGACCTGCCGACAGAGCGGTAGTCATTGCTTCACGATCATACGTTGTCTGAAAGTTTCGGCCCGAGTGTCTCGCCACGACAGTCCGGGGCGCCCAGCCATTCAAGAACTCTCGCTCTGGAATCCCTCCCGAACCTGTCTCTTCAATGTAGGTATGGAATTGGAACGAGGCTCCCGGTGGAATGGGATTGACCTCTGACGCCGACAGCAACGCATGCGTGGTGGAAATCTTGCAATCGCGCCTCTCGCCACTATTGCCAGATACTACGCATGCGTCTTCGATCTGAACGGCTTCCGAACTTGCGCTTCGTGCATTAAGGCCTACGGCTGACATAAATAGCGCGCCCTTGTTGATGCGGCAGTCAATGACTAGTGGTTGAAATCAGACACAAGAGTCCCTTGAGCGCGCAGGATGCGCGCGGTCCGGAAGCTCATGATCTTGTGGACCGCGCGCATCCTGCGCGCTCATCTTCGGGTCTTGGGCCGCGGAGCGATCGCTTCAAGACGCGGTACCTTCCGTTAGATTCGATCCACTAGTGGCTTGGTCCATCTTATGGCGCTTCCGCCGCTAACAAGTGGCGCAAGGCGATCCACAGAAGCTCGAACCAAGCTCGAGCGTGCGATCAAAACGCAGCGACAGCGGTACACGAATCGAACCCCGGTAACTCACAGAGCGCCAAGCAAAAACTGCTCCCGGCGCCATCGACAGCAGTGTACCAATCGCAAGCAGCGCCAGAGCAAGGTTCGCGTCGGTGAAGCCACTGACTTGGGCCCCCAGCGCAAACAGATAGAACGCGGCTCCCGGCGCAAACTGTAAAATCTTTGATTGCATCGCAGCGTCGAGCTCACACCTAGAAAGGTGCCTCGCAAGTCGGCCACCATAGATCGCACCTCCAGGAGCCGGCGACGATCCATTGACAGGAAGCCGTCCGTTTCCTATATATCCTGTCGAGGAGGCGTCATGACCGATCCGTTTTCCCTGACCCATCGCCACGGCCGCAAATTGCCCCGCCGACGGGCGCGCCAGAGGACGTTCCTGAAGGCGCCGGGCGAGGCCGGCTCGGTGGTCCCTGCCGCTTCCATCGTCGATGCAGGGCGCACCACGCCCTGTACGTGGCGCAACACACTCCCCGGCTTCGTGTTCGCCGGGGAGACGTTGTTCGTAAATGAGTCACTCGGCGACTCACGTCCCATGTCGCGGCTTCGGCAGATGCGCCGTGAATCAATGGGTTGGCAGCAAGCACGCATCCCGGTAGCGACGGAAACAGGGTGTCTCACTGACTCGGCCCAAGAAGACGAATTCCGGTTTGCGCGCTTCTGCCGCGCACGGCGCGTCCCCGAGACTCCGGGAAAGGCCAACGAAAACAGGGAGGTGCGGGCTTTTGGGCGGACTCCCGACCTCCACGGGTCGTGAAGGTGTCTTTATCGGCGGAGCGCACAACTCCAGTTGCGCCCATGGTCATGAAACGAGGCGCAACTGGAGTTGCGCGCTCCCCCGAGGGGCCGTGTTTCTTCCCGTCCCGCTTACCCTATAGTCCCGGCCTCACGGAGGAGCAGTCGATGCAGGAACAGAAGCTCTACGGGCGGCGCGACGGCGCGGTCGGACACCTCGTTTTCAACAATCCGGCCAAGCTCAACGCCGTCTCCCTCGACATGTGGGAGAGCTTCGCGGGCATCCTGAAGGATTTCGACGCCGATCCCGGGATCCGCTGCCTGGTGGTGAGCGGTGCCGGCGGCAAGGCCTTCGTCTCGGGCGCCGACATTTCCAAGTTCGAGAGCGAGCGCGCCAACGCCGAGGCCCAGGTCCGCTACGACGCCATCTCCAAGGAAGGCTACGAGTCGCTCTACAATTTCTCCAAGCCCACCATCGCCAAGATCGCCGGCTACTGCATCGGTGGCGGCATGAACCTCGCGGCCTGCTGCGACCTGCGCTACTGCAACGAGGGCGCCCGCTTCGGCGTGCCGGCGGCCAAGCTCGGGCTCGGCTACGGCTTCCTGCGCATCGAACGCTTTTCGCGCATCGTCGGCCTGCCGCGCGCCATGGAGTTCCTGTTCACGGCCAAGCAGTATTCCTCGAAGGAAGCCCATGACATGGGTCTGGTCCACGGCGTCGCCGCCACCGACGCCGAGCTCGACGCCATGGTCGACGGCATCACCGGCGCCATCGCCCAGAACGCCCCGCTCACCATCGGGCTCGCCAAGGCCGCGGCCCGCGAGATCGCCAAGCCCGAGTCGCAGCAGGACCATGCGAAGCTCGAGAAGATGGCGGTGGCCTGCTTCGACAGCGACGACTTCAAGGAAGGCCGCCGGGCCTTCATGGAAAAGCGACGGCCCATCTTCAAAGGAAAATAAGTACCGTCGCCCCGAGCGAAGCCGAGGGGCCTCTCATCGATCCAGAAAAGGTCCCTCCACTCCGCTTCGCTCCGGTCGGGATGACAAGCTAAAGGAACGTGCACCATGGCCAAGCTCCCGCTCTCGCACATCAAGGTCCTCGACCTCACCGCCCACCGCGCCGGCCCGACCGCCGTGCGCCAGCTCGCCGACTGGGGCGCCGAGGTGATCAAGATCGAGCAGCCGCCCGAGCCAGGCACGGCGACCGACTCGATGGGCGGCGCGCGCCACGGCTTCGACTTCCAGAACCTGCATCGCAACAAGCAGGCGATCACGCTCAACCTCAAGAGCAAGGAAGGCCACGCGATCTTCATGAAGCTCGCGAAGAAGGCCGACGTGATCGTCGAGAACTACCGCTCCGACGTGAAATACCGTCTCAAGGTCGACTACAAGTCGGTCAGGAAGGTGAACCCCAAGATCGTCTACGGCTCGATCGCGGGCTTCGGCCAGAGCGGCCCCGACGCGGCGCGCCCCGGCGTCGACCAGATTGCGCAGGGCATGGGCGGGCTGATGTCGATCACCGGCGAGCCCGGCCGCGGCCCGATGCGTGTCGGCATTCCCATCTGCGATCTCACGGCGGGCTTGCTGCTCGCCCAGGCGATCACCCTCGCCCTCTACAATCGCGAACGCGCCGGGAAAGGCCAGTGGGTCCACACCTCGCTGATCGAGGCGCAGATCTTCATGCTCGACTTCCAGGCCGCGCGCTGGCTGATGAAGGGCGAGGTGCCCAAGCAGGCGGGCAACGACCACCCGACCTCGATCCCGACCGGCGTGTTCCAGACCAGCGACGGCCATATCAACATCGCCGCCGCCGGACAGAGCATGTGGAAGCGCTTCGCCCAGGTCATGGGCGGCGGCCAGTTGCTCGACCATCCCGAGCACGCGACGCCTGCGTTGCGCTCGGAGAACCGCAAGGCGCTGAACGAGCGCATCGGCGAGGTCACGCGGACCAACACGTCGGCGCACTGGATTGCGGCGCTCAACAAGGCGGGCGTTCCATGCGGGCCGATCAACTCGATCGACATGACCTTCGCCGAGCCGCAGGTGAAACATCTCGGCATCGCGCGCGGCGTAAAGCATCCCAAGCTCGGCGAGATCAAGGTGGTCGGCAATCCGATCAACCTCACGGGCTCGCCGCAACCGAAGAAACTGAAGCCCACGCCCGATCTCGGCCAGCACACCAACGCGGTGCTCAAGAGCCTCGGCATGAGCGCCAAGAAGATCAAGGCACTGCGCACCGGAGGCGTCGTTTGATGGCAACCAACGGCAGATCAGCGCTCGTTACAGGTGCAGGCAAGAACATCGGCCGTGCCTGCGTGCTGGGCCTTGCGGAAGATGGCTTCAATGTCGCGATCAACGGCTCGAGCGACCGCGCCGCCTGCGAAAGCGTCGCCAAGGAAGCAGCATCGTTCGGCGTGAAGACGCTGGTCGTCATGGGCGACGTCGGCAAGCCCGGGGAATGCAAGCGCATCGCCGCCGAGGCGATCCAGGCCTTCGGTGCCATCGACGTGCTGGTGAACAACGCCGCGCTTCGGCCGGGCAAGCCGTTCCTGGAGATGACCGATGCCGAGTGGCAGCGCGTGATCGACGTCGACATGAACGCCGCCTTCTGGCTTTCGCGTGCCTGCCTGCCCGGCATGCTGAAGAAGGGCTGGGGCCGCATCGTCAACTTCACCGGCATGAATGCCATCCACGGCTATGCCGGACGCGCGCCGGTGTCGGTCGCCAAGCACGGCGTGTGGGGCCTCACCAAGTCCCTGGCCAAGGAGTTCGGGCCAAAGGGCGTGACGACCAACGCCATCTCGCCCGGACCTATCGCTTCCGACGTCGAAGGCGACGATGCCTCGTCGCATCACCGCCGCGAGACGATGGCCAAGGTGCCGCTCGGCCGCATGGGCACGCCCGTCGAGGTCGCGGCCACCGCTCGGCTGCTGGTCTCCGACAACGGCGCCTACATCAACGGCCAGATGATCCAGGTGAACGGCGGCGCCGAGACCTAGCGCCGCTACTCCAGCGGCCCCTACTCCATTGGAAGGCCGGTCGTCTTCGCGACGGCGGTCCAGCGTTCGACCTCGCGTGCGACGAACTCGGCGAAGGCCCTCCGGCTCTCGAGGTCGACGCGCGCGCCCTGTTCCTGCCAGACGAGCTTGACGTCGCCTTCGCCCAGTGCCGCCTGGACGGCAGCGTGCAGCGCATCGAGCGGCTCGTCCGGCGTGGCCTTGGGCGCGAACAGGCCGTACCAGGTGCTGACGTTGAAATCCGGCACGCCCGCCTCGGCGAAGGTCGGCACGTTGGGCAGCTGCGGTTCGCGCTGGCGGGTGGCGATCGCCAGCGCCCGCAACCGGCCGGACTGCACGTAGGACGACACGGTGCTGAACGGCTGGAAGGTGGCGTCGAGCTGGCCCGAGAGAAGGTCCTGCAGGGCCGGGCCGCCGCCGCGGTAGGGCACGTGGGTGAGCCTGATTCCGGTGCGTCGCTGCAGGAGCTCGATCGCGAGATGCGCCATCGTGCCCAGTCCCGACGAGCCGACGTTGATGGCTTCCGGGGACTTCCGCGCGGCGGCCAGGAAGCCCGCCAGATCTTTTACGTCGAGCTTGGCGGGATTGACGACCAGGCCGACCGGAACGCCCGCGATGGCGCTCACCGGCGCGAAGTCGCGCAGCAGGTCGAAGCCCTGCTCGGCATAGACGACGGGTGCGAAGGTGAGGCTGGTGTTGCCGACCAGCAGGGTGCAACCGTCGGGCCGCGCTCGCGACACGATCGAGCCACCCAGCGTGCCGCCGGCACCGCCGCGGTTCTCGACCACGAGCGACTGGCCGAAATGTCGGCCGACGTAGGCCGCCACGGGGCGCGCAAACGTGTCGTTCGAACCGCCGGGCGGAAACGGCACGATCCAGTTCATCGACCGCGGCGGCCGCCAGTTGGCGGCGAACAACGGCGTGGCGGCACTTGCGGCGAGCAATCCGCCCAACGCGGCCCGGCGAGGGATACTCCGAGGGATCTTCATCGGCTACTCCATCTGCACATTGGCGGCCTTGGCGATGCGGCTCCAGCGCCCGGTATCGAGCGCCACGAAGCGGGCGAAGTCGGCGCGGCTCTCGGGTTCGACCTTGGCGCCCTGCTCCCGCCACAGGCGCTTCACGCCTTCGCCGGCGATCGCTTCCTGCACGGCGTCATGCAACCGGTCGAGGATCGCACCGGGCGTCCTCGCCGGGGCAAACAGGCCGAACCAGGTGGTCATGCGGAAGTCGGCAAGGCCCGCCTCGTGTGCCGTGGGCACCTCCGGGATCAACGCCTCGCGGCGGCGGCTGGCCACCGCGAGCGCGCGCAGCTTGCCCGACTTCACGTAGCCCGCGGCGGCACTGACCAGGACGAAGGCGGCGGCGATCTGCCCGGCCAGCAGGTCCTGCAGCATCGGCGCGCCGCCGCGATAAGGCACATGATTGAGCTTCACGCCGGCGTGACCCTCGAAGCGGCCGATGGCGAGATGCGTCACCGTCCCGAGGCCGGCCGATCCGATGTCGATCTCGCCGGGCTTCGTTCTTGCAGCCTCGAGTAACGCCGCAAGGGTCGGAACATCGAGGCGCGCCGGATTGATCACCAGCACATACGGCACGCGGCCGAACGCGCTGATGGGGGCGAAGTCGCGGGCGAAATCGAAGCCTGCCTTGGGATAGATCATGGGCGCATAGGTGAGGCCAGTGTCGCCGACCAGCAGGGTGTAGCCGTCGGCCGGCGCGCGGGCGGCCACCGCCGTGCCCAGCGTGCCGCCGGCCCCGCTCCTGTTGTCGATCACCATCGTCTGGCCGAGCCGGTCGGTCACATGGGCGGCGATCGGCCGGGCGAACATGTCCGAGCCGCCACCTGGCGGAAACGGCACGATCCAACTCACCGACCGCGCCGGCCATTCGCCCGCGCGTGCGCCGGCTCCCGCACCTACAGTCAGCAACCCACCGAGTACCGAACGCCTTGCGATCCTCATCATGCGACCGGGAGCTTAGCGACGAGGCCGGGCCGTCGCTACCGCATTGCTTCCCGATGAGGTAGGCTTGTCGCTGTCGGCCATGCGAATGGCCGGCCAAAGAAGGAAAAGTTTTCGGAGGCAACACCCAGGAGACACCCATGAGCCGTCACAAAGGCTTAACAGTCGCTGCAGTCGTGGCAGCAAGCGTGCTTGCGTGGTCCGGTAATGCGTTTGCCCAGGCGAAGATCGTCGATGGGCCGGACGTGAGATGGAAGCTGGCGGCCTGGGGCAAGCCACGCGCGGCCACCCAGAACATCGAGACGCTCAAGAAATTCATGGAAGAGCGCACCGGTGGCAAGTTCAAGATCCAGATCGGCTACGAGAGCTTCGGCCAACCCAAGGAACTACTGGACTCGCTCAAGGTCGGCAGCCTCGAGATGACCAACATCTGCGCCTCATATCATCCCGAGAAGCTGCCGATCTTCTCCGCGCTCGACCTGCCGTTCCTGCCGATTCCCGATCTCGATACGCAGGAGAAGGTGCACCTTGCCTGGTACAAGCACCCGCTGGTCGTGAAGGAGTTTGCCGGCTGGAACGCCATGCCTTACCTCTCCGCGGTGTTGCCGACCAACGAGTTCGTCGGCCGCGGCAAGGCGCCGAAGACCATCGAGGATTTCAAGGGCATGCGCGTGCGTGCGCTGGCCGGCATCGGCGACGCGATGCGCAAACTGGGCGCGGTGCCGACCTCGGTCGACGCAACGGAAGTCTACACCTCGCTCGAGCGCGGCACCGTCGATGCAGCGGCCTTTCCGACCACCTACGCGCACCAGTCGTACCGCACCTACGAAGTCGGCAAGTGGTACACCGAGAACATGAATCTGGGTAACGTCGCTTGCCCGACCCTGATCCACGTCGATCGTTGGGCCGAACTGCCGCAGCAGTACAGGGACCTTCTGATCGAGGCGCAGCCTCTCGCGCACGCCGCCGTCAAGAAGGCCTATCTCGAGGCCGACGAGAAGAACATCCCGCTGTTCAAGAAGAAGCTGCAGTTCATCAAGTTCACGCCCGACGAACTCGCGGCCTTCCGCAAGGCCGGCGGCCAGCCAGTGTGGGACGAGTGGGTCGCCAAGCGCGAGGCCCAGGGCATCCCGGGACGCGAACTGCTGGACTTCCTGCTCAAGGCAGCCGCCTCGCCGAAATCCTGATCGGCGCTCAGGTCCCGAGATCGAGAATGAAGGTCACGATCTCGGGGAAGGCCGTCAGGAAGCCGATGGTGATGATGTCGGCGATGATGAATGGCCAGATGCCTCGGAAGATGTCGGCAACCGAGATATCCGGCCGCACGCCGTTGACGACGAATACGACCAGGCCGACCGGCGGCGACAGCGTCGCGATGCCGCTCAGCTTCACCAGGATGATACCGAACCAGATCGGGTCGTAGCCCAGCGCCTCGATCACCGGGAAGATCACGGGCAAGGTCAGCAGGAACATGCCGATGCCTTCGAGGATGGTGCCCAGGAGCAGGTAGATCAGGTAGATCGACAGCAGGATGACGAGCGGCGGCACGTCGAGGCCGGTGACCCATTTCGCCAGCTCCTCCGGCAACCCGGCGAAGCCCAGGAAGCGCACGAAGATCAGCACCCCCCAGATCACGGTGAAGATCACCGCGGTCAGCCGCGCCGTTTCGAGCAGCGCGCCCTTCAGCTCGGGCCATTTCATGCCGTTCATCAGCGCGATGACGAAGACGCAGAGCGCGCCCAGAGATCCCGCTTCGGTCGGCGTCGCCACGCCGGTCAGCATGCTGTAGAAGATGATGCCGATCACCAGCACGATCGGCGCCGTGCCGGGCAGCGACTTGAAGCGCTGTGGCCAGGTATAGCCGCGGATCGGCTTGCCGAGCTCGGGATTGCGCCAGCACATGAAAAGAATGATCGCGGTGTAGACGAAGGCCGAGAAGATTCCCGGCACGAAGCCCGCGATCAGCAGCTTGCCGATCGATTGCTCGGTGATGATGCCGTAGACGACCAGCAGCGCGCTGGGCGGGATCAGCGAATCGAGCGTGGCGCCGGCGGCAACCACGCCGGCGGCCAGCCGCTTGTTGTATCCCGCCTTCAGCATTTCCGGGATCGCCACCTTGGCGAACACCGCGGCGGCGGCGGTATTGGCGCCCGACACGGCCGAGAAGCCGGCGACGGCATAGACGGTGGCGATGGCGAGACCACCGGGCAGCCAGCCCAGCCAGCGCCGCGCCGCCTCGAAGGCCGCCTGGGTTATGCCCGCATAGTAGGCGAGATAGCCGATCAGGATGAACATCGGCAGCACGCTCAGCGTGTAGTTTACGACCGAAGCGTGTGGCACGACGCCGGAGGTGCGCAGACCGGGGCCCCAGCCGGTCAGGACGGCAAGGCCAAACGCGCCGATGATCGCGGCGGCATAGGCGATGCGCACGCCCAGAACGCAGAGCAGGACCAGGAGGCCGCAGCCGATGAACCCCCAGGTCAGCGGTTCGAGGGTCATGACCGCTTCTCCCCGGGTCCTTGTTCTTCTCGCCCCAGCGCTTCCTCGATCTCTTTCTGCGCCTGCGCTTCGATCGTTTCGAGCGTCGGGACCGCGACGGGTGTTGCCAGCGGGTAGCGGATCAGTCGGGCATAGTCGATCGACTGCAGCACCAGCCTGACCCAGAGCACCGTCAGCACGAACGGCACGATCAGCTTGGTTGGCCACACCGGCAGCTTGATGTCGATGGTCGAGTCGCCGAGCTGCCAGGCCCTCAGGAAATTCTGGAACGTCGAGTCGACGAGGACGGTGATGACGACCAGGGCGATGAGGACGCAGAACAGCTCCATCGACCACAGGAAACGCAACGAGAAGCCGCGCAGCAGCAGGTCCATGCGGATGTGGGCACCGACGCGCTGGGCATAGGCGATGCCGAGGAAGGCGAACAGCGCGCTCGCCTGCTCCATGTAGTCGATGTAGCCGTAGATCGCGGTGTCGAAGACCGTGCGGCCGACGATCTGGAAGACACCGACGAACATCAGGAAGAAGATCGCGGCCGCGGCGATCAGGTTCAGCCCGTCTTCCAGCCACGACCAATAGCGGTGCGCGGCCGCCAAAGCGGCCGTCCCGTCTCCTTGCATGCGACCCTCCCGTTGCCGGCGGCGGCCCGTTTTCGGGTCTCCGTTTGCCGCTGGCTTGGAGGGAGGCTAGCCCCGTACCCCGTCCGGTTCAATCGACTGCACCGCACCGAATGCGGCCCCTTCTCCGCCGAAGCGGAGAAGGGGAGATTTCTTTACATGCCGAGCTGGCTGATGAACTTGGTGTTGAGATAGGCCTCGAGTGCCTCGAGACCGCCTTCCGAGCCGTAGCCCGAGTCCTTCATGCCGCCGAACGGCACTTCCGGCAGGGCGAGGCCATGGTGATTGATCGACACCATGCCGCTTTCGAACGCGGCCCCAACCTGGGCCATCGTCTTGGTGTTCTTGGTGTAGGCGTAGGCGGCGAGGCCCCAGTCGAGACGATTCGCTTCCTTCATCGCGCCGTCGAAATCCTTGAACGGGGTGATCGGCGCCAGCGGGCCGAACGGCTCGTCGTTCATGATCTTGGCGCCGAGCGGCACGTCGGTCATGACCGTGGGTTCGTAGAAATAGCCCTTGTTGCCCTTCCTCTGGCCGCCGGCATGGATCCTGGCGCCTTTCGAAATCGCGTCGGACACGAACGTGTCCATCGCATGCAAGCGACGCTCGGCCACCAGCGGACCCATCTTGGTGTCGGCGTCGAGCCCGTTGCCCACCTTCATGTTCTTGGCGTAGGCGGTGAAGCGCTCGACGAACTCCGGATAGACCTTCTCGTGCACCAGGAAGCGCGTCGGCGCGACGCAGACCTGGCCCGCGTTCCTGAACTTGTTGGCGCCCAGCACGTTAACGGCCTGCTCGAGATCGGCGTCCTCGAACACGATGGCGGGCGCATGGCCGCCCAGTTCCATGGTGACGCGCTTCATGTGCGCGCCGGCCAATGCGGCGAGCTGCTTGCCGACCGGCGTCGAACCGGTGAAGGTCACCTTCTTGATGATCGGATGCGGGATCAGATATTCGCTGATCTCCGCCGGCACGCCGTAGACGAGCTGGATCACGCCCGCCGGTACGCCGGCATCGACGAAGGCTTTTATGAGTTGGGCGCAGGAGCCGGGCGTGTCTTCCGGACCCTTGATGATGATCGAGCAGCCAGTGGCGAGCGCCGCCGAGGCCTTGCGCACCACCTGGTTGATCGGGAAGTTCCACGGCGTGAAGGCCGCGACCGGCCCGACCGGCTCCTTCGTGACGAGCTGATAGATGTTCTCGGCCCGCGCCGGCACGATGCGGCCATAGGTGCGCCGGCCTTCCTCGGCCATCCAGTCGATGATGTCGGCGGCGAGGCTGGTCTCGACCTTGGCCTCGTAGAGCGGCTTGCCCTGCTCCATGGTCATGATCGCGCAGATCTCGTCGAGGCGCTGGCGCATCAGGTCTGCGGCCTTGCGCATGATCTTGTAGCGCTCGTAGGCCGAGACCTTCTTCCATTGCCTAAAACCCTTGTCGGCGGCAGCAAGCGCACGATCGAGGTCGGCCTTCTCCGCATGCGCCACCTGGCCGATCACTTCCTCGGTCGCGGGATTGATGACGGGAATGGTCCGTCCATTGGCGCCCTTGGTCCAGGCGCCGTCGATCATCAGGGAGACATCGCTGTAGGTCATCGTTTCCTCCAAAATGCTTCAGCTTCCGCGATACGTTGAATAGCTCCAAGGTGTGCAGAGCAACGGCACGTGATAATGCCCTTCCGGCTCGGCGATGGAAAAGCGCAAAGGTACGATGTCGAGGAATGGCGGATCGCCCTGCTCGATACCCCTGCTGCGGAAATGGTCACCGATGGCGAAGCGCAGTTCGTAGCGGCCGATCGGCAACGGGCGGTCGCCGATCAATGGCCGGTCGGTGCGGCCATCGGCGTTGGTGACAGCCGCGGCAATGCGATGCGCGGCTTCGCCGGCGAATTCGTGGAGCTCGACCGCAACGCCCACCGCCGGCCGGCCGGCATGCGTATCGAGCACGTGGGTGCTGAGGCGGCCGTTCACCCGCGGCATGCCCTCGCCCGTCACCTTGGCCGCGACGCGCAGCCGCGTGATGTAAAAGACTTCCATCAACGCGGCGGCGAACTCCGTGGCGGTATCGTGGCCGAGACGGCGCTCGAACTGCGTCAGGATCGAATCGCGCGTGTGGCGGCGCACGCAGACGATGAACGGAAAGCCGAACTTCGCCTTGTAGGCATCGTTCAGGCGATGGAAGCGCGCGAAGTCGGCCTCGCACAGTGAATCGAGGCCGACGCTCGACTGCTCACTCTTCGAGTCATCGGTGATCGCACCGGCACGGGCGGCCTTGCCGGCGAGGTCGGGATGGTCGCGCAGGAAGTCGAGCTGGCGCTCGCGCGATGCCGACCGCACCGCGCCCATCATCGCGTCGTGCAGCGCCGTTACGCTTGGGAACGGGCGTTTGACCCATGCCGCCTCTGCGACCCAGGGGGCGAGTTCGAAGGTCTCGCCGACCGCCGCGGAAAAAGCCGGAAGGGTCATCTGATTGAGGTCGGCCAATGGCAGCGTCATGCCGGCGACCTAGCACGGTCCGTCCGCTGCCTCCACCGCCCCGCCCGCTGCCTCCACCGCCCCGCCAATTGACGGCGGCCCTGCCGCTCTCCGACGGTGGCGCTTCGTCGTTTCGAACGCTCGGCCCGCCGGGTATATACCGGCGGGCATGAATGTCCCCTTCCCCGCCACATCGACCGAGATCGCCGCAATTCGCCGGCGCTATCTCTGGATGGCGACGTCGGTCTTCTTCCTCGACCTCGCCATCACTGCGGTCTTCATGGCGACTTCGGGTGCCTGGGCCAGCGCTTGGCGACAGGTCGGCATCAGCCTGCTGCTCCTGCTCGGCGTCAATTGGCTGGTCGTCCGCCAGCTCTTCGAGCCGATCCGGCGCTATCTCGACGGCAACATCCCGTTCGAGGACATCCAGCGCCGTCTCACCCAGCTGCCGCTGCTGACGGCGCAAACGACGGCAATTCTGGCTCTTGCCGTCTGGGCCTTCAGATTCTCGGTGCCGTGGTGGGTCGACGAATCGGCCGGTATCCCCAAACCCACGATCGGCGACCTCTTCGTCGGGTTGGTGGTCCTCACGATCTTCTATTTCACCTACACCTACTTCGTCGTCAGCGACTACCTCGCCAGCCTTTGCACCTTCATCTTCAGACACTACGGCCGGAACCTCGGTCTTTTCTTCGGCAGCTACACGATAAAACTCCTCGTCGGGTTGCTGGTGATTTCGATCGGCCCGCTGGCGGCCATTCTGGCCGACCTCTTCTCCTACGAGGCCGAGCGCCTGCAGTCCGAGATCCTGATCGATATCGCCTCGGCCGTGATCGGGGTGGCCATCACGGCCTACTTCATCAGCCGTTCGCTGCTGCGCCCCCTCCACACGCTCTCGAGCGCAATGACGAAGGTGGCCGACGGCGACCTCAGTGTGCGCGTACCCGTGACCTCCAACGACGACGTCGGTGAACTCACCGGCCAGTTCAACAACATGATCGAGGGCCTGCGCGAGCGCGAACGCATTCGCGAGACCTTCGGCCGCTACGTCGACCAGAGCGTGGCCTCGGCCATCCTGCATCGCGAGGGCCAGGGCGTGCTGGCGGGAGAGACGCGCGAGGCCACGGTCCTGTTCACCGACATCGCGGGCTTCACCACCATCGCCGAGTACCTGGCGCCCGACCGGCTGGTGACAGCGCTCAACGAATATCTCGAGACGGTGCTGGGCCCGATCCGCGCCCATGGCGGCGTGGTCAATACCTTCATCGGCGACGGCCTGTTCGCGAGTTTCAACATGCCGCTCGGCTGCGAGAATCATGCCGCCGCCGCAGTGCGCGCCGCGATCGACATCCAGCGCGCCGTCGGCAGCCGAGTCTTCGGCGACCAGGGCGTGGCCTTCGCCACCCGGATCGGCATCAGCACCGGCAACGTGATCGGCGGTTCGGTCGGCGCCGGCCAGCGCATGAGCTTCACGCTGCTCGGCGACACCGTGAACCTCGCATCGCGGCTGGAGGAGTTGAACAAGCAGCACGGCACGCGCATTCTCGTTTCCGAAAGCACCTGCACGGCATGCAACGGCGAGTTCGAGTTCGCAGCACTGGGCAGCGTCGTCGTTCGTGGCCGCAGCGATGCGGTCGCCGTCTTCAGCATCGATCCCAACAGCCAGGAAAAACATTCATGAACGCGTCCGGATTGTCGCCCGATCAGGTGAAGCTGCAGGCCCGTGCCCGCGAACTGGCCTCGGGGCCGGTGGCGAAAAGAGCGGCCGACGTCGACCGCACCGAGCAGTATCCCTGGGACAATGTCGAACTGCTAAAGGACGCCAAGCTGATCGGCATGACGATCCCCACGCAGTACGGCGGCCAGGGCAAGGGCTGGCTCGAAGCGGTGCTGGCGATCGAGGCGCTGTCGGCGGCCTGTGCGGTCACCGGCCGCATCGCCGTCGAGACCAACATGGGCGCCATCAGCGCGGTGATGGCCTACGGCTCCGAAGAGCAGAAGAAAATGTGCGCCGACATGGTGCTGGCCGGCGACAAGCCCGCCATCTGCATCACCGAGCCCGAGGCGGGCTCCGACGCCAACGGCATGACCACGCGCGCCGACAAGAAGGGCAACCGCTACGTGATCAACGGGCGCAAGCACTGGATCACCGGCGGCGGCGTCTCGCGCCTGCACCTGATCTTCGCCAAGGTCTACGACGAGAAGAACAACTACGAGGGAATCGGCGGCTTCCTCGCGATCCGCGACGAGACCAAGGGCCTCAAGATCACCAAGCGCGAGCCGACCATGGGGCTGCGCGGCATTCCCGAGGCGGTGATCGATTTCGAGGACATGGACGTGCCGCCGTCGGCGCTGGTGATCCCGCCGCGCGGCCTGAAGAAGGGCTTCGCCGACCTGATGACCGCCTACAACAGCCAGCGCGTCGGCGCCGCCACCGTGGCGCTCGGCATCGCCGAGGGCGCCTATCGGCTCGCCCTCGACTGGTCGGAGAAGCGCCACCAGTTCGGCCGGCCGATCAACGAATTCCAGGGCCTGCAGTGGAAGCTCGCGGACATGTCGATAAAACTCTCGGCGGCACGGGCGCTGGTCTACAACGCGGCGCGCAGCGGCGAAGGCGGCTTCCCCGACATGCTGATGGCGGCGCAAGCCAAGGTGTTCACGTCGGAGAGCGCCATCCAGATCGTGAACGAGGCGCTGCAATTCTTCGGCGCGCGCGGCTACAGCCGCGAGCTGCCGCTGGAGCGCATGGCGCGCGACGTTCGCATGTTCACCATCGGCGGCGGCACGGCGGAAGTGCTGCGCAACGTGGTGGCCGGCGCGCTCCTCAAGAAGAAGCTGCCGCAGACGCGCGATGGCTGGGGCCAGGTCTAACGCCCGAACCGGTTCCACTTGCCGTCGTTGCCGCGCAGCACGACGAACTCGGTGCCCTTCTTGCCCGTCTCGTCGCGCGGCGTGCAGGAGACGGAGATCCAGGACTGGAAATCCCAGCGTGCCGAACAACTTTCCATCGCGCAGGGCAAGGCGATCTCCGCCTCGACGGCCAGGCCATCGTCTGACGGCTTGTAGATGGAGAGCGTGCCCCGTTCCGGCAGGAGCGAGCAGGCAACGCTGAGGAACCTCGATTTGTCCGAGGCCCAGACCGGCGCGCCATAGGCGGTGAACAGCCGGCCCGTGCGCTTCATCACCAGCGTGTAGGAAAAGTCTTCGTAGCCCGGCGTGCGGACGACGTAGAAGCGCCCGGGATCGTCGAATCTTTCGTAGAGATACCGATAGGCGGTGTCGCCGTAGGGGCAGTCCCGCAGTTCGACCGCCTTGCCGCCATCGATCGCCAGACGGAGCCGGTCGCCCTGGCGCGCCACGTTCGGCACGTCGCCCCTAAAACGCTGCGCTTCCTGCGGCCATTCCTTGGTCTGATTTTCGCGCTCGTATTCCTGGCTGGGCGGCGCGCCGTTCGGCATGCAGGTCTTCGGCTCTTCGCCGGTCACTTGCGCAAGTGCGGCGGTGGGCAGCAGCAGGGCGGCAAGACAGGCCAGGCGAGCGAGCATGCGGTTACCGGTCGGTCGGACGCTTCAGCATAGTCTCCAGGCTGACCGAGCGCAGCGTCGCTTCGGCGATCTCGTCTATTTCCTGAAGCACGCGCTGCAGCGCCCCGCCGATTTCGGTGTCCTCACCCGGCTCCTTGGCGCGATTGCCGGGTGCCGGCTCGAACAAGGCGACGATATCCATCAGGGTGACGCGATGGCGGTTACCGGTGAAGCGGTAGCCGCCCGAGGCGCCGCGTTCGGCCTGCACCAGGCCTGCAGTCGAGAGCGTGCGCAGGACCTTGGCCAGATGATGCGTCGACACGCCGAAACGCTCGGCGAGATCGGCCGACGACAAGGTCTGTGCGGGATCTCGCGCCAGTTCGAGCGTGGCGTAGAGACCGAGCCGCGTCGCCGTCTGCAGCTTCACGACAAATCCTTGTCGAGTTGCAGCGAAGGTCCCGCGACCAGGCCCTGCGCCCGGAAGAAGGAGAGGATCGGATGATCCTTGCGATCGACCAGGGTGCGCACGCGCGTCACGCCTGCGGCCTTGAAGCGCGCCACCAGCGCGTCGAACAGCGCACTGCCGGTGCCCTTGAGGCGAAGTTTGGGATCGATCTGGATGGCGAACACCCAGCCGGCCGGCGGCTGGCCGAACTCCCAGGCGCGGACCTCGCCCGCGATGAAGCCCGCGAAGGTGCCCTTGCCGGTCTCGGCCACCAGGAAATGCAGGCCTGGGGCGAGCCGCTCCCGCCAGTAATCCGGCTTGGAAGTGCCCGTCAGGCGGCCGTCCAGCGCGGAAATCGCCGGCAGGTCAGAGGCTTGGGCGGGACGGACAACGACCATGGAGGGTGACAGAATGAACTTGCAGCAGGGAAAGTAAATAGGTATTTCAGTACCGAATTACTTGAATGGGAAACATCATGGCCGAGACTGCCATTATCGACTTCCGCACCTCCCCGGAACGCTACCGGCACTGGAAGCTCGCGCTGGAGAATGGCGTCGCCTATCTCACCATGGATGTGAACGAGGATGGCGGGCTGAAGCCCGGCTATAAACTGAAACTCAATTCCTACGACCTCGGCGTCGACATCGAGTTGGCCGATGCCGTGCAGCGCCTGCGCTTCGAGCATCCCGAGATCGGCGCGGTGGTGATCCGCTCGCAGCGCGACCGCGTCTTCTGCTCCGGCGCCAATATCAATATGCTGGGTCTCAGCACCCACGACCACAAGGTGAACTTCTGCAAGTTCACCAACGAGACGCGGCTTGCGATCGAAGATGCCAGCCAGCATTCCGGCCAGACCTACATCTGCTCGATCAACGGCATCGCGGCCGGCGGCGGCTACGAGCTGGCGCTGGCCTGCGAGCAGATCCTGCTGGCCGACGACGGTTCTAGCGCCGTGTCGCTGCCCGAGCTGCCGCTGCTTGCCGTGCTGCCCGGCACCGGCGGCCTGACGCGGCTTGTCGACAAGCGCATGGTGCGACGCGACCACGCCGACTTCTTCTGCACCACCGCCGAGGGATTGCGCGGCAAGCGGGCGCAGGAATGGCGGCTGGTCGATCGGCTGATCCCGCCCAGCAAACTCGCGGACGAGACCCGGAAGATCGCAGAGGAAACCGCCGCCAAGTCGGTGCGGCCGAAGGGCGCCAAGGGCATCGTACTCCCCACTGTCGAGCGCGCGATCGACGGCGACACGATCCGCTACGGCCATCTCACCGTCGAGATCGATCGCGAGGGCCGCTCGGCAAAGCTCCGCCTCAACGGCCCCGCCTCCCCCCCGCCGGCCGACATCCATGCTGCCGGCGCCGCCTTCTGGCCATTGGCGCTGGCGCGCGATCTCGACGATGCGATGATGCATCTCCGCCTCAACGAGACCGAGATCGGCACCTGGGTGCTCACGAGCCAGGGCGATGGTGCGCTGGTCGAGGCCTACGACGCGCAGCTCGCCAGCCACGCGTCCGACTGGCTGGTGCAGGAGATCGTGCTCTACTGGAAGCGCACGCTAAAACGGCTCGACGTCAGCTCGCGCAGCCTGATCGCGCTGGTCGAGCCGGGCTCCTGCTTCACCGGCACCTTGCTGGAAATCGTGCTGGCCGCCGACCGCTCCTACATGCTGGACGGCACGGTCGAAGGATCGAACCTGCAGGTCGCGACGCTTGGGCTGACGGCGATGAATTTCGGCTCCTACCCCATGGGCAATGGCCTGACGCGACTCGCCACGCGCTTCCTGTCCGACCCCAAGCACGTCGAGGGGCTGAAGGAAGAGATCGGCGAGGCGCTCGACGCCGAGGCGGCCGACGAAGCCGGCCTCGTTACCTTCACGCCCGACGATATCGACTGGGAGGACGAGGTCCGCCTCGCCGTCGAAGAACGCGCCGGCTTCTCGCCCGACGGGCTGATCGGCATGGAAGCCAACCTGCGCTTTGCCGGACCGGAGACGATGGAGACCAAGATCTTCGCGCGCCTCTCGGCCTGGCAGAACTGGATTTTTCAGCGGCCCAATGCGACCGGACCCGAGGGCGCGCTGAAACTCTACGGCACGGGCAAGCAATCCAAGTACGACCGGAAGCGGGCATAGGAGGCAACCATGGCCATCGACTACAGCCAGCTCATTCCCAACAACGTCGATCTCTCGAGCGACCGCCGCCTGCAGCGTGCGCTGGAGAACTGGCAGCCGCGCTTCCTCGACTGGTGGAAGGACATGGGCCCCGACGGCACCTCGGCCTACGAGGTCTATCTGCGCACCGCCATCTCGACCGATTCGAACGGCTGGGCGAACTTCGGTTTCGTGAAGATGCCGGAATATCGCTGGGGCATCTTTCTGGCGGACCGCGATCCCGAGCGGCAGATCGCCTACGGCGACAACAAGGGCAAACCCGTCTGGCAGGACGTGCCGGGCGAGCTGCGCTCGACCTTGCGCCGCCTGATCGTCACGCAAGGCGACACCGAGCCCGCGTCGGTCGAACAGCAACGGCTGCTCGGCAAGACCGCACCCTCGCTCTACGACCTGCGCAACCTCTTCCAGATCAATGTCGAGGAAGGCCGCCACCTCTGGGCGATGGTCTATCTGCTGCACGCCTATTTCGGCCGCGATGGCCGCGAGGAGGCCGAGGAGATGCTGGTGCGGCACTCGGGCGATCCCGACAAGCCGCGCATCCTGGGCGCCTTCAACGAGGCGACGCCGGACTGGCTGTCGTTCTTCATGTTCACCTACTTCACCGACCGCGACGGCAAGTACCAGCTCGCCTCGCTGGCCGAGTCGGGCTTCGATCCGCTGGCACGGTCCTGCCGCTTCATGCTGACCGAAGAGGCGCACCATATGTTCGTGGGCGAGACCGGCATCACCCGCATCCTCCAGCGCACCTGCGAGCTGATGAAGGAGCACAAGACCGACGATGTCCGCAGCCTGGGCGCAATCGATCTCGCGACCATGCAGAAGTATCTCAACTTCCACTTCTCGGTGTCGCTCGACCTGTTCGGCCAGGAAGCGTCGACCAACGCCGCCAACTACTACACGATGGGCGTGAAGGGACGCTTCCTCGAGACGCGCATCGACGACGACCACCTGCTGACGAACGCGGCCTACGAGATCGACACGGCCGAGGACGGCCGCATCGTGAAGAAGACCGTGCCCGCGCTTTCGGCGCTGAACGAGCGGTTGCGCCAGGATTACATTGAAGACTGCGCCAAGGGCGTGCTGCGCTGGAACAAGGCGATCGAGCGGGCAGGCTTCAACTTCGAGATGAAGCTGCCGCACCGCGCCTTCAACCGCCGCATCGGCGCCTTTGCCGGGATGCGAATCTCGCCCGACGGCCGCGTGCTCTCCGAGACCGACTGGGTGGCGCACGAAGGAAAGTGGCTGCCGACCGACGAGGACCGTGCCTATGTCACCTCGTTGATGGGGCCAGCGATCACGCAGCCGGGCAAGTTCGCGCACTGGATCGCGCCGCCGGCGCGCGGCATCAACAACCAGCCGGGCGATTTCGAGTACGTCCGGTTCAATTAGCGATCATTTCCCCAGGTGACGGGCCGCGGCGGCCACGTCGGGGAACGTGACATCGTCACCCCCGGGGCCCAGCGCCAGGCCGCGCTCGATGTCGCGCTTCACCCGGTCGCGCAGGTTGCCGATGGCAAAGCCTATGCCGCGCGACGCCAACTCATCATAAAGCTCGGATAGCGTCTCGCAGCCCATCAGGTCGACATCGACGATGGCACCGCCATCCAGCACCACGCCAGTCACCGGCGCCGTTGCGGGCGCGGAAGCGATCAAGGCGTCGAGGCGGTCGCGGAACTGGTTGCAGTTTGCGAAGAACAGGGGTGCCGCGAAGCGGTAGACCAGCAGCCCGGGCACAGCCACGGCATCGCTGCGGTGCCCGACATCGTGCCAGCCGCCGTCCGGGGTGCGCCCGAGAACGGCATCGACCGGGAAAGCGAGCGCGCGCAAGAGCAGCACCAGCGCGAAGACCACGCCGACCAGGATGCCCTCCATCACGCCCAGCGCCACCACGCCCACCAGCGTCACTAGCGCGCCGGCCAGGCTGATGCCGCGGAAGCGCCATAGCCGGCCGAACTCCGCGAAGTCGCAGAGACCCCAGGCCGAGGCGATCAGGATGCCGCCGAGTGCGGCCTGCGGCAGATAGAACAACAGTCCCGCCAGCCACAGGGTGACGCCGCCCACGACCGCCGCCGCGACCACGCACGTCACCTGCGTCCGCCCGCCGGCCGCCTCGGCCACGGCCGTGCGCGTGTCGCTGGCGCTGATCGGCAGGCCCTGGTTCAGCCCCGAGACGAGGTTGGCCATGCCGATCCCCAAAAGCTCCTGGTTGCCGTCGATGCGGTAGCGGTTGCGCGCCGCGAAGCCGCGCGCCGTGATCATCGTATCGGAGAAGGAGAGCAGCGCCGCGACCAGCGCCACCGGCAGCAGAGCCTCGAAGTCGGCCAAGGTCAGCACCGGCAGCGAAACGTCGGGCAGGCCGGCCGGGATCCGCCCGACGACCGCCACGCCCTGCTTGTCGAGCCCGAGCCAGACGACGGCCAGCACCGAGCCCACCAGCGCCAGCACCGCCCCCGGCACGCGCGGCACGAAGTGCCGGCATAGCAGAATGACCGCGAAGCTCGCGCCCCCGATCGCCAGGGTCACGAGATTGGTGTCGCCCAGCCGCTGCGCAATGCTCAGGAACTGGTCGAGCGTCGTCTCGCCCTCGGACTCCAGGCCGAGCACCTTGGGCAATTGCGCGCCGACGATCACCAGCGCGAGGCCATGCATGAATCCCACGATCACCGGCTTGGAGAGAAAATCGGCGACGAAGCCCAACCGCAACACGCCGGCCAGCAGACAGAGCACGCCCACCATCACGCCGAGCCCCGCCGCCAGCAGCGCAAGCCGAGTCGGATCGCCCAGGGCCAGCGGCGCCACCGCCACGGCCACGATCGCCGCCATCGCCGTGTCGGGCCCGACCACGAGCTGGCGCGAGCTGCCGAACAGCGCATAGGCCAGCAGCGGCAGCATGCTGCCGTAGAGCCCCGCCAGCGGCAGCCCGGCCAGTTCGCCATAGGCAAGCCCCACCGGCACCATCACGGCACCTAGGGTCAGCCCGGCCGCGAGATCGTGCGGCAGCGACGCCAGCTTGTAGTCGCGGAGCGTGGCAAGGCCAGGCATCCAGCGCGTGATGTTCATCAGATCTTTCCCCCCGGGGCCCCGAGCATAGGCCATCGACCCTTGGCTTTGTCATCTCTGTCCTTGATGTCATAACTCGCCGATGGCCCTCGACCCGTCGGTCCTCCTGTTCGTCAGCATCCTGGTGAGGCTGGCCGCGGCCGGCATCGCGTTGCTTGCCTGGTACATCCATCGCGATGTCGTCTGCCTGCTCGGCTGGGCGGCGGCGATGTTGCTGAGCGCGCTCGCCACGGCGGTCGGCTCCTATCGCGGCGAGGGCAACGACCTGCCTGTAACGCTGCTGGCCAATCTCCTGTTCCTCGCCGGTTACACGCTGATGTGGGCCAGCCTGCGCCGCTTCAATGACGAGAGCCTGTCGCCGGGCCGCCAGGCGCTTGCCATTCTGGCCGTGGTCGGCGCCTTCGCGCTGCTGTTCCTGATGGCGAGCGAACTCGGCTGGCCGCGCCCCGCGCGATCGGCGTTCTTCGCGCTGTTCATCGCCGGCCTCACGCTCGCGGCGGCATGGGAGACCTGGCGCGGCTTCCGCCACGATGGGCTACGCAGCCGCCACATCGCCGCCGGGGCGCTGGCCGGGATCGCCGCGACGAGGCTGGTCCGGGTCGGGCTGATCGTCGTTCAATCCGCCGGCCTCGTCCCTCCGGCGACGGCCATGCTGGTGCAGAGCTACACGCTCTACGTGAACGTGCTCTTCCTGCTGGTGGCGACCGCCGGCTTGGTCCTGATGGCCCAAGAGCGGGTGGACCGGCGTGTGGCGCCTGCCCCATAAAGAAAAAGCCCGCCCCGGCGCTAGCCGGGGCGGGCCTTGAAATTCGTGGAGCTGGAAGCGCCTAGGCCTTCAGGTTAACGGCGGCATCCTTGCCGCGGTCCTGCTGGACTTCGTAGGTGATCTTCTGGCCTTCATTGAGCCCGTTCAGGCCCGCGCGCTCGACGGCGCTGATGTGGACGAACACGTCCTTGCCGCCGCCGTCTGGCTGGATGAAGCCGAAACCCTTGGTGGCGTTGAACCACTTGACTGTGCCTGAAGCCATTTTCTGTATCCTGGTTAGTAAGAGAGCGTGAGCTAAGTGCGGCGACACGCGACGCGTGCCCCCGGTTATCTACGTATGGGGGCCGTAACGGTTCCCGGGGCTCCCGTCAAACCGGTCCCCACGCCCTGGATTGCCTGGCGCCGACGTTGGAAGCCCGCCCACCAGGCCAAAAGCGGTACCGGTTGTCGAGGATACCGATGGCAATCAGCTCTACTTTGCCTGGCCGCAAGGCCCCTTTGGCACCTTTCGCCGCCTTTCTGGCGGCCCCGAATTGAAATAGAGGATGGCGGCGTGATCGCCAAACTCACCCTTGTGCACATTGTCCTGGCCGCCCTGGCCTGCGGTAGCCTCCACCTTGCCTGGCGCGAGGTGCGGCGGCGCTATATCTCGCAATGGCGCCTGCTGGCCCCGCCGGCCCTCGGCGTCGGCGCGGCACTGGGCCTCGCCCTGATCCAGATCGTGCTCGCCCGTCAGCCGGGCTGGACCTTCCTGCTCGCCCTGGCCGCAGGCCTTCTCGCGGGCGGCCTGCGTGGTGCCTTGATGCGCGTCGAGCACGACTTCTATCGGCCGATGATCGCAGTGTCCCGCAGGGCCCGGTTCGTGCTGCTCTGGGTCGCCGTGATGGTGGCCGCCGCGGTCGCGGTGGAAATCGTGGGCGCCCGCACCGCGCCCGAACTGATGGTCGTCCGCTATGTCGCGGCGCTGCTGGCGATGGCCGGGGCGGCGGCGATGCTGGGCCGCGCGATCGTACTCGCGATCCAGCTCAACCGGCACTATGCCGATATAGGCGGCACCGGCGGCGCGCCGCCGGTGCCGCCGCGTCCGCCGTCGTCCCGGGAGACGCCACCCTGGTAGGGACGCGCCGTGCTACAGGAGAGCCCTGAAACATCTAATCCGGGTTCCGACATGGCGCTTCCTTCCGGTATCTCCTTCTCGTCCAACCATAAGGTCTCGCTGCCGGCGCGCTTCAACGTGGCGGTGCCGTTCATCGACCGTCATGTCGGCGAAGGGCGCGGCACAAAGGCGGCGATCCGGACGGCGTCTGAGACGGTCACCTATGCCGAGCTGGCGGAGCGGGTGAACCGTAGCGGCAGTGCGCTCCTCGGTCTCGGGCTGAAGCCCCAGGATCGGCTGCTGATGGTGGTTAAGGATTGCCCGGCGTTCTTCTATCTGTTCTGGGGCGCCATAAAGGCCGGCATCGTGCCGGTGCCACCCAATACACTGCTGCGGAGCCCCGACTACGCCTACATGATCGAGCATTCGGGAGCGGCGCTCGTCGTCTATTCGCCCGAGTTCGCGGGCGAGATCGAGCCGGCGCTACAACAGGCCCCCGCCGATGCGCTCACGGTCGACGCCTTCCTGGCAAAAATGGCGGCGGCCTCCGACGAGCTGGAGCCGCGCATGGCCGCCGGCACCGACGACTGCTTCTGGCTCTATTCCTCCGGCTCGACCGGGCGGCCAAAGGGCGCGGTCCATGCCCAGCGCGACATGGTGGTGACCAGCGAACTCTACGGCGTGCGCGTGCTGGGCGTGACGGAGACCGACATCAGCTACTCGGCGGCAAAACTGTTCTTCGCCTACGGGCTCGGCAACGGCATGACCTTCCCGCTGTGGACCGGCGGCACCGCGGTGCTCGACGACCGCCGGCCGACGCCGGACACGACCTTCGACAATATCGAGCGCTTCAAGCCGACACTCTATTACGGCGTGCCGACACTCTATGCCGCGCAGCTCGCCACGCTCGACGCCAGGCCACGCGATCTCTCTTCGGTGCGCGCCTGCGTCTCGGCCGGCGAAGCGCTGCCGGCCGACATGTTCCGGCGCTGGCAGGACAAGACCGGCACGGTGATCCTGGACGGCATCGGCTCGACCGAAGCGCTGCACATCTTCATCGGCAACCGGCTGGGCGATTTCCGCGCCGGCACCAGCGGCCGGCCGGTTCCGGGCTACGACTGTCGCATCCTCGACGAGAACGGCGATGCCGTGGCCAGGGGCGAGAGCGGGCGCCTCTGGATCAGGGCCGAGTCAGCCGCTACCTCCTACTGGAACAAGCCGGAGAAGACGGCGGAGACGATGGTGAACGGCTGGCTCAACACCGGCGACACCTATCGCGAGGATCCGGACGGTTACTTCATCTACGAGGGCCGCAGCGACGACATGCTGAAGGTGGGCGGCATCTGGTGCTCGCCGGTCGAGATCGAGAACTGCCTGGTGGGCCACCCCGCCGTGCTGGAAGCCGCCGTCGTTGGTCATGCCGACGAGCAGGCGCTGATCAAGCCCAAGGCGATCGTGGTGCTGAAGCAGGCGGGTTCCGGCGGCGCTGCCTTGACCGAAGAGCTGATGGCGCACTGCAAGAAGACCCTGGCGCCCTATAAGTATCCGCGCTGGGTCGAGTACGTGCCCGAACTGCCCAAGACCGCGACCGGCAAGATCCAGCGGTTCAAGCTCAGGTCGTGATGGATCTCACGATCGATATTCGCCGATTCGAAGCGGCCGATCTCGACGCCTGCTATGCGATCTCCCTGGCAACCGGTCTCGCTGGCGGAGACGCCTCGCATCTCTACATCGATCCGCGCCTGATGGGACACATCTACGTCGCGCCCTACGCGCTGCTCGAGCCGACCCTTGTGCTGGTCGTCGAAGACGGCGACGGCGTCGCGGGGTTCGTGGCCGGCGCGACCGACACCGAGACCTGGGAGCATAGGCTGGAGCGGGACTGGTGGCCGCCGCTGCGCTCTCGATATCCGGATCCTTCCGACGTGCCGCGGGAGATGCAGACCCCGGACCAGCGGCGGGCCTTCATGATCCACCATCCGCTACCGACGCCGGCTGCGATCACGACAACATTCCCCGCGCATCTGCATGTGAATATCCTGCCACGCCTGCAGCGGCGCGGCGTCGGATCGAAGCTGCTCGATTCTTGGCGGCAGGCTGCCGGCGACCGCGGCGCGCGGTCAATGCATGTCGGCGTCAATCGGGCCAATGAAGGTGCGATCCGGTTCTGGCGAGCACGCGGATTTGAGGCGATCGGCCTCGAAGCAACGGCCCTGGGACGAACGCTCTGGATGGGGTTCGAGGGGCAATAAGCCGTTGTTGCAGGCGAGGTTTTCGGCTTCTATAGCGGCAAGAGAAACAGGGAGTTACGGCCCATGAAAAGCAAATTGTTTGGACCCGCAACAATAGCGGCGCTCGCCACCATGGGAATGGGCAGCCTGCCCGCCATGGCACAAAGCCCGATCAAGATCGGCTTCGTCAGCACCTTCTCCGGCCCGCAGGCCGCGATCGGCGAGGACATGCGCCGCTCGGTCGAACTGGCCAAGGAGCATCTCGGCGGCAAGATGGGCGGCAAGCCGTTCGAGATCATCTACGAGGACGACACCTTCAAGCCCGACGTCGGCAAGGCACGCTCGGAGAAGCTCGTCCTGCAGGACAAGGTGAACTTCGTCGCCGGCTACATCTGGTCGAACGTGCTGCTGGCCTCGCTCAAGACCGTGACCGACGAGGGCGACACCATCCTGATCTCGTCCAACGCCGGGCCGTCGCAGATCGCGGGCGAGCTCTGCAACAAGAACTTCTTCTCGACCTCGTGGCAGAACGACCAGACGCCGATGGCGATGGGCGAGTATCTCAACACCAAGGGCGTCAAGAACCTCTACCTCGTGGGGCCCAACTACGCCGCCGGCAAGGACATGCTGGCGGGCGTGCGGCGGACCTACAAGGGCACGATCGTGAACGAGGACTTCACCAAGTGGCCCGACCAGATCGATTTCTCGGCCGAGCTCGCCAAGATCGCCGCCGCCAAGCCCGACGGCATCTTCATCTTCTATCCCGGCGCGCACGGCGTTCAGTTCGTGAAGCAGTGGGCGCAGGCCGGCCTCAACAAGACCGTGCCGCTCTATCAGGTGTTCTCGATCGACGCGATCACGCTGCCGCAGCAGGGCGATCTCGCGCTCGGCACGCTGGGCGCCCAGGAGTGGGTGAACGACCTGCCGAACGAGCAGAACAAGCGCTACGTCGCCGACTTCAAGAAGAAGCACAATACCTACCCGTCGTACTACGGCGCTCAGAGCTACGATGCCATCATGCTGATGGCCTCGGCCGCCGATGCGCTGAAGGGCGATCTCTCGGACAAGAACAAGGTCCGCGCCGAGCTGAAAAAGGCCAACTTCAAGTCGCTGCGCGGCGACTTCAAGTACAACACCAATCAGTTCCCGATCCAGAACTTCTACATCCAGGAAGCAGTCAAGGATGCAGGCGGCATGATGACGGTGAAGACCATCGCCACCGCGGTGAAGGACGCCAAGGATCCGTACTACGAAAAGTGCCCGATGAAGTGACAGCAGCGCACTCGCGCTGCTGTCATCCCGAGCACCGCGAGGGATCTTCGACGCGCCCGAAAAGGTCCCTCGACTTCGCTTCGCTCCGCTCGGGATGACATGGACTATCTGCTGATCCAGATGCTGAACGGCGTGCAGCTCGGCCTGCTGATGTTCCTGCTCGCCGCCGGCCTCACGCTCACCTTCGGCATCATGGACCTCGTGAACCTGGCGCATGGGTCGCTCTACATGATGGGCGCCTACATCGCCTGGACGCTGATCGGCGTCACCGACTCGTTCTTCCTGGGCGCGCTGCTGGCGCTGCCCGCCACCTTCCTGCTGGGCGTCATGGTCGAGGCCGTGGTCATGCGACGGCTTTATGCCCGCGACCATCTCGATCAGGTGCTGGCGACCTTCGGCCTGATCCTGTTCTTCAACGAACTGGTGCGCGCGGTCTGGGGCCCGGCCGGCAAGAGCATCGCGGTGCCGACGTTCCTCGCCCACACCGTGGAAATCCTGCCGGGCGTGCTCTATCCCGCCTACCGCTTCGCCATCATCGTGGTCGGTGCGCTGGTCGCCCTCCTGCTGGCCTGGCTGGTGGCGCGCACGCGTCTCGGCATGCTGATCCGTGCCGGCGCCTCCAACAGGCGCATGATCGGCGCGTTGGGCGTCAATATCGAGCTTCTGTTCAGCCTGGTGTTTGGCCTCGGCGCCGTCTTCGCCGGCCTCGCCGGCCTGATGGCGGCCCCCATCAGCTCGGTGAAGATCGGCATGGGCGACGATATTCTCATCCTGGCCTTCGTGATCATCGTCATCGGCGGCATCGGCTCCATAAAAGGCGCGTTCGTGGCCGCCATGGTGGTGGGCCAGATCGACATCGTCGGACGTGCCTTTTTGCCCGATTTCCTGAAAACCTTCATGAGCTCCGCCGCCGCCTCGAGTGCCGCGCCCGCGATCTCGCAGGTTCTGGTCTACGTGCTGATGGCGGGCGTGCTGGTGTGGCGGCCCACTGGACTCTTCGGTCAAAGGACATGACGGCGTGGGCATGATCGCCGCCCTGCGCACGCCGCGCGGCATCGCCACGGCCGCGATCCTGCTGGTGCTGGCGGTGCTGCCGCTGCTGACGCAGGCTTTCGACCAGCGCTATCTGCTGTCGATCGGCACCCGCATCGTCATCTGGTCGATCGCCGCCGTCAGCCTCAACATGATCCTGGGCTATGGCGGGCTGGTGAGCTTCGGCCATGCCGTGTTCTTCGGCATCGGCGGCTATGCCGTCGGCATCCTGTCGGCCAACGGCCTGCACAGCGGTTGGCTGCAATGGCCCGTCGCCATCGCCGCCTCGGTGCTGTGGGCGGCGCTGGTGGGCGCGCTGTCGCTCCGGACGCGCGGCCTCTACTTCATCATGATCACCTTAGCGTTTGCCCAGCTCGTCTTCTATGTGAGCGCGGGGCTGGAGGCCTATGGCGCCGACGACGGCCTCAACATCAGCCGCAGCCGCTTTCCCGGCCTGATCGATCTGCGCGACAAGGCCTCGTTCTACTGGCTCTGCTTCGTGCTACTGCTCGGCACGCTGTGGTTTTGCAGCCGCTTCGCCAACTCGCGCTTCGGCTTCGTGCTGCGGGGCGCCAAATCGAACGACCAGCGCATGATGGCGCTGGGCTTCCCGGTGTTCCGTTACCGCCTCGCCGCCTTCATCCTCTCGGGCGCCTTCGGCGGCCTGGCCGGCATCCTGCTCGCCAACGAAGGCGCCTATGTCTCGCCCGCCATGATGTCGTGGGTGAAGTCGGGCGATCTCATCGTCATCGTCGTGCTGGGCGGCATGGGCACGCTGTTCGGCCCGCTCTACGGCACCATCGCCTTCTTCGTGCTGGAGGAGTCGCTGAAGCCGCTGCTCGACCTCGGCCGCAAGGGCTGGGGCGAATATTGGCAGATCGTGTTCGGCCCGATGCTGGTCCTGATCGCGCTTTACGCCAAAGGCGGTATCGATTCACTGCTGGGACGCCGCCGTGGTTGAGCCCCTTCTCCGCACCGCCCTCTTGGAGACCAGGGGGCTGATAAAGCGCTTCGGCGGGCTGGTCGCCACCGACACGGTCTCGATCGACGTCCGGCCGGGCGAGATCCACGCCCTGATCGGCCCCAACGGCGCCGGCAAGACCACGCTGGTCGGCCAACTCACCGGCAGCCTGGCGCCCGATGCCGGCACCATCCACTTCGCCGGCCGCGATGTAACCCGCCTGCCGACTCACGCCCGCGTCCGGCTGGGTCTGGCGCGCTCCTTCCAGATCACCTCGGTGCTGCGCGAGTTCACCGCGCTGGAAAACGTGGCGCTGGCGGTCCAGGCGCACGCCGGCCATTCGTTCCGGTTCCTGGCCGACGTGCGCCGCGACGAGCGGCTACGCGGCCCCGCCCGTCTTGGCCTCGAAGCGGTGGGGCTGGGCACGCGCGCCGACACGCTGGCCGCCACTCTCAGCCATGGCGAGCAGCGCCAGCTCGAGATTGCCATGGCGCTGGCGGGCGATCCGAAACTGCTGCTGCTCGACGAACCGATGGCCGGCATGGGCGCCGAGGAATCGCAGCGCATGATCGGCTTCCTGCGCGGGCTCAAGTCCAAGCGCGCCATGCTTCTGATCGAGCACGACATGGACGCCGTGTTCCAGCTCGCCGACCGCATCACCGTGCTGGTCTATGGCCGCGCCATTGCGAGCGGCACGCCCGACGAAATCCGCGCCAATACCGAGGTCCGCCAGGCCTATCTCGGCGAGGAAGTCGCGTGATGCTGCGGGTCCGCGAGCTCGAAGCCTTTTATGGCGCCAGCCAGGCGCTGTTCGGCATGGAGCTGAGCGTCGATGCCGGCGAGGTCGTGACGTTGATGGGCCGCAATGGCATGGGCAAGACCACGACCGTGCACGCGGTCATGGGCCTGCTCGAGACGCGCCGCGGCGTCGTGGAGTTCGACGGTGTCAGGGTCGACGACATGGCCTCGTTCCGCATCGCGCGCCTCGGCCTCGGGCTGGTGCCCGAGGGACGGCAGATCTTCCCCAATCTCTCGGTGCGCGAGAATCTCTTGGCCGCCGCCGCCAATCGCAGCGCTCGGGCCAATCCCTGGACGATCGAGCGCGCCTTCGAGTTCTTCCCGCGTCTGGCCGAGCGCCAGCGCAACATGGGCAATCAGCTCTCCGGCGGCGAGCAGCAGATGCTGGCGGTCGGCCGCGCCCTGATGACCAATCCCAAGCTGCTGATCCTCGACGAGGCGACCGAGGGGCTGGCGCCGCTGATCCGCCACGAGATCTGGTCCTGCCTCGGCCGGCTGAAGAACGAGGGTCAGGCGATCCTGGTGATCGACAAGAACGTAGGCGCCCTGATCGGATTGGCCGACCGCCACCACATCGTCGAGAAGGGCCGCGTCGTCTGGACCGGTTCATCCACGGACCTGGCCGGGGACAAGGAATTGCAGCACAGGTATCTTGGCGTCTGATCCTGCGGAGTTTCCGATGCGTCTGCCCGTCCTTGCCGCCCTGCTTGCCCTCGCCGCCACGCCCGCCCTCAGCCAGGGCTCGGTCAACGTCTACAACTGGTCCGACTATATCGCCGAGGACCAGCTCAAGGTCTTCGAGAAGGACACCGGCACCAGGGTCAACTACACGACCTACGATTCCAACGAGATCCTCGACGCCAAGCTCAGGACCGGCAGATCGGGCTACGACGTCGTGGTGCCCACGGCCTCGCCCTTCTTCGTGCGCCAGCTCGCGGCCAACCTCTACCTGCCGCTCGACAGGACGAAGCTGAAGAACTGGAACAACCTCGATCCGGAGATCATGGCGGCCCTGGCCAAGTACGATCCCGGCAATGTCCACGGCATCCCCTGGATGTGGGGCACGACGGGTATCGGCTACAACGTGGCCGAGATCAGGAAGCGCATGCCCGACGCGCCGGTGGATTCGCTGAAGATGATCTTCGATCCGGCGGTGGTGTCGAAGTTCCGGGATTGCGGCGTCATGATGCTCGACAGCGCCACCGACGTGCTGCCGGCAGCGCTGAAGTATCTCGGTCTCGATCCCGACTCCAAGAAGCCGGAGGATCTCGCCAAGGCCGCCGACGTCGTGAAGGCGATACGGCCCTTCGTCCGCAAGTTCCATTCCTCGGAGTACATAAATGCGCTGGCGGGCGGGAACATCTGCCTCGCCTTCGGCTTCTCCGGCGACATCTTCCAGGCGCGCGACCGCGCCGCCAAGGCCAAGGACAAGCGCGATATCGCCTACGCCATTCCCCGCGAAGGCTCGCTGCTTTGGATCGACGTGGCGACGATCCCGAAAGACGCGCCGAACCTGGCCAATGCGCTCCGCTTCCTCGATTTTCTGCTGGAGCCCAAGGTCGCCGCCGCATCGAGCGAACTCACCGGTTATGCCAATGGCAACAAGGCCGCGTTCGCGCTGCTGCCCAAGGACATCTCCGGCAATCCGATGATCTATCCGTCTCAGAACGTGCGTGCCAAGTTCTACACCATCACCGCCGGGACGCCCGAGCAGACGCGCGAGCGCACGCGGCTGTGGACCACCGTGAAGACGGGCCGGTGAGCGATTCCATCATCAGGATCGAAGGCCTGACCAAGCGCTTCGGCGCAATCACCGCCGTCGATGGCGTCGATCTTGAGATAGAGCGCGGCGAGCTGTTCGCATTATTGGGCGGGTCGGGTTGCGGCAAGACCACGCTGCTGCGGATACTGGCCGGCTTCGAGACGCCCGACGAGGGCCGCCTGCTGATCGACGGCCACGACATGACCGGCGTGCCGCCACATCTGCGGCCGATCAACATGATGTTCCAGTCCTACGCACTCTTCCCGCACATGACCGTGGCGGAGAACGTGGGCTACGGGCTCCGCCGCGAGGGCATCGCCAAGGCCGAGACCGCGACGCGGGTCGCCGAGGCGCTGGAGCAGGTCAAGCTTTCCGACTTCGCCGCGCGCCGTCCGGCCCAGCTCTCGGGCGGCCAGCGTCAGCGCGTGGCGCTGGCGCGGGCCCTGGTCAAGCGCCCCAAATTGCTGCTGCTCGACGAGCCGCTGGCGGCGCTCGACCGCAAGCTGCGCGAGGGCACGCGCTTCGAGCTGGTGCGCCTGCAGGCCGAGCTCGGCCTCACCTTCGTGATGGTGACGCACGACCAGGAAGAGGCGATGTCGATGGCGACCAGGCTGGCCGTCATGCATGCCGGCCGCGTCGTCCAGATCGGCACGCCGCACGAAGTCTACGAACGGCCGGTCTCGCGCTTCGTCGCCGACTTCATCGGCGTCGCCAACATCCTCAAGGTCGACGGCGGCTGGCTGGCGCTGCGGCCGGAGAAGATCGTGATGTCGGCGGAGCGCCCCGGCCTCGCAAATACCGTCGCCGGCAAGATCGTGGACATCGCCTACGAGGGCGACCGCTCGCTCTACAGGATCGCCACCGACGGCACCGTGATGATCGCGTCGACCGCACCCAACCTCTCGCATCGCCGGGGCGATCCGGTCTGGCTCGGCTGGGCGGCCGACGCCGGCCATCCGCTCGACGACTGACGCCATGCGTTTCGTCATCGCGCTTCCTTTCCTGTGGCTCGGGGTCTTCTTCCTGCTGCCGTTCGCGCTGGTGTTGATGATCGCGCTTGGCACCAATTCACCCGACTCGGTGCCGCCGGTCGAACTCGGCGCCAGCCTCAAGAACTTCTCGCTCCTGTTCACCGACGATCTCTACTTCGCGGCGTGGCTCACCTCGTTGCGCATCGCCGCCACTTCGACACTGGCGGCGCTTCTGCTGGGCTATCCCATGGCCTATGCCATCGCGCGCGCAGCGCCCGCGCGCCGGCCGCTGCTGCTGATGCTGGTGGTGCTGCCGTTCTGGACCTCGTTCCTGATCCGGATCTACGCCTGGATGGGCCTGCTGGACGAGAACGGACTCCTGAACCAATTCCTGCGCTGGAGCGGGATATCGGCCGACCCCGGCACGATCCTGGGCACCGAGTGGGCGGTCCATCTCGGCATCGTCTATGCCTACCTGCCCTTCATGGTGCTGCCGCTCTACGCCACCCTGGAGAAGCTCGACACCGGCCTGCTCGAAGCCGCGGCCGATCTCGGCGCCACGCCGCGAAAAGCGTTCCTGACCATCACCCTGCCGCTGTCGTTGCCGGGCATCGTCGCCGGCTGTCTGCTGGTGTTCATTCCCTCGGTCGGCGAGTTCGTGATCCCCGACCTGCTGGGCGGCACCCAGACGCTGATGATCGGCAAGGTGCTGTGGGACGAATTCTTCACCAATGCCGACTGGCCGCTGGCCTCCGCGGTGGCGATCTGCCTGCTGGCGCTGCTGGTTGGCCCGATCATGCTGTTCCAGCGCCAACAGGCGCGGAGCCCCGAACCCGCACGGCAGCGCCGCTCATGATCGGCCGCGCACGCTTTGCCTTCACGGTGCTGGGCTTCGGCTACGCCTTCCTCTACCTGCCGCTCGTGCTGGTGATGATCTATTCTTTCAACGAGTCGCGCCTGGTGACGGTGTGGGGTGGCTTCTCCACGAAGTGGTGGAGTGCGCTCTCCGCCAACGAGGCGATTCTGCAGGCGGCCTGGCTGTCGCTCCGCATCGCCTTCGTGAGCGCCACGGGGGCGACCCTTATCGGCCTGGCTGCCGGCTATGTGCTGGCGCGCGCAGCATCGTTCCCGGGCCGCGGCCTGTTTGGCGGGATGGTGATCGCGCCCATGGTCATGCCCGAGGTGGTGATGGGCATCTCCATGCTGCTGCTGTTCGTCGGCGCCGAGCGGCTGTTCGGCGGCCCGGGGCGCGGCTTTCTCACGATCGCCATCGCCCACACCACCTTCTCGATCGCCTTCGTCGCCATCGTGGTGCAGGCGCGGCTTGCCGACTTCGACCGCTCGCTCGAGGAGGCGGCGATGGACCTCGGTGCCACGCCCTGGGTCACCTTCCTGACGGTGACGTTGCCGCTGATCGCGCCGGCGGTCGGCTCGGGCTGGCTATTGGCCTTCACGCTTTCGCTCGACGACCTGATCATGACCCAGTTCGTGTCCGGGGCGCAGTCGCAGACCCTGCCGATGCGCGTCTATTCCAGCGTACGGCTGGGCGTCGACCCGCAGATCAACGTACTCGCCACCATCATCGTGATCGTGGCGGCCTGTGCACTTATCCTTTCCGGGTGGCTGACGAGGCGGAAAGATTGAGCTAAGAATCTTCAACTCGGGAGGAAAAAATGCCGAAATCCGGAACCATCAAGGCGTCACGGCGTAACGTGCTGAAGGGGGTCGGAATGGCCGCTGTCGGTGCTTCACTGTCGCCCGCCGGGGCGGCCCTGGCCCAGGGGACGGCGCCCGCAGCCACCCCGAAAGGGCCGAAGCTTCTCGAGATGGAAGGCAAGGCCAAGCTCGCAGTGCTGGGCGACAGGCCGCTGGTCGCCGAGACCCAGGCCGAGCTGATGGACGATTCCGTCACGCCCACCGACAGACTGTTCGTGCGCAACAACGGCCAGGTGCCGGACGTCACGGGTGACCCGAAGGCGTGGAAGATCAAGATCGACGGCGAGGTGAACACGCCCCTCGAACTCACCGTCGGCGATCTGATGAGCCGCTTTCCCAACGTGACCTACCAGCTCATGCTGGAGTGCGGCGGCAACGGCCGCTCGTTCTTCGCGCCCGAGGCCCGCGGCAACCAATGGACCAACGGCGGCGCCGGCTGCCCGCAATGGACAGGCGTCCGGCTGGCCGACGTGCTGAAGGCGGCCGGGCTCAAATCCTCGGCGATCTACACCGGCCATTACGGCGCCGACCCCACGCTCGCCGGCGAGACCAACAAGCCCACGATCTCGCGCGGCATGCCGATCGCCAAGGCGATGGAAGAGCACACGATCATCGCCTTCAAGCTCAACGGCAAGGACATGCCGCTGATTCACGGCGCACCGGTACGCCTCGTGGTGCCCGGCTGGGCCGGTTCGCTCTCGACCAAATGGCTGAACCGCATCTGGATCCGCGACAAGGAACACGACGGTCCGGGCATGGGCGGATTCTCCTACCGCGTCGCCAAGACCCCGATCGTTCCCGGCAGCAAGGGCGACGAGAAGGATACCGTGATCCTGGAGGCGATGCCGGTGCGCTCGGTCATCACCTTCCCGGCCGACGGCACGCGCCTTGCCGCCGGCACGAAGAAGCTCGACCTGCGCGGCCAGGCCTGGGCCGGCGAAACCGATATCAAGACCGTCGATATCTCGACCGACTATGGCGTCACCTGGAAGCCGGCCAAGGTCGACGCGCCGCCCAACAAGTACGCCTGGCAGCGCTTCACGGCGGCGATCGATCTTCCCGCCGCCGGCTACTACGAGGTGTGGGCCAAGGCCACCGACAGCAAGGGCGTCACCCAGCCCTTCGTCGCCGGCAACTGGAACCCGCAGGGCTACGGCGCCAACCCGATCAATCGCATCCGGGTCCTCGTCGCCACTTGACCCAGCTCAACATCACGCACGTCGTCGTCATCGCCCTGACGGCGGTGTTCGTGCTCGTGGCCATGGATCGCACCGGCGAGCTGCGCGGCCCGCAAGCAGCCTATGTGCCGCGGGCCAAACCCGCGCCAGCCGCCATGGTCGACCCCGACAAGGGTAAGCCGCCGCCGCACAACGACACGGTCGAGGATCTGCCCGACGGCAAGGGCCGCGACACGACCTTTTATGCCTGCACCGCCTGCCATGGCGTGGCGCTGATCAAGGCGCAGGGCCTGACGCGCGATCTCTGGGACTCGAGCATCGACCTGATGATCGAGAAACACCGCATGCCACCGGTGAAGCCGGCAGAGCGGACCGAAATCCTCGACTACCTCGCCGAACAGTTTCCGCCGCGCCGCCGCGGTCGCAACACCGACAACCCGTTCCTCAAGTAGCGACCAGGCGCACTACCCCATCAGGAGACGCGTCTCCAGGCGAACGATCATGCCGTCGCGCAGGGTGAAAAGATTCTCCCCGCTGCCTTTGCCACCGGGCAAGGCGGGGGAAAAACAGGTCCACTGCACCCGCACCGACTCGCCCGTCACCTGCATTCGGTCGATCTCGATCCGCATGTTGGGCAAAGGCGCCTTCCATCCCTCCGCCATCACCTGCCGGATCGCGGCCTTGCCGCGATGTTCGCGCTCCCGGCCGCTGAACGGTTCGAGATAGACCGCGTCGTCGGCGAACAGGGACATCATCTCGGTTTCGGCGGTAGCGCCCGCCTGCATGGCGGCAAAGAAGCGTTTGATCGTCGGGTGCTGCTCGGTCATCCTGTGTTCTCCCTTTTTTTTTCCGGTTTGTGGTCGTTTTGACATGCCACGGTCACTCGCTCCCTTTCGTCGCGCGCTTCAACGCCTTGCGGGTGAGCGTCGCGGCCTGCCACTGAGCGAACTCATGAGACTTGCCCGCGATACCGCTGGTGACGACTTCACCATCGATTTCGCCACTGGCCGACAAATCGGCATGCCGGTACTCGTGCTTCGCGCGCCTGCAGTTCGGCCGAGCAACCCGCTCCCGGTCTTGTCCCGTCGGGAGCGCCAGATCGCCGCGCTGATCGCGCACGGCGCACGGAACAAGGACATCGCCGCCAAACTCGGTATCTCGCTCGCGACCGTCAAGGACCACATCCACAATGCATTGACGAAGACCGGATTTGCCACGCGCGCACAGCTCGCAGCAGCCATCTGCACAAGCACAGGCTAGTCTGGACGGCGGGCAACACCAATCCATCGAAAGATGGGGGCGGCAACGGCCTGGAACTGCCCTTCGAGAGCTACGGCGCTCGCTTTCCTATCGCTTGAGAAAGCGGTCGATCGCCAGGATGAGAAGGCCGATGGCGAGGCCCCAGAAAGCCGAGCCGATGCCGAGCAGGCTGACGCCCGACACGGTGACGGCGAGCGTGCCCGCCGCCGCCAGCCGGTCCTGGTCGCCCGACAGCGCCGAGCCTAGGGCCCCCGCCGTCGAGCCGAGCAGCGCCGTGCCCGCGACGGTCGCCAGCAGCGCCGGCGGCAGGGCCGCGAACAGGCCGACCACCGAGGCGCCGAACAGCGCGAACAAGCCCCAGAAGAAAGCGTAGAACGGCCCCGCCATCCAGCGCTTGGCCGGATCGGGATGAGCGTCGGGCCCAGTGCAGATCGCCGCCGAAATCGCCGCCAGGTTCGACGTGTGGGAGCCCAGGAAAGCAGTGCCGAGCGACGCTGCGCCGGTGACCGCGAGGATGGGCTGGGCCGGCGGCTGATAACCCGAGGCGCGCAGCACGGCAAAGCCCGGCAGGTTCTGCGACGCCATGGTCACGAGATAGAGCGGCACGCCGAGCCCCACGAGTGTCGCCACGTCCCACGCCGGCATCGCGAACTCGAGCGTCGTCAAACCGAGCGCCGGCAGCGGCTTCACCAAGCCCAACGACCAAGCCAGCAGCGCGCCCGCGATCAGCACAACCAGCGAGGCGAGCGTCGGCAGGAAGGCGCGCGCCACCAGGAACAACAGCAGCAACGGCAGCACCAGCAGCGGCGAGGTCGGCACGTGCTCGAACATCGCCATCACCAGGCGCAGCAGGATGCCGGCCAGCATGGCCGACGCGATGCTGGCCGGGATCTTCTCGATCAGCCGCCCCAGCGGTCGAACGGCGGCCGTGAGCAGGATCAGGACCGCCGCCAGCACGAAGGCGCCGACGGCTGCCTCAAAGCTCGGCACCCCTGGCGTCGAGGCGATCAGCGCCGCACCCGGCGTCGACCAGGCCGCGATGATCGGCATACGATAGCGCACGCTGAGAACGAGCGCGCTCAGCGCCGTGGCGATGCCGAGGCCCGAGACCCACGAGCTCGTCTGCTCGGGCGTGGCGCCGACGGCCTGCGTCGCCGCCAGCACGACCGGCAGCGCGCCGCCAACGCCCGCGATGGTCGCGACCAGGGCAGCGGTCGCGACCGAAAGCAATCCGGTCGACGTCACGCGTTGGCCCGCTCGACCATCGCCTGGAGGAGGATCTGGGCGCCGGCGCCGATGTCGGTTTTGGTGGCGTCCTCGATCTCGTTGTGGCTGATGCCGTCCTTGCACGGCACGAAGATCATCGCCGTCGGCGCGACGCGCGAGACATAGCAGGCGTCGTGACCGGCACCGCTCACGATGTCCATGTGGGCGTAGCCTGCCTGCTCGGCGCCGCGGCGCACCGCCTCGACGAGTTCCCGGGCGAAGGGCGACGGCGGGAAATACCAGATCTGCTCGATCTTCACGTCGAGCCGGTGGCGCGCGGCGATATCGGCCGCGGCGGCACGCATCTCGGCGTCCATCTTCGTGAGTTCGCCATCGTCGGGATGGCGGAAGTCGAGCGTCATGAACAGCCGGCCGGGAATGGTATTGCGCGACTGCGGCTGGCCCTCGATCACGCCCACCGTCGAACGGCCGTTCGGCCTGTTGCCGATTTTCCGCGCGGCCACAATGAGCTCGGCCGCCCCCACCAGCGCATCGCGACGGCCTTCCATGGGAGTCGTGCCGGCGTGGCTTTCCATGCCGGTCCAGTTGATCTCGTACCAGCGCTGGCCCTGCGCGCCCGTCACGACACCGATGGTCTTCTTCTCGCGCTCCAGGATCGGGCCCTGCTCGATATGGGCCTCGAAGAAGGCGCCGACCTTGCGGCCGCCGACCGGCTCCTTGCCGTCGTAGCCGATCTTCCTAAGCGCCTCGGCAAAGGTCACACCGTCGCGGTCCTTGATGGAGAGCGCATGATCGAGCGTGAAAGCACCACCGAAGACGCCGGAAGCGACCATGGCGGGCGCGAAGCGGCAGCCCTCCTCGTTGGTCCACACCGCGACCTCGATCGGCGCCTCGGTGACGTAGTTGGAATCGTGCAGCACGCGCAACACTTCAAGTCCCGCCATCACGCCATAGGCGCCGTCGAACTTGCCGCCGGTCGGCTGGGTGTCGAGATGCGATCCGGTCATCACCGGGGCCTTCGCGGGATCGCGCCCCTCGCGCCGGGCGAAGACATTGCCGAGCTGGTCGACTTTTATGGTGCAGCCCGCCTCCCTGGCCCAGCGCACGAAGAGATCGCGCCCGATCCGGTCCAGGTCGGTGAGCGCGATGCGGCAGACGCCGCCCTTCTCGGTGCCGCCGATCTCGGCCAGTTCCATCAGGCTCGACCACAGCCGGTCGGGATCGACGCTGAGGTTGGGGCGATCTGTGGACTTCATTTACGCGACTCCAGTTGAAAAGAAGACCGTTAAAGGACTAAATTCAGTCCACAGGCGAGAGGATGATGTTGCCATGAAGTATTCTACCCGGATCAAGCCGATCAGCTATCTCAAAGCAAACGCCGCCGAAGTCGTCCGCGGCCTGGCCGAAAGTGGCGAACCAATGATCATCACCCAGAATGGTGAAGCGACGGCTGTGATCCAGGATATCGCCTCCTATGAGCAAACACAGGAAACACTGGCCCTTCTCAAGATCCTTGCCCTCGGCGAGCAACAGGTCAGGGAAGGCAAGACGGTCCCGGCAGCAACGGCCATGCGACGCTTCCGTGAACAGATCCGGCGGACCAGAGCCGGCGAATGAAGCGTTATGCGGTCACACTGACCGAGCAGGCGCTACTCGACCTCAACGATATCGCCAGATACATCGCATTGCATGATGCGCCTGAGAAAGCCGAAGATATCGCACGACGCTTCGACGAGGCTCTCGCATCCCTTGTCACTTTGCCCGATCGAGGGCCACATCCCCGGGAGCTTCTCGACTTGGGCGTTCGCGACTTCAGGCAAATTCACTTCAATCCCTATCGCATCATCTATCGCGTCTATGAACGCGAAGTGACTGTTTTCATGGTTGCCGATGGCAGACGCGATATGCGCGCCCTGCTGGCCAGACGCCTGCTGGGCGCCTGACCCGGCGCTGGTCGGACGGTCCGGGCGGGGCTATTGGTCGATACCTCGCCTGAATGGATGTCCGCCGCATGCTTCCGCTCTCCGACACGCTTGTTCTCGACCTCACGCAGGTCATCGCCGGCCCCACCGCCGGCCAGATCCTGGGCGACATGGGTGCCGACGTCATCAAGGTCGAACCCCTGCAGGGCGAGCACTTCCGCCCGCACTTCGGCGGCGCCTGGGTGCCGTCGATGAACCGCAACAAGCGCGGCCTCGCCCTCGACCTGCGCACGGCGGGCGGGCGCGACGTGCTGATGCGGCTCGTCGCCAAAGCCGACGTGTTCATGGAGGCTTTTACGCCGGGCGTAATCGACAAGCTCGGCTTCGGCTGGGAAACCGTATCGAAGGTGAATCCAAAACTGGTCTATGCCTCGGTGTCGGGCTACGGCCAGACCGGCCCCTATTCCAGCCGCCCCGGCTACGATCCCTGCATCCAGGCCGAGGTCGGGCTGATCGAGGCGACCGGGCCGATGGACGGCGAGATGTGTCGCGTCGGCACGGCGGCGGTCGACTACTCGACGGGCCTGGCCTGCGCCGGCGGCATCGCCTTCGCCCTGCTCGCCCGCCACAAGACCGGCCGCGGCCAGCGCCTCGACCTCTCGCTGTTCGACGTCGGCGTGCACCTGATGAGCCACTGGATCACCAATCATGGCCTCACCGGCGAGGATCCGGTGCGCATGGGCACCGGCAATTCGATCCTGTTTCCACTCCGCGTGTTCGAGACCAGAACCAAACCGATCTACATCGCCGGCACCAACGACCCTTTCTGGAAGATCCTGTGCAAGGCGCTGGGCTGCGAGGCGTGGCTGGCCGACGCACGTTTTGCCACCAACGAGGGCCGTGTCGCCCATCGCGCCATTCTCGAGCCGATGATGGAGGCGCATTTCGCCGAGCATACCTGCGAGGCGCTCCTGGACGTGCTGCTGCCCGCCGGCATGCCCTGCTCGGCCGTCCAGAAAGTGAGCGACCTGATGGACAACGAACATGCGAAGGCGCGCGGCAGCATCGTCGAAGTCGACTATCCCGACCTCGGCCCGATCAAGGCCGCTGCCAATCCGATGAAGCTGTCGGACGCACCTCTGGAAGTGAGGCGCCTCGCCCCTCGGGTCGGCGAGCACACGATCGAGATCATGCGCGGCCTGGGGTTCAGCGACCCCGAGATCGCCGAACTCGAGGCCGCCAACGCGGTCGCCTCGACCTAACGGACGGGAAAGAAAATCTCCATCCGGTCGTCGGCGACATAGACTTCCCACGGCGCGCCGGCGGGCTGCTTGCCGTTGGCCTCCATCCACGCGTGAATGGCGTTGTAGGCGTTCTCGCTGGTGGCCTGATCGCCGACATGGACGGTCGTCGCGACCTGGGCTTTCGGCAGTTCCGTCGCGACCAGATCGCCTTGCGACTTCGCCGGCTCGGCCAGAGGAAAGCCCGATTCGAATTCGAGGACGCCATCTGCGAACCGGTAGGTCCGCGTGAAAGGAGCTCCGGCCGGCTGCAGGCCGTTCTTCTTCAGATGGCTGCTGACGGCCCCGATATTGCCGCCGATGGCCTCGCCTGCCTGTTCGATCTTGACCTTGCCCTTGACGACAAGGGCGGGCCGGGCGGCATGTTCCTTGACGTGGATGTCGTATTTCACGGATCCGTCTCCCCTCGCACAAAGGTGGTTCTCGTCGGCAGCCGATACCGCCGTTGCAAGCATCCTGCGCGAGGCACCCGGGACACGATTGGAAAAATCCGACGTCGGCGCCGGGTTCGACCCGGCCCTTTACTTCGCGGAAAGCGGCGGGCCGGTCGGTGTGGTCAAATGGTCCGACATCACATGGCTGCTGCCGAGATACTTCATCGGGCTCATGCCCGAAAACGTCGTGAAATCGCGGATGAAGTGCGATTGATCGTAGTACCCGCAAGCGGCCGCTGCGTCGGCAAGGGTCGGCTTGTTGGCCTCCTTGGTCATCGCCAGAAACTTCTGAAAGCGCATGATGCGTGACAGGATCTTGGGCGTGATGCCCACTTGCCTCCTGAATTTGCGCTGAAGTTGACGTTCGCTGAAGCCGATGAGTTTGACGAGATCCCGTACCGAGTACTGCCCTTCCGACTTGACGATGTACTGGCACGCCTGCCGCACGAAGACGTCTTCCTTCGACTCCTGCGTCAGGCGCTCGTCGAGCACGGCAATCATCGCGGCCAGGCGGTCGTCGTTGGAGCCGGCACGCGCGATCCGGTCATGGATCGCCGCGGAGAACGCGGGCTCGAACCTGGCGAAATCGACCACCCGGTCGACGACTTCGTCGTAGGCGACATCGAAAAAGCGCGCGGCGCCCGCTGCCTTGAAGCGGATGGAGACGACACCGATCTCGCCGGTGGGTTTCAGCATGATGCGCCGGGTGAGCTGGCCCGACATCAGGACGCGCGCCTGGCGTTCGTAGACGCGGCCTTCGAGTTTAAGGAACGCGTCGCCGAAATGAACGATCAGCTCCGTCTTGCCGTCGGGCATCACGATCTGGGGCTCGGGATCGCCGTCGTCCTTGGCGCCGGCCAGAATCCAGAGGCAGTCGACGAACGGCTCGAGATGGGCGGGCGGCGGCAGGGTCTTGTAGCGCATTCTCAAATCTCTTCCGGTCGCTGTCTTCCCGTATCTTGTCGGAGTACGAACGCAGCAGCCACCCGGACGCTTCTATGGCATAGAAAGCCGGACACCCAGGGAACCGCATGAAGATCGTCTATTCCGACAAGCACGCCCGGCACGACCCGCAGACCTTCATCGTGCGCGGCGTGAAGCAGAGGAGCGCCGAGCAGCCGGAGCGCGCGACGCGCCTGCTGGCGGCGGCCACCGGCGCCGGCCATGAGGTCGTGGCGCCGAAAGCCTTCGGCCCCGGCCCCGCCGCCTCGGTGCATACGCCCGATTACATCGATTTCCTGAAGGTCGCCGCGCGCGAATGGGCGAAGCTGCCGGGCGCCTCGGACGAGGTCGTGCCCAACATGCACCCCGCCCGCCCCCATGCCTCGTACCCCAAGGCGCTGGCCGGCCGCGCCGGCTGGCACCAGGCCGACATGGCCTGCCCGATCGGGCCGCACACGTGGGACGCAGCGCTCGCCGCTACCGAGGTCGCAGCCACGGCGGCCGAAACAGTGCTCAACGGCGGCGCGGGCGAGGCCTATGCCCTCTGCCGGCCGCCCGGCCATCACGCCTTCGCCGACATGGCGGGCGGCTTCTGCTTCCTCAACAACAGCGCCATCGCCGCCCAGCATCTGCGGTCGAGGCACGCCCGAGTCGCCGTGCTCGACGTCGACGTGCACCACGGCAACGGCACGCAGGGCATCTTCTACGAGCGCGCCGACGTGCTCACCGTCTCGATCCATGCCGATCCGGCCAACTACTACCCCTATTTCTGGGGCCACGCCCACGAAGCCGGCACGGGCGAAGGCGACGGATTCAATCTCAACCTGCCGCTGCCTCTGGGCTCCGCCGACGCGCCGTGGCTCGCCGCCGGCGACACGGCGCTGGCCCGCATCTCGGCCTTCGCGCCGACCGCCCTGGTCGTGGCGCTCGGCCTCGATGCCAGCGAAAGCGATCCGCTGCAGGGCCTCAAGGTGACCGCGGCGGGTTTCCACGTCATGGCGGAGAAGATCGCCCGGCTCGGCCTGCCGACGGTGCTGGTCCAGGAAGGTGGCTACCTCAGCGACGATCTCGGCCACAATCTGGTGCAGTTCCTGGCCGGCTTCGAGAAAGGTCGCGGCTGAGATGCACCCTTCATGTTCCTCTCCCCCTTGGGGGCAGGGCAATCGCATATGATTTTATCCCCGTCGTCCTGAGCGGAGCCGGCCGAAGGGCGGCGCAGTCGAAGGACCTCTTTTCCGCAGTCCATCGAACGGAAAAGAGGTCCTTCGACTACGCTTCG
>JAESGK010000125.1_pt1 | contig 80857 bp, 75 predicted proteins | sample 9269681 | NCBI WGS metagenome assembly JAESGK01 (sample SAMN14515347, study PRJNA621673) | algae metagenome | isolation source: Timaviella obliquedivisa GSE-PSE-MK23-08B and co-occurring heterotrophs from... | place: USA: Grand Staircase Escalante National Monument, Utah | collected 2006-08-15 | reverse complement strand
ATCCTATGGTGGGAGGGCCAAAAGGCCGATCCCGGAGAGAAGCGTGGACCGCGAAAGACATTGAACGCCGGTGCGGAAGATAACTCGAAGTGCTTGACCTCAACACGCCGAATAGAGAAGGTCTCATTACTTCGCAGGCGGTGGTCATGAATCGGTGTCTCCGGTCTCGTCGGCGCGATTTCGCGCAACATTTCTCTGTCGGCGCAGCGTCTCTGGTAGCAGCCGTTCCCGGTCGAAGGAAGAAGCGGCGCTTTTGCGATTTTCCCGTTTCGTAGATCAATTTTCGAAGCAGATTCGTCGTGCGGGGCGGATTGTCTTCGCTCAACTGCTTTGGCGGTGAAGCAGCGTGAAGCGGGTATCGATGACAGTGGGCGTTCTTTCACCGCCGCGGGCGATGCGCTCAAGGATCAGGCGGGCGGCCTCCGTGCCGATCAGGTCTCCCGGCGGGCGGATGGTGGTCAGCGAAGGATTGGAGGCCGCGCTGAAGCTGAGATCGCCGAAGCCGACGACCGAGAGCTGTCCGGGGATGTCGATGCCGAGCCGCTGGCATTCGAAGATCACGCCCAGCGCCACATGGTCGTTGGAGCAGGCAATGCCATCCACCTGCGGAAATTTCCGCATGGTTTCACCCAAAAGCATGGCGCCCACTTCTGCGCTCGACGGCGCGGGATGCTGGATGATTTCGGCGGTGACGCCAAAGGTTTTTTGGGCCTCCTCCACAAATCCCTCGGCGCGATGCGTCGCTCTTTTGTCATCCTGCAGGCGGGCGCCCAGAAAGACGAGGTTGCGGCGATTGCGCTGAACAAGGTGTGCTGCCGCCGAGCGGCCGACTTGTTCGTGGTGGAAGCCGACGGCCATTTCGATCGGCTCTGAGCCGAGTTCCCAGATTTCGACCACCGGCACGCTGCTTTCGCGCAAGAGCTTTCTGGTGGCATTGCTGTGGGCAAGGCCCGTCAACACGATCGCGGCGGGCGCCCAGGAGAGCGCCATGCGCACGAGGTTTTCCTCTTCGCGCTCGCTGTATTCTGTGTGTCCGAGCAGGACCTGCAGCCGTTCCCTGCCGAGTTCCGCCTGCATGGTTGCGACGGTTTCGGCAAAAAAGGCATTGCGCACCGAAGGCACGATGATGCTGACGGCGCGCGACGAAGCGGCCGCAAGACCACCGGCCATCAGGTTCGGAACATAATTGAGCGCGTCTATGGCCTTGGCGATCGCCTCGCTTGCCGAGGCCGAGACCGCGTCCGGCTTGCGAAGGTAAAGCGAGACGGTGGAGGGCGATGTCTGGGCCCGCACCGCAACGTCCATCATCGTCACCCGCTGCATCTTGCGGCGTTTGCGCGTCGGCTTCACGGAGCGTCCAGAATTCACCATGTTGTCAGTCTTTATAATAGCGCTATTATTAATGCTCATCATAGCCCATGGTTTTCCACCGAACAATTCCTCCTTTTCCAGAACGACCTATTTATCTGGTGTGGTTTGATTTTTTTGCTTTATTGGCATTTCCGTGCGGACATAGCAGTGCTTCCGTTAGCGATTTTGCAAGTGCCCAGTTGCCAAAACTGAATCGTAGCGCTATTATTGCGGCAAGAAATAGCGATCGGCACGGGATGGATTGCCGTTTTCGGGAGGTTGAAATGGCGGGAGTGAGCCTGCGGGCGCTGGACAAGAATTACGGCGCCCTTCGGATTGTTAAAGGCATTGATCTGGAGATCGCCGATGGCGAGTTCGTGGTTTTCGTCGGTCCTTCGGGCTGCGGAAAATCCACGACGTTGCGGATGGTAGCCGGACTGGAAACGATTACCGGCGGCGAAGTCAGGATCGGCGACCGTGTCGTCAACCGGCTGGCGCCGCGCGAGCGGGATATCGCCATGGTCTTTCAGGATTACGCGCTGTATCCGCACAAGACGGTTCGGGAGAACATGGGTTTCAGCCTGAAGGTGCGCGGCATCGCCGCTGGCGAGGCTGCGGCGCGGGTCGATGACGCCGCCAATATGCTGGGTATTTCCCACCTGCTCGATCGCCGGCCGGGCCAGCTCTCCGGCGGCCAGCGCCAGCGTGTCGCCATGGGCCGCGCCATCGTGCGCCGCCCTCAAGTGTTTCTCTTTGACGAGCCGCTGTCCAACCTGGACGCGAAATTGCGCGGTCAGGTCCGCACCGAAATCAAGAAGCTGCATCAGACGATCGGAACGACGATCATCTACGTCACGCATGATCAGGTCGAGGCCATGACGCTCGCCGACCGGATCGTCATTCTGCGCGGCGGCGAGATCGAGCAGGTCGGAACGCCGGACGAGGTCTACAACCATCCGGCCAGCGTTTTCGTCGGCGGTTTTGTCGGCTCGCCGGCGATGAATTTTGCGAGAGCCAAGGCGGAGCGCGACAATCTGGTCTTCGCCAACGGCGACCGTCTGCCGCTCTCGGCGATCCGCGCCGCCGGCCATGCAGGCGCCACCGATGGGCGCGAGTTCATCGTCGGCATTCGTCCGGAGCACTTCAGCGCGAGCGCATCCGACGTTGCCCTGACCTGTCACGTTCAGGTCGTCGAGCCGCTTGGCTCCGATACGCTGGTCCATTTTGCCGTCGGCAACGAGACGCTGACGGCCCGCATGCCGCCGGAAACGCGGGTCAAGGCTGGCGAAACGCTCAAGATCGGCGTGGATCCTGCGAAAATTCATCTCTTCGACGCCGCAACGGAACGCGCCGTCCATTGAAGACCCCGCGCGGGGAGGACCGCGCGACCAAACATAAAACGGGAGGAAATCATGACTTTTACGAAAATAACCGGCGCGCTTTTCTGCGGAACGGTGCTGGCCTTCGCGATGCCGGCTTCGGCCGAAACGGCGCTGAACGTTTACATCTCCAGCCAACATCAGCCAGACGTCTGGCGCAAGGCGCTCGACAAGTATGAAGCCGCCAATCCCGACGTGAAGGTCAAGATCGAGACCGGCGGCAATACGTCCGAAGCCCAGGCGCAGTATCTCAACACCGTGATGTCGGCCAAGGATACCTCGCTTGACGTCCTGATCCTCGATGTCATCCGCCCGGCGCAGTTTGCCGCTGCCGGCTGGACCACCGATTTTGCGGATAAGGACATGTCGTCCTACCTGCCGGCGTATGCGGGCGCAAACACCGTCAATGGCAAGGTGATCGCGCTGCCGGCCTTCGCGGACTCCCAGTTCCTTTACTACCGCAAGGATCTGCTGGAGAAATACGGCATCGAGCCGCCCAAGACCTGGGATGAGCTTAAGGTTGCTGCCAAGAAGATCGCTGAGGGCGAGGGCAATCCCGACCTGCAGGGCCTTTCCTTTCAGGGCAAGGCGATCGAAGGCGCTGTCTGCACCTTCCTTCTGCCGTACTGGAGCCAGGGCAAGATGCTGACTGACAACGGTCGCCTGACCTTTGATCGCGATGCGGCGGTCAAGTCGCTCAGCCTGTGGAAGAGCATGGCCGACGATGGCGTTGCCAAGAAGAACATCGCTGAAGTCGGCACGGACGATACGCGCAAGGAATTCCAGGCGGGCAATGTGATCTTCGCGGTCAACTGGTCCTATGCCTGGGCGCAGTCGCAAGGTGCTGAATCCGCCGTTGCCGGCAAGGTCGGCGTTGCACGCCTTCCAGCGATGACCGGCGGTGAGCAGGCCACCTGCCTCGGCGGCTGGGAGTGGGGCGTATCGGCCTATTCCGAACATCAGGACGAGGCAAAGAAGCTGGTCGAATACCTGTCGTCTGAGGACGTGTCGAAGTTCATGGCCATCAACGCCTCGTTGCTGCCGACCTATGCAGGTCTCTACAAGGACGCAGAGGTGACCAAGAGCGCGCCGTGGTTTGCCGATGCGCTGCAGGTGGTCGAAACCGCCAAGCCACGCCCGGTAACGCCGCGCTATAACGAGGTGAGCGAAGTCATTCGCACCACGGTCAACGCCGTTCTTGCGGGCGTCACCACACCGGAAGACGGCGCCGACCAGATCGAGGCCCGCCTGAAGCGCATCCTGCGGTGAGGCGCCCTTAACGCCTTGCTCCATCCCCTCCCTGTGCTGCGGGGAGGGGAGATCTTCTCAAGAGACGGGACGAGCGGCCTTTCAGCTGCGCGGGGCGAGGCATGGGCCTTGCCGCCCGGACCTCTCAACGCTTCGGAACGAAACTATGGCGACGACAACCACATTCAAGGCAACGGACATAGGGGAAGCCCCACCCGCAGGCTGGACGCGCTGGCTTGATCTCAGCGACCGTTCGCTGGCCGTGCTGCTTCTGGCGCCGGCAGCACTCCTTCTGGCGCTGATCATCGTCTATCCGGTCTGCCGGCTGGCCTATACGAGCTTCTTCAGCCTGTCCCTGACTTCGGGGTTGCCGGCCGAATTCGTCGGCCTCGAAAACTACCAGCTGATGATCGAAGACCCGGTCTTCTGGGAAACCACATGGAATACCGTCCTGATCACGCTGATCACCGTTCCCGGTGCTCTGCTGGTCGGGCTCGGGCTTGCGCTGATGGCGAACCTTCCGTTTGCGATGCAATGGCCCGTGCGCCTGTCTCTGCTCATCCCGTGGGCGCTGCCGCTATCCTTCGCCGGCCTGATCTTCGCCTGGTTCTTCCATTCGGAATATGGCGTCGTCAACGATGTGCTGAACCGTTTCGGCTTCGAGGGGATCATCTGGTTCAACTCGCCGAACTGGGCCTTCGCCGCCATCTGTCTGACGATCATCTGGAAGACCTCGTCCTTCATGGCGCTGATCATCCTCGCGGGCCTGCAGACCATTCCGCGCTCGCTGTATGAAGCAGCGGACGTGGATGGCGCCGGGCGCCTGCGTCAGTTCTTCGAGATCACCCTGCCGCTGCTCAAGCCCTCGATCGTCGTGGCGCTGATCTTCCGCACGATCACCGCACTGCAGACCTTCGACATTCCCTACATGATGACGGGCGGCGGGCCGGGCACGTCCACCTCGACGCTGGCCATGTACATCCACCAGAACACCGTGTCCTTCCTCGATCTCGGCTACGGCTCGGCGCTGGCCGTCGTGATGTTCGCGCTGTCGATGTGCGTAACGGCCGTCTATCTCCGCATGATCCGGACCAAGGAGTAATCGCCATGAGCACGACAACAGCCTTCGGTTCGACATCCTTCCTGTCAGGCAAGCCGCTGCGGTTCATCGCCGCCGGCATCCTTCTGGTCAACGGCATGTTCCCGGCGCTCTGGATCCTGTTCACGTCGCTGAAGACGGAAGCAGAGCTGACGGCCAAGCCGATCACCTGGATCCCGCATGCGCCGACCGTGCAGAACTATGTGCAGGCCTTCTCCGACCAACCGCTGCACATCTTCCTGTTCAACAGCTTCATGGTGGCGCTGCTCTCGACCGCGCTGACGCTGCTGGTCTCGGTGCTGGCAGCCTATGCGCTCGCCCGGCTCAATCTGACCTATCGCGGGCTGATCCTGTCCCTGATCATCGCCGTTTCGACCTTTCCGCTTGTCACGCTGTTGGTGCCGCTGTTCGAGATCATGCGGGCGCTCAATTTGCTCAATAGCTGGACGGCGCTGATCCTGCCCTACACGGTGCTGAGCCTACCAGTCTGCACGCTGATGCTGGTGTCGTTCTTCGAGGGCATCCCGCGCGATCTGGAGAACGCGGCGATGATCGACGGCTGCACGCGCATGGGGGCGCTGTTCAAGGTGGTGGTGCCGCTCTGCGCGCCGGGCGTGTTCACGGCAGGCATCCTTGCCTTCGTCAATGCCTGGGACGAGTTCCTGCTGGCGCTGTCGTTCAATTCCAATCCGTCGCTGCGTACCCTTCCGGTCGGCATCCAGCTCTATCAGGGCGAGTTCGCCTTCCCCTGGCCGGTGATTTCGGCGGCGCTGGTCGTCGGTATCGTGCCGGTCGCCATCCTCATCGTCATCTTCCAGGAGCGCGTCGTGTCCGGGCTAACGGCGGGCGGCATCAAGGGATGAGCGACGTGAAGAAAAGGCGCGATCTTTCGGAACTGCGCAGCCAGCGGTGGTTTGCCTCCGACGACATGCGCGGCTTCGCCCACCGGCAGCGCACGCAGCAGATGGGCATACGCCGCGATGAGTTCATGGGCCGGCCGGTCATCGGCATCATCAACACCTGGAGCGAGATGAGCCCCTGTCATGCGCATCTGCGCGACCGGGCCGAGGCTGTAAAGCGCGGCGTCTGGCAGGCGGGCGGCTATCCCGTCGAAATGCCGGCTCTGTCGGTCGGCGAGGTGATGGTCAAGCCGACGACGATGCTCTACCGCAATTTCCTGGCGATGGAATGCGAGGAGCTTTTGCGCTCGCATCCGGTCGATGGCGCGGTGCTTCTCGGCGGTTGCGACAAGTCCACGCCGGCGCTTTTGATGGGTGCGATCTCCATGGACATCCCGGTGATCTACTGTCCGGCAGGCCCGATGTCGAACGGGCAATGGCGCGGTATCAAGACCGGCGCCGGCACCCATACCAAGAAATACTGGGACGAACTGCGCGCCGGCAATATCACTGAGGATGACTGGGTCGATCTCGAAAGCCGGATGACCCGTTCAGCCGGAACCTGCAACACCATCGGCACGGCCTCGACCATGACCTCGATCGTCGATGCGATGGGGCTGACCTTGCCTGGCGCGTCCTCGATTCCGGCGACCGATTCCGGTCATCCCCGCATGGCGTCGGCCTGCGGCGTGCGCATCGTCGAGATGGTCTGGGAAGACCTGAAACCCTCCGACATCCTCGACAAGGCGAGTTTTGAGAACGGTCTCGTCGCCTACATGGCGCTCGGCGGCTCCACCAATGCGGCCGTCCATCTGGTCGCCATGGCGCGGCGCGCGGGGGTCGATCTTTCGCTGGACGACATGGCGGCGATGGCGGGCAAGGTGCCGGTGGCTGTCAATGTCTTTCCGTCGGGTGAATATCTGATGGAAGATTTCTATTTCGCCGGCGGTCTTCTGGCGCTTCTCAACAAGTTTTCGCGTCATCTCGATCTGACGCGGCCGACGGTCAACGGCCGCACGCTCGGCGACAACATCGACGGCGCCGATTGCTGGAACGACGACGTTATTCGCGGCGAGGACAATCCGGTGGTGCCGTTGTCGCGCGGCAAGACGCTGGAAGTGCTGCGCGGCAATCTGGCGCCGAACGGCGCCGTGATGAAATCGTCTGCGGCCAACCCGAAATTTTTGAAGCATGTCGGCCCGGCCATCGTCTTCGACAATCCCGGCGTCATGAACAAAACGCTGGATGATCCCGATCTCGATATCACCGAGGATACAGTCATCGTGCTGCGCAATGCCGGCCCGGTCGGCGCGCCTGGCATGCCGGAATGGGGCAATTTGCCGATCCCGAAGAAACTTTTGAGAGAGGGCGTGCGGGACATGGTGCGCATCTGCGACGGTCGCATGAGCGGTACGCATTACGGCACCTGCATCCTGCACGTCTCGCCCGAGGCGGCCATTGGCGGACCGCTGGCGCTGCTCAAGACCGGAGATCTGATAGAGTTGGATGTGATGGCGGGGACCATCAACATGCGGGTCGACGAGGCCGAGATCGCCCGCCGGCGTGCGGAGTGGAAGCCTGCCCCACCGGTCTACCAGCGGTCGTTCGCGGCGCTTTATCAACAACATGTCAGCCAGGCCGATCAGGGCTGCGATTTCGATTTTCTAAGCGGAACGGCCGTCGTGCCCGATCCCGCGATCTATTGAGGAGACGACCATGAGCCTGACCAACCCTTTCAAGGCATGGCTTGCCGAAAAGGACCGGGCAACACCGCTCGGCACCTGGCTGATGGCGGCAGCACCCGCAACGGCCGAGGCGCTCGGTTATGCCGGCTTCGATTTCCTCGTTGTCGACATGGAGCATGTCCCTGTCGAGGTCTCGGACGTTGCTGGCATCCTGCGCGCCATCGGCTGCACGCCGGCCGAGGCCGTCGTGCGGCTGGCCTGGAACGATCAGGTTCTGGTCAAGCGCGTGCTTGATGCCGGCGCACGCACCGTGATGCTGCCCTTCGTCCAGACCGCCGAGGAAGCGCGCGCGGCCGCGTCCTACACCCGTTATCCGCCGCAGGGCGTGCGCGGCGTCGCCGCCATCCATCGCGGCTCGAAATTCGGCACCATCCCGGATTACCTGAAGCGGGCGAATAGCGAGGTCTGCACCATCGTCCAGCTCGAAACGCCGGAAGCAATCGAGCGGCTGCCTCAGATCGCCGCCGTAGATGGCATCGACGCGCTGTTCGTCGGGCCGGGCGACCTCTCGGCAGCCATGGGCCATATCGGCAATATCGCGCACCCTCAAGTACAGGCGCTGATCGAAAAAGCGGCCAAGGACGCGCATGCGGCCGGCAAGCCGGTCGGCATTGTCGGCCCGAACCCGGATATGGTGAAGCGCTTCCTCGGATACGGCTACGATTTCGCGGCGATCGCCTCGGATATCGCCATGATGACCGGCCGCGCCAATGACTGGCTCGGCGTCCTGAAGGGGCAGGCGGCTCCTGTCGCGGCACCCGCCGCTGCTTACTGAGGGTATTTTCGTGCAAACCGGCTTCGATCTCGTTCTCGACGCAAAGATGTCTCTCGGCGAATGCCCCTTGTGGTCGGTCGCCGAGCAGGTACTGTATTTCGTCGATATCAAGCGCTGCCGTATTCATCGTTTCGATCCGGGGGCCAGCGGCTTGATGACGCTTGAACTTTCAGAGGAAGTCGGCTGCATCGGCCTTGTTGCAGGCGGAGGCTTTGTCGCTGGGTTGCGTTCGGGGATCTGGCTGATCGATGCAGATGGCAAGCCACTCCGCAAGCTGGCCGACAATCCCGAGGACCAGACGATCAGCCGCTTTAATGATGGCATGGTCGATCCGATGGGCCGGTTCATTGCCGGAACGGTGGACGAAACCCGCGAAAAGGGCATTGCCGGGCTTTACCGCTATGACCGCAACGGATTGGCGCAACTCGCCGGTAGCCTGCTGACCTCGAACGGCGTCGCTTTCTCGCCGGACGGACGCCGACTCTACCACGCCGATACGCTGCGCTACACGCTCCACACCTATGATTACGCACCGGAAACCGGCACTGCATCCAACCGGCAGGTCTTTGCCCGCTTCGGCTCGGAAACGGACAAGGGCCGCCCCGACGGCGGCGCGATAGATATCGAGGGCTGCTACTGGACGGCGCTGTTCGAGGGCGGGCGCGTCCAGCGCTACAGCCCGGATGGCGCGCTGCTCGCAGAATATAAGGTGCCCGTCAGATGCCCGACCATGGTGAGTTTCGGCGGTGCGGACATGCGCACGCTCTATTGCACCAGCGCCAGGGTCGGCCGCTCCGAAACAGAGCTTGCAGCATTCCCCCTGTCCGGCGGTCTCTTTGCCATGCGCACCGATGTCGCGGGGCTGCCAAAACCTCTTTTCAATCCGGAAACCTGATCCATGCCATCCACCTACGACACCGTCCGCTATGCATCTCTTCAAGGCCGTGCCGTGCTGATCACCGGCGGCGCTTCGGGGATCGGTGCGGAAATGGTCAGGGCATTTTCAGCGCAGGGCGCGAAGGTTTCCTTCATCGATATCGATGCTGTCGAAGGGACAAGGCTTGCCGGCGAAACCGGAGCTGCCTTTTCCGTTTGCGATGTCACCGACATTGCAGCGTTGCGGGTTGCCATCGCCGGGATCGAGCAGGTGTGGGGCGGCATCGATATCCTCGTCAACAATGCAGGCAAGGATGATCGTCACGCGATGAGCGATGTCGAGCCGGACAGCTGGCGCCGGGCGCTGTCGCTCAATCTCGATCACCAGTTCTTCGCAAGCCAGGCCGTCAGCCCACGCATGGCGGAAAAGGGCGCGGGGTCAATCATCATGCTCGGGTCGATTTCCTGGATGCGCGGGCGTCCGGGCATGGTCGGCTACACGACCGCCAAGGCTGCTATCAACGGCATGACGAAGACGCTTGCCCGCGAACTCGGTCCCTCCGGCATTCGGGTCAACTGCATCGTGCCCGGTGCGATCGTGACCAAGCGGCAATTGAAGCTGTGGACCTCGCCGGAGCAGAACCAGCAGTTCATCGACCTTCAAGCGCTGAAATTCAGGCTGGATGCGGCCCATGTGGCGCGCATGGCGCTGTTTCTCGGCTCGGACGAAAGTGGCGGCTGCACCGGCGCCAATTTCGTCGTCGATGCCGGCCTCACGCAGAACTGACATGCTTTATCTGAAAGACATTGAGATGGAACTTCAACAGACAGAAACCGGCTTCACGCTTTCCTTCGGAGGCCGGGCGCTTCTCGATCACAGTGAAGCTGCACCAGCGATCTTTGCCGGACACGGAGAAGAGCGCATGGACATGTATCGCGGCAATTTCGAAATCGAGGACTATGTCATCGAGCGCCGCTCGCTTGCCCATGCGGAGATCGAGGGCAACCGGATATTTCTGTCAGACGCGGCCGGCCGGCCGGCGCGCCTTGTGCTGATCGTGGACAAGGGAGCCATCGGCTTCGAAGCGCTCGACGCATCGCTCAACCGGCTCTGGATTCGCGTTGCGGCGGATCAGGACGAGCATGTCTGGGGCGGCGGCGAGCAGATGTCGTACCTCGATATGCGCGGCCGCCGTTTCCCGATGTGGACCTCGGAACCCGGCGTCGGACGTGACCGGACAAGCGAGATCACTTTCAAATCGAACGTCAATGACCGGGCGGGCGGCGATTATTTCAACACGAACTATCCGCAACCGACCTATGTTTCCTCGGCGCTCTACGCGCTGCATGTGGAGACGTCGGCCTATTCCGTCTTCGATTTCCGCCGCAAGACCTTTCACGAGATCGAGGTCTGGGCAATCCCCGAGCGGATCGAGCTTTTTGCCGCTCCGACCTTCGTCGAACTGGTCGAGAAGCTGTCGGAGCGCTTCGGCCGTCAGCCGCCGCTTCCTGACTGGGTGTATAACGGCGCGATCATCGGCCTGAAGGATGGGGAGAATTCCTTTTCGCGGCTTCAGGCGATGCGCGACGCCGGTGTCGCTGTCTCGGCGCTCTGGTGCGAGGACTGGGTGGGGCTGCGCCAGACCTCCTTCGGCGCTCGCCTTTTCTGGGACTGGCAGGCCAACGAGGATCGTTATCCCGGCCTGCGCCAAAGGATTGCCGAGCTGAATGACGACGGTATCCGGTTCCTGGGCTACGTGAACCCGTATCTTTGCGTCGATGGCCCGCTGTTTGAGATCGCTGAAGCGGCCGGCTATTTCGCGACGGATGCAGCCGGCAAGACCGCGCTGGTGGATTTCGGCGAATTCGATTGCGGCGTCGTGGATTTCACCAATCCGGCGGCGGCCGAATGGTTTGCCGAGGACATCATCGGCAAGAAGATGCTGGACTATGGGCTTTCCGGATGGATGGCCGATTTCGGTGAATATCTGCCGATCGATGTGCATCTTTCAAACGGCATCGATGCCAAGCTGATGCACAACCAATGGCCGACGCTCTGGGCCGAGGTCAATGCGAAAGCGGTTGCCAGCCGTGGCCAGACAGGGGAGGCGCTGTTCTTCATGCGTGCGGGCTTCACCGGCGTCCAGAAACATTGCCCGCTTTTGTGGGGCGGCGACCAGTCAGTGGATTTCTCCCGCCATGACGGGCTCGTCACCGTCATTTGCGCGGCCCTGTCGTCCGGCCTGCTCGGCAATGCCTATCACCACTCGGATATCGGTGGCTATACCAGCCTGTTCGGCAATGTCCGCACGCCGGAGCTTTTGATGCGCTGGGCCGAGATGGCGGCGTTTACGCCCGTCATGCGCAGCCACGAGGGAAATCGTCCGCGCGAAAACGTGCAGATCGATCAGGATCCGCAGGTGCTGTCGCACTTTGCCCGGATGACGCGGATCTACACGCATCTTGCGCCCTATCTCAAGTCCCTGTCCGATGAGGCGGTTGCGCGGGGTCTGCCGGTGCAGCGGCCGCTCTTCCTACATTATCAGGACGACCGCGAGACCTATGCGATCCAGGACAGCTACCTCTACGGCGCCGACATGCTGGTCGCGCCGGTCTGGGAGGCCGCGCAGGCGGACCGCGTCGTCTATCTACCGCGGGGCGAGCAATGGGTTCATACCTGGACGGGGGAAACCTTTGCCGGCGGCGAAAAGGTGCGGATTGCCGCGCCGCTCGGGCAGCCGCCCGTCTTCTATCGGGCAGGCTGCGCAAATGAGCCGCTGTTTGCCGGTCTTCGGGGCCTGTGACAGTGAGTGTGGCCGGCCTTGCGGGGCTTTTGGTGCTGGCAGGCGTTGCCGCCTACATGCAGACGCTGACCGGTTTTGCCTTCGGGCTCATCATGATGGGCGGCATCGGGCTTTCCGGGCTGATGCCGCTGCCGGAGGCCGCCGTGCTCGTCGGGTGCATGGTGCTTGTCAATGCCGCGCAGGTTCTGGCACGCGGCTGGCGCGATATCGCCTGGGCTGAACTCTGGCCCGTCGTCATCTCCAGCCTTGCTGCCCTTGCTGCCGGATACTGGCTTCTGGGCGTGATGGTGTCGGCGTCCATCGACTGGCTGAAGCTTGTGCTCGGCATCGTCATCATCGCCTCAAGCCTGCAACTCGCGTGGAAGCCTCAGCCACTGGCGGCACGATCCTCGAGGGCTTCCTTCGCGTTTTTCGGCGCGGTTGCCGGTCTTATGGGCGGTCTGTTTTCCACGGCCGGTCCGCCGCTGGTCTACCATCTCTACCGGCAGCCTTTGTCGGCGGTCAGTATCCGCGAAACGCTGGTGGCGGTCTTTGCTGTCAATGCCGTCATCCGGCTGGCCACGGTCGCGGCTGCCGGCGATATGCCCCGTGGCGGTTTCTGGTGGGGGCTGCTCTGCATTCCGGTCGTGATGGTCATGACCTTTGCTGCCAAGCGCTGGCCGCCGCCCCTGTCTGCCCTATCCATTCGCCGCCTGGCCTTCAGCCTGCTTTTCTTGTCCGGCCTGTCGCTGGCCGTTCCCGCCTTTTTGAAGATCATAGGAGATCATGCATCATGACTGAGCGCCGCACGCTTGCCCTCAAGGACCCCGCCCTTCTCACCGACAAGGCTTTCGTCGCCGGCGCGTGGATCACCGCACCCGACGGCAAGTCGTTTGCGGTGACCGACCCCTTCGACGGAGCATTTATCGCCAATGTTCCGGATCTTGGCCAGGCGGTCGTGGCACAGGCGATCGATGCCGCGGCGGACGCACAGAAGCTCTGGGCCAGACGCACGGCAAAGGAGCGGGCGCAGGTGCTCAAGCGCTGGTACGATCTCATCATTGAAAATGCCGACGATCTGGCGCTGATCCTGACGACCGAGCAGGGCAAGCCGATTGCCGAGGCGAGGGGCGAGGTGGTCTCCAACGCCGCCTATCTCGAATGGTTTGCAGAGGAGGCAAAGCGCATCGACGGCGATATCATCCCCGGGCCCAATGCCGGCCAGCGCATCATGGTGCTGAAGCAACCGGTCGGGGTCTGCGCGGCGATCACGCCGTGGAATTTCCCGAACGGCATGATCACCCGCAAGGCGGGGCCTGCTCTTGCCGCTGGCTGCAGCATGATCCTCAAGCCTGCATCGCAGACGCCGTTGTCGGCGCTGGCGCTTGCTGTTCTGGCCGAGCGCGCCGGCGTGCCGAAGGGCGTGTTTTCGGTCGTGACCGGCGAAGCCAAGCCGATCGGTCTTGAGTTCTGCCACAATCCGAAGGTTGCCAAGATCACCTTTACCGGCTCCACCGGCGTCGGCCGCTGGCTGATGAAGGAGGCGGCCGACGGCATCAAGCGCCTTTCGCTGGAGCTGGGCGGCAACGCGCCCTTCATCGTTTTCGACGACGCGGATCTCGATGCCGCCGTCGAAGGCGCGATGATCTCCAAGTTCCGCAATACCGGCCAGACCTGCGTCTGCGCCAACCGCATCTACGTACAAGAGAGCGTCGCGAGCGCCTTCACCGAAAAGCTGCTTGCCAAGGTCTCAGGCCTTTCGCTCGGTCGCGGCACCGAAGCAGGCGTTAGCCAGGGGCCGCTGATTGACGAGAAGGCCGTGGCGAAAATGGAAGAGCATGTCGCCGATGTGGTCGCGAAAGGCGGAACCGTGCTTTCCGGGGGCAAGCGCAGCGCGCTCGGCGGCACGTTCTTCGAGCCGACGGTGGTGACCGGCGTGACGCAGGCGATGAAAGTGGCCAGGGAAGAAACCTTTGCGCCGCTCGCGCCAATCATTTCGTTCAGGGACGAGAACGACGTCATCGCCATGGCCAATGACAGCGAATTCGGTCTTGCCTCCTATTTCTACGCCAAGGACATGGCCCGCATCTGGCGCGTGGCCGAAGCGCTTGAGGCCGGCATGGTCGGCGTCAACACCGGCATGATCGCCAACGAAATGGCGCCCTTCGGCGGCATCAAGCAGTCCGGTACGGGACGTGAAGGATCGAAGTACGGGATCGAGGGCTTTCTAGAGTTGAAGTATGTGGCGCTTGGGGGTCTCTGACGGGGCACGGGAAATTTCCCCCCAGAATTGATTAGAGCATCGTACGATCAACATGACGCATATCCAGCTGCATTGAAGAAGTTGAAGCTTTCGGTTCGATTGAAGAGGTTACAGATTGAACCGAAAGCCTTTGTGAGCGCGTCGAAGGTTCTGGCCTGTGCTGCACGCAGGTGAGCCTTGATCTTTGGGAATGCCATCTCGAGATAGGTGTCGAAGGCCGCACGGTTCATGGGGCAGTTGATGATCCAAGGCGCGGTCAGCCCGAAGCAGCAAAGCCTGGCGATGAAGGTCTGCGTTCCCCAATGGCCGAAGGGTGCGTCCATGGTCAGCCGCGCGGGCAGCAGGCGCACCGTTGCACGTGCGCGTTCCGTGGCTTTGACCTGAGCGATCAGAAAGGCCCGATAGGCCGCAAGCTTGCCACGGCCGGGCGGACGCCCCTGGCGGGGAGGCGAAACCGCGCCCGTCTTACAGCGGCGCTGCATAACGCGGATCGCCGTGCTGTCGCCGATGGCGAAACGACGCGCCGCAGACCGGCTGGAATGTCCTGCCTCGACCATTGCCACTACCCGTTCGCGAATATCCAGTGAATGCGATTGCCCATGAAACCACCTCCGCTCAAAAGGGAATCATGAAAGCCATCAAAATCAAACAGCCAACGATTCCCGTTTTGTGAACGATGCTCCAGCCGAGTTTTTCAACAATATCCGCCGAAAGCCGCCGCTCGATTGCCAGACTGGACTGGGCTTGCGGTCGGCGGTTGCGGTCCCTGACCCGCAAGGCGGTTAGGTTATCTGAAATGCCGTTGGCTGATGGCATGTATGGCAAGGGATAGGAATGCTGCTGCAGCGGATACAAGACAAAAGATCGCCGGGTACAATCCCTGAACGACCCCGAGGGTGTAGAGCGGTACGACCGGCAACAGGCCCGTGGTAGCCCCGAGCATCATTCCGGTGAGAAGGCGGAACCGCACGCCTTTTCCTCGCTTTGCCAGCCATCTGTCGGACAGGCCCACCATCAAGGCCGGAACGAAACCTATACGGTAAGCGACCGGAAGTGCGCTGAGAAACAGCGCGATGGTCAAAGGATACTCTACGAGCAGCCAGAGCATAAGGATTTCACCGATCGGCGGACCGAGCAGGATTACGAACCAGACGCTGGAGAGCCATCGGCGCGGTTCACGGGCGACAAGCGGATATGAGCTCATCTTCCGATCCCTGACGCATCTGTCTTTCGGTCGACCCCAACGGGAAGGGCATACCCACAGCGAGCAGCGTCGTCTGCATTTTTTCCTGGGCACGCTTGCGGCTGGGTCTCGTTCTCGATGAAGGAGCGCACCCTAGCGCACCGTGCCGAATCCGGGAACGCCGAGGCCGAGGCAGAAGACGTTACCGCCCCGCTTGTTACGGATGACGCACGCCTCACCGCCGCCGAGGTCGGAGCGGAAACCGGTTGAGAAGACGGCTTCGCCGGAGGGGTCGCGCGCCCGGATCGTTCCCCCCTCAGATTTGTCGCTTTTCTGCAGCGTTGCCACAGCCGTCCCGCTGGCATTATAGGCGCCGACCAGCCGCTCTTTGCCGATCAGCCCGGCGCCCACCGTGCCATCGCCGTTGAAAGCATGGACAACCCCCGATCCGTCGCCGTCGGCGGCCAGCGCAGCACCGTTTTTGCTGCCGTTGCCGACATAGACGATGCCGGTTCCGGCGGCAGCTGGATTTTCGCCGGCGGCGGCGACCACCTGGCCGCTTTTGTTGTACATGCGCAGCGCAACGCCGCGTCCCTCTGCGGTTCCAAGTCCCGCCGCTGGCTGGCCGTCCTTTTTGATCACAATGCCCACGAGTTCAGGTCCCGAACCGAGCTGGAACTCGCCTTCGCTGGTCTTGCCGCTCATCATGATTCCCTGGCCCGCATCGGCCTTCAGCTCGAACACGGATGTGTCGCCGTTGACCACCGTGATCCGGTTGGTCTCGCCGCCCTCCAGCGACAGCCCACCGGCCTGGTTGCCGAGATAGATCTGCGGCGGCTGGCCCTGCTTGAGCTGGATGTTCGTCGTTCCTCCCCCGGCGCTGCTGAAGGTTGCCCCTGATTCGTCGACGAGCAGCAAGGCGAACCCCGACGTGTCGACCACCTTGAAGGGTGCCTTGATCGTGCCGCGTTCGGCTTCGAGCTTGGCAACTTTCTTTTCAAGCTCGCTGACAAGGAGTTTTAGAACGCCGACCTCCCTGTCGAGTGTTGCCATGTCGGCCGGCGAGAATATCTGTGCATTGGAGGGATCCTCCTCTCCGACAGTGTCCTTGATAATACTGTCTTTTTCCTTCTTTACCTGTGCCGGGTCGATCTCTCCGCTTTTGATAGTCGTGCCGTCCGAAGTCGTCGCGGGTTTCGAATCCAGGCCGCTTCCAAAATCCGTTACGGCTTCGGGGCCTGTAGCTGGCAACTGGTCGAGTACCTGTGATTTCTCACCGGCCGGGCTGGCTGACGGTGCGTCCTTCAATGTCGACCCGGGAACCACGGTTTCTGCCGCTTTCGAAAGGCCAACGGGCAAGGCGGCGAGTGAGGCAAACGTAAAGACAGCGACGTAGATCCGGCGTTTGATCGAAAGCATGGACATGAACTCTCCTGTGCAGGGTGGCGTTCGGAACCCAGGGCCAAACCCCGGGGAGGAAGGGCTAAGCGGCGCATCGGCATCCCGGCGAGAGGAAAATGGCCGGCCGCGCCGCTATCGTTCATTTCAGCTCGATCCCCATCTGAGCGGATTGTCCTGCCGCCAGATCGATCTCGGCCGCGCCCGTCCGGCCGGTAGAATCGAGCGCGACAACACGATATCGTCCGGCCGTGACGATCTGCGCATACTCGCGCGGCACGCCGACCTCGAAGAGCGGGCGTTCAGGGAATGCGCCATCCTTGGCGGGGCCGAAAACCGACAACAGGATGTTGGAGGGCGGTTCGCCGGTGGCGGCCTTGGCAGCCATGCTCAACCGGCCCGCCGCCTGATCGATCCGAACGGTCTGTGTCTCTCCCGGTTGGGCGGTGAAACGAACGTTTGCCGTCGCCGTGCCCGAGACCAGTGTCGCTTCCCATTCGCCAGGCATGAGCGTCAGTACGGGCCGCGCCTCGGCGTGGTTTTCGAGGGCTGGCCCGACGGTCGCACCGCCGATGACACGAACCGGACGGACGGTCCATTGCGCATCGCGCCAGTCAGAGAAGACCTCACTTCCCGGCCCAAGCGACCCTTCGAGAGTAACGGTGCCAGCGCCGATCTCGACCCGCTCCGTCTGATCCTCGCCCTCGGCAACCACCGCCTCGGTCGCGATGTCGGCCCCACCGATCGACAGCGTCACGCCGTAGCGCCCTGCGGGCAGGACGACGACCGGGCGGGCAACCGCGTCGAAGTTGATGGGGGGTCGATCCTCGGTTGGACCGGAGATGCGCCAGGACAGCTCCGTTCCGCCGTCGATAGACTCGCTCTTTCCATCAAGGACAGCTTCCAGCCTCAGACGTCCGAGACGAAGATTGAGGACGAGGGCTTCCCTACCTCCGCTCTTGATCAGTACCTCTGCCTGCGCGGCGCGATCCTTGATTGTCACGGCCACCGCATAGCGCCCCGGCGCCAAGGCCAGCGTCTGCCTGGCGCTTGTCGGGTTTGCAAGCGCCGCCTGCCCGTCAAGCGGCGTCACCGTCCATGCCAGCTCGCTGCCGAGATCGACATCGTCGAGGCTCATACCTTTGGCGGCGATCAATGAAAGATCCAGCCGTCCAAGATCGATGCCCACCTTTTTGGCCGGCCCGCCCGACCTGTCGACTGTCACTTCGATCATTGATGCTGCGTTGGCACCCTTGAGTTCTACCGTGTACGGGCCAGGTTTGAGTACGAGTGCAATGCCCTCGCCGCCGCCCTCGTAAAGCGGCTTTTCGCTGCCCTTGGCGCGGACGGTCCAGGACAGCGGCACGCCGATCAGCATGTCTTTCCCTTCAGCCACAGCAATGAAGGATACCGGCACCGCCGTCGGTTCTTGCACGACCGTCGGGGATCTCTCGGCGTCAGTTTTGTCCTCCGTCAGCTCGACCGGCTTTTCAGGGGTTTTGACAGTCTCGGCGACACCGGTGCTTGCCGAAAAATCGGTCAGCGCCTTTTGAAGCTCGCTGGCGCCGTCCGCGCTCCGCATCGAACCGCCGCCAGCTTCCGCGATACAGGCCAGTGCCTTGTCCTCCGCGTCCTTCAGCCCGAAGCCGACGACATGGACGATCACCTTCGCATTTGCCGCGTGAAGGTCGCGCGCCACCGCGCAGGGGTCTTCGTTGCAGGTCTCCAGGCCGTCGCTCAGGAGCAAGATGTTGCCACCCTCTTTTGGAAGGAGGCGCGCGGCATGGCGCAGCGATCCCGACAGCGGCGTCTTGCCGCGCGCCCTCAGGTTGGCGAGTTCATTCCTCAGCGGTTCAAGCCGGACCGGTCCCGGCGCGCTCAACGTTTCGATGTCGCCGCAATCGCCGGCGCGACGATGCCCATAAGCCACCAGCGCCAGAGAGGCATCGGCTTTCCATCCCGCCACCTCATTCAGCAGAATCATCCGAGCCGCATCGAGCCGGGTTTCGTTCCCCAGCCGTGCCGCCATGCTGCCGGAGGAGTCGATTATGATGACGGACGGTTCTGTGGCGATCGCTGTGCAAGGCCATGCTCCAAAGGCAGAAGCGAGCATAATCAAGCTGAACGCGGCTCGGCGTATCATGGGATCGGCGGCGTCACGGCGTCGTAGGACATGGTCATCTCGATGTCCTCGGTCGTCATACGGTAGGGCAATCCATCGGTGTCACCGACCCAGAGTATCTGGGGGCCGCCCTTTGCCAAGCCTTCCATGCCTTCAGGGATGGGCGGCGTGTAGGTGTAGGTGGTCATTGCCTTGCCGTCGAGCGTATCCGACCCGTTCGCGGAACAATCCTTGAGGCTCGCAGCATCCGGAACAAAGGTCTTCAGAATGCCGAGCCGTCCGCCCGGTTTCAGTTGAACTTTCTGCCATTTATCGTCGGCATTGACGTAGAGAACGTCTCCGATCGCTATCGACAGCATCGGCGGTGTATCTTTCATGGTGATTGTCTGGCTATAGCTCGGCGCCACGGCAAGCGTCTCGAACGCCTTCAGGATAATGGCACAGTCGTCTGCCCGCACAGGTCCGGTGACAAGAACGAGACTGAAGATGAGCGGCAGGTAGAGATGCTGCCGTTGCGATTTTGCGGTGAGTGCCGCGTGCCGTTGCAGCCTGTCATGCCAGGTGGGTCTCATGTGCGGTCATCCTCTGGTCGTATTGCGGCGAGTGCGACCCGCTGGGAGCGGAGCCTTTTGCAGAGAATGTGCCTTGTTGCCGGCTCGATTGAAAAGATGCCATTTGATACTGAAATGGTGGGCAACGGGACCGGCCGGACCGCAGTATTACGGTGTCCGAAGTGGGGCGAGCGGCAGCAGCGCCAGGGACTTCACGACGGCCACCAGTGCGGTCTGCTGGCTTGTGTCGGTTTTCCGGAAGATGCGGATAAGATAGTTGCGTGCCGTGCCGAAGCTGATGCCCGATTGCGTTGCAGCGCTTTTGAGCGAGTGCCCGTCGGCAATCAGGACTGCCAGACGGGCCTCGGCGTGGGTTAGGGAAAAAAGTTCGCGGAGGCGTTCTTCCAGGCCCTCCGTAACGGCGGGGGATACGGCGTTGATAGTGACGATCGCGCCGCGACCGACGGCAAGGCCGTAGAGGCTCATACTTGGAAGCGGGGCAACCGATATTGCGAATTGAATTGGAAGCGCGGCACCGGCCTGGGAGGAAAGAAGCATAGTGCCCCCTGCCGCCATCGACGCCCCGTCGCCGCAGACGCTTTCCACGAGCCGTCGGAACTGACCCGCACTGACACTGCCGATGACCGAAACATGACCTTGAGAAAGCGTAAAAGGGCTGGGCGCGCGGACAAAGATCGCGTCGGCGGCCTGGTTCATCCAGACCAACTGGCAATGTCCATCAAGCAGAAGAATCCCGAAAGGCATCTGGGAAAATGTTGCAGCAAGCGAGCATCGACTGCCGATCAACCGCTCCATTTCGCCGGCGCGCACGAGATGCGGCGCGATCCTGTCAAAAAGGCGTCTTTCCGCCGTTCCGAATGATGCTTGCGACTCGGTGCGGGTGATGTGAAGGCAAATCGCCGACTGGGCGGTTTCGAAGAGTTTGCAGCTGATGGAATCGTGGAGGCCCATCGGTTGGTAGACTTCATTCCACAACTCCCGGCGCCGCAACGCTCTGCTGTCGACGATCTCGTTCCAGGAATAGGTCCTACCGACGCCCATCGCCCGTTCAGCAGCGGCCAGCGGATCGCCGAGATAGCATTGAAGGAACTGGTGGGAGGTAAAATCCGGATCATCCACTTTCTCATTCGAAACCGCTCGAAGATCCGTTGATCCGAAATAGGCGACACAGGCGCGTGCTCCCCCGAAAGCCGTCCGTAAATCCTTCATTACGTCGTGCCAGCCGTCACTGCCGTAGGCCGCCGAATAGATGCCATCGACAAGGCGCAAAACCGAGTCTGATGTAGTGCCCATCATCCGTCACCTCTGCTATCGCCAATTGTAATCTGCGAAACATATCAGGCTCTGAAAGAATTGACACGGTCGATCTTCACGCCTGAGCCTGATCGCGATACCAAAGATCTGGAGCTATGAGGTTTCTGGCAAACCTGTTCTGCGCCAATGGTTCAGTTCCCATAGACGCGACCGTACACGACCAACGGGGGGATCCGTCCCCCTCCACTTGACGCCCTGCAGCCTGACACTGGCTGAATGAATAGACGATGGGCTTGATGAACCTGTTGCACACGTTTTGGTAGGTTGGTGCTTCTTGAACCTCAACAGCGCGTCAATTCTGGAACGAGCAACTGGCGGACATAGGCAAGAAAGGCGTCACCGTTCAGCGGCCCGTCCAGCTCCATGGGTGCCGCCATACCAATGATGCGCAAACCTGCCGTGAATGTGGTTGTCTTCCAGTCGCCGTGCGGAACGACTCGATCTGTTCGACCAGGAGATCGACCAGCGTCCGGCTGTCTCCTCCCGCCGTCTCGCCGCGGTCGGCCAGGAAGTCCGAGGAACTGTAGTCCGTCAGCAGGTTAGCGCAGTCGACGACGGTGACCATCGTGTCGAGCCTCGAGACATCGGCAAGGCTCTGGCCATTCTCGTCGCGGAAGTCGAAGGTAGCTGCGACGGGCAGTGGCTCGGCAATGCCTGTCGCTTCAATCAGCAGATAGTCGAAGCGATCCTGCTCGGCAAGCGCCCGGACTTCCTGCAACAGGTCATCGCGCAGCGTGCAACAGATGCAGCCATTGGTCATTTGGACCAGTTGTTCCTGGGTTCGCGACAGGTTGACCAGTGCGGCGTCGATGTTGACTTCGCTCATGTCGTTGACGATGAGCGCGACGCGCATGCCATCACGGTTGGTCAGAATGTGGTTGAGCAATGTCGTCTTGCCAGCGCCGAGGAAGCCTGAGAGAACGGTGACAGGGAGCTTCTTCATAGTGAGAGTCCTATTAATGACATAACGTTACAGCGATAGACGGCATGGGAACGATAAAAAGGCGTCATTGATTGTTCAGGTCAATTGCAGCGGGCGCAGAGCCCGTGGACCTCGATCGTGGTGGAGCAGATCTTGAAGCCGCTGCCCCTCGCATGACTGGAAAGGACGTCCTCGATTTTCGTGTCATGGAACTCGTTGACCTTGCCGCAGGCTTCACAAATCTCAAAGGCGGTGATCCGTGGATGGATCTGCGCATGCCGTGAGTGACAGCAGACGACGAATGCGTTCAAGCTTTCCAGCCGGTGAATACGACCAGCTTCCAGCAGTTTTTCCAGCGCGCGGTAGATCTGCAGCGGGGCCTTTAAACCGTCATCGCGCAGACGGTCCAAAATACTGTAGGCGCTCAGCGGCTGATCGGATGATTGCAGCACCGAGAGCACGAGGCTGTGGTTTCTCGTCAATTTCAGATCGTTGGAATGGACTGCCTGCAACATTGTCATCTCCGCGAGAGGGATAGTCCGCGTGTCAGCCCGGACCTGCCTCCACAGGGCCGGGTATGGCTTTAGCGCATCAATGTGAGGCACCCGAGCCGCCGACGGCGACAATGGAGAAGGGCTGGCCTTCGACAGCGATGGCGCGCGTCTCCTTCAAGGTCGCGGCGTCAATGACGCGAACGAGAGATTGACGCGGATCGGTGATCGCAATCTGGCCGTCGGCTATCTACCTTCCTGGATTTCCTGAAGCAGGCTTTTCCAACGGAACGCCCGATGAACTGGCGGCCTACATCGGCAGGTGAGGGACCGCCTGTTCTACATTTTGCAATCGCGCTAGCGTTACCCAGCAGTGTTTACCCGCGAGTAAGCGCCGGGCGGCATTCCTACATGCCGACTGAACGCGACGCTGAAGGCGCTTGCCGAGCCATAGCCGACGCGTTGCGCAATCTCCGCCGTGGCAACATCCTTGCGAAGGAATTCCTTCGCCAGCGCCATACGCCAGCCGGTCGCGTATTCCATCGGGGCCACGCCGACTTCCTTTCGGAAACGATCGAAAAAGGTCGAACGGGACATGGCGGCATCCCGCGCGAGTGTTTCTACCGTCATGCTGCGGCCGGGATCTGCGTGAATCCGGCGCAAGGCCGGCGCCAGCAGCGGATCGGCCATGCCGCGCAGCAGACCGGGCGGGGCCGCCGCACTTGCTGTTGATCGTAGAGCTTCGATCAACAGCACCTCCAACAACCGGTGAAGCACCATCTCACGGGCGGTACGGTCGGCTCTCGTTTCGTCGTTGATCATCCGAACCAGCATCATCAGCCGCTCTTCGCCTCGGACATGGATGACCTCCGGGAGCAACGAGACGAGAAGAGCCTTGTCGTCCGAGCCAAAGGCACAATGGCCGACCATCGCCTTGATCTCGGCGGGCGCTTCCGGGTCTCCGAGCCGGAAGACACCCGGGCTAGTCTCAAGACGCTGGGCAAGCGCTCCGCGCGGAGGCGGTTCCAGGCTGCTCATCGTGAACGAGTAGATTTCCGGGACCAGCACGAAGTCGCCGGCAGTCAGCAAAATTGGCTCACGCCCTGATATCGTCATCCGGCAATGGCCTTCGACCACGGCGCAATAAAAGGGGCTTCCAAGTTCCGTGCGCTCGACGAGCCACTGACCGCCGCCTGTCACCAGCTTTGAGATCGACGGGCTTGGCTTGAGCAGGGAAACGACTTCGGCGACTGGATCGGTCATGGTTTCGGACTCACGCTAAAAATTCTCGGACAATCAAATATAGAAAGTCCGAGGCGGCGGGTCCATCTCTTGGCAAGTCAATCGTCAGGAGAAACAACATGCCAAAGATACTCATCACCGGTTGCTCATCCGGTTTCGGTCTCGCGATCGCGCAAACATTTGTGACGGCAGGATGGGACGTGGTCGCGACCATGCGTGCACCGCAGACCGATCTGATGCCCCATAGCGAGAAGCTCAAGATCCTGGCGCTGGACGTGACCAATGCGGATAGCATCACGAAGGCGGTCGAAGCGGCCGGGCCGATTGATGCTCTGGTCAACAATGCCGGCGTCGGTATGCTGAACGTGCTCGAAGGCGCCGAGATGTCGAAAGTCCGCGAGCTGTTCGAGACAAACGTGTTCGGCGCAATGGCAATGACCAGAGCCGTTCTTCCGCACATGCGTATCCGTCGGTCAGGCGTTATCGTCAACGTCAGCTCCAGCGTCACCATCAAGCCGCTGCCCGCACTCTCCGTCTACAGCGCCAGCAAGGCAGCGCTGAACGCTTTCACCGAAAGTCTGGCTCTTGAAGCCGCTCTGTTCGGAGTGCGTGCGAAACTTGTGCTCCCGGGTTCGGCGCCGACGACCGGGTTCGGCAAAAATGCCGTCGCCCGTATGGGAATGGATATCCCTGAGCCCTATAGCGCATTCGTCCACGACTACCTGACAACGCTGCGTTCCGGCACAGAATTCACGACGCCGGATGATGTTGCAGAGGCAGTCTGGCGCGCGGTGACGGAGCTTGACGCGCCGATGAAAACTCCCGCCGGCGGGGATGCGCAAACCTGGTTCCGCGAGGCAGGCCACTCGCTGGCCTGAAGACGATGACCCGGAACTCAATGCTTAAGGATCCCGACCATGAACAATCTGATCGATCTCGCCAAACATATTCCTACGCCTGAAGCCACTCTCACCGTGGCCTATACCCCAATCCGGTTGCCGATGCCCGGCCGCCAACCGCTGGAATTGCGTCTGACCGCACCCGCGACCGGCGGCAACCTTCCCATCGTGCTGCTGTCGCATGGGTTCGGCCCCTCCAACTATATCCCGTCAAAAGACGGTTACGCCCCACTGGCCCAGTTCTGGGCGGAACGGGGTTTCGCGGTAATCCAGCCGACGCATGCGAGTTCGCGCGTCGGTGGCTTGACTTCGGATGCACCCGGCGCGCCGTTCTTCTGGCGCGAGCGCGTCGAGGAGATAAAGGCTATTCTCAACCAGTTGCGAGAGGTGGAACGGCAGGCACCCTCCGTTGCTGGCCGGATGGATCTTTCGCGCATCGGCGCGGCCGGTCATTCCTTCGGCGGGCACACCGTCGGGCTCCTGTTAGGCGCGCAGCTGAATGGTGAGGATTTCTCTGATCCACGCATCTCGGCCGGTATCCTGCTGGCTGCGCCCGGACGCGGGGGAAAGGACATGACTGACGAGAACGCCTCACGGTTTCCGTTCTTCGACGTTGATTTCTCGACGCTGACGACACGCAGCCTTGTCGTTTGCGGTGATACGGACGATCCGAATTTCACCACCCGTGGGCCGGACTGGCATGCGGACGCGTTTCACGATGCACCGGGGGCAGAAGCGCTCTTGATGTTGCACGGTGTCGGACACGGGCTTGGTGGGATTGCCGGGCTTGATGCAAAGGAAACCGAGACCGAGGCGCCTGACGTCCTGGAAGCAACGAAACGTCTGACGCTCGCCTGGCTTCAGACAGCGCTAGCAATCGATCCGTTGGTATGGACAGAGGCATGCAGCACGATTGATCGGTATGCATCAGCTCTGGGCCACGTTACAGTTCGGACTGTCTGACGCCGGAATTACGATGTGGACCGCTGTCCGCCAATCTCCGATATTCTTCAGACGTTTAGGGGTCACGCATGACCACAACATGGTTCGGATCCCCTCAAGGCGATCACTTCATGGTCTCAGTGGGCACTCTTTCTCAATGCGTTGTCGCTGGTGTAGTCATCGTCCACGAAAATAGCAGATTCACAATGGCACTTATCTGTCCACTCAAAAACTCATTGTCGTGCATTTTATTCACGCCTGAAGATAGTGAGTACGCGCCTAGTCGCCTCAACAACTGGGTCATGGGTTTCCTTGAGGATCGAAACTCTGTCAAAACGGCTGGGATCCCGGTTTACGGCGGAACGCAGAGCCTCACCAAATGCTATGCGCAGTTCGGTTCCAATGTTGAACTTACAGATATTCGACTCCAAGGCGAGCTGCCTGCGCTGTTCAAACGATACCCCCGAGCCACCATGGACGACCAGCGGCACAGTCGTCGCTGCCTCAATGGCCCTTATCCGCCTCTCGTCCAAACTACCCCCTGTGCGCTGCTGCAGATGCAGATTGCCGACTGAAATTGCCATCGCATCGATGCCGGTTTCCCTGGCAAATTGTGCTGCCTCCTCCGGATCTGTACCGGCAGAATTTTCACCACCGGCATAGCCGACAAATCCGATTTCACCCTCACATGAAATCCCGGCCGCATGCGCCATTTTGGCGATCGCTGCCGTTTCATCAATATTCTGGCGCAGAGGCTTGCGCGAACCGTCGAACATCAGTGAAGTAAATCCCGCGTCCAGCGCCTCTCTACATTCGTCGTAGGTGTAGCCGTGGTCCAGATGCGCCACGACGGGAACAGACGCGTTGTCAGCGAGATAGCGGAACATTTTGCCCAGGATCGCAATGGGCGTATGGGCGCGGCACGACGGGCCAGCCTGCAGAATCACCGGCACGCCTTCGGCCTCGGCCGCCGCCACATAGGCGCGCATGTCCTCCCAACCCAAGGTCACCAAACCTGCGACGGCGTAACCGTCCCGCAGCGCGGGCTGCAGCACTTCGGAGAGCGTCGCGAGTGTCATTTGAACTTCGCAATCATATCCTTGATTCCAGGGATCGTTTCGAGTTGCGCGGAATGGGAGGGTTGGAAATACTGCACCAGCGATCTTTGGCTGAGGCCACCCAAAATGGTAAAATAGTACATTTCGTATCCTGGCAGAACTGCGCAGGGATGATATCCCTTGTCGATGCACACCGTTGATCCATCGACGATGTGATAGGCATCCCCCGGCTTGCCATCGTCCCGCTGCAACATCTGGACGCCTGATCCGTGATTGGGGCGGAAGCGGAAGTTGTAGGTTTCGTCGTGCCGGGTTTCCAGAGGCAAGCGGTCGGTGTCGTGCTTGTGGCTCGGAAAACCCGACCAGCCGCCCTGACCGACGGTAAACAATTCGCTGACGAGCAACCGTCCCACCTTGTCGTGATATTTCGTTCCCAGGATATGCTTGATCTTGCGGTGGGTCTTGGTTTCGTCACTGCCATACTGGACCATGTCGATGTCAGCGCTGCGGACATCGAAAGGCTCCAGAACCTTGTCATAGCGCGCGCCCGCAATGAAAGTCTCCGTGGCCTCGGATGTGCAGACGATCGTCACCCTCGCGCCAACAGGCACATAGACACCCTGCGGCTCGCCGTCCCATACATCGACGCCACGATTGCCGAGGTCCGCAAAGTGAACGCCCTCGACAGTCACCTCCACCATACCCGTCGCCGGAACGATACAGGTCTCGTATCCCGGCACCTGATACTCGAAAGCATCGCCCCTCTTCAGCTTGACGATGTTGAAATAGTTGAGCGGAACCAAAGCATTGCCGATGTCAACAATGGGTTTGTTGGAATTGTCATAGGGCGCGATGTGCATGTGTCGGTCCTTTCAGGCGGATGTAACGCCGGGATGCGCGGACAGGAAGGCTTCCAGTTCGGCGACGAAGGGCATGGCGGGCGCGCATCCGGGCTTTGCAACCACGATTGAAGCGCATGCCGATCCGCGCAGGATGGCCTCACGCATCGGGCGACCTTCACCGAGCGACGCCAGAAATCCGGCCAGAAAGCTGTCGCCGGCGCCCGTTGGTTTCAATGCGGCCACGGGGAATATGCCAGTGCGGACTTCCTCTCCTTCAGCAAAGGTGATCGCGCCGTCCGGGCCTCTTTTATAGACGACAATGGTCGCACCGGCGGCCCCCAGTGCGCGGGCTTTCTCCAGGCCGTTGTTGATGTCTCCCGCCATGAAGCCGAATTCCTCGTCATTGCCGACGATGAAATCCGACAGGTCTGCCGCGCGCGACAGCACGTCTTGCGCAAGTGCTGAAGAGGGCCAACTGTAGGGGCGGTAATCGACGTCAAGGATGATGGGAACGCCGGCGGCTCTAGCCAGTTCGAATGCGCGGAACGCCGCACGACGCGAGGGTTCGGCCGAAAAGACGGTGCCTGTGGTGATAAGTCCGCCATAGGCCGCATAGTCCACGGCCTCGACATCGGCGACAGTCATCTGGAAGTCGGCGGCATTGTTCCGATAAATGACCGACTGATGCTCGTCCATCCGCGTTTCGTAGACAGCAAGCGAGGTACGCGCCTCTCCTTTGATCGCCTTCACATGGCGACGGTCGATGCCGTATTGGTCGAGCTGATCAAGGCAATACCAACCGACGGAATCATCTGAAACGGTGGTCAGCAACGCAGCCTTGCAGCCCAGCTTGCACAGCCCGGCGGCGATGTTGGCTGAGGATCCTCCCATAGATACCAGCATTGAGGTTGCTTCACGGGTGCGTGTATTCGTCGGGGAGGGGGTCAGGTCCATCCCGACCCGCCCGATGACCAGAAATACCTTCTTGGCGATCTGTTCAAGGACCATCACACACCCTTGCGCTGGAGGTGCCGTGATGCCTCCCAGGTCTGATGTGCCCTGGTCACTTCCGGATCATCGGAAATGTGCGGCGTACCACATTCCCACCAGGTGTGGCCTTCGCTGGTCCATCCGTCATAGGGATCGACTTTCATGCAGATGACGGTGGTTTTCTGGGCCGCCTTGGCGCGTTTGAACGCGTCCGACAATTCGGCGGGGTTGGCCACAGTCTCGGCAATTGCACCTTGCGCGCGAGCGTGGGCCTCGAAATCCACGGCGAAAGGTTCCGGAATCGTCGGGCAATCCGCCAGGAGATTGTTGAAGCTCTGATTGCCAGTGTTGTTCTGGAGCTTGTTGATCACTGCAAAGCCGCCATTGTCCAGCACCAGAATGATCAGCTTCTTTCGGCTGAGAACCGAGGAGTAGATATCGGAGTTCATCATCATGAATGACCCGTCGCCAATGAAGACAATCGTATCCTGATCGGGCTCGCGTTCGGCCTGTGCGATCCGGGCGCCCCACGCGCCTGAAATTTCATAGCCCATGCAGGAGAAGCCAAACTCCACATCGACAGTGCCAGTTTCAAGCGTTCGCCAGTTGGCCGTCACTTCGGCGGGAAGTCCGCCCGCGGCGGCAACCACGCGGTCGCGCTGGTGGCACAGTTCGTTTACGACGCCGATGGCCATGGCGTAGGAGTTGGGCCTGTTTCCGGGCGCCACGTTCTTCGCGACGTACCTGTCCCAGGCTGCGCGATGGGTCCGAGCGGCATCGACCCACGCTGCCGGAGCCGCATAACCCTTCAGCGCATCTGTCAGAGCTGTGAGCGAGAGCTTTGCATCGCCCACAACCGGAAGCGATCGATGCTTGCCGGCGTCATGGCGCGCCGTATTGACCGAAATAAATCGGGCCTCTTTCGAAAACGCTGTCCAGGAACCTGTTGTGAAATCCTGAAGTCTTGTCCCGACGGCCAGCACTAAATCGGCCTCGGCAGCGATGGCGTTGGCTGAATTTGACCCCGTGACGCCGATCGGGCCGATGTTCAAGGGATGTGTTGCAACCATATTGGCGCGCCCTGCAATGGTTTCCACCACGGGGATCCGGTGCGCTTCGGCAAAGGCGGTCAGTTCGGCAACCGCCCGGGAATATTGCACACCGCCGCCTGCGATGATCATCGGCCTTCTTGCCGTTCGCAGCAGCGCCACGGCATCGGCGATTTCCGCCGCATCCGGGGTCTGGCGACGGATGCGGTGTGTCTTCTTTTCGAACCAGACCGCCGGGTAGTCATAAACCCATCCCTGCACGTCCTGAGGCAGGCCGATAAAAGCCGGACCACAGTCGGCAGGGTCCAGCATCGTGGCTATGGCGTTGGGGAGCGACTGCAGAATCTGCGCCGGATGGGTGATCCTGTCCCAATAACGCACGACGGGTTTGAAAGCATCATTCACACCGAATGTCGGGTCGCCAAAGTTTTCCATTTGCTGCAAGACGGGATCGGGCAGCCGGCTGACATAGGTATCACCGCACAGAAGAAGCATAGGCAGCCGATTGGCATGGGCCAGCGCCGCGCTGGTCAACAAATTGGTCGTGCCGGGACCTGCGCTGGCCGTACAAAAAAGGAAACGCTGTCGCAGCCATTGTTTGGCATAGCCTGCCGCGGCAAACCCCATGCCCTGTTCATTTTGGCCCCGGTAGAGCGGTAGTTCCTCCCTGGCCCCGTACAAGGCCTCGCCGAGGCATGCCACATTGCCATGACCGAATATGCCGAGCCCGCCGCCGCACAGGCGCTTTTCCTGACCGTCGATCACAATGAACTGGTTGGTCAGGTAGCGGATAACGGCCTGTGCGGTGGTCAGCCGAATGGTCTCTTCGTTCATGTCTGAACACCCCCGTTTGCCAAAGCGCGCAGCGACGCAGTGCGATTCCGGCTTGTCAAATATTGAGCATTAGGATACGAATTTTGCAATCGGTTGCAAACAAAAAGATTGAGTAGGGGCGGGATGTCTGAGATTGGCATAGGGATCATCGGTGGTGGCTATATGGGCAAGGCCCATGCCGTCGCCATGCTTGCCGTAGGAGCGGTGTTCAACACGGCCCTGCGTCCGCGTCTCGAAATGGTCTGTGCCACGACTGCAGACGGGGCCGAACATTATCGGAAGGCCTATGGTTTTGCCCGGGCGACTGCCGATTGGCAGGCTCTGGTGAGCGACCCTAATGTCGAGGCCATTGTCATTGCGTCACCACAAGACACGCATCGCGCGATTGCCGAGGCGGCCTTTGCCTTGGGGAAGCCGGTGTTCTGCGAAAAGCCGATGGGCGCCTCGCTGGAAGACAGCCGCGCCATGGTCGCAGCCGCTGAGGCCTCTGGATGCGTCAACATGGTGGGCTTCAACTATATTCGCACGCCGGCCAGCCGATATGCGCGCCAGTTAATCGCTTCGGGCGCTATCGGCGATGTGACCTGGTTTCGCGGCGAGCACACGGAGGATTTTCTCGCCGATCCGCAGTCGCCGGCGACCTGGCGCACGACGGGCATGGCAAACGGCACCATGGGCGATCTCGCGCCCCACATGATCAACGCAGCCCTTGCTCTGCTTGGTCCAATCCGGAGTGTTATTGCCGAAGTGGAAACCGTGCACATGCGGCGGCCGGGCGGCCCGGTCAGCAATGATGACCACGCGCAGATGATGTGCCGTTTCGACAGTGGCGCCATGGGGCAGATGTATTTCAGCCGGATCTCGACAGGGCGCAAAATGGGATACGCCTACGAGGTCACCGGCACCAGTGGCGCGATCCGCTTCGATCAGGAGGACCAGAATGCGATCTGGCTCTACCGCGCCGAAGGTCCGGAGGCCAGCCGTGGCTTTACCAAGATTTTGACCGGGCCGGCGCATCCGGATTATCTGCCATTCTGCCAGGGGCCGGGACATGGCACCGGCTATCAAGACCAGATCATCATCGAGGCCAAGGATTTCCTCGATGCCATCCATAGCGGCGTGGCAGCCTGGCCGACCTTTCATGATGGCATGCTGGTCAATCAGATTATCGCTGCCGCCCTGGCATCCTCCACAAAGAAGATGTGGCAGGAAGTCGCTGCGTTCTAAGCAATTGAAAGGCATTGGAAATGAGTATTTGCATCGGTAATGCGCCCTGCTCCTGGGGAATAGAATTCCCAAGCGATCCATCCTATCCGAGCTGGCAAACCGTTCTGGATCAATGCACTGCTGCTGGTTACAAGGGTATCGAGCTGGGGCCTATCGGTTACATGCCTGAAGACCCTGCCATGCTTGCGCCTGAACTCGCCGCCCGTGATCTGGTCATTATCGCCGGCGTGGTGTTCCGCCCGTTTCACGACCCAGCAAAATGGGATGATGTCATGGATGCGTCGGTTCGCACCTGCAAGGCTCTGGCCGCGCATGGTGCGCAGCATCTGGTGTTGATCGACAGCATATCGCCGCGCCGCGCGCCGACTGCGGGGCGTGCCAAGGAGGCCGAGCAGATGGACGATGGCGAATGGACCGCTTTCCGGAAACGGATCGCCACCATCGCAAAAATGGGAACTGAAAAGTATGGCCTCACCGTCGGGATCCATGCGCATGCTGCCGGCTTTATCGATTTCGAGCCGGAACTGGAGCGATTGCTGGAGGAAGTGGATGAAAGCATTCTCAAGATCTGCTTCGACACGGGGCATCATTCATATGCCGGCTTTGATCCCGTCGCCTTCATGGATCGGCACATAGACCGGATTTCCTATATGCATTTCAAGGATATAGATCCAGAGGTAAAGGCCCGTGCCGTCGCCAACCGAACGGACTTCTACAAAGCCTGCGGGGAGGGCATTTTCTGCAATCTGGGCAAGGGCGATGTCGACTTTCCAGCTGTCCGCCAACGCCTTCTGGATGCCGGATTTGAGGGTTGGTGCACGGTCGAGCAGGACTGCGACCCCTCGATGCCCGGCACTCCGCTGGACGATGCGCGTGCCAACCGCGAATACCTGCAATCCATTGGTTTCTAAGGATCTGACGCAATGACAAAACTGAAATGGGGCATGATCGGTGGCGGCGAAGGCAGCCAGATCGGGCCGGCGCATCGTCTGGGCGCGTTAGCGGACGGGCATTTCGAGTTTACTGCCGGGGCGCTTGATCATCGGCCGGATGCGGGACGAGATTATGCAAGGCGTCTTGGGATCGCGGCGGACCGGGCCTATGGCCACTGGACGGAAATGCTCGCCGGCGAACGCGGACGGGCGGATCGGCTTGACCTGGTTACCGTAGCAACGCCGAACGCCACGCATTTCGAGATCACCAAAGCCTTCCTTGAGGCAGGCTTCAACGTGCTGTGCGAAAAGCCGATGACCATGACGGTGGAGGAAGGCGAAGAGATTGTCCGTGTGGTCAAAGCCACGGGCAGGATCTGTGCGGTGAATTATTGCTATTCCGCCTATCCGATGGTTCGTCAGGCGCGCGCCATGGTCAGGGCTGGCGAGATGGGCCGGATCCGCCTGATCGTCACGAATTTCAGCCATGGTCACCATGGAGATGCCGCAAATGCGGAAAATCCGCGCGTTCGCTGGCGCTATGATCCTTCTGTCGCAGGCGTCTCGGGCCAGTTTGCCGACTGCGGCATTCATGCACTGCATATGGCAAGTTTCATCTGCAACGACGAGGTCGAAACCCTTTCTGCCGACTTTGTCTCGACCATTGCCAGCCGGGCGCTGGAAGACGATGCCATGGTGAATTTCCGCATGGCGGGCGGCACTGTCGGGCGTCTCTGGACATCTTCGGTTGCGATCGGCCGGCAGCACGGTTTTGACATTCAGGTCTTTGGCGAAACCGGCGGGTTGCGATGGGCCTCGGAACAACCCAACCAGCTTCTGTATACGCCTGTCAACGGGCGCACCCAGATCATCGAAAAAGGAGAAAGCGGATTGCATGCGGATGCACAGCGCCTTTCCCGGGTGTCGATTGCGCATCCGGAGGGCTTTCCCCTTGCCGTCGCAAACATCTATTGCGACTTGGCCGATGCTATCAGGGGCGAGGTTCGCGAGGGTTTGCCGAGGGCTGAGGATGGCGTGCGATCGATGGCGGCGGTCCACGCGGCCGTTGCCTCGGCGAAGGCGGGAGGTCGATGGACGGACGCGCGCCCTCCGCTGTTTCGCTGATCTTCGCGGATCTGTGTGCCCAGCAAACTCTAGGCTGCAGCCGTTACAGGCAACGGGCGCAGTGTTCCCCGCTCGACAATCTGGCAGGCAAAGATTCGCGCTTCCGGTAAGCGTGCAGGTTCACGCAGCATCGCCGTTATCAGTTCGATCGATGAGGTAACGATCTCCTTGATCGGCTGGCGGATGGTGGTGAGATTGATGTTGTTCCAGCCGGCGATTTCCATATCGTTCAATCCGATGATGCCGATATCGTTTGGCACGGAAAGTTGCCGGTCCTGTATGGCCGATAGTGCGCCGATCGACAGCACGTCGTCGCCGCAGAAATACGCCTCGGCATGTTCGCCCCTCAAGAGACCCTGCATTTCTGTTCTTCCCGCCTCGAAAGAGTAGGCTTTGGCAAAAGACTGGCTGACGTCGATTTGAGGGTGGAGAGCGAGTTCCTCTGTAAATCCCTTTAACCGGTCCTGCGTCGAGGTGGCAACTTCCGGTCCACCCATAAATGCGACGCGCCGATAGCCGCGCGCCATTAGGCTTTGTGCGGCCAGGCGCCCGGCAACGATATTGTCAATGCCCACCACATGCACGTCCGGCGCGCTGGTTACGCGACCAAAGGCATGGACAACAGGGACACCCGCATCGCGGAATGCCTTACCAAAGGCCGGGGGCAGCGTGGAAGAGGCTACGACAACGCCATCCACCGAATATTGGCGAAGCATGCGCACCGAGTTTGCGGGATCAGTTTCATCCGTCAGGTTGACCAGAAGCGGCCGCAAGCCCTGATCTTGAAGCGCGCAGGTGAACAGATCAAAGACCTGCAGAAAAATTGGGTTGTGAAAATTGTTCGACACCAGGCCGATCAGTTTTGTCCGGCCGGTTGTCAGGCTGGAAGCAAGGACATTTGGGCTGAACCCGAGCTCTGAAGCGGCCTTCTCGACACGCTTGCGCATCTTGGCTGAGACCGAGGCGCCGTCGGTAAAAGCACGCGACACCGCCGAACGGGACACCCCAGCCCGTTCTGCTACGTCTTTCAAAGTCGGCACCATAGTCTGCGATCTCCTGCCTTCAGTCCTCCCTTATAGCGCGACTGTCTGCACGCAGTATAGGTCGGTGAGCCTACCAAATTTGCAATCGGTTGCAAAAAGTACTCCAGTGTGTTTTAACTGATGCTGAGAGCCGGAGGAGATCGGCACTCGGCACGAGATTTAGCTTCACAGGGAGAGAGAAATGACGTCACTTTTCAAGAAACTGGTTTTGAGCACGGCGCTTGTCGCTGCGCCCTTGCTGGGGGCGACGCAGGCGCTGGCCGAAGGCGAGCGCTATGTTCTGGTCAGCCATGCGCCCGATAGCGACAGCTGGTGGAATACCGTCAAGAATGGCATAAAGCTTGCGGGAGAGCAGATGGGCGTGACTGTCGAGTATCGTAATCCGCCCACGGGCGATATCGCTGATATGGCGCGCATTATCGATCAGGCTGCTGCTTCAAATCCGGATGGTATCATCACGACGCTTGCCGATTTCGACGTGCTGAAGGAGCCGATCAAGAAGGCCGTCGACCAGGGCATCGATGTGATCATCATGAACACTGGAACGCCCGAACAGGCGCGCGAAGTGGGCGCACTGATGTATATCGGTCAGCCGGAATACGACGCTGGCCTTGCTGCCGGCATGCGTGCCAAGGGGGATGGCGTGACGTCTTTCCTCTGCGTCAATCACGCAATCCAGCAGCCGACTGTTGGCGAGCGTTGCCGTGGCTTCGCCGTTGGCCTTGGTGTTGAACTGGGCGGGTCGATGCTCGATAGCGGTACCGACCCGGCGGAGATCAAGAACAAGGTTCTGGCCTATCTCTCCGCACATCCAGATACAAACGGCATCCTGACGCTCGGGCCGGTATCAGCAGATCCAACCATCGCTGCGCTGAAGGAAAACGGCATGGCCGGCCAGATCTATTTCGGGACATTCGATCTGGGTGAGGAGATCGTCAAAGCGATCAAAGAGGGCGTTATCAAGTGGGGCATCGATCAGCAGCCCTTCCTGCAGGCCTATATGCCGGTTGTCATCCTGACCAATTATGACCGCTATGGCGTGCTGCCCGGCAACAACATCAACTCGGGTCCTGGTTTCGTGACAAAGGACGGTTTGGAAAAGGTCGAGAAATTTGCGGGCGAGTACCGCTGATTTCCGAAGGAACGTGGTGGCCGATGGAGGTTGGCCGCCACGTCTTCTCATTTTTCGGCTGTACTTTGAGGAAGCCCGATGACCGAGACACCAGCCTTTCACCAAAGCGATGAGCGCATCAAGTCAAGATCCAGGTTCAGAGAAGCACTGATCGTCCCGGAACTTGGCGGCATCTGTGGCACGATACTGGTCTTTACATTCTTCCTGCTGACCGCACATGAATCCGGCATGTTCAACGCTGCGGGTGTTTTGAATTGGTCAGTCGTATCGGCGCAGTTCATGATCATTGCTGTCGGAGCGTGCCTCCTGATGATTGCGGGGGAGTTCGACCTTTCCGTTGGATCGATGATCGGCTTTGCCGGCATGATGATTGCTATCTTCAGCGTCAACATGGGTTGGCCGATGTGGAGCGCCATTCTGGTTGCATTTTCAATATGTCTGGCGATCGGCGCGCTGAACGGCTGGATCTGCGTGAGAACCGGCCTGCCGAGCTTTATCGTGACGCTGGCATCGCTGTTCATCCTGCGCGGGTTTACAATCTTTCTGCCTCAGACGCTGGAGAACAAGACCATTATCGGGGGCATCCGGGAAGCAGCAGTGGGCGACTGGCTGGCGCCGGTGTTCGGCGGAAAAATTTTGATTGGGCTGTTTCAGTGGTTTGGCGAGATCGGGCTGATCGCGACATTCGAGCGGGGTGTGAACAAGGGTATGCCTGTTGTTGACGGTATACCGATGCTGATTGTCTGGGCGCTGGCGCTCATTCTGTTCGGCCACGTGCTGTTGACAAAGACCCGGTTCGGCAACTGGATTTTCGCCTCTGGCGGCGATGCGGAATCGGCCAGGAATTCCGGGGTACCGGTCAACCGGGTGAAGATCATGATGTTCATGTTCACCGCATTCTGCGCCGCCGTTTTTGCGACCTGTCAGGTCATCGAGTTCGGCTCGGCCGGGGCGGATCGGGGCCTGCTCAAGGAATTCGAGGCGATCATCGCCGTGGTGATTGGTGGTGCCCTGCTGACTGGGGGCTATGGCTCGGTCCTGGGGGCGGCACTGGGCGCGTTAATTTTCGGCGTCGTGCAACAGGGCCTGTTCTTTGCCGGCGTTGAGAGTTCGCTGTTTCGGGTGTTTCTCGGGATCATTCTACTCTTCGCCGTGGTTCTGAACACCTACATCCGCCGCATTATCACCGGGGAGAAATAGTATGGAAAGCCATCTTACGCCCCTCATTCAGATGAAGGATATCGAGAAGCATTTCGGCTCGGTTATCGCGCTTGCCGGTGTTTCCGTCGACGTCTTTGCGGGTGAGTGCCATTGCTTGTTGGGTGACAACGGTGCCGGAAAATCGACTTTCATTAAGACCATGTCCGGTGTCTACAAACCCACTAGGGGCGAGATCATGTTCGAGGGACGGCCGATGAATTTCGCCGATCCGCGCGACGCCATTTCTGCGGGCATTGCTACAGTGCATCAGCATCTGGCGATGATCCCGCTGATGTCGGTCAGCCGCAACTTCTTCATGGGCAATGAACCGCTTCGCAAAATCGGACCGATAAAATTCTTCGATCACGACTTTGCCAATCGGGTGACCATGGAGGAAATGCGCAAGATGGGAATCAATCTGCGTGGTCCGGATCAGGCCGTCGGCACCCTTTCGGGGGGGGAGCGCCAGACCGTGGCGATCGCCCGTGCGGTCTATTTCGGTGCCAAGGTACTGATCCTGGACGAACCAACGTCTGCGCTTGGTGTGCGGCAGACGGCGAATGTCCTGTCGACGATCGACAAGGTGCGAAAACAAGGCATCGGCGTCGTCTTCATCACCCACAACGTGCGCCATGCAATGGCCGTCGGGGATCGGTTTACCGTGCTCAATCGCGGTAAGACGGTGGGAACGGCACGACGCGGTGAAATTGCCCCCGAGGATCTGCAAGACTTGATGGCTGGGGGGCAGGAACTGGTTGCTCTGGAGAGTAGCCTGGGGGGCACCGTGTAGTGAATTGCCGCCCTTCAATCTGGATTTTTAATGTGAATGCTTAGCATTACAGTTGCGTATTCGCCGACTTCTGAATCTATGGGTCTTCATGATTCGGAGGTCATGGATGACGGGACTGCCGATTGAAGCGACGCTTGAACTTTGGGCGTCATCGTTGCGGGATGTGAAAGCTCGGATACGGCCTTTGTTCACGCAGGAGTTGCTCTGATCCCCAAATACTCTCCTGAAAACTGGAGGGAAGATGGGGCTCAGGTCAACATGAATCTTTTATTTCACTCAGTTGTAACGCATGGCACTGCCGAACGTCCAACAGCTATGGAGAGACAGCACCCAAGACGGCTCTGTTCTCGCCCGGTCAATTGGAGGTAGGTCTCTTGCGAGAAGCGACATGCGTTATCGTTACCGGTGCTGCAGGTAATCTTGGACGGGCGGTTGCGACAAGGCTCGCCGCTCAGGGTGTCAGCCTCGTGTGTGTTGACAGAACGACCCAGGCCTTGGACGCTCTCGTCGCAACATTTCCTTCGGAAACCAAGGTTCTCACATTTGCTGGGGCAGACCTGAGTGATCCCGTCCTTGCGCAAACGATGGTCGAGGCGGCGGTTGACTGCTTCGGCGGTGTCGATGCCCTCGTCAATACCGTCGGCGGCTTCATGACCGGCCGGGTGGTCACCGACGCTTTTGCTCAATGGGACATGATGATGACGCTGAATGCCCGCGTCGCGCTGGTTACGAGCATTGCCGTATTGCCGGTCATGCAGGCAGCACGCTACGGACGCATCGTTCATATCGCTGCAGCGCCGGGGCTGAAGGCCGGAGCGCAACAAGCCGCCTATGCCGCCTCGAAAGCCGCCGTCATCCGCCTGACGGAGAGTATCGCCGCAGAACACCGTGGCGACAGGATCACCGCGAATTGCATTTTGCCCGGTACCATCGATACGCCGCAAAATCGCGTTTCGATGCCTGATGCCAAGACGACAGCATGGGTGTCGCCCGATTCCATCGCACGGCTCATTTCGTTCCTGATCTCGCCGGATGCGTTGGTGGTTACCGGCGCGGCGATCCCCGCGACCGGGATGGAATGAGGCAGGAACTATGAGCGATTTTACCGATCCTGTTCAGCTTGCCCTGATCCTCTGGGGCGCCCCGGGGCTCATCGTTGCTATGGCGTTTCTGGCATATGGGATCGACCATGTCGACGAGTCCGCGGTTGGCGCTTATGCTTTTCGCCCGCTGTTGATACCCGGTCTGGTCATTCTCTGGCCTCTGGTTGTCTGGCGGTGGACGCTCCTTGCTGCGAACAGGGAGGAGTGAGGTCATGCAACGCGCCCACAGGAGGGCCCATGCGCTGGTCTGGACCATTCTTGCCATCGCTCTTCCTGTTTGCCTGGCGGTGATCTTCGTGTCCACGTCGAGGTTTTCGCCTGACGCGCCCTCCATCCGCCTTGCGCCGCCCGACCTCCCGGAGGTAGCCCGATGAGCATTGCCTACAGGCCGGTCGGCTGGAACCGGAATAAGCTGATTTATGACGGGTTCCTTTTGTGCGGCGTGATCGCCTACCTGCTGGTTTTTCTCAAGGCGGCGCCGCTTCTGTCGCAATCGGTACAGGCGATCGACACACCGATCCTGCGCATGCGCGCTTTCGGTTCGCTGGCCTTCCTTCTGCTGACCGTCGTTCTGGCGATCGGGCCGCTGGCACGGCTGGATACGCGCTTTCTGCCGCTTTTGTACAATCGCCGGCATTTCGGGGTGATGACGGCGGTGGTCGCCGCCACCCATGCCGTCTTTGTGTCCGACTGGTATTTTTCCTTCAGTCCGACGCCGAGGCTCACCGCTCTGTTCATCAGCAATACAAGCTTCGGCAGTATCGCCGGGTTTCCCTTCGAACTTTTCGGTGTCTTCGCCCTGCTCATCCTGATCGTGCTTGCGGCCACCAGTCATGATTTCTGGCTTTTCTTTCTGTCGCCACCTGTCTGGAAAGCCATTCATATGAGCGTCTATGCGGCCTATGCGGCCGTCGTGCTGCATGTCGCGCTGGGTGCTTTGGCCGACAGTCGAAATCCGCTGATGGCGGTTATCGTCGGGGCAAGCCTTGCTGTTCTATCGACGCTTCACCTGTTGGCCGGACGCCGGGAAAAGGCGATCGATGCGGCTGCCTCGCCGATGACGGTTGACACAGGCTGGTTCGACCTTGGTGAGGTTCGGGACATTGCGGAAGGCCGGGCGATGATCGGCGTCCTGCCGGAAGGCGAGCGCGTTGCCGTCTTCCGTTTCAAGAACAGGCTCTCGGCTCTGTCCAATGTCTGCTCGCACCAGAATGGTCCGATCGGCGAGGGCAAGGTGGTACTGGGCTTTGCGACCTGCCCGTGGCACGGTTATCAGTACCGGCTGGAGGACGGGTGTTCGCCGCCGCCCTTCAATGAACGCATCCGCAAATACCGCGTGACCCTGTCAGGCACACGTGTGCTGGTGGATCCCGTTGCTGTGCCTCTTGGCACGAAGATCGAGCCCCTCGATATCCCCGAGGCTCTTTTGTTGCCGGTGTCTCCATCGTCCGCGACGGCGAGGACGGCGTCATGACGCTCCAGAGACCGGACCCTGGTTTTTTCGTCGGATATTTCAAGAAAGTCCCCCCTGCGATCCGCCGGGTGGCATTGCTCTTCGGGGTCTTTTTCCTTGCCGGGCTTGTCTCGGCATCGCTGGCGCTCTCGCTTTCGGGAAAGAACCCGGGTTCCGGCGCCTATGTCGATGAACTGCGTGGCGGGCGCCTTTCCGGAATCATCGAAACACAGCCTTATCCTGTTTTGCGCGTGCCCGCGCAGAACGGCCGGGCGCCGCGCGCTGTGATGCTTTCAGGACAAGGCAAGTCCGGCGTCGCCGAAACGGCAGGTCCGCTGGATGGCCAGTGGGCAGAGGCCAGCGGTATCTTCGTCAAGCGAGGCGATCTCGATATGCTGCTGGTCGGCGGTGCGGACGGCCTGCGCGCGGTCACGCCGCCGGCAAATGCCGCGCAGCCCGGCAAGGCGATCCCGCTCGGCCGGTGGCGCCTGACGGGAGAAATCTGCGACGGAAAATGTTTCGCCGGTGCGATGAAGCCGGGATCCGGGCTCGCCCACAAGGCCTGCGCAAACCTTTGCATCACGGGCGGCGTACCTCCCGTCTTCGTCACCACATCGCCTGTCGACGGCCGCAGCTTTCTGATGATGGCGGGTCCCGGCGGCGGACCGCTGCCGAAGGCGCTTCTGGATCGGACGGCCGTCCTGATCGAGCTTGAGGGCGACGTCGAGCGGCGCGATGACATGCTGGTCTTTCGCGTCGATTGGCAGGGGCGAAAGGGGGCCGGGTCGTGAGCGCGGAGAAAAGGCTTTCGCTCTTCCGCCATGTTGCCGGCCTCGCCTTTGCCGCGGTCGCCACCGCTTGTCTCGCTGTCCTGTGGACTGACGGCCTCACTTATCTGCGCGGCACGGTTTTCGAAGACCTGTCGTCGATCGTCTTTGCCGTCGTTGCCATCGCCTTTCTGACGCTTGCCGACAGGATCGCGAGGGCAGTCACGCGACAATGATTGCGCGACGGCCCGGATGCGTTGATCAGAACCACCAAGTCCATCGGAAAGGAAAAGCATGATGAAAATGATTTCATACATTTTGGGAGTATTCATGATGACGATTTTGGCCGCACAGGCTGTCGCCGGCGAAATCAATGCAACGGACGGTGTGGCGATTTCGGGCTATGATGCAGTCGCCTATTTCAGGCAGGAAAAACCGGTCGAGGGATCGAAAGCCTATTCCGTCACCTACAAGGACGCACTTTTTCTCTTTGCATCCGCCGACAACCGTGATGCCTTTCAGGCCGATCCGGAGAAATATGCGCCCCAGTATGGTGGCTATTGCGCCTACGGGACGGCATCGGGCTACAAGGCGCCGATCGATCCGGCCGCCTTCACGATAGCCGGCGGCAAGCTGTACCTCAACTATGACAAGAACGTTCAGCAAAGCTGGCGCCAGGACACGCCAGGCTACATCCGGAAAGCCGATGACAATTGGCCGGTCGTCAAGACGCAATAAGGCCAGTCGGTTTGTCGTCAACCAGCCATCGCGGCCGCCTCCGGGAAGCGTGGCCGCCGTCTTGAAGTGTCAGCGTTACGAACAGTCGTAGATTTCAACGGTTATCGTTCGGTTTCGGCGGCCAGCAGCCGCATCACAGCATCGCGATCCCCGTCCAGATGCGGCGGCGGGCTGCGATATTGAACGGGTGTCGCCGACATTTTCAGCGGATTGCCGAGAACCCGAACTGGAAGATTGCCGTCGTCTTCCTCGCCTATCGTCACGACCATGCCTCGCGCCAATGTGTGCGGGTCTGTCAAAACGGTATCGATGCTGGCGACCCTGCCAGCCGGAACGCCCGCGGCAAGCAGACGGCTCTCCCAGGAAATGGCCGTGTCCTTCCCGATTTCGTCTCCTATGATCTCCTGAAGCGTCGTCAGGTGAGCAAGCCGGTCCCTGTTTCTGACGAACCGCTCGTCCTGCGCCAGTTCCGGCCGCCCGATCGTCTGAGCGAAGCGTGCGAACTGCTGGTCGTTGCCGACCGCCACCGCCAGATGCTCGTCAGATGCCGCAAAGGTCTGGTAGGGCGCGATATTGGGGTGCGCATTGCCGATGCGCGCCGGCACGCGGCCCGAGACCAGATGATTGGTGGCCGCATTGATCAGCCAGGCGACCTGACTGTCGTACAGCGCAAGGTCGATGTGCTGGCCTTCTCCCGTGCGATCCCGGTGGCGCAGCGCCGCCAGGATTCCAACGGTCGCATACATGCCGCACATCACGTCGGCGATGCCGACGCCGACCTTGACGGGGGCACCGCCTCCGGCATCCGGTTGGCCGGTGATGCTCATGATGCCGCCCATCGCCTGAATGAGGAAATCGTAGCCCGTTCGATCGGAATAGGGGCCGGTCTGGCCAAAGCCGGTGATGGAGCACCAGACGATGTCGGGCTTGATCGGGGCGAGATCCTGATATCCGATGCCCCGCCGCGCAAGGTCGCCCGGTTTGTAGTTTTCGACGACGACGTCCGAAATCGCCACCAGCCGGCGCACGAGCGCCACGCCGTCCTGCGTTGTGATGTCGATGGCGATGGATTTCTTGTTGCGGTTGGCACAGAGGAAATAGGCGCTGAGATCGCTGTCATTGCCATCCGCATCCGGTAAAAACGGCGGCCCCCAGCTCCGTGTATCGTCGCCGCTTTCGGGTTTCTCGACCTTGATCACCTCCGCTCCGAGATCCGCCAGAAGCTGTGTTGCCGTCGGACCGGCCAGAATGCGCGAGAGGTCGAGAATCCGCAGCCCATCCAGGCTGCCCATTTGCCGTTGTTTTTCCGCTTGCGTCATTGTCTCACTCTTCCCGGATATGAATGTCAGGTCTTCCATGGCGCCGCTTTGAACCAGCCGACAAGATAGGCCGTTGCGATCAGCACCGCGAAACCAGTGAGATTGGCGATTGTGGTGGGAAGCGGCGTGCGTCCGGCATGATCAAGCCAGATGCCCATGATTTGCGCCACCACCATGCCGGTGATGAAGACCGCAAGCGACTGCTGGCCCACCTTCATCAAGATACCCGCCACCGGATAAATCAAGGGATGGGTCAGCCGGTGGCCGCCCACGCCGACCGCGTGAACGGCGATATAGGCAAGGGCAAGGAAATGAACGAGCCGCAGCAGACCGAACACGGTCTTGTCCGTCAGCGGCAAAAGAACATGGGCCGCGTCGCGGAAAAACTGTGAGGCATCGAGAACCATGTACCAGGCAAAGGGAACGGCCGTCACCACAATGACAATTGCCAGCGTCATCAGCCAGCGATTGAGCGGCGGCGCCGCGAGAGTGCCGCGCATCAGGAAGAAACCGAGGAAAAAGATCAGCTGCCAGCCGAACGGATTGAAGAACCACGGCCGCTCCGTCCAGGGCTCGGCTGGAAAATGCACCAGCGAAAACTGTGCCGTCATCCAGAGGAGCGCCATCAGCACCATCGGAAGAAGGCGATGGACCCGCTCCGCCAGAAGCATCACCGGCATCAGCGCGAGGATCACCATGTACATCGGCAGGATGTCGAAATAGTTGGGAACATAGGTGAGCGTCAGCAGTCCGATGAGCAGCGGTGCGGGATCGTCGAAGAACCGCACCAGATTGAGGCTTTCGATGTAGGACGTGCCGTCCGGCTTGGTACCGGCAAAGGACATCAGCGCCGCGATGATCAGGAAGACGCAGATATGCGACCAGTAGATCTGCCAGATGCGCTGGACGACCCGGGCGGTGAGCATCACCGTACCCTCCCGGTCGAACAGCCGCCCGAAGGCGATGGCGGATGCCATGCCGGACAAAAAGACGAACATTTCCGTCGCATCCGAAAAGCCGAAGCGTGCCGGAATCCACAATGCCCAGTGATCGCTTGGCACATGCGCCAGAAGAATGATCAGCATCCCGACGCCGCGAAAGACGTCGAGGCGCGGATCGCGCGGACGTTTTGCGCGTTGCGTCACAGCTGGCGCCGCCACGGCGGGATCAGAAGGCGTTTTCGTAAGCATCGGCGTCAAATCTGCATGAGATAAGGGTGAACTGGTTTCGGTGGGACGCCGCCAGAAGCTCCCGGCGCAGGTCGGCGGCGGTCTCGATGCAGACGCCATATCCGCCGAAGCCCTTGGCAATCATTGCAAAGTCGGTCTCGCCGAGCGAGACGCCCGCCGCAGCCAAACCGGCGGACGCCTGTTTGAGGGCGATCAGCGCAAGGCTGCGATCCTGAAAAACGACGATGGTGACGGGGTGGCCGAGGTCGCGCAGCGTTGCAAGCTCGCCGATCCCCATCTCCAGTCCGCCGTCGCCCATGACGGCGAAGACGCGGCGCGCCGGGTCGGCGGTCTTCGCGCCGATCGCCAGCGGCAAGGCCGCGGCCATGGTGCAGAAGCCTGCCGACTGCAGCAGCGACAAGGGCCGGGCCGCCACCCATTTCTGCGACAGGAGGATGCGGTGCGCGCCGCTGTCGACCGTCACCAGGCCATCGGTGCCCGCGGCCTCGTTTATCAGGTCGATGATCGCATGCGGTCCCCAGCGCACGGGCGTGGCGAAATACGCTTCAAGCTGCCCTTTGGCACGCAAGGGTTCGCCACCCGGCCAGGATTCATGCGGGCTGACGGCGGTGGCGAGCGCAGCTGTCACATCCGCCGTGTCGGCCGCGATGCGGGTTGCCGCATGATGCATGCCATGATCTGGAGCTATTGCCGTGATCTCGACGATCCGCTGCGCCTCGATGACGGGATCGAGCCAGCCAAGGCGCATCTCGATCGGGTCGTAGCCGATCATCAAAAGGAGATCGCAGCGCCGCACCAGATCGAGCAGAACCGCATCGGCGAGCGGCGACAGCCCGGCGCCGCCCAAGGAAAGCGGATGGCCTTCAGGGATCAGCCCCTTGCCCTTGTAGGTCGTCAGAACCGGGGCTCCGATGGCCTCCGCCAGGCGCAGAACATGCTCACCGGCATTTGCCCGTGCCGCCTCGAAGCCGGCAAGGATCAGCGGACAATCGGCACGGGACAAAGCGCTCGCAAGGGGAAGGATCGCGGGATCGTCGGCGCGAACCGATGGTGTCGAGATCAGCGTCGGATGCAGGACGCGCGGCGCCGGGTCTAGCATGGCGGCGACAGCCGGCGAAAGGTCGAGATGCACCGGACCCATCGGCTCGGCAAGCGCGATTGCCAATGCACGCGCCACGGTCGAACCGGCACTTTCGGGCTCGACTTCGAAACTGGCCTTGACCAGCGGCCGCAGCATCTGTGCCTGGTCAATGACCTGATGGGTGTAGCGCGCCCGGGTAGCGCGGTCGACAATCCCGGAGATAACCACCAGCGGCACATGCTCCTGCGCCGCATCGGCAATGCCGTTCACGGCATTGGCCAGGCCCGGCCCGACGGTGGTGACGAGGAGGCCGGGTGCCGCGGTGGTCACGCTGGCGCCCGCGGCCATCGACGCTGCCGCCGTCTCGTGGCGTGCCAGATGAAAGGTGATGCCGGCCTTCTCCAAACCGTCGATCAACGTCACAACCTCGCCGCCCGGCATGCCGAAGGCGTGGCGAATGCCATAGGCATAGAGCGTTGCGGCGACCGTATCGGCGACACGCGGTGCAGTGGATGTGGTCATATCAGGCATGCGGCATGCGCCTCTCGCGAAATCGTGAAGGTCCGGCAAATTGCAGCACTTCGGCAAAGACTGTAGGTGGAGTCAATGGTTTGAGGCTGGAGGCCAACAGGTGGGTTTTGGACATGTTGCGGCGATGGCCGCATTTTTTTTGTTGCCGCTCGCAGCTCAGGCTGCCGATTGCGGCGAGACTGTAGCCTGCACTGTCAAAGACGGCTCCTACAGGATCGAGATGCCCGAGACCGGCACGGCGAAAGGCGTTCTGGTCTTCTTCCACGGATACAAGAGTTCCGCCGAATTGCAGATGCAGCATCGCGCCCTTGTCGAGGTCGCGCATGCCCACGGGCTGGCCTTCGCGGCTGTCGATGGCCTGAACGGCACGTGGTCGCATCCCAATGCGCCCGGCGATTTCCGCGACGAGAACCGCTTCGTCGGCCATGTTTTCGATGATCTGCGGACGCGGTTCGGGTTTACGGCGAAAAACACCCTTCTCGGCGGTTTCTCGCAGGGTGCGTCGATGGCATGGTATACGCTCTGTCAGCAGGGCAACCGAACGGCAGGTGCCGTGACCTTCTCCGGCGTCTTCTGGAACCCGCTGCCGAAACCGCGGGATTGCGTGGCAGGCATCCCGCCGATCGTGCACTTTCACGGAACGGCGGACCGGACGTTCCCGTTGAGCGGCCGTGCCATCGGTGATGATTTTCATCAGGGCGATACCTTCAAGAGCATGGCGATCGTCCGGGAGAGGGCAAGCTGCGAGATGGGGGCCGAGACCGAAAAGCCGATCGCTGGTATTGCCTGTGCGGTAACGCCAGGCTGCAATCGCGGTGAAATGGCACTTTGCGTCCATGACGGCGGACACCAAGTCCGACCGGACCAGCTTGACGCCGGGCTCACGGAAATCGGTTTCTGAAGGGCGAGGTTGATCCAGGCCCCCCGACGAGCAGGCTCGCCCGCAATTCCGGTTACGGGCGGGCCGATTGCATCGCGCGCCTTGGCGGGACGGCGTGCTCACTGCTCGCGATACCAGACCACATAGGCGACGACGAGGCCGAACAGCCAGTGACCGGCCAGCGACGCCCATGTCAGCGGAATGAACCCGAGGAAAGCGGGCAGGCCGGCAATCAGGTGCGCCATGACATACAGCGCGAAGATCCACAGACCGGTCCCGAAGCCAAGGCCGGTCAGAAACAGCGGCAGGCTCGGCACGATCATGCGCTGCAGCGGTCTGGCGATGAAAAGATAGCCGATCGGATAAAAAACGATGCCGACGACGGCGTGGATGATCTCCGCGGCAAAGCGGTTCTGGAAACCGAACACGCTCTGGACGAGTGCCGCTGGCTCCAGCGGTCCCCCGACCAAAAGCGGCGTGATCGCCCTGGCCCAGATTTCCCAGGTGATGTCCGCAGCCAGCCCCGCCACCACGACGGTAACAAGCAGCTTCTTGGAAAACCGGGGTAGAAGGTGTGTTTCATGCGTATCGATCATGGTCATGGCATTTCCCCTTGATGAACTTGGATGGATTGCACATGCACGCGGCTAGAGAGCCACGTGCATTTCGATGGATCCGAGCAGGCGGTCTTCGGCTCGCAGCCGGCGGCGGACATCGCGGATCCGCGAAAGGCCGGCGCTGTCGCCGCTGGTTCCAGCAGTCTTTGCCATCGCCAGCATGAAGAAATCGCGCTGGGCGTTGCTGCCACCGATCGTCGGCAGATTGACGACGATGCGGTCGAGCATGCGGCGGTCCGCCGCGGTGCTGAGACCGGCAATGATGCGGGCAAGCGGCACGCCGACTTCGGCGGCGACCTTGGCCTGATCGCCGCTGCCTGCGGCCTTGCGCTCCAGCGCGCCGACGATTTCGCGAACGCCGGAATGCTCGCCGATCGCGACAAGCGCCGCCAGCGTATGAAGGGACGCGAAAACCAGCGTCGTGTCATGCCGGCGGCGCAATGCGATCTCGGCCATGTCAGCCCAGCGCGAACCGACATCGACGCCCGTCTGGTTGAGGCGCCAGAGCAGTGAGATGGCATTGGCCATGTCGCGAAAATCGTCTGTCTGCTGCGGCCGGACTTCCTCGTCGTAGATTTTGAGGACACGCTCGTGGTCGCCTCTCTCAAGATGCAGAAGCGCCAGATGCCATGCCATATGGAAGGAAAAATTGTTGCAGCGAGACCAAGACTTGCGGCCATCCTCCAGCCAGGCGATGCCATCGGCCGTCTTGCCGCGCATCTCGTAGACATGCGAGACGGCGTGCAGGCCCCAGGCATCGTCCGGCTGCAAACGAACGGCATCTTGGCCGGCCACTTCGGCTGCGTCGTAGAACCCGTGTTCCTCGAGCGCAAACGCATGGCAGCCGAGCAGAAAGCCGGCGGCCGGCAGTGTTTCGTTCCAGTCCTCCATGACGCGGCTGCTCATGGCGAGCATTTCCTTGGCGTCGCCGAGCATGAAGCGCAAGGCATGCGATATCTTGAAGGGCAGGAATGTTGCGGGGCGCTCCGCAAAGCCTTCGTCAAGCCGCCGGGCGGCGGTTGTAAACGAGCCCTCGACAGCCGCTTCGAGGGCGTGGACCAGCGCTTGCTCGTCACGCGTGCCGCCATCGCGGCCGGCCATCGCCCGGCGCGCCGCTGTCAGAGCCTCGGCGGCGGGCGCTGCCAGTTCCGAACGAGCCAGGATCAGGTTGGCAAAACCCTTGAGCGCAAGGGCTGCGACATGATCGGGGTCGGCGGACAGCGCGGCCTGAAGTGCCGTGCCCGTGTTGGGGCGATGTGCGGCAAGACCGTGAACAGCCTCTTCGAAGGCAGTTTCTGCTTGCGCGCTCACCGTGCTCGTCGAGAGATTATAGGTATCAAGTCTCATTCGTTGGGCTCCTTGAAAGAACCTCCACGATCCGGAGTGTTGAGCCCGAGATTCTGAAGCAGCGCGGTTGGGACGGAGCCGCGAAGGCTCTCGGCCGCAATGCTTCTGGCAATTTTAAGTCCGCGTATGTAGGTCCTGCAGTTGCTGCATTGCGCCAGATGGATCGCGACCATCAGCCTGGTTCTCTTCGAACCCTCCCGGCTGATGTAGTCGCTCGCAACGTCAGGGACTTCTCTGCAGGTGAACAATGCCATTCGCCTCTCGGTTCAAACCCGGTCAGGTTCTGTCCGTAAGACAAGCGGGACCGGCAAACGTTACATCGCGCGTTTCACGCTTGCGTGATGAGATCCGTGTGTTTGCCACGCAGCAGGTTCTCGATCTCGTTGCGTACTCGCGCACGTGCGCGATGCAGCAAAACGCGCTGGTTTTCCGGGCTAAGCTGGAGAAGTTCGCAGGTTTCGGCCGAGTCACTGCCTTCGACGTCGCGCATGATCAAAACGGCTTTTTGGGCCGGTGGAAGCCGTTCGATGATCTCGCGCACATGGTTCCAAAGTTGGCGCCCTGCGAAGATGCGTTCGGGGTTCAGGCCGTCGAAAGAGTGCGGCGGATCGACCCAGTGGCCCATCGCGTCGAAACGCGACGGCGAAATGGCATGCTCCTCGTCGCCATACTCTTCCTCTTGCGCAAGAGCGGTATACCGTCCCTCGCGCTTTGCATACGTTTTCGCCTTGTTAAGCAGGATTGCGATGATCCATGTCGAAAGAGCCGCCTTGCCCTCGAATTTGGAAATGTTTGCAATCACGGCGAGCCAGGTCTCCTGTGCGACATCTTCGGCAGTGGACCGGTTTTTAACGATGGTCTGAGCCAATCCCACCAGCGCTGCATGATGACGTTCTACAAGAGCACGCAATGCTTCCGCGTCGCCGCTTCGAAGCTGAGAAAGAAACAGACCATCCGCGTGGATACGGAGGCCGAAACTGATAGCTGCAACCCAGAATGTAACGCACATCAACACACCGAACGATCATAAACCAACTTTGCGTGGTACAGACTTTAGGCCCAACTGAAAAGTAAAGGTTTTGTCACAACGAAATCATTACCTGCCAATCCTTACATGCTTTAAAGGCGAACGGAGAATCTGCTTACAACGACATGGTAGGCTTTCTTTTCAGCGGACCATTGCGCCGGGGCTGTCGGTCCGGTTTTCGGTGTTGCAGGCGTTATGCTAAAGCTGCGAAAACGCTTTTCACCCGCCCCGATCTGATCTTGCAACCCGGACCAGCCGCTCAGATCGGGGCTGTTTGTCGTGCCGTGTGGCAGCCCAAAGTGACACTTCTACTTTGCGCCGATCCAGACATTCCAACTTGTCCGCCACAATCGCCGTAATATATTGATTATAGGATATTAACGCGTTGGTATTTCGAGCGCTTTTTTAGACTGTCTTCGGCTTGCATCCATCCAAAGCGGCGGATGTTACAAGTCTCGGCGTGCTCAGGCCCCCGCAACCAAAATTTACACAATATCAAAGGGCTCCGGGGAAACTCGGAGCCCTTTTTGCGTTCGCGAAAAGCGGAAATGAAAAAAACCACGGCCACCACTTACGAGAGATCCATGAAACAACGGATATGATCTTCCGGTTGATCCGTGGGCCGGGCTACAGATGCTTGCGGAAAAAGCCGAGGACCTCCTGGCGCATCCTTGCGGTTTGCCTGTGTCCGACGCCGTCTTCTTCCAGAAGGGTCAGTTGTTTCAGTGCCGCCGCCGCTTCGTAGGCGGCAGTGGTTTCGCGGAAGGCGCGGCGGATCGCGTGGGGCGGGGTCAAGGGATCGGCCAGGCCGGCGCAGATGAGCTGGGGACGCGGCGCGATCATGCCGGCGATCCCGCCGGTTGATGTCTCCGTGAGAAGGCCGGGTATGGTGAGATAGTGGCCGTGCAGGTCGTGTGCGCCGGTCTCGATGAGGGTTGCGAAATCGGCGTAGCAGCAGAGATGCGCGGCCGCCGCGATACGCGGGTCGATTGCCGCCAGGAAATAGGTGAGGGTGGCACCCATCGACATCCCGGTCATGCCGATGCGGGCTGGATCGACGCCGGCGCGTGCGGCAAGCCAGGTCAGGGCGGCGGCCTGTTCGCCGAGCATCTGGCCGAACAGGGTCTGGCCGTGCCAGAGGGCTGCCTTTGTTGCAGCGCTTTCAGTGATATCAGCGCGCTCGCCGAAGGTGGGCATGTCGATGCAGAGCGTCACATAGCCTTCGCGGGCCAGGACCGGGCCGGGGGCATCAAGCAGTGCCGGGCGCCCTTTGAGCAGTTCGCTGGCGCCGATGTCGTAGCGGCCGCCATGCGCATGGGCATAGAGGATGGCCGGTCCGGGCTTGGTGTTGCTGGTTGGTCGCGTCAGGAGGCCGCGGATGTCCGTGCCACCGGGCAGACGGAACCGTAGGCGCTCGATGGTGTAATCGTCATGATTTTCGACAGATGATGTCACCAGTTCCAGCGACGGCTCCGTTACGCGAAGCAGGGATTTCAGCCGCTCGATGGAGATGGCCATTCTCAATCCCCGGTTCAGCGCACCAGCCAGCCGCCATCGACCGGGACCGTGATGCCGGTGACGTAGGCGGATGCAGAGGAGGCGAGGAACAGCACCGATGTGGCGAGATCATCCGGCGTGCCCCAGCGGCCGATCGGGATGCGGGTGGAGATCTGGGCGTTGCGGTTCTGATCGTTGCGCAATGCCTCGGTATTGTCGGTTACCATATAGCCGGGGGCGATGGCGTTGACGGTGATGCCGTGCGGCGCAAGCTCGTTGGCCATGGCTTTCGTCAGGCCGGCAATGCCATGTTTGGAGGCGGTATAGGCGGGCACGCGAATGCCGCCCTGATAGGACAGCATCGACGCGACATTGATGATCCGTCCGGCCCGCTTCGTCTCGACCATCTGCCGGGCCACGGCCTGCGACAGAAGGAAAGCCGCCTTCAGGTTGACGTCGAGGACAGCGTCCCAGTCCTCTTCAGAATGTTCGAGCAGATCGGCCCTTCGGATGATGCCGGCATTGTTGACGAGGATATCGATGCCGCCGAGCGCTGAGGCGACCGAGCCGGCGATCTCCTTCGCATCGAATTTCTGCGAGAGATCGACTTCGAGTGCATGAAACCTGCGGCCGGTCTGTCTGATGGCTTCGGCTGTTTGCGGCATTGCGCTGGAGCCGAGGGCGGCGATATCGGCGCCCGCGCGGGCGAGTGCCAGAGCCATGCCCTGGCCAAGGCCGGTTCGTGCGCCGGTGACCAGCGCAACCTTGCCGGAGAGATCAAACAGCGTGGTCAAGGCGCAACCCCTTCTCGTCGAACAGATGCAGCGGCGCCGATGACAGCGACAGGCGGATATCCGCTCCCGGCGTCAGATTATGCTGTCCGGGTGCGACGACCAGGATTTTCTGGCCGGCGACGTCGGTGTGGAGGATGGTTTCGGAGCCGAGCGCTTCGACCAGCTTGATCTTCGCCGAAATGCCCTCGGTGCCGTTACCGATCGAAACATGCTGTGGCCGCACGCCGAGCGTGATGGGCGAACCGTTGGCTAGGCTGCTTGCGGCCATCGGCAGTTCCAGCCTGTTGCCGCCGGCGAAGGTGGCGACGGCCTTGCCGGAGAAGGACGGCTCCACCGAGCCTTCGAGGAAATTCATATGCGGCGAGCCGATGAAACCGGCGACGAAGCGGTTTGCCGGCGCATTGTAGAGTTCCATCGGCGTGCCGATCTGCTCGATACGGCCGGCGCGCAAGACGACGATCCGGTCGGCAAGGGTCATCGCCTCGATCTGGTCGTGTGTCACGTAGATCATCGTCGCGGACAGCCGGGCATGCAGGGCCGCCAGTTCGGCGCGGGTCGAGCCGCGCAGTTCGGCGTCCAGGTTGGACAGGGGTTCGTCGAGCAGGAAGGCGACCGGACGGCGCACGATCGCCCGGCCGATGGCGACCCGCTGGCGCTGGCCGCCGGAGAGCTGGCCGGGACGGCGCTCGAGATAATGTTCGATTTCCAGCATGCGGGCCGCCTCCGTGATGCGCGTGGCAATCTCGGCCTTCGGCATCTTGGTGTTTTCCAGCCCGAAGGCGAGGTTCTGGCGCACGCTCATATGCGGATAGAGCGCATAGGACTGGAAAACCATCGCCAAGCCGCGATCGGCGGCGGGGATGGCGTTGACGACCTTGCCGTCGATGGAGAGTTCACCGCCGGACGGTTTTTCGAGCCCGGCGATCATGCGCAGCAGGGTGGACTTGCCGCAGCCGGAGGGGCCGACGAAGACGACGAATTCGCCGTCGGCGATCTCCAGATTGATGTCATGGAGCACGTCGATCGCCCCGAACGACTTTGCGACATTGGTGAGTTTGATGTGTCCCATGATGAACCCTTATTTCAGGCCGGTTCCGGCGATGCCGGTGGTGATGAAGCGCTGCAGGAAGAGGAAGACCAGAACCACGGGGATCATGGTCACGACGGTCATCGCGAGGATGAAATGCCATTGCACGTTGAGTTCGCCGGAATAGATGCTGAGGCCCACCTGCAGGGTGTAAAGCTCCTTGCGCGACAGCACGATCAGCGGCCAGAGGAAGTCGTTCCAGCGCCAGACGACGGAGAAGATGGCGAGAACGGCAAGCGCCGGTGCGGTCAGCGGCAGGATGATGCGCCAGTAGATCTGCCATTCCGATGCCTTGTCCATGCGGGCGGCGTCGAGCAGTTCGTCCGGAATGGTCAGCATGTACTGGCGCAGGATGAAGACGCCGGTCGGCGTCGCCACCGTCGGCAGGATCACGCCCCAGAGATTGTTGAACAGGCCGAGCGCCGAGACGATCGAATAGAGCGGCACCATGATGACCGAGAGCGGCACCATCAGCGTCGCGAGGATTAGCAGCATGGCGAAGGAGCGGCCGCGAAACTCGTATTTGCTCAGCGCAAACGCGGCCATGGAGTTGACGACGAGTGTGATCAGCGTCGCGGTCACCGTGACGAAGACGGAATTCCAGAGGTAGCGGACAAAATCGAAATGGGTGAAGGGTTCGGTATAGTTCCCGGTCGCAAACGACATCTGCCGCACCGGCGTGCGCTGGGCGATGTTGACCTTGACGATCCCGGCGGGTTTTTCGGGATCGACCATCTGGCTGACCGTGCCGATGCGCCGGACTTCTGCGAGGGTCGCGGTGCTGCCATCCTCAAGCGTCACGGTGTAGAGATCGAGCGGCTTGTCATAGCCCTCAACCGTCACTTTCTGGGTGACGTAGGGCAGGATGGTCGGCGGGAATTCGGCCAGTGCCGCGGGCGACTTGAACGAAGATGCCGTCAGCCACACCGCCGGGCCGAACATCACGAACAGGCCCACGATCAGCCAGACCCAGGTGACGATATCCGTCCAGTGCCAGCCCTTGCCGCCCTTGCGGCGAAACAGGAATTCGATGGCCCGGCTCATTTGCGGGCTCCCTTCTTTTCGCTGGAACGGCTGAGGCCGAGCTGCATGAGTGTGAGGACGACGAGCACCAGGCCCATCAGGATGGAAGCGGCTGCGGCAAGGCCGGGGTTGCGCAGCTGTGCCGCAAAGCCGGCCTCGTAGATATACTGTGTGAGGAAGAGCGTGCTGGTGCCCGGACCACCGCCGGTCAGCACGTAGACTTCGTCGAAGATCTGCACAGCGCGGATCAAAACCAGCACGATGACGACGAGCAGGTTGGGCATCAGGAGCGGCAGGGTGATGCGGGAAAAGACGCGCATGGCCTTGGTGCCGTCCATCTCGGCAGCCTCGTAGAGATCCTTTGGAATGGCCTGCAGGCCGGCGAGGATGATCAGCGTGTAGAAGCCCATATGCGCCCAGATCGAGACGCCAATGGTTGCGGCAAACGCCCAGTTGCGGTCGTTCAGCCAGACATGCGGCTCGAAGCCGAAGCCAAAGAGGCCGAAGTTGAGGAGACCCTGCCGCTGCAATATCCATTTCCAGATGAGGCCGACGACGACGGGCGACAGCAGCACCGGAAAGAAGAACACCGCGCGCCAGAAGCTACGCGCCATCAGATTGCGATTGAGGATCAGCGCGGTGATCAGCGAAACGGCGATCATCAGCGTGACCTGAAGCACGACGAACCAGCCGGTATTGCTGACGGCTGTCCAGAATGTGTCTTCGGCGCAGGTGTTGGGGTTCAGATAGTTCGAGCAGTCGAACAGCCGTGCATACTGATCCCCACCGACGAAGCTACGGTCCGACAGGAATAGCGCCGTGCCGCCGGTCATCGAGTAGGCGAAGTTGATGAAGAACGGCAAAAGCACGAAGATGCCGAAGATCAGCATGTTCGGCAAAAGGAAGAATGCCGCCATGCCGCCGAGGCCGAAGGTCTTCTGAACCCAGCGCAAGGGGGCGTCGATCATGCCCATCGCCAGGCGAACTGGCACCATGGCTATGTCGCTCAGGCTCAGGCCGGTGCGGCTCTGGCTGGTCTGGCGGGATATCTCTGCCATCGTTGAACACTTTCCTCAAACGCGCTGATTGCTGCTAGATTCTTGCAGTCATGCCGCGGTAACGCCGTTCAAAGCCTTGCCCGGGCGCCACCTGTCCCCTGCGTGATTGTCTTCAGCAAGGGAACTGCGCCGGGCGGTTTCGCAGACGGCAGCGAGATGGAGGTTTAGGCCCTCGCTGCCGTCCGCCTGTCGATCATCGTTCCTTGTTAGAGGCCCGAATCCTTCACCTTGGCCGCGATATCCGTATCGATACGCGTAAACGCTTCATCGAGCTTCATTTCGCCAGCCGCGGCTTGACCGACGCGGGCAACAAGTGCGGCATAGATCGTGTCAGACCAGAACCAGCCGGGCATTTTCTTCGCGATGTCGGACGACGTCGTTGTCGCCTTCACGAAAATATCAAGCGCTGTCTTGGCCTGAGCGTCGTCCGTTTTGAAGTCCAGGCCTTTTTCCACTACGGCCTTGTGAGCGGGCAGGAACAGTGTGCGTTCGGAGAACTCCTTCACGATGTCTTCGCGCGCGAGGTATTCCATGACCTTCACGACATCCTTCGGATTTTTGGTGTATTTGACTGCCACGAGGCCAGCGCCGCCGGACATGCCGGTGCAGGCCGCCGGACCGCACGGGCTGCCGGTCGCAACCCAGTCGAAGTTCGAGCCGATCTTGGTCGAGAGGTTCGGCACCTGCCAGGAGCCGGAATAGTAGAACGCGATCTGGCCGTTGATGAAATCGTCCGCGCCCGCGCGGTAGGTCGAGCCGCCGGCAGACACCCAGATGTCCTTGCTCATCGTGCCGTCTTCAATCCAGCCGACGAACTTGGTCAGGAAGGTCTTGGCGCCCTCGTCGAGCGGCGCGGGCTTTCCGTCGGCGCCCGCATAGTTGGCGCCATAGGAAATGCTGGGGCCCGCAATACGATGCCCGGAGCGGTCAATCGCCATCGGGAACGGTATCTGCTGGCTCTCGGCCACCTGTTTTGACGCTTTCGCCCAATCGTCCCACGTCGCGTCCTTGCCGGGCAGGGCAACGCCCGCCTGGTCGAACAGCGTCTTGTTGGCGAAGCCGCCGGTCAGTGTGATCTGCGTCATGAAGCCGGAAATCTGGTTGGTGCCGTCGGGGCGCATCCAGTCGGCCTGATCGCCGAAACTTGTGTCCCAATAGGCGGCGTCGGCGAGCAGCGGCCGCAGGTCCAGCCAGTGCTTGCTCAATGCTTTGAGGTTGGTGACGCGGGCGATATCCGGGCCGTCGCCGGCCTCAAGCTGGACCGGCAGCTGTTCGCGCACGACGCTGTAGGACACGTTGTCGATGGTGACCTTGATATCCGGATTGTCCTTCATGAAGCGGTCGATGAGGTCCTTCAGGACCTCGCCCTCGACGCCATCGGAATACCACATGATGCGTACATCCCCGGCAAGTGCCGCCGTGGAGGTCAACAGCCCGACGGCGAAGGCCGCGAGCATCGTTCTGGTCCTGGTCATGTCTTTCTCCTCCTCTAGGACGGGCCTTCTCCTTGCCCGCAATTGTGAACGGGCGCCGGCTTCTCCCTGCCGGCGCCGTCTCGTCAGTGTGCGGCCAGTATGGCGACCTCGCCTGCGACCGTGAAATCTTTCGGAACGATCGTACGGCCTTCCGCTTCCACCGTTCCGTCCTTGTGGAAGGTGACGGTGCCGTAGTCGGGGTCTTCGACCATGAATGCGCCATCTGCCGTTTCTTCGACGGAAAGCGAGGCGAACCGGCTTTCTACCGTTTTGAGATCTGGCGTCTCGCAGACGCGGACGATCCAGCGGGTGTTCTGGCCGTATTGGCGCAATTCCGCATTGGCCGAGGGGCCTGTCGTTGCCGGCTGCAGGTCGGCGCTGCCGAGCAGGATCACCGCGCCGCCGCCGCTGCGGGCCATGGCAAGGTTTCCACGGACAGCGCTTTCGTCGAACTCGGCGACCGGGAACCAGGCATGGGTGAAATCCGGCTGCTCTTCAAAGGTCGAAAAGTCGAGGACGGCCAGCCCCCGGTACTGGTGGGCGCGAGGGAGGGTGCCGCACCCGCCCCAGAAGGATGGCCGGCCGTAGCCGAACTGAATGGTTTCGCCGGGATGGTTGATCCACACAGTAGCCTCCGGCCGCTTGCCGATACGAAGGTGCAGGATGGTTTCCTGATAGCCCCATTCGTTCCAGCGGTAATGCGCGGCAGAGCCCATTGCGAAATCGCGGCCCTTGTAGTGATAGAGTGCTGCAAACCGGTTTTCGCCCTGCGCAAACCGCCATTCCTGATGTTCGTCGGCCTGATGGCTGGCAACGGCGGCGAGCGTTTCGGGAATGACCAAACCATGATCGCGCAGGCAGACGGCGAGCTGCGGCAAAGCGTGGACGCGGCGGCCGTACCAGCCGGCACCCCAGAGCAGGCGGGAAACGCCCGAAAGCTCCAGCGAGCGCCCGGCGCAGAGCGTGTGCTCATAGGACCGCCCCTGCGCCGCCGTGACCATCCCGTGGTGGGCGGAGCGGGCGATGACGTTGCAGAGACGCACGATGCCCTTCTTTGCCCGTTCGGCGATATCGGCATCGGGCGACAGGGCGGCGAGCGCCGTCAGGCCCTTGAGATCGATCGGGAAGTACGGCGCGGAGTTGAACTCCGCCATTTCCCAGGCTTCGAAATGGTCGAGCCAGGCGCGCACGCGGGCGGCACCGATGGCGCTCTGCTCGGCACCTTTGCGGCCGGAGCGGGCGAAGGTTTCGTTCGCCAGCAGATGTCCGGCGAGATAGGCCGAGGTGTGGAAAAGCAGGGCGTGGTTTTCGGAGAAATACCACTGAACATCATTGCCGGGCTCGTCCATCCAGTAACGGAAATCAAGGATGGCGCGGTCGATGCGGGCGCGGGTTTTTTCGCCGATATTCTGGCCCCAGACGGTGCGCGACCAGATCAGCGGCACGAGGGAAAAATCGGCGCAGTCGTGGCAATCCTCGATCGACGGCAGGATTTCCTCGATCATCGCATCGGTGTCCGCGCCGGCGCGGCCGCTTGCCAGCCGGGCGAAAGCGCGGACGGTATCGCGTTCGGAGAATTCAGAGACTTCGGTGAGCGTCTCGGTGATGCGTTCCGCGAGTGTCGCCGGCGCCGTGCCCTGGCGGCCTGTATGGCAGATTTCAATGCCAAGCGAGCGCGATGCAATGAATTCGCCAGCCTTCAGGGTGATGCGAAAATGGCGGAAATCGGCGGGGGCTGTTTCCGAAGGACCGATCACCAGGCGGGCGTCGCCGGCCTTCAGAACGAAGTCATAGTCGAAGCGTTCGGTCGACATGAAGTCGCCTTCGACGGTGACGTTAACAGCGACATCCACCGGCAAGGGTTCGGCCAGCAGCAGCGTGATGTCACCTTCGAAATAGGCTGTGCGCTCGAAATGCATGCTGTCGAGGGCGGTCTCGATCGTCTCCGCTACCTTGCCCTCGATCGGCACAGGCACGGCAACGCTGGCGGCCGGGCCATTGAGGTAATCGAGCTGGAAAAAATAGCGGGCGTCGCGTTCGGCGAGATCATCGAAGAAGATAGTAACCTCGTTCAGTCCTTCCTGCAGGTTCAGGTCGAATTCAGCCTTTGCCTCCAGATTGCGGCTATAGGGCGCCATCCAGCCGGCCTCGGTGCCGTTCAGCCAGAGGACCGCGCCGCCGCAGGTGCCGAGGCGCACCTTGACAGTCCCGGCTTTCTCCACCGTGATGAACGTGCGGGCAAAGGTGGCGAGCCGGGTCGGGCGGAACCAGAAGCCGGAGAGATCGAGCCGCGGCGAGCCGAACGGCAGCCACCAGCGGGCGGCCTCGAAGGCACCGCGCACATCGGGCCGTTTGCCGCGATACTGCCCGGCAAAGATCGTGCGGCAGGGATATTCATGCGGAATGAAATTCTTGTGCTTGGTGAGGAAGAAGAACGGATCCATCTCGCCCTTCATCGGCGCGTCCGGCACGTCGAAACGGTCCTCGGCAATCGTTCCGAGCTGCCAGTAGCGGATGGCGTCGCCAGCGTTCAGTTTGCGGTTCATCAGGGATCTCATCGGGGTCATTTCAGCTCTGCCAGGGCCACCGGGGCCACGTCGTTATATTCCTGGTTTTCTCCGGTCATGCCCCAGACGAAGGCATAGGGGCCGGTGCCGGCGCCCATGTGGATAGACCAGGCGGGTGACAAAACGGCGTCGCCATTGGCAACGATCAGATGCCGCGTTTCTTCGGGGCGGCCCATCAGGTGGATGATGCGATCTTCGGCCGCCATGTCGAAGTAACAATAGGCCTCCATGCGGCGCTCATGCAGATGCGGCGGCATGGTATTCCAGACACTGCCTTCGGCAAGATCGGTGATGCCCATCAGAAGCAGGCAGGAGGGTGTCACTTCAGGGTGGATATACATGGCGAGCCGGCGCTTGTTCGACCGGCGGCCATCGCCCAGATCGATAGCCTTCGATTCCGCTTTTTTAATCAGCCTGTGCGGAATGTCGGCGCCGGCCGGAACCGAGTTCATGTAGAACCGGGCCGGGGTCTTTCCCGACAGGCTGCTCATCACGATTTCCCGCGCACCGCGGCCAAGGTAGAGGACGTCGCGGTTTTCCAGCGTGAAGGATTGTCCGTCGATCGTGACGGTGCCGGTGCCGCCCAGATTGGCGATGCCCATTTCACGCGCCGACAAAAGGTAGGGGGTGCCGATCTCGGCGCCGGAACCGAACGTCACGCTTTTGGACACCGGCATCGCGCCGCCGAGAAGCAGGCGGTCGACATGGGTATAGGTAAAACTGGCGGCATCCGGCGTGAACAGGTCGCTCATCAGGAAGGCGCTGCGGAGTTTTTCCGTGTCATAGCCTTTGACGTCATCCGGGGCTGCTCCGTACAAAATCTTCATCGTCATGCTGCTTGTCCTTCTTGTCCGACGTGCTGCAGGCCTTCGGAAAGGCACAGGATGGCCAGTGCCTGGCCATAGCCGGTCGGTTGAATGGGGATGTCCCTGTAGAACTGGAGATCGTGGCCCATGCGGGTGCCATAGGAAACATTGAGCACGGTGCCGGTCTCATCGATATTGTCCATCACCACGCGCAGGGCCTTCAGGCCGGCTGCCCGCCAAACCGGGGTGCCGAGGCCGAGGCGGTAGCCTTTCAACAGGCCGTAGCCGATCCCGGCGGTGGCGGAGATTTCTTCATAGGATGTGGCGTCGTCGAGCAATGTGCGCCATGCCCCGGAGGGCGCCTGAAGCGACAGCAGCGCATCGACCTGCGCCACCAGCACGCCTTGCAGAAAATCCTTCACCGGCCTGGTGAGATCGGCGAGATCGAACAGATCGAGCAAGCCCGCCGTGATCCAGGCATTGCCGCGTGCCCAGCGCGCCCGGGCGAAATTGTGGCGGCCATCGAAGGTCCAGCCATGGAACCAGAGGCCGGTATGGGTGTCGGCGAGATAGCGGGTGTGGACGAGGAACTGGCGCGAGGCTTCATCGACCAGATCGCGCCGGCCGCTGGCCTGGCCGTAGGACGCCAGGAACAGGGCGACCATGTAGAGCGTATCGTCCCACAGTTCGTCGTGGTTGACCTTGTCGGAGACGTGATGTTCGAAGCCGCCTTCCGGCGTGCGGCCAAGGTCCGACATGACGCGGTTTGCCCAGTCTTCGAGCACCGGCTGCCAGCGGGGATCGCGGGTCTTTGCCCAGAGCACCGACAGGCCGAGCATCGGCGCGGTGGTGTTGACGTTCAGCTGCGGCAGGCCGGCGTCGATGCGCTGCTGATACCAGGTTTCAACGAGCTGGCGCAGGTCGTCGCGGCCGGTGAACAGCCAGAGCTTGATCAGGCCATAGAGGCCGACGCCCTGCGGCCATTCCCAGCTGTCGAAGCTGATATAGTCGCCGGCCGTGCCATCGAGATTGGGCTCATGGAAGCGGCCGTCGTGCTTGAGGCCGGTCGTTCCGGCGACAAGGCGATCGAGACCGTTGCTGATATCGCGGCCATCTGGACCCATCAATGCTCCTCCACATGCGCCGCTCTTGAGGACGGCTCGTTGGGGAAATAAATGCACGTCGAATTTTGTTGCGCAATCTGAAAATTTTTCTCATGTTGATGCAACGGAGATCGATATGGCTGTCAAACCCATCGCGGGCAAACGCGGAAAGAAGAGCAGGCGCGTGCGTCTGGAGGATATCGCCGAGGCCTGCGGCGTGTCGCTCAGCACCGCCTCGCGGGCCATTGCCGGCGAAAAAGGCGTCCGCCCGGAAATCCGCCAGCAGGTGCTCGAGGCAGCGAAGCGCGCCAATTACGTGATCCCGACGGCGGTGGCCGGCCAGAAGGTGATTCTGGCCGCATCGAGTGCTGCGATGATCGACTATGTGCGCAACCAGTTCACGCTCTATGTGCTTGAAGGGCTGAGGGAGCGTGCGCAGGCGCTGGGTCTCGAGATCGTCACGCGGCCGATTGCCGACCGCAATGAGGAACTGGCCGTGCTGAAGGAGGCGCAGGACGATCCGCAGGTCGCGGGCCTGCTGTTTCTGACCGTCGATGACGAGGGCATGCTGGCCGCGACGCGCGGCTTCGACAAGCCGGTCGTGCTGCTTAACAGCGACGATCCGTTCATGCGGCTGTCCAGTGTCACGCCCTGCAACCGGTCCAGTGCGCGGCTGGCGGCCGACCATCTGATCGGGCTTGGTCATCAGCGCATCCTGTTCCTGATGCGGCCGGGGCGGCGCACCATAGAGCGGCGCTACGAGGGCTGGAAGGATGCGCTTTTGCATCACGGGCTTGCCGCAGATGCGGACCTGATCGTTCCCGTCGAGGACTGGCTACCGGAACTGGCAGCGCAGGCCATTGCGTCACGGATCGAAGCGCGTGGGCTGGATTTTACCGCCGTGCTGGCCGCCGGCGACAGTTTGGCAGTCGGCGCGATGATGGGCGTCCAGCAGCGGGGTTATTCGGTGCCGGGCGATGTGTCCGTGATGGGCATGGACGACCTGCCGCAGGCGTCCTTCCTCAACCCGCCTCTGACGACCATGCACATCCCGATGCGCGAGATCGGCTCGGTCGCGCTCGATCTTTTGCGTGACAGCCTGTCTGGCCTGCCGATGCCGCCGCGCCGCGTCGAACTCGCTTGCCATTTGGTCGAGCGCGCTTCGACGGGGCAACGGCGGCCGATGTCACCGCTTTCCTAGCATGAAGCGGATGACACCGGCGCAGTTGTGCCGGATGATCGTTGTGTGGATGGCAGGGCTTCGACCCCGAGCGTCTTGCAGAACGGTTTGATTCAGGCGTCGATGTCGCGGATGGAATCGAGCGGGCCTTTGAGCGCCGTTCGCGGATGGACCAGTTCGGGCTGGATCAGGTGGATCTTGACGGCGGGGCGGGCCTCTTCCATCAGTTCGAAGGCTTTGGCCAGCATGCTTTCGGTATCCTGGCGGATCATGATCACCGGGAAGGGCAGGAAGGAACCGAAGGGATCATAGTCGTAGCAGCCGACGACGATGTCGGCGAAGGTCTCGTGCGGGTGCTGCGCCATGAAACGCAGCAGGCCTTCGAAGTTGATCGATGAGTTGATGAACAGTCCGCGCGGCAGCTTTCCCTCACGCTCGTAAAAGGCTTCAAACGCCTTCTGCGTCATGTTCGGCGAATAACCGGTCGGCTGGATGCAGGCGTCGCTGTCATGGCCAAGCATCCCGGTCTTGATATCGCGAAAACCCTTGATGCGTTCCCGGCTGGCATGGTCGTTGCGGCCGCCGAACAGGAAAAGCTCCTCCGGTCTCAGGGACGCGGCGGCATCGTCGAACCGCTTGATGATCGCCTGGGTCAGCATCCGGGCGCCCTGATAGTTGTCGCTGATGACGGATGGGGCCTTGGTTCCGGGAAGGTCGATATTGATATGGCGGATGCCTGCGGCTTCGCAGAGGCCGTGGACGCTGTCGGGATCGGTGGCGCCGGCGATAAACAGCTCATCGATCGAATAGGAAATCAGCGTTTCGACCGTCGCCAGTTCTTCCTGCGGATCGCGCGAGGCGCTGACGACGACCGGGCATTTGCCGTGGCTGCGGACCTGCGCCTCGAAGGTCTGGGCCATCGAGGAAAAATAGCGATTGTCGTGGACGGGCAGCAGCAGGCCGACAAGGCCGGAGCGGGAACTGCGCAGGCCCCGCGCCTGGAGGTTGGCGGTATACTGGTGCTGCTCGGCAAGATTCTGGATGAGTTCGGCCGTGCTTTCCTTGATCCGGCGCTTGCGCCACGTGCCATTCAGCACGGCGCTGACCGTGGAGGCGGAACAGCCCGACAGGACCGAAAGATCATAGATCGTCGCCTTCTTTTTTCCCTGCTGCTTCATTCGTTCCTCCTTTCGTTTCCTTAGTGCCAATTTCCTCTTGACGAAAGTTTAAATCCAAAACATATTATTTGCACCATCGATTGTGCAAAAAAGAAATATCGATTGTGCAGCGAGGTCCGCTTGAGGAGGCGGTAACTGGAGGATGCGATTTCCCGCGTCAACTTGACCTGAACTGAACTGACAGGGAGCGCCAACCGGGCGCCCCGGGCCTGTTTCCGTGCGCGGAAACGTTTGGAGGAGGAAGAGCATGAAAAAGTTTATGATCGCAGCGCTGGCTGCATCGCTGTCGCTTGGCGTGTCGTTTGCCGCGATGGCTGCCGACAAGGTCGGTGTGGTCGTCAAGATCGGTGGCATTCCGTGGTTCAACGCCATGGATGCCGGTATCAAGGAGCAGGGCGCCAAGCTCGGTCTCGATGCCTTCATGGTCGGCCCGACCAGTGCCGATCCGGCGCTTCAAGTGCGTGCCATCGAGGATCTGATCGCGCAAGGGGTCAAGGTCATCGGCGTCGTCCCGAACGATGCCAAGGTGCTGGAGCCGGTGCTGGCCAAGGCCAAGGCAGCCGGCATTTTCGTCGTCACCCACGAATCGCCGGGCCAGAAGGGCGCCGACTGGAATTTCGAGCTGGCATCGTCCACCGGTTTCGGCGAAGCGCATGGCAAGCTTCTGGCCGAGAAGATGGGCGGCAAGGGTGAATATGCCGTGTTCGTCGGCTCGCTCACTGTTCCGCTGCACAATGCCTGGGCCGACGCGGCGATCGCCTATATCAAGGCCAACTATCCCGACATGACGCTGGTTGGCGAACGTTACGGCGTGGCCGAAGACGTCGACAAGAGCCGGTCTACGGCGCTCGATCTGATCTCCGCCCATCCGGATCTCAAGGGCTTTCTGGCTTTCGGCAGCCAGGGGCCGATCGGTGCCGGACGTGCCGTCGAGGAACGCCGCAAGACCGGTGAAATCTTCGTTCTCGGTCCCTTCTCGCCCGGTCAGGGCCAGAAGCTGATCAAGTCCGGCGCGATTTCCGGCGGCTTCATGTGGAATCCGAAACAGGCCGGCGAAGTCTTCGTCACCATGGCCGACCGCCTGATCAAGGGCGAAAGCGTCAAGGACGGCGACGACATTCCGGGTCTCGGCGTGATCAAGCCGGCTGGCAACGACATCATCGTCGATCAGCTTTTGCCGATCAACAAGGATACCGTGGACGAGCTTGCAGGCATGGGCCTGTAACTTTTCCGAACAGGTTCTCCCGGGCTGCTGGGCTGGCTTTGGCCGGCTCGGCGGTGCCTGGAAGGTCCGCAAGATCCGCATTTTCACAGGTTGAACCGATGACCCTACGCGAGAGCGCTCAGAGTGGCCAAAAGCCGCTTCTGTCCCTGCGCAACATCAACATGACGTTCGGTGGCGTCAGGGCCTTGAAGACTGTCAGCTTCGACGTTCTGCCGGGCGAGGTGCATTGCCTTGCCGGTGAGAACGGCTCCGGCAAGAGCACGCTGATCAAGATCATAACCGGCGTCTACCGACCGCAGGACGGCGCGGTGATCGAGTTTGACGGGCAGACCTATTCGCACATGTCGCCGGTCACGGCGCAGAATTCCGGCATTCAGGTGATCTGGCAGGATCTCGCGCTGTTTCCGGAAATGACGGTTGCCGAGAATATTTCGTTCCAGACGCTGCTCGGCCGCTGGCCGCGTTTCGTTAATTACAACAGTATGCGCGAGAAGGCGATCAAGGCCTTGGCGCGGCTTGGCGTGACGCTCGATGTCGACCGGCCGCTGAAGGATTACGCCATAGCCCAGCGCCAGATCGTGGCGATTGCCCGGGCGCTGGTCGGCGAGGCGAAGCTCGTGTTCATGGACGAACCGACGGCATCGCTGACGCAGTCGGAAACCGATCATCTTCTCGATATCGTCCGCACACTGTCTGCCTCCGGCGTCGCCGTGGTGTTCGTCAGCCACCGGCTGGCCGAAGTGCTGGAGATTTCCAGCCGGTTGACGGTGCTGCGCGATGGCGCGCTGGTCGGCGCCTACTCGACCGAGGGCATGACCCAGTCGCGCATTACGGAGCTGATGACCGGCAAGACCTTCGACCAGACGGTGCGCGCCCGCAATGTCAATGCCAATCCGGTGGTGCTGGAGGTGGAAGGTCTCTCCCGGCCCGGCCAGTTCGAGGATATCTCCTTTACCGTCCGGCGGGGCGAAACCCTTGGCATCACGGGATTGCTCGGGGCAGGGCGCACCGAACTGGCTTTGTCGCTGTTCGGCATGCTGAAACCGCGCTCCGGCAGCGTTAAGTTGGAAGGCAAGCCCGTCCACTTTTCGTCCAACCGGGACGCAATTGCCGCCGGTATCGCCTATCTGTCCGAGGACCGGCTGTCGCTGGGTCTAATCCAGCCGCAATCGATCGCCGATAATCTGGTGATCGCCTCGCTCGACAAGATCACAGCCAGCGGGCTGTTGTCCGACAGCCGCAAGCGCGATCTCGTTGCCCAGTGGATCGCCGATCTCGGCGTCAAGATCGGCGAGCAGGGCGATGCGATCTCGACGCTGTCGGGCGGCAACCAGCAGCGCATTGCCATCGCCAAATGGCTGGCGACCGATCCGAAGCTGCTCATCCTCGATGCGCCGACCGTCGGCGTCGATGTCGGGGCGCGGGCGGGCATCTTCGATATCGTCGCGAAGCTGGCCGAGACCGGGCTGGCCATCATCCTGATCTCCGACGAGGTGCCGGAAGTCTATTTCAACGCGGACCGCGTGCTGCACATGGCCAAGGGACGTGTCGTCAACCAGTTCATGCCGGCGGAGTGTTCGCTCGCAGAGATCGAGGCAGCCGTCTATGCGTAAGGTCGTTCAATCCCATGGGACGGAATTTGCGCTGCTCGCGGTGATCGCGCTCATCAGCATTGTCCTGTCCTTCGCCACCGACCGGTTCTTCTCGCTCGGCAATGCGTTCGATCTGCTCAATACCAGTTCCGTCAACATCATTTTCGCCGTCGGGCTGCTGGTGGTGCTGATTGCCGGCGGCATCGATATCTCGTTCGCGGTCGCTGCCTCCGTCGTCCAGTATGTTGCGGCTCTGTTGCTCGGCTGGATGGGGGGCGGCGGCTGGATCAGCGGGCTTTTGATCGCCGGTGCGCTCGGCGTGCTGCTCGGTGCGGTCAACGCCTTCCTGATCCACCGGTTCAAGATCATCTCGATCGTTGCGACCATCGCCACCTTCAATATCTATTTCGGCCTGTTGATGTTCTTCACCCGCGGGGTGTCGATCTACAACCTGCCGGACTGGCTGACCTCGCGCGTCATCCTGTTCGAACGCGAAATGGCTGATGGCAGCTGGATCGAGATCACCCTGCCGGTGCTGGTCATGCTGATCTGCGTGGTGGCCACCTGGGTGTTCATCACTCGCACCACGACGGGGCGGCAGCTCTATGCCTTCGGCGACAATCCGGAAGGCGCACGCCGGTTCGGCATCAATATCGGCGCGATGCAGTTCATCGCCTTCGGCTGGCTTGGCCTGATGGCCGGGATCGGCGGACTGGTGCAGGCGCATTATGCGCAGGAGGTGGTTCCGAACGCGCTTTATGGCCGGGAACTGGATGTGTTGGCCGCCGTGGTGCTCGGCGGTGCGCGGCTCGGAGGCGGCAAGGGTTCGGTGCTCGGCTGCGTGCTCGGCGTGTTGCTGATTTCGATCACCCAGAACGGGCTCAATCTGGCGGGCGTCTCGCCCTATGCCTTCAAGATGATCGTCGGTGCCATCATCCTCGTTGCCATCACGCTGTCCAATACCAGCATCGAAAAACTGCTGCCGTTCATGCGCCAGGAGGAGGGCCGCAAATGACTGTAATCCTCAATCGCATCAAGGTGGCGCTCGGGCCGGATATGGCCGGGCCGGGATTTGCGCTTCTCGCCGTGCTGGTGGTCTTCAGCCTTGCCTCGCCGCAATTCTTCAGCCGGGCAACCTTCGGTTCAGTCGCCTTCCAGCTGCCGGAACTCGGGCTTTTGACCCTTGCCATGCTTTTGCCGGTTCTGACCGGCGGGCTTAACCTTGCCATCACCTTCACCGCCAATCTTGCCGGGCTGACGGTTGCCTGGGTGCTGCAGCAGAATGGCGGTGCTGATGCAGGCCCCTTCGCCTTCTTCCTCGGCTCGTTGCTCGGCGTTGGCGTCGGGGCGCTGAGCGGCGTGGTGATGGGGCTGGTGATTGCCTATACCCGCGCCCACCCGATCCTTGTGTCGCTGTCGATGATGATCTTTTTGCGCGGGCTCGGCGAGTTCCTGACGCGCGGCGGCGATGTCTCGGGGTTTCCGGCTTTCCTGCAGCCGCTCGGCCATGGCAGCATTCTCGGCTTTCCGGTGCCGCTGCTTGTGTTCATCGGCTGCGTTTTGATCTGGCATCTGCTGCTGACCCGCATGAAGCTCGGTTTCAACACCTATATGATCGGCTCGAATATCGAGGCGGCGCGCTATTCCGGCGTCAATACTCGCAAAGTGCTGGTGCTGGTCTATACGCTGTCGGGCGCGATGTGCGCGATTGCCGGTATCATCATGCTTGCCCGGTTCAACTCGGTGCGCGTCGGCCACGGTGAATCCTACCTCTTGATCACCGTGCTTGCCTGCTTCCTTGGCGGCGTCAATCCGTTTGGCGGTTTCGGCCGGGTCATTCCGGTGGCCGTCGCGCTGGTGGTGCTGCAACTCCTGTCCTCCGGCCTCAACATCCTCGGCGCCAACCAGCATCTGGCGACGGCCGTCTGGGGCATCCTGCTCATCACCGTGATGATCCTGCGGTTTGCCGCAGGCCACTTCAAATCTCTCAAGCGAAAAAAAGGATAAAACCATGGAAGGTTTTGGCGTTCATACCAGCATGTGGACCATGAAATGGGACCACGAAGGCGCGGAAAAGGCGATTGCCGCCGCCGTCAAATACGAGATGGATTTCATCGAGATCGCGCTTCTCGATGCGCCGGCTGTCGATGCCGAGCATAGCCGCAAGCTGCTCGAGAAGCACAAGCTGCGCTCGGTCTGCTCGCTGGGGCTGCCGGAACATGCCTGGGCCTCGGTGCATCCGGAAAAGGCCGTCGAGCATCTGAAGGTTGCCATCGACAAGACGGCGGATATGGGTGCGGAAGCTTTGTCCGGCGTCATCTTCGGCGGTATCGGCGAGCGCACCGGCGTGCCGCCGACCGAAAAGGAATATGACAACATCGCCCGCGCGCTGCAGGCGGCGGCGAAACACGCCAAGACCCGTGGCATCCAGCTCGGCGTCGAGGCGGTCAACCGCTACGAAACCCACCTGATCAACACGGCCAAGCAGGCCGTCGACATGATCGAGCGCGTCGGTGCCGACAATGTCTTCGTGCATCTCGATACCTACCACATGAACATCGAGGAGAAAGGTGCCGCCAACGGCATTCTCGATGCCCGCGATCACATCAAATATATCCACCTCTCCGAAAGCGACCGGGGCACGCCGGGCTATGGCAACGTGCCGTGGGACGTGATCTATGCGGCGCTCGCCGCCATCGGTTTCAAGGGCGGCCTTGCGATGGAGAGCTTCATCAACATGCCGCCGCAGGTGGCCTACGGGCTCGCCGTCTGGCGTCCGGTGGCCAAGGACGAGGCCGAAGTGATGGGCAACGGCCTGCCGTTCCTGCGCAACAAGGCACGGCAATACGGTTTGATCTGAGCGTCAGGGCTGTTCCCGCGATGGCGGGAACCGCCGCGCGGGCAGGCTAATGCGGGATACGGACATGGCGGACAGGCAGAGGACTGATCGAAGAGATGACGGCCAACCGGCGACCGTCGCGGTCCTCGATGTCGGCAAGACCAATGTGAAGCTCAATGCCGTTACGGCATCCGGCGCGATCCTTGAAACATTGTCCGTTCCCAACCCGGTGCTGCAGGACGGGCCGTGGCGGCATCATGATCTGGATGCGCTCAGTGACTGGGTGTTCGGCACGCTTGCCGGTCTTGCAAGACGCCATCCGCTCGCGACCTTCGTTTCAGCCGGCCACGGTTCCGGCGGCGTTCTCGCCGGTCCTGATCCCGACGACGGCGACGGCACGGCTTTGCCGATGATCGACTACGAGCAGCCTCTACCGGACGATATCCGCCGGCGCTACGCCGTTTTGTCCGGTTCGTTTTTCGACCGGGGCAGCGCCATGATGCACGGTGCGACCCACCATGCCCGCCAGATGTTCTGGATGCAGCAGGCTGATCCGCAAGGCTTTTCCCGGGCGCGCTGGTTTCTCGGCGTGCCGCAATACTGGGCCTGGCGGCTGTCGGGCGTGGCGGTCTCGGAGGCAACTGTTCTCGGCGCGCAGTCGCATCTCTGGAATGTCGCGGAACGGCATTGGTCGCCGATCGTTCAATCGCAGGGCTGGCAAAATCTGCTGCCGCGCTTTGCAAAGGCGTGGGAGACGGTCGGGACGATCCGCCCAGGGCTGGCCAAGCGATATGGCCTGCCGCCGCACATGCAGGTTCTCGCAGGCATTCACGACAGCAGCGCCAATTTCTATCGCTATCAGGCGGCAGGCTTCGATGACGCGGCCGTGGTTTCCACCGGTACCTGGATCGTTGCGCTGAGCGGCAAGACGCCGCTTGACCGGCTGGATGAACACCGGGGCATGACCTGCAACAGTGATGTCGATGGCAATCCCGTCGGCGGTGCTTTGACCATGGGCGGGCGTGAATTCAGCCATGTCGCCGGCCGTGACGATGCCCATCTCAATGCCGATGCCGCGCTCGTCAGCCGGATGATCGCGCAGGGTACGATGGCCCTGCCATCCTTTGGCGATGACGATGGCCTGTTTCCCGGCAGTGCGGGCAAGGGGCAGATCACTGGTCCCCAGCCTGCCGATGCGGCCGAGCGCAAGGCGTTGGCGGTTCTCTATACCACGCTTTTGACGGTCGAATGCCTCGATGCACTGGGAAGCAGCGGCCGCGTGATCCTTGACGGCAGCTTCCTGCGCGATCCGCTCTACGCGGCGCTGGTTGCAGCGCTGCGGCCGCAGGGCGACACGGTTTCCAATCTCGATACCTATGGCGTTGCATCGGGAACGGCACTGCTCGCCAGTCACGGAACGCGGTCTGCACGGGCGGCAATCGCGCTCGAAAAGCCACCGGTTTTTGATCATCCCGCCGCTGAACTCACCGCCTATGCCCGCCGCTGGCAGACCACTGCCAGACAGGCCACGAATTTCAACGTTTTTTACGAAAGGTCCTCCCCATGAGCACTCAACACACCGATATCGCAGCGTTGCGCCGCGATATGGTCGAAACCTGCCGGCGGATGAATGCCAGCGGCATCAACCAGGGAACGGCGGGAAACCTCTCCGTGCGCACGGAAAACGGTTTCCTCGTCACACCGTCCTCGCTTGCCTATGACACGATGACGCCGGACGATCTGGTGGAGATGGATTTCGACGGCACCTATGTTGGCCGCCGTCCGTCTTCGGAATGGCGCTTCCATCGCGATATCCTCAAGAACCGGCCGGATATCAATGTCGTGCTGCATTGCCATTCGATCTACGCGACCACGCTTGCCTGCCATCACAAGACCATTCCCAGCTTTCACTATATGACCGGTGTTGCTGGTGGTACGACGGTGCGCTGCGCCGAATATGCCACCTTCGGCACACAGGCCCTTTCGGATCATGCGCTGGTGGCGCTGAAAGACCGGCTGGCCTGCCTGCTCGGCCAGCATGGCCAGATCTCGCTCGGCAAGACACTGGAAGCGGCACTTTGGCTGGCGATCGAGATCGAGACCTTGTCGCGCATGTATGTTCAAGCTCTGACGCTCGGCGAGCCGCCGGTGCTGCCCGACGATGAGATGGCACGGGTGATCGAGCAGATGCGCAAGATGAGTTACGGCCATGCGCCGGATGCCGAAGGGGTCAATGATATAGCCCGGCCGAAGAGCGCTCCATCCTGAAGGCGATGTCATAACACAAGCCGGCAGTTCCGGCTTGTGGTGGGCAATGTCAGCCTTGCTGGCCGAACGTCTTTTCGAGGGTCTCCCAGTTCTCGTCCATCGCGTAAGCCGGGGACAGGAAAGGAATGCCCAGATGGCCGAAGCGGACGGATAGCTGCCTTTCGGCCGTGTCCTCGCTCGCATTGGCAATCTGGTGCAGGTAGATCGCCGACGCGAGGCCGGTGCGATCGGCGCCCGACTTGCAATGGATCAGGATGGGTTTCGGCGCATCACGCAGCAAGGCGACGAGTTTTTGGGTTTCCTCCAGTGTCAGCTGCTGGCGGGCCGACATTCTGAAATCGATATGCTCAATGCCAAGGGATGCGGCCGTCGCGACTTCCTGCTTGTACCAGGCAGCGTCTTCGCTGCTGCCACGCAGATTGACGATGGTCTTGATACCGTAGCGCTGCGCATATCCGGCGACCTGGGCTGAGGTCGGCTGGTTGGATCGGTAGAGTTCACCCGGCACGACCGCATAAAAATTGCCGGTTGCCTGAAGGGCGAGGAAATATGCCCCGAATGCCAGCGTAACCGTCAGCGCTGCCAGTCCGCCAAGCTTCAAAACCTTTGATATCATCGATGTGCGACCCCATTTCTCAAGGTCACCCTGATCCTTCCAGCTGACAGCAACCTGAACGCACTGACATGATACCGATGGGCCTCGCGCTCAGTTTCTCCGTCTAACTCCAGCAGCATGAAATATATTTCATACTATGAATTATATTGACATCGCTCTGCCGTTGCGATTATCTGATCTTACCGGACTTCGAGGAGGAACTCCGGTCTTCATTGGATCATCCGTCGCCGCTCAGGCGCCACCGGACATTTGGGAGGGGCTTCGGCCTCGAGGAGGAATCTTGCGCAAATTTCTAAGCACGACCGCATTGGCGGTCCTTGCATCCACGCTTTTGGCCGGTGCTGCCAGCGCCGAAACGGAAAACCCGTTCCGCTGCAAGCCGGGCGAAAAATACGTCATGAACGTCATGGTCTCGGGCGTCGAATACTGGTTCCCGGTCTATGAAATGTTCAAGCAGGCGGGGCAGCAGCTCGGCTGCGAGACCGCCTATACCGGCACGCCGGAATATGACGTCAACAAGCAGATCGCCACCTTCGACCAGGCACTGGCCCAGAACCCGGCCGGCATACTCGTCCACCCGATGAATTCGGACCCGTTCATCGAGCCGATCAACCGGGCGATCGACCAGGGCACGGCCGTTGTTACCTTCGCAGCCGATGCGCCGCTCTCCAAGCGGATCTCGTTCATCACCTCGGACAACACCCGCGAAGGCACCTACGCCGCCGACGCGATTGCCGAAAAGATGGGCGGCAAGGGTGAATATGCCGTTCTGGAAAATCCGGGGCAGGACAACCACGACAAGCGCATCGCCGCCTTCATCGCCCGGATGACTGAAAAATACCCGGACATGAAGCTGGTCGGCCGTGCGGCCTCCAATCAGGATCCGACCAAGGCCTATCAGGCACTTTCGAGCCTCATCCAGGCCAATCCCAGCCTTGGCGCCGTGTTCATGCCGGAAGCCAACTCGGCCATCGGTGCGTCGCAGGCCAACAAGGAAAGCGGCGGCAAGATCCTGGTGATGTGCGCCGACGTCAATGCCAACATTCTCGATATGATCAAGGCGGGCGAAGTGTTCGGCTCGATCAACCCGAACCAGGGCATGCAGGGTTACATGGGCTTCATGCTGCTCTGGCTTGCCAAGCATCCGGAACTCATCGACCCGATGAACGACGCCAAGCGCGCCGGCTTCAACCCGATGAGCATTCCCTTCGTCGACAACGGCCTGTCGATCGTCACCGCCGACAATGCCGACGACTTCTACTGGGACAAGTACCTGAAGCGGCGTGGTACGAAGGGCGTCGAGGAGTAAGCCTTTTGTATCGGCTGTCCGGGGCATGATGTCCCGGACAGCCACCGCAAGCTTGGAGGAGAAGACTATCATGGCGCCGGTGCCGGTTCTGGAAATCCGCAATGTCAGCAAGCATTTTGGTGCTGTAAAGGCTTTGACGGACGTGAGCTTCAGCCTGGAGAAGGGCGAAGTTCATGCGCTTTGCGGCGAAAACGGCGCGGGCAAGTCGACGCTGATGAATATCATTGCCGGTGTGTTGCAGCCGACCGAAGGCGAAGTGCTGGTCGATGGTGCGCCGGTCAAGGTCACGTCGCCGGCCGTGGCGCAATCGCTCGGCCTTGGCCTCGTGCACCAGGAAATCGCGCTCTGCCCCGATGCGACGGTGGCGGAAAACATGTTCATGGCCGCCACCAACCGCCGCCGTTCGCCTTTCATGAATTATGGCAGGCTGGAGCGGGAGGCTCAAGGTGTGATGAACCGGCTGGCGCCGATCGACGTGCGCCGTAAAGTGGCCGAGCTGCCGATCTCCAGCCAGCAGCTGGTCGAGATCGCCAAGGCGCTGACACTCGATTGCCGCGTGCTGATCTTCGACGAGCCGACGGCGGCACTGACGGAATCCGAAACCCAGGTGCTGTTCGGGATCATCCGCGATCTGAAGGCACAAGGGATTTCGATCATCTATATCAGCCATCGCATGGCCGAGATTTTCAACCTCTGCGACCGGGTGACCGTGTTTCGAGATGGGCGTTACGTTTCGACCGAGAACGTCGCGGACCTGACACCGGATGATGTGGTGCGCCGCATGGTCGGGCGCGAGATCACCCAGCTCTATCCGGAAAAGCAGGCGCTGGCCGAGCAGACGGGCGAGACCATTCTGAGCGTCCGCAATCTTGGTGACGGCGACCGCTTTCACGATGTCAGCTTTGAATTGCGCCAGGGCGAAATTCTGGGTGTCGGCGGGCTGATCGGCTCGGGCCGCACCGAAATCGCCGAGGGTATCTGCGGGTTGCGGCCGGTGATTAAGGGCGAGGTGCAGCTGCATGGACAGCGGCTACGGGCGAAGTCCTATGCGCAGGCCGTGCAGGCGGGTGTCGTCTATCTGTCGGAGGACCGGAAGGGTTCTGGCGTCTTTCTGGAGCTGTCCATCGCCCAGAATATTGCCGTTCTCGACCTGAAGTCGCTGACCGGGCCGCTCGGCCTGTTGAACGCGAAGGCGGAGGCGGATCGTGCGCGGGATTTGACGAAGCGGCTCGGGGTGCGGATGGGCGGCATTGATATGCCGGTCTCGTCGCTGTCGGGCGGCAACCAGCAGAAGGTGGCGATTGCCAAGCAGCTGGCGGTCAATCCCAAGGTCATCCTGATGGACGAGCCGACGCGCGGCATCGATGTCGGTGCCAAATCGGAAATCCACCGGCTCTTACGCGATCTCGCGCGCTCCGGCATCGGCATCGTCGTCATCTCTTCGGAACTGCCGGAACTGCTGGGTCTCTGCGACCGGGTTCTGGTCATCCGCGAAGGTACGGTTGCCGGCGCGGTCGAGGGCGAGACGATGACGGAAGAGGCGATCATGCGGCTCGCATCCGGTATCGGCAACGATTCAAAGGCATCAGAGCATGCCGCATAAAGAAGAAGCAGGGGCAGGAGACACGGTCATGGCGGACGCTACGTTGACAACGGCACATCAGGCGCGCGCGCCCGGCTGGAAACGGCTGGGGACGATGCGCGAGGCGGGACTGATCGCGATCATCCTGGCGCTCTGCATCGCCATGAGCTTTGCCTCGCCGCACTTCCTGACGCTCGGCAACTTCCGGGCCATGCTGATGTCGTTTTCGGTGGAAGGCATCGTTGTCGTCGGCATGACCATCTTGCTCATCGTCGGCGGTATCGACCTGTCGGTCGGCTCCGTCGTCTGCTTCTCGATGGTGCTGTCGGGTTCTCTGTTCCTGATGGGGCTGGATCCCTGGAGCGCATCGCTGATCGGCATCATCGCCAGCGGCCTGATCGGTTGCGTCATGGGCTTCTTCGTCACGGTGGTGGGGCTCAACCACTTCATCACCTCGCTGGCGGCGATGGTGATCGTGCGCGGCATCTGCCTGATCATCACCAAGGGCACGCCGCTGTCGCTGTTCACCTTGCCGCCGTCGTTCAAGGCGGTCGGGCAGGGGACGTTCCATGGCATCCCCTATGTGATCCTGATCTTTGTCGCCGTCGTCGTGCTGTTCGATTTCCTGCTGCGCCGGGCAACGGCCTTCCGCAAGGTGTTCTACACCGGCAGCAACGAGAAGGCGGCGCTCTATTCCGGCATCAAGACCAATCAGGTAAAATTCTGGGTGACGGTGCTCTGCGCAACGCTGTCGGGTGTTGCCGGCGTCATCTACATGTCCCGCTTCGGTGCCGCGACCCCGACCTTCGGCGTCGGCATGGAACTCAACATCATCGCAGCCGCGGTGATCGGCGGCGCCTCGCTGAATGGTGGCTCGGGGACGATCCTCGGTGCGATCCTTGGTATCGCTTTGCTCTCGGTGGTGACAAGCTCGCTGATCCTGCTCGACGTCTCCGTCTATTGGCAAGACATGATCAAAGGTTGCATTCTGCTCGCCGCCGTCTCGATCGACCATTTCCTGCACAAGCGGAAGGCTGCCTGACATGCCGATAGCCAAACTGAAACCCGCCAATGCGCCGCGCGAGGAAATCGTCATCGCCCGGCAGATGCATCAGGCCCTGGTCCTGCATTTCCTCGAAGGGCTGACGCAGGCGCAGATCGCCGATCAGCTCGGCATCTCGCACGCGACCGTCAACCGGCTGATCAAGCGCGGCCGCCAGCTCGGCCTCGTCGAGATCAAGATCAAGTCGCCGGTCGAGCCGCTGGTCGATATGGAAGAACAACTACTGGCGCTTGGCGGCATCAGCCGCGCGGTGGTGGTGCCGACCGTGTCCGACAATCCGCAGACGGCGCTTCAGGCGGTCGGTGAGGCGGCGGCGCGGCTGTTGCTGGAAGAGATCATCGATGGCGATACGATCTGCATTACCGGCGGCAAGGGTGTCAGCGCCGTGGTTGCCGGGCTGCAGGCGCAGCGCCGTTTCGATGTCGAAGTCATCCCGGCGACGGGTTGCGTGCAGGGCAAGCACTATACCGATGTCAACCACGTCTCGACGATGATGGCCGACCGGCTGGGCGGGCGTTCCTATCAGATCCACGCGCCGCTGTTTGCCGATAGTGCGGCGGAGCGGGGCATGCTGATCAACATGCGCTCCGTGGCCGACGTCTTCAAACGGGCGCGCGAGGCAAAGATCGCCGTGGTCGGCATCGGTTCGATCCTGTCGGATGATAGCAGTTATTACGACCTGCATCCGTCCTCAAGCACCGATCGCGCCGCCATCGAGCGCTCCGGCGCGTCCTGCGAATTGCTGGCGCATCTGCTCGATAACCAGGGTCAGGTCTGCGACTACAGCCTCAACCGGTCGCTGGTGTCGCTGACGCTGCCAGAATTTGCCTCGATCCCAACCAAGATCGGTGTGGCGAGCGGGCCGAACAAGGCGGGACCGATCCTTAGCGTTCTCAGGGGCAATCATCTGGATACGCTGGTGACCGACGAGGCGACGGGTGCGCGCGTGCTGGCACTGGCGAATGGCGAAGGAAAATGGGCATGAGCGGGCAACAGTTGACACGCGAGATCGGCAAATCCGGCGTTTCCGCCTCGGCGGTCGGATTGGGAACCTGGGCGATCGGTGGCTGGATGTGGGGCGGGACCGATGAAAACGAATCCATCGCCGCGATCCAGGCTTCGCTGGATGCCGGCGTGACGCTGATTGACACGGCGCCGGCCTATGGGCTTGGGCGTTCGGAGGAGATCGTCGGCAAGGCACTGGCTGGCCGCCGCGACAAGGCTGTTATCGCTACCAAATGCGGCCTTGTCTGGCATACGCAGAAGGGCAGGCATTTCTTCGATCAGGACGGCAAGCCGGTGCACCGCTATCTCGGCCGCGACGCGATCATGCACGAGGTCGAGGAAAGCCTGAGACGGCTCGGCACCGACCATATCGATCTCTACATCACCCATTGGCAGGACCCGACGACACCCGTCGAGGAGACCATGCGGGCGCTGGAAGACCTGCGCACGTCCGGCAAGATCCGGGCGATCGGGGCCAGCAATGTCAGCCGCGACGACCTCGATGCCTATATTGCGGTCGGTGGTCTCGATGCGATCCAGGAGCGGTTCAGCATGATCGACCGCGAGATCGAAGTGGACCTTCTGCCGCTGACCACGGCGAACGGTATCGCGACGCTCAGCTATTCGTCGCTGGCGCTGGGGCTGTTGTCCGGCGCCATCGGTCCGGACCGGGTGTTTTCCGGCGATGACCAGCGCAAGGACAATCCGCGTTTCTCGGTCGGTAACCGGCAGAAGGCAACGGCGCTTGCCGATGCCATTCGGCCGGTCGCTGAAAAACACGGCGCCAGCATTGCCCAGACGGTGATTGCCTGGACGCTGGCGCAGCCGGGCGTAACCTTCGCGCTCTGCGGTGCGCGCAATCCGGCACAGGCAATCGACAATGCGCGGGCCGGGACCATCCGGCTGGATGCGGCCGATCTTGCCGCCATCGATACGGCCATAGCGGCGAAACTGACTGATATGGACAGGTAGCGGATCGCCATCATGAAACGTGAAGAGAGTTTGGACGGGCTCCGCCAGAGCCCGAAGGTGGACGTGTGTGTCATCGGCGGCGGCATCAACGGCATCAGCGTCTTTCGGGAGCTGGCACTGCAGGGGCTGAACGTGCTTTTGGTCGAGAAGCACGACTATTGCTCAGGTGCCAGTTCGGCGCTGTCGCGCATGGTGCATGGCGGGCTTCGCTACCTGGAAAACGGCGAATTCAAGCTGGTGCAGGAATCGCTGGTCGAGCGCGACAGGCTGTTGCGCAACGCGCCGCATTATGTCGCGCCGCTGCCGACGACGGTGCCGGTGTTCGATATCTTTTCCGGCCTCGGCAACGGCATCGTCCGGTTCTTAGGCCTCAGCGGCCGTCCGAGCCGCCGGGGTGCGATCGCCATCAAGGCGGGCTTGAGCATCTATGATTTCCTGACGCGCAAGCGGGCGATGATGCCGCGCCACCAGTTTCGCGGCCGGCGTTCGACGCTGGAAAAATGGCCGGCGCTTCATCGGGGCGTCAAGAGCTCCGCCACCTATTTCGACGCCTGGGTCAGCCATCCGGAACGGCTGGGCATCGAATTGCTGCAGGACGGTCTTTCGTCAAAGCTCGGAGCGGCGGCACTGAACTATGCGGAACTACGCCGCACGGAAAATGGCCAGTACCGTGTCGAGGACCAGATCGGTGGCGCATCCGTGGCTGTCGAGCCCGCTCTGATCATCAACGCCACCGGCGGCTGGATCGACATCGCCAATCAAGCGCTGTTTTCGCCGGAGACGCGCCCGGCGCCGCTGATGGGCGGCACCAAGGGCTCGCATCTGATCATCGACAATGACGCGCTTCGCGACGCGCTCGCCGGTCACATGATCTATTACGAGAACGAGGACGGGCGCATCTGTATTCTGTTTCCCTATCTCGGCAAGGTTCTGGTCGGCTCCACCGATATCCGCGTCGAAGATCCGGAATCGGTGCGTTGCGAGGCGGACGAGCGGGATTACATCCTGCAATCGCTCGCCTTCGTGCTGCCGGATATCAAGATCAGGCCGGAAGAGATCGTCTTCCAGTTTTCCGGTGTGCGGCCATTGCCAGTTAGCACCGACAGCTTTACCGGCCGCATTCCGCGCGATCATTTCTGCACGGTCGTGGAGCCCAGGGATGGTGGTCCGCCGGCGCTGTGCATGATCGGCGGCAAGTGGACGACATTCCGGTCCTTCGGGGAACTGGCCGCGGACATGGCGCTGGAAAGACTGGGCAGGAAGCGGCGCGTCGCGACAACCGACCGGCCGATTGGCGGCGGGCGGGCATTTCCCGCCAATGCGGCGGTCTGGCTTGCGAGCGTCGCCACAGCCAAGGGCATTTCCGGCGCGCGCATGGCTGAGCTGTTTGGCCGGTACGGTACCGATGCCGAGGCAATCGCCGGGTTTATCGCTGCCGGTCCTGATGCAGCGCTGCCGCATGCAGGCTACTCGGTACGCGAATTGCAGTTCCTGATCCGCAATGAGGCGGTGGAACGTCTCGACGACCTGCTTTTGCGGCGCACGACGCTGGCCGTCTCCGGCGAACTCTCGCTCGACATGCTGGATGCCGTGCTCGAACTTTTAGCGCAGGAAAAGCGCTGGACACCGGGACAGCGCACCGGCGAGCGCGACCGTTGTCTCACCCTTCTCAGCGAACGCCACGGCGTCGATGAAGACATGCTTTCCGCAAGGAACGAACCAAGGAGCACAGAATGCGACACAACAGCAAAGTCCGGATGAACCGGCTGTTTGGCAACGGCCGCTGCCTCGACGTGGCGATCGATCACGGCGTCTGCAACGAACCGTCCTTCCTCAATGGACTGGAGGATATTCAGGCGGTCGTCAAGGCGCTGGTTTCGGCCGCGCCGGACGCGATCCAGATGAACTACGGCCAGGCGGACCTGTTGCAGGACGCTCCCGGCAAGGACAAGCCGGCGCTGGTCATGCGCATCGACATGGGCAATCCCTATAACCGTATCCGCCACCGCGACATGTGGGCGGTACTGCAGAACGAGGCCGAGCCGCTGATTGGTGCGCTCGAGATGGATGCGGCCTGCGTCGTCGTCAACCTGTTCATGCTGCCGGATGAGCCGGACCTGTTTCGCCAATGCGTGCAGAACATTTCCCGCGTGCGGGCCGATTGCGACAAGTATGGCATGCCGCTGATGATCGAGCCGCTGGTGATGCAGCCGGTGACCGAAAAGGGCGGCTACATGGTCGATGGCGATGCCGACAAGATCGTCACGCTGACGCGGCTTGCCCGCGAAATGGGTGCCGATATCGTCAAGGCCGACCCGACCGACAACCCGCAAGATTTCTACCGCGTGGTGGAAGCGGCACGCTGCCCGGTTCTGGTGCGCGGCGGCGGCAAGGAGGATCTCAGCGCGGTGTTCGATAAATCTGCGGCCTTGATGCGGCAGGGCGCAATGGGCATGGTCTATGGACGCAACATCTATCAGCACGCCAATCCGAGCGCCGTGGTGCGCGGGCTGATGGCGATCATCCATGAGAACGCCAGCGGCGAAGAGGCGTTTGCGCGTTATCAGCAGGGGTAAGGCCTGCCGGTTTGCGGCGGAAGTGATTGTGGCGCGTTCCTTCTTCTCCCCGGCGGGGAGAAGTGCCGAGCGCATGCGAGGCGATGAGGGGGCGGCGAATTCAGAGCCTGCCGCCCCCTCATCCGGCCCTTTGGGCCACCTTGTAACTTCCCTTCGTCCGTATTCGGCGCTGTAATGCCGGTTGCGGTGGCGGATGGAAGACCGTTGCACCTTTGGGACACCAAGCCCGTGGGAGAGCAAGGATCTGCGTCCGCCGTTCCATTGA